>Ga0193707_1000062_pt1 | contig 26508 bp, 18 predicted proteins | sample U3c2metaG_FD_143043 | JGI IMG/M metagenome (GOLD analysis project Ga0193707, IMG submission 143043) | Soil microbial communities from a riparian zone of the East river system, Colorado, United States - U3c2 | ecosystem: Environmental > Terrestrial > Soil > Riparian zone | place: USA: East River... | reverse complement strand
GTCCAAGCATTGCGCGCCGAGTAAACGTATGATCAAACTTAAAAATCTGGAACGCTCTTATCCCTTGGCGAAGGAGAAGTTTTTTTACGTCTTGCGCGACATCAACCTGGAGGTCGAGGAAGGCGATTTCGTCTCGGTGATGGGTCCGTCTGGCGCAGGTAAATCGACGCTGTTGCACATTCTCGGTATGCACGATCACGGCTGGCGCGGTGAATATTTTCTGGGCGAAACCGCTGTACATCATTTAAAGCCGAAAGAGCGCGCAACGCTGCGGAACGAGCAGATCGGATTCGTGTTCCAGCAGTATCACTTGCTCGATGACCTCACGGTTTACGAGAACCTCGATATCCCGCTGTCGTATCGCCACTACAAAAAGAGCGAACGCGCCGCGCTGGTTGCGGACATGCTCGATCGCTTCCAAATCGTCGGCAAAAAAGATTTATATCCGCACCAGCTTTCCGGCGGACAACAGCAGCTTGTGGGTGTTGCCCGCGCGATCATCGCCCAGCCAAAGCTTCTGCTCGCCGATGAACCGACAGGGAACCTGCACTCGAGCCAGGGCGAGGAGATCATGGAGCTCTTCTGCAAGCTGAATCAACAAGGCATGACGATCATGCAGGTCACGCACTCCGAGAAGAATGCCTCCTACGGCAAACGCGTCATTCAACTGCGCGACGGCTGGATTGTTAACAGATAACCAAAAGAAATTCGTTATGATTCTAGATTCCTTTCGTCAAGATGTCCGAGTCGGGCTCCGTGTTCTGTTCAAAGACAAAGTTTTTTGTTTTCTAGCCGTGCTTGTTCTCGGCCTCGGCATCGGCGGCGCGACTACTCAATTTACGGTCGTCAATGCAGTCGTGTTACGCGGATTTTCCTTTCCGCATCCGGAGCAGTTGGTGAGCGTTGGGCTGATCGATCCGAAAGCGACCGACCAAAATAACAATTTCGGGTTCGGCCAGATTCCGACAGCACAGGACTACGAAGATTTGAAAGCGACCCAGAAGTCGTGCTTTCTGATGGCCGGTTATCTCAGTGGATCGACAATAAACCTTACCTACAAGAACAATCCGCAACGTTACAACGGCGGTTATGTCACAGAAGATGTTTTCAAGATCACTGGCGTATCGCCGATTATTGGACGCGATTTCACCGCCGCGGACAATAAGCCCGGCGCGGAAAAGGTCGTCATTCTCGGTCACGAAATTTGGAAACGGGATTTCAACAGCGATCCCAACATCGTCGGACGGAACGTTCGAGTTAATGGCAAAGCTGCAACCATCATTGGTGTCATGCCGCCGAATTTTAAGTTCCCAGGTTTTGAGGAACTCTGGACGCCGCTTTACAATCAATTTCCCCCAATACCGCGCGGCCAGCTCGTGATCGGTGCAAACAACGCCGCACCGGCGGTGATTGGCCGGCTCAAACCGGGGGTCACTCTCGATCAGGCGAACGCGGAATTTATCAATCTTGCTCGCCAGTTGGCGCGGGACAATCCAAAGACCAACCAAAATTTTACGTCAGCGACTGTGCAACCGCTCGCGAAGTCGATCATCGGCGTTCAATTTCGGCAGACCGTTTGGGCGATGTTGGCTGCGGTCATTCTCGTTTTACTGATCGCGTGCGTGAACGTCATGAACATGCAGTTCGGTCGGGCCGCATTGCGAGCGAGGGAATTAGCGATTCGCGGCGCGCTGGGGGCCACACGTTGGCGACTCGTTAGGCAGATGTTGACCGAAAGTCTGGTGGTCGCAGTAATCGGAGCAGTCGTTGGAGTTCTCCTGGCCTATTGGGGCGTCGATTTGCTGACCCGCGCCATGGACGCGCTGCCGTCTGGGTTCAACTTGCCCTACTGGATTCGATTTACGATCGACGCGCGGGTCCTCGCGTTCACTGTTGGGGTAACCTTGGTCGCGACGATCGTTTCCGGCCTAGTCCCGGCAATAGTCAGTGTTCACAGCAATGCAGCCGAGATGATGAAAGAAGGCGGCCGCGGCAATAGCAGTCGGTTGGTCAACATCATCACACGGCTTCTCGTGATCGGGCAGATTGCACTGACAGCGGCGCTGTTGATTGCGACAACCCTCGAGATCAGGTCGATCAGAAACCAGCTTAAGCTCGACTATGGTTACGATGAGAACGCGATTTACAGCGCCCGGATGGCGTTGATTGAAGGCGCCTATACCGAAGATGGCCGCCGCGATTTTTTCAAACGCGCCGTTCGAGAATTGCGCGCCAATCCTCAGTTTGATTCGGCAGCGCTGAGTGATCGCTTTCGAATGACGTTTGCTGGCGGCGGTCAGTATGAAGTTGACGGCCAAAATTATCTGACCGACCGCGATCGGCCGCGCGGAAACTTCGAATCCGTGTCGGATCTTTATTTTTCGACACTCGGGTTAAAGATTTTGGAAGGGCGCGATTTCATGATTGATGATGCCGACGCAAAGCAACCGGTTGCGATCGTGAACGCGAGTTTTGCACGGAAGCATTGGGGCAACCAAAGCGCGCTGGGACATCAGGTCCGAATTTTCAACCCAGGCGACCCGCAACCGTGGAGAACGATCGTGGGCGTCGTTCCCGACACCTTGATGCAGGGACCGTTCGATCAGCAGACGGACAATGCCGGCTTTTACATGCCACTCCTTGGCGCATCGCCATCCACTCAATTTTGCACGATTCTCGTTCGACCGCGCGCGGGCCAACGCGCGGAAACGCTGGGTCCGGCGCTCACAAAAGCAGTTACTCAGCTTGATTCAGATGTGCCGATTTATTTTCCCGGCACACCCGCTCGATTGCACGACGAAAGTCTTTCTGTAAACCGCATCATCGTTAGTCTGTTCGCGATTTTTGGTGGCCTCGCATTCGTTCTCTCTGCGGTGGGTCTTTACGGCGTGATGAGTTTTTCGGTGAGCCAGCGCACGCAGGAATTTGGAATTCGAATGGCGCTTGGAGCGGATGCACGACGAATTTTCCGAATGGTCATGACACAGGGCGCGTGGCAGTTGGTCATTGGACTTGTGCTCGGCGCCGGCGCCGCCGCTTTGTTGCTCGGAGTCCTGGTTGCGGCTGTTTTGCGAAACATTCTCTTCAAAGTGAACCCACTCGATCCGTCCGTTTATTTTGCAGTCGCCGGTCTGCTGACAATTGTTGCCGCGGTTTCGTGTTTTATTCCGGCGCGTCGCGCCACCCGCGTCGATCCCGTGGAGGCGCTGCGTTACGAGTGACTGGTGTCGATTGTTAAGGAAGAACAATGATCGCTGATTTAAAATTTGCGCTGCGCCAACTCGGCAAATCTCCGGGATTTACTTTCGTCGTGGTGCTGACGCTTGCGCTCGGGATTGGTGCCAACACCGCCCTGTTCAGCGTACTTAACGCGGTGTTATTGCGGCCTCTGCCATTCCAGCAACCGCAAAATCTCGTCGCGATCGGCGAATACGATACCCGCGAAAAAGCCGATCCTGGCACAGATATCAGTTCGATCTCGTACCTCGATTACGTTGACTGGCGTAACCAGAACAAGGTTTTCGAGCGGATCGCGGTTTATACAAACCAAGGCGTGAGCACGCTCACAGATGGAAACGGAGCGCTGCATGTTCAAGCCGAATCAGTATCGGCCGATTTGTTTCCGTTGCTGGGAGTTCAACCCGTTCTTGGCCGTACGTTTTTGCCTAACGAAGATAATCCAGGAAATCATGTGGTCATTTTGAGCCATGCGTTGTGGCAACGCCGGTTTGGAGCGGATCGCAACGTAGTCGGCAAAACCGCTATGCTCGACGGTCAGCAGTTCGAGGTAATTGGGGTAATGCCCCCACGGTTTACTTTTCCGATTGCTGCGGTTTCGGCGGAACTTTGGGTCTCGATGTCGAGCTTGCGCGAATCGAAGGATGGCTCGCCGCCGATGACGGAGCAGCGGGACAACGATTTTTTCAAGTGCATCGCGCGATTGAAACCGAACGTCTCGATCCAACAGGCGCAGGCGAATATCGACGGCATCACCGCAAGCTGGCGTCAACAATATCCGGACTCAAAGCTGCACACCGGCGCGAAAGTCATTCCAGAGATCAGCGCCATGATTGGTAGCACGCATTCCGCGTTACTGATGTTGTGCGCGATGGCTGGTTGCGTGCTGCTCGTCGCCTGCGTCAACGTCGCGAATCTGTTGCTGGCGCGTTCGCTTTCGCGCAATCGGGAAATAAGCATCCGCGCCGCGCTCGGCGCCGGCCGCTGGCGCATTATTAAACAATTGCTCGCCGAAAGTGCTTTGCTCGGCGCTCTGGGCGGTCTCGCCGGATTAGTGGTTGCGATCTGGGGCATTGATTCGCTGAAAGCATTTCTGCCGAGCATTCCGCGCGTTGACGAAATTTCTCCGGACCCTCTGGTTCTTGTCGTTACGGCCATCGCCAGTCTGGGAGTCGGAATCATTTCTGGTTTGTTTCCGGCGTGGCGCGCATCACGTTCGAATCTTGCCGTGTCGCTCAATGAAGCTCCCCGCGGTGCAAGCGAAAGCGCGAGCGCGCATCGCACCCGCGCTGCGCTCGTTGTAGTCGAGATGATCCTCGCACTGGTCCTGCTCGCGAGCGCGGGATTGCTGGTGGAAAGTTTTATTCGTCTGCAAAGAGTTCCTGGCGGGTTCGACGTGACGAATGTCATGACGGCACGGGTAGCGCTTAGCCAAACAAATTATGGCAAGCCGGAACAGGCAGCCGCTTTTTACAAAAAGTTGCTGGACCGCCTTTCCAGCCAGCCCGGAATGCAGTCAGTTGCAGCGGCGTGGTGGATTCCGCTCAGCGGCAGTGAAGTCGGTTTCACTTTCAACTTCGACGCCCATCCAGTGCCGCAAAGTCAGCAGCCAGTGGCACAATTTAATACTGTGACGGCTGACTATTTCAAAGTGATGCGCGTTCCCTTGCGCAAAGGTCGCTGGTTCACCGAACGGGACGACAAAAGTGCGCCAGCGGTCGCAATTGTGACGGAGGCTTTTGTGAAACAGTTTTTTCCTGCTGAAGATCCGATCGGCAAGCGGATCATTCCAGACGGCTCGGTTGAGCCAGGCAAACCGCCCGTCCGGGAAATCGTCGGCGTGGTCGGCGATATGCACTTGATCAGCCTTAAAGTTCCGCCGAAGCCACAGATTTATGTTCCATATCCGCAATTTGCCATTCAGTCGCTGTCGATCTTTATGCGGACGCAGGTTGATCCCGGTTCGGTGACTACGGCTTTGCATCGTGCGGTAAGCGAGATCGACAAGGAGGTGCCAGTTTATCGGCCTCGATTGCTCGCCGACTACCGTTCGCAGTCGATCGCACAGCCGCGTTTAAACGCGATGCTGGTGGGTTTGTTCGCGCTCATTGCACTACTGCTTGCGGCGGCCGGAATTTTTGGAGTGATGAGCTACTCGGTCACGCAGCGGACGCAGGAGATCGGAATTCGCCTCGCACTCGGCGCGCAACGTTACGACGTGCTGCGTCTCATCATTGGCCAGGGTATGCGCTTTGTTGGCATTGGCGTGCTGGTCGGACTAATTGGCGTGTTTGCCTGCTCTCGTCTCTTGCAAAGTCTACTTTTCGGCGTCGGCGCGACTGATCTCGGGACTCTGTTCATCGCAACTGTGACCCTGGCAACAGTTGCATTTTGCGCCTGCTATATTCCTGCGCGTCGCGCCATGCGGGTCGATCCGATGCGGGCACTGCGCTCCGAGTGATTAACTAAATGATTTTTGAATCCAAATTGGACCCTGGTTACATCTTTCTTCCAAGGACTTCTGTGAGAACACTTGCATCGCTTCTGCCTTTGAACATTGCTGTTGCTGTGGTGTCTCCTATTCGTCGCCAAATTAACATGCAATTTCGTCTTATAATTTCTCTCATTTCCATCGTATTCATCGCGGCGACAGCATTCGCTCAAGACAAAAGTCAGCCAACCGTCGATCAATTGGTCGCTAAGAACATTGAGGCGAAGGGTGGCGCGAGCGCTCTGCGGGGTCTGGGGACCCTGCGGCTTAGTGGCAAAATGCTGGTGCAAGAAGGGCAAATTCAATTGGCCTTCATGCAGGTCAAGAAGCGGCCCGACGACGTGCGCATTGAAGCGTCTCTTCAGGGAATGACTCAGATCGAGGCGTATGATGGCAAGGAAGGATGGAAAGTCTCACCATTCTTTGGACGCAGAGATCCCGAACGACTGTCGGCCGATGATGTCAAAGCGCTCGTGGAAGATGCGGAGATGGACGGGCCATTGGTTGATTGGCAGGCGAAAGGAAACACGGTCGAATATCTCGGGACCGAAGACGTCGATGGCACCCCAGCGCACAAGTTAAAAGTGACGCGAAAAAACGGGGACGTAAGTTTCGTCTATTTGGATCCGGATCACTTTCTGGAGATTCGTGTCTTAACACAGCGGACCAGACACGGCGCATACGAAGAAGTAGAGACCGACCTGGGCGATTACGAAAAAGCCGGCGGGGTGTTCGTTCCAACATCAATCGAATTCGGGCGCAAGGGAGCGCCTGACAAGCAACGGATCATAATCGATAAGGTCGAAGCCAACGTGCCCGTGGATGACACGATATTTCATTTCCCCGGCCTCATGACTCTCCCGCAACCACAGCGCTGATTAATAAATGAGGACGTCAAATAACCAAAAGCGACGCGAGGACGCGTGCGTACTCCGAAAAGTGTCGCGAAAACGAACAAACGTCTGCTTGGATTTCCCACGCAGTGCTTTTGGAGTGCGAGGTGTCCTCGCGTCGCTTTCATTCCTGCTTCTCTGCATAATTTCTTGTTGGGCGGAGGAAGCGCCATTCAGCTCAGCAACCATCTCTGGCCTCGGCGCGCGCAACATAGGCTCCGCGACAATGAGCGGGCGTATTTCGGCCATCGCGGGTACACGCGAGCCATCGGGCAAGATCACGCTGTTTGTCGGCGCAGCGAGTGGCGGCGTCTGGAAATCTGATGACAGCGGGACGCGATATCGACCGGTGTTTGACGAGCAGCCTGTGCAATCGATAGGCGCGATCGCGCTGGATCCGAAAAACTCGAAAAATGTCTGGGTCGGAACCGGTGAATCGTGGACACGCAACAGCGTTTCGATTGGCGACGGGATCTACAAATCAACCGACGGTGGCGAAACATGGACGCATTCCGGTCTGGAAAAATCCGAGCGCATTGCAAAAATCGTAGTGAGCCCAAACAGCAGCGACACGGTCTTTGCCGCGGTACCTGGCGCGCTCTGGAGCGATTCGCCCGATCGCGGTCTCTACAAAACCACTGATGGCGGCAAAACTTGGAACCAGGTCCTCAAAGGACCGAATCTTTCGACTGGTTGTACCGATGTCGCAATCGATTCGACAAATCCGGAGATCATGTTCGCGGCAATGTGGGATTTCCGGCGCAAAGGCTGGGAGTATCGCTCGGGCGGCGAAAGCCCCACCGCGCCATCAGCCAGCGGATTATTTCGTTCTGCCGACGGCGGCAACACCTGGACGGAAATTACAGCGGAAGCCAATAGGGGCTTCCCAAAGAAACCATACGGACGCCTTGCAGTGGCAATCGCACCTTCGGATGCCAAACGCGTTTACGCTTTTGTGGAGTCGCCCGATAGTGCGCTGTTTGTCTCCGACGATGGCGGCATGACCTGGGAGAAGCGCGACAAAAGCCAATGGATGGTGTGGAGGCCGTTCTATTTCGCGAAATTGATTGTCGATCCAAAGAATCACAACCGTATTTTTAAAACTGATGGCTCACTGATTGTCAGCGAGGATGCAGGCAAAAGTTTCGCAGTGGTTGGTGGATTCGGCGGGATGCACGGTGATGTGCACGACGTCTGGATCGACCCAACCAACACGCAGGTTGTGTTTTCCGGCGACGATGGCGGGATGTGGTATTCCTACAACGGCGGCGCGAAATGGTGGAAAGCTGAAAACCTGCCAGTCTCCCAGTTCTATCACGTTAGCGTGGATGACAAAGACCCCTACCGCGTTTACGGCGGTTTACAGGACAACAGCTCTTTTGTGGGCGAATCACAACACCCCGGCGGGATTACCAACGCACAGTGGGAAAACATGTACAACGGCGATGGCTTCTGGATGTTTCCGGATCCCGCCGATCCAGATTACATCTATGCCGAGTATCAAGGTGGCGAGATCGGGAGGGTAAATCGCCACACGCACGAAGCTCGCAACATCAAGCCACGGCCGGATTACAAGGAAAAGCTCAGGTTTAATTGGAATACGCCAATCGCACTCTCGCCTAACGAAAAGGGGACGATTTATATCGGCGCTCAGTTTCTCTTTCGTTCGCGCGATCACGGCCAAACCTGGGAACGCATTTCGCCCGATCTGACAACCAACGCTCCGGAAAAACAGAAACAGGAGCAATCGGGCGGCGTCACGGTGGACAATTCCTCGGCCGAAATGCACACCACGATTTACTCGATCAGTGAATCACCCAAGGACAAGTCGCTGATCTGGGTGGGCACAGACGACGGCAACCTTCAATTGACTCGTGATGGTGGCAAAACATGGACGAACGTCGTCGGCAATGTTCCCGGTTTGCCAAAAAATTCATGGGTCAGCTGGGTGCAGGCGAGCAACTTCAACGCCGGCACCGCTTATGCAGCGTTTGATCGACATACCTTTGGCGACATGGGGCCGTATGTTTTCAAAACAACTGATTACGGTAAGACCTGGACGCCGCTCGTCAGCGCTCAGGACGCCAAAGGCGTTCGTGGATATGCTCATGTGATCAAGGAAGATTTGGTCAAGCCGGATCTGCTCTTTTTGGGAACGGAGTTTGGACTTTGGGTCTCGATTGATGGTGGAAAAAACTGGGCACAATTTAAAGGCAACCATTTTCCAGCAGTTGCCGTTCGAGACCTGGCAATTGCCCCGCGCGATAACGATCTGGTTCTTGCAACGCATGGCCGCGGGATCTGGATTATTGACGATATCACCCCATTACGGGCGTTGACGCCGGATCTGTTGAAACAGGAAGTCGCGTTCGTCTCAGCGCGTCCTGTGCAACAGCGCATCGAAGGCTCAGGCGGATGGTCTACCGGCGATGCGGTTTTTGTTGGCGATAATCCGCCTGACGCCGCCGTGATTAATTACTACCAGCGGGAGCGTCATCTATTTGGAAAATTGAAGCTCGAAGTTTTGGATTCCTCCGGGCGTGTTGTCGATGAATTACCAGCCAGCAAACGACCCGGCCTGAATCGCGTGACCTGGCCAATGCGGGTGAAACCACCGCGCGTGCCACCTGCCGCGCAGATTGCCTTTGCGGGAGTACGAGGTCCACGACTTGTGCCGGGCGAGTACACTGTGCGCCTCACCAAGGCCGGCAAAGTTTCGGAAACCAAGTTGACGGTTGGTCTCGATCGCCGGGCCAAATTCAACGCTGCGGATCGCCAAGCACAGTTCGACGCGGCAATGAAGGTCCATGGGCTCTTTGACGAGGAAAGTGCGCTAATGGACCGGATTATTGCCTTGCGCAAAGCATTGACGCAGAGCGGGGGAGCGTTAGCTGAAGGCGATCCGCTTCGCAAGAACATCTCCGATTTCGACGGGAAAGTTGATGCAGTCCGCAAAAAAATTGTTGCAACGACCGAAGGAGGAGCGATCACGGGCGAGGAGCGATTGCGGGAGCATACGGATCAGCTTTATGGAGCGATTCTCAGTTACGAAGGAAAGCCTGGCGGCTACCAGGTTGCATATACCGATGCGCTCAAGCGGGAATTGAGTGACGTGACAAAAGAGTTCGACCAATTGCTCGCCAAGGATCTGCCAGCCTTAAACGAATCACTCGAAACCAAGGGACAGCAGCCAATTCCAGCGCCGTCACCCAGTGTTGGCGCGACAGATGTCACACATGGGTGGGGTGGCACCGTGGGCGGTGCAGGGGCTTTTCTTCCGGCCGATTTTCGCATTTCCCACTAAGTCGCTTAGCTAGTGGCTTACTGGACGAATTTTTTTCGTCGTGTTAGCTTGCACGCCATCGTGGGGGTATAGCTCAGTTGGTAGAGCGTCTCGTTCGCAATGAGAAGGCCAGGGGTTCGAATCCCCTTACCTCCACCAGTTTTCAAGCGCGCTTGAGCCGCTTGGCCGTGGTGAATAACGTTCCTGCGCTCGCATCGATCTTGATTGTGCGAGCGACGCGAAAGAACGATTGCAGGGAACGCTTTCGCGCTTAAGGTGCGCTCTCCAATTCTAAATATGTTCCAGATGTTTCTTGCTCAGGCGCAAAGCGCGGCTCCTCAACAGCTGCCCGGTGGCGGCATTGGTTCATTTTTCGTGCCGCTGATTTTCATCTTCATCATCATGTACTTTGTGATGATCCGGCCGCAGAAAAAGCGACAGCAACAACAGCAGCAGCTAATGGGGAGTTTGAAAACGGGTGACCGGGTCGTGACCAATGGCGGCATTCACGGCTTAATCTCGAATGTGAAGGAGAATACCGTGCTGGTGAAAGTAGCAGACAACGTCAAGATCGAGATGGAGAAATCGGCCATCACGACGGTGCTCAAAGAAAGCTGATAGTTGATAGCTGATGCTTGATAGTCGATGAAAGTTGAATCGCTAAATCGCTAAATCCGAATGACCCCTGGGATTACATTTGTTGTCGGACTCGCCATGCTCATCCTTTTCGGGTGGTATTTCGCCACTGATCAAGGATTACGGAAACGGTTGCTCGCCACCGCGCTCATGCTGGTGCTTGTCGTCTTTAGCATCGCCACGATCTGGCCGCCCCAGAAGAATATCGCGCTCGGTCTCGACATCCAAGGCGGCACATCTTTCCTCATCCGGCTGAAGGGCGGCGACAAAGAAGTGACCAAGGGCATGCTCGACCAGGCAGTCGAGGTGATTCGGAAGCGTATTGACGTTTTTGGAGTCAGCGAACCGATAATCAGTCCGGTCGGGCGCGATCGGATTCTGGTCCAGATTCCGGGTCTCGACACTGCCAAGATTCACGAAGCGCGCGATCAATTGTCCCGGGTAGCGAAGCTGGAGTTCCGCATGGTTTATCCGGATAACGGCGAGCGATTACGCGAAATCGACCAGGGGAAACAGGTAATTCCGCCAGAGTACAGGATCGAAACTCATAAACATCAGGCCGAGGGAGAAAAACCGGTCGAAGAACGGTTGTTGGTAAAAAAGAAAGCCGACTTGGCCGGCGATCGAGTTTCGAACGCGGGCGCCTCTTATGAGCGGGACGGTTGGGTAGTTCATTTACGGTTCGATAGCGAAGGCGCCAAGCAGTTCGGCAACATTACGGCCGCAAACATTCATCATCGCTTCGCGATTGTGCTGGATGGGATCATCCAATCTGCGCCAGTGATTCAGGACGCCATTTATGGCGGCGACGCCCAAATCACGGGAAGATTTACCGAAGAAGAAGCGCGGGGTCTGGCGAGCGTGTTGCAGAATCCACTGCAAACGCCTGTGAGCATCGAGGAAGAGCGCAGCATCTCGCCTACACTGGGAGCAGACTCCATTCGCGCCAGCATTGTCGCTGGTTTAGTCGGCCTGATCATCACGCTCGTGTGCGTGGGCATCTACTACAAAATTCCCGGTCTCGTCGCAAATCTCGCCCTGATCATCAATCTCATTTTGCTCGTTGGCGCGCTAACGATGTTTCATTTCGTCCTCACATTGCCAGGCATTGCCGGTATTATTCTGACGATTGGACTTTCCGTGGACGCGAACGTCCTCATTTACGAGCGATTGCGCGAGGAGATGGCGCTCGGAAAATCGCTCAAGGTAGCGCTCAATACTGCTTATGAAAAAGCGTTCAGTTCGATCTTTGACGCAAACGTCACGACGCTGATCACTGCGATTATTCTGTTCTGGCAGGCGCGAGGACCTGTAAGGGGCTTTGCGGTTTCGCTCACGTTCGGTATTTTCGCATCGCTTTTTACAGCGCTCATCGTGGGCCGCAACGCGCTCAGCTGGCTGGTCGATACAGGCCGACTGAAACGCATCTCGATGCTGCACTTGATTTCAGCGCAGAACATCAATTTCCTCGGCAAAGGCTTTATCGCGTGCATGTGCTCTCTTGCACTGCTGATCGCCGGTGCCGGCGCTTTTTACCTCCGGGGCGAACGAAATTTTGGCGTGGATTTTCGCGGTGGCGATATGATCACACTGAGCGCGCCTGGCAAGATTGATATCGGCCAAGTCCGCCACGCTCTACAGCCACTCGGATTTGCCGATGCGTCAATTCAGGAGTCCACGCAAGCGGGCAAGGGCTACATCACCATCCGCACGCCATTGAACACCAGCGACAAGGTAGAAAAGCAAATCATGGAGACGCTTCCAAACGCTGGTTTTAAGGTGGAAGGCTCCGAACGCGTCGGTGCGCTCGTAGGCGGCGAGCTGGCAAAAAGTTCGTTGATCGCGCTCGGTCTGGGCATTCTTGGGATTTTGATTTTCGTGACCTTTCGCTTCGAACTTGCTTTTGCCGTGGGAGCCATTGTTGCGCTGTTGCACGACGTCCTCATGACGGTTGGCGTGTTCTCGCTTCTCGGCCGCGAACTTACGCTCACGATGATTGGCGCTGTGCTGACCATCGCCGGCTATTCCATTAACGATACCATCGTCGTTTACGACCGGATCCGGGAGGGTCTGGCCAGCGGGAGGCGCGGGACCATCGACGAAATCATGAACTCGAGCATCAACCAGACGCTGAGCCGAACCATTCTTACAAGCACTGTGACGCTCATTCCGATCCTATGCCTGTTTTTCTTTGGCGGCGCGGTGCTGCGGGATTTCTCGCTGGCAATCATCATTGGCGTAATTGTCGGTACTTACTCCTCCATCTTTATCGCCTCGCCCATCGTGCTGTGGTGGACGCGCGCCCGCGGCGGTGGCGCGACGGCCCTGCGGCGGGAGATCACCGAAAAAGCGACAGCGGCCAATCCTCTTGCCCAGCGCTGAGCGATTTTTGAAGCCCGGCCCTCGCGCCCATTGCCGTTGTAGGGACTGCCGGGGGGTCTTTTGGGCCCTTTTTCGAGCAGATTTGACGGCACCGTCCGGCCCGAGTAGGCTCCCGCTCGCCGATTAGGAATCTATCGCTAAAGTCAGGAGTGATTAATGATGCCAGAAGTGATCGTTCGCAAAGGGGAGCCCGTCGATCGCGCGTTGAAGCGGCTGAAGAACAAGCTGGATGCCGAGGGCATTCTCGAGGAGGTCCGCCGTTTGCGCGCCTTCGAGACGCCTTCGCAAAAGCACCGCCGCAAAGCGAAAGCCAACGCCAAGCGAGGCCGAACCAAGTTCCGATTCAATCCCTCGTAAGCCACAGTAAAAAGTTAAAATGTTACGAAGGTAAAAGAGTAACCCGACGAAGCGGTGTTCGTCGTGGCGGGTTACCCGTTTTAACTCTTCTTGGCAGGCTTTCCGGCAAAGAATGCGCCAATTGCCTCTACCAGGCCGTCGATGTCGTGTCGCGGGGCTTCGACGTCGATCCTCAAACCATTGTCGCGCGCCGTCTGCGACGTGATTGGACCAATGCTGGCAATTTGCATTGCTTTCGGCCAGGGTAGGCCAAGGGCGAGAAAATTTTCCACGGTCGAAGAACTGGTGAACGTGATTAAATCGGCTCCGTCCTTCGCCAGTTGCCCGCGCGCGCCGCTGGTGTCGCGCGTCTCCGGCACGGTCCGATAAGCGAATGCTTCGTCCACAATCGCTCCCAAGCCCAAAAGCTCTTTCGGGAGCACGTCCCGCGCTTTTTCCGCGCGCACCAACAGAATCTTCAAATTTTCAATGCTTCCCTGATTTTTGAACTCCCGCACTACCTCCTCGGCCACGAATTCTTTGGGCTGGAGATCGACGTGCAGATGAAAGTCCTTCACCCGTTGTGCAGTGGCCGGACCGATGGCGGCAATCCGGGCGCCGCCGATCTCGCGCGCATCGTCGTATAATTTGAAGAAGATATCGAAAAACGCGTCGACGCCGTTTGCGCTGGTGAACACGATCCAGTCATAAATGTGCGCCTCCTGCACAAGTTCTGCGAATTCGCGCAAATCGCTCGGCGGCTCGATTCGAATAGTGGGCAGTTCGATCACGTGAGCACCCAGCGCCCGCAGTTTGCCGCTTAACACGCTGGCTTGTTTTCTTGTTCGCGTAACGACAATTCTTTTCCCAAGTAGCGGCCGTGTTTCGTACCAATTGAGCTTGTCTCGCAACGCGACAACTTCTCCAAATACTGCTACCGCAGGCGCCGCGAAATCATTCACGACAGCTTTTTGAGCAATATCTGCAAGTGTGCCGGTAAGCGTTTCTTGCTGGCCGGTAGTCGCCCAGCGGATCAATGCCACTGGCAAATCGCCGCGCACACCGTGCTTCATCATTTCGCTCGTGATCGATCCGAGGCGTTCCACGCCCATCAACATGACCTGGGTGCCGCCAAGTTTCGCCAGCGCCGCGTAATCGATTGCACTTTCTGTCTTCGCCGGGTCTTCGTGTCCTGTAAAAAATGTGACATGTGAATTGTGCGCCCGATGCGTCATGGGAATGCCTGCATATGCCGGCCCGGCGATGGACGAAGTGATTCCAGGCACAATTTCGAACGGAATACCCGCATCGCCTATCACCTGCGCTTCCTCGGCGCCTCGACCAAACACGAATGGGTCCCCGCCCTTCAACCGAACGACCTGCTTTCCTTCGCGTGCTTTCTCGATCAGCAACGCATTAATTTCGTTCTGGCTGATTCGCGATTCGCCAGGTTTTTTACCGACATAAATAATTTCGGCGTCGTCCCGCGCCCAGCCGAGCGTCTCAGGATTCGCAAGATGATCGTAAACGATCACATCCGCGTTCTCGATGCACTCCTTGGCGCGCAATGTTACCAACCCGATGTCGCCCGGTCCGGCGCCAGCCAGGTAAACTTTTCCGTTGCCACTCTTACTCTTACTCGTGCTCATGCTCATGCTCGCAACAGATTGAGCAATTCCGCCGCTAAACGTTCGCCCTCACTGTGGGTGCCTTCTAGTTCAGCTTCCCGTGGCGCCACTGATTGATCAGTAAACAATTGCGCCCTCAGTTTCATATTGTCGTTCTCAATTGTCGCCAGCACGCCAACCGGACAATTACAGTCGCCCTGCAACAAACGCAGAAACTCTCGTTCGGCCCGTAAACAAAGCAATGTCTCGCGATCGTTCACAAAATCGGCAATCGCCTTCATGGTTTGATCATTGGCGCGAACTTGAGTCGCAATGATTCCCTGGCCACCTGCGGGCAAGAAGATTTCGCGTGGAAGGATTTCAACGAAAAATTGGCGGCCGTTGAAACTGATTACATCAAGAGCGGGCGACCGGCCGAGCCGTTCAAGTCCCGCACGAGCCAGCACGATTGCGTCCCAATCGCTGGCTGACAATTTGCGCAGCCGCGTTGGAACGTTCCCGCGAAGGTCGACAACTTTGAAATCTGCGCGTTTCCAAAGCAACTGGCGCTTTCTTCTCACACTACCTGTGGCGACGACCGCGCCCTGCGGCAGCGAAGCGAAACCGCCCGAATGCTTCGAAACCACCACATCATCCACTGGTGCACGAGGAAGAACCGCGGCAATTTCTGCGTCTGGGTTTATTTCACTCGGAAGATCTTTTGCGCTATGAACCGCAATATCGATATCTCGCGCGAGAAGCGCTCGCTCGATTTCTGCCGTGAACAATCCTTTGCGACCAGCCTGACGCTCGAACACCTTGGCTTTATCGCCTTGCGTCGCGATGATTCTCGTCTCGATTCCTGTGTCCGGTCGCGCCGCTTGAATTGCTTTTTCAACCAACCGGGCTTGCGCACGTGCCAGCTCGCTACCGCGCGTGCCCAGGATGATTTTTTTTGTCATCGCAGGAATGTAGCCCGCGACAGAGGGTAGGGGAAGCTGTCAGCGTCCCTACAGCTGCGATGCGCGCAGCGAACTGTCAGCGACCGGCGGATGCCCGGTGATTCGCGAATCACGACTCAGTTTGCACGAAATTTTCTCGAGGAAATCTGCGACATGTTCGGCAATGATCGCTTCGGCAGAAGTTATTTGCTGGCGGCGCACGGCAAGCGACTGCTCCGCGACAGACCGCAACGCATCGATATCGTAAAGATACACGCCCTCCATTTCGTTTACGGCAGGATCGACATCGCGCGGAACGGCGATATCGATGATGAAAAGGGGCCGATCAATGCGATTGGCCAACATGGGTCCCAGATTTGCCGGAGTCAGTAACAGAGCTTCCGAAGAAGTGGATGTAATCAGGATATCGATCTCGCTACATTGCTGTGGCCACTGATCGAACTGGACGGCCTTGCCACCAACTCGTTGTGCCAACTCCTGGGCGCGATCATTTGAACGATTGCTCACGCGCAGATCGGTCACCCCTCGGGAAACCAGCGCGCGCGCCGTGCGCTCGCTCGTTTCACCGGCTCCCAAAACCAAAACGCTGCAGTTGCCAAATTCGCCGAAAATTTTCTGAGCCAGATCGACCGCGACCGAACCGACCGACACCGAACCGCGGGTAATTTCTGTGTGTGTGCGGACTTGTTTCGCAACACGAAAGGCCCGTTGAAACAACCGATGAAGGCAGGGTCCAACCGCACCAGACGTGCGCGCGGATTGATAAGCCTTTTTTGTCTGACCAAGAATCTCCGTCTCGCCTACGACCATCGAATCGAGTCCGGAAGCGACCCGGAACAGATGTTGTATGCACTTTTCAGCTTCGTAACGGTAAAACGGCAACGCTTCGCTGTGGCCGCGGTCACTGACCTCACGGTTTTGCAATAGGCAATGAGCAATTTCATCTGTCGACACACGTTTTTCTGACGCGCCATACACTTCCACGCGGTTACACGTAGCGAGCACCAACACTTCCGCGCAACCCGCCTCACGAAGGGTGGATTCAGCGCCGGCGCCGCCGGCAAAACGTTCTCGCGTTTCGACGTTGGCAGTGTGGTGACTCAGGCCGACGCAGAAAAGATTCATGGGAGAGAGTGTGTTTGCGCTGAGAACGTGATTCCCCAGAGAAGAGTCAAAGCGGCGCTAAATCCGATAATGCAAAGCGCTGCAACTCGCTTTGGCCCGATCCGACGAAAATACCGGCCTTGCAAAATAGCCGCGTAGAGCAACCAAACGCCAACGGCAGCAACCACTTGCACGCGTGGCAGAGGTCGGCCCGTAAAAAAGCCACTAACAATCCCGATCGTATACAGGATGAAGCCCCACCAAAGCAGACGTGTGATTGCCGCAAAGAGATCAGTCAGCGGCGGCAGATGATAAAAAATCGAATGCAAATGATGTGTTTTGAGCTGGCGCTCCTGCACCAGATACATCACCCCGGCGATGCAGGCGAGGGCGAACGCGCCATAGGCTACGAGTGAAACCGAGGCATGAAATTCCAGCGCAGGATTGGCGGGCATCTTCACGGAATGACGAACATCAATCGGCGCAATTAACGCAAACCCTTGCAGGAGGACCACCAGCGGCGCAGTGAACGCGCCCATAAGCGAGAGACGGTAGGTCGGGCCGACCAGCATGTAGATCAGTGCTACCGACCAGGCGAGAAAGATGAAAACCTCAAACAAGTTCGTCAGTGGACAACGTCCCAGCGCGTGACCGCGGATGGACAAAAACGCCGTTTGAAAAACAAAGCCCAGCCCGATTGCCAGAAAATTAAATCTTCCCGGCCGAAAAACGCCTGCCCGCAAAGCAATGCCGGTGCGCACGACCGCGGCGAGGAAACAGATTGTCGAAATGATTAGAAGATCTCGATCCACTAGAACAAAAGATACTGTAAGAGGTGCTCTCCGCTTCGCAATCTGTGCTCTATCGCTTTGCTCTCAGAAGCCTCAGGTGTTGGTAATGCATGCGTCGCGCGCCTCACAGAGACGCGGCTACAGAAGCGAGCTGCGATTGACGTCTGCCCCGGGCCCGCTAGCGTTCGCGCCGATGGCTTTGGATACACTCGAAAAACTCCGCGCGGCCGTGCGCGATGTGCCCGACTTTCCGAAGAAAGGTATCGTATTCAAAGATATTACGCCGGTCTTGAGCGATCCTGCCCTGTTTCATGCGTCCATTGATCTGTTTTTGAATCGTTGCCGCGGGAGAAAAATCGATAAGATCGTCGGGATCGATGCGCGCGGATTCCTCTTTGGATCAGCGGTCGCCTATGAGCTCGGTGTCGGTTTCGTTCCGATTCGAAAGCGTGGCAAGCTGCCTTTCCAGACTGAGATCGCCAGTTACTCGCTCGAGTACGGCGAAGCAGAAATGGAGATGCACATCGATGCCATTGACGCAGGCGAACAAGTTGTGCTGGTAGATGATTTGCTGGCGACGGGCGGAACTTCCGCTGCTGCGGCTGTCCTCATTCGCAAAGCCGGCGGAGAGCTCCTCGAAGCACAGTTTCTGATTGAGTTGGAATTTCTTCATGGCCACAAGCAACTTGAGCCGACGCCAGTCATTTCGTTTCTGAAATACTGAACCTCGGCAGGACATAATGTTCTGCCACAGGCAGGCCGATCGCGTCTTCTCCATTTGAGATGGATTTGGATTTTGACGATCCAATTTTAGATTGAACAGCAATCCGAATTTGCGATGAGAACGTCCCGTCATCTGGAGCAAGTGTTGGCGCACGCCGCAAGCCGCCTTGCGGCGACGGGTACCAGACGTCCCACCGAAGTCCTCCCGCTTTACAAGAAGTTTCTCAAGGTGGAGGAGCACCGGTTGCGCCTGAAGCACCAGGCGGGTGGGGGCGGCCGCGAAATTTGTGCCCGGCGCGCTGAGCTGGTCGACGTTTTATTGCAATATGTTTTCGACGCTGCGGCGACTGCCGCTCGCAGAAACGGGGCCGCCAAAGTCCCACTTGCCTTGATCGCTCTTGGTGGATACGGCCGGGGCGAGCTCAACCCGTTTAGTGACATCGACGTGATGCTTTTGCATCATCAGGGAAAGAAGGGGATTTCGCCGCATCTGGAGGAGATGGTGCAGCAAGTTCTTTATCTCCTATGGGACAGTGGCTTCAAAGTTGGACACTCCACGCGCTCGATCAAAGAAGCGGTTGCTCAGGCCAATGAAGACATGCGCACGAAGACTGCCATGCTGGAATCGCGATTTCTCGCGGGCGATGCCGAGCTGGCACGAGAGTTTCGGCGGCAATTTCGTTCGAAGTGCGTCAGCGGATATGAACGCGAATACGTGGAACTGCGCATGCAGGACCAGGTCGCCCGGCACAAGAAATTCGGCGACAGCGTCTATCTGCAGGAACCGAACCTGAAGAGCGGATGCGGCGGACTGCGCGATTATCAAAATCTTCTTTGGATGACCTATTTCAAAGAGGGTTCCCTGAGCACGAACCAACTCGTGGGGAAAGACTGGCTGAGTGAAAGCGACCAACGCCGAATAGAAAAGGCGTACGATTTTCTCCTGCGCTTGCGCACCGCCTTGCATTACGCAACGGGACGCGCGACCGACATACTTCACCTTAACTTGCAGGAAGAGATCGCAAAACGGCTCGATTATTCTTCTGGGAACGGCCAACTGCGCAGCGAGACGCTCATGCGGGACTATTACGAGCACACACGAGACATTTACCGAGTCACGGAACGCATTACGGAGCAGTTTGTCAGCGGATATGTCACAAGCAAGACCCGTTCTCTGTTCAGTTTTCTTCCCCTGGTGCGAGCGGCCAAAACTCCTGTGGGAGAATTTTTCTTTGTTCGCAACAAGCAATTGCACCCAGAGCGGCGTGATCTTTTTCGCAAAGACCCCGAGCAAATGATGCGAGCATTTCAGTTTGCTCAGGAGCGCGGCCTGGATCTGAGCCCGGAATTGGAGGATCTCCTGAGCAGAAGCCTCGGAGAGGTTACCCGCACGTATCAGTATGCACGCGGACCGCGCGCGATCTTTAAAGAGATTTTATCACAAAAAGGGAGAGTGGGTCGCATCCTCCGAATGATGCATCGAGTCGATTTTCTCGGACGCTACATTCCCGAATTCGGACAGCTTACATGCCTGGTACAGCATGAGTTTCTGCATCGTTACACGGCTGACGAGCACACATTGGTGTGTATCGATAAACTTGATGCCCTGGCGCAGACGAATGATCCGAAGCTGATCGCTTATCGCAAGATTTTTGAGCAACTGGAGGATCCATTTGTTCTCTATCTCGCGCTCCTTTTACACGATAGCGGTAAAGCGGTCGGGGCGCGGCCACACTCTGAAGCGAGCGCACTCTTCGCCCAACGTGTCGCTGCGCGTCTGCAGTTGTCGTCCGAGCAGCGAAAGGCGCTCATTCTGCTCGTCGATCATCACCTCACTCTTTCGCAGACCGCGCAGCAAAGAAATCTTGATGATCCCGCCACGGTCACGGACTTCGCCCACATTGTGAAGCACCAGAGAAATCTAAACTCGCTGATGCTGCTTACCCTGGCCGATGGCCAGGGTACAAGCGCGGAGGGGTGGTCGGATTGGAAAGAATCCCTCGTATGGGCATTATTTCACGAGACCTCTCGGTGCCTGGCGGACCAAAAGTCGTACTACGAAAAGACAAAGGTCGAGCGCGAAAGCTTGCAGGTCTCGGTAACCGCAAAACTTTCCGCAGATTTTGCGGCAGAGATTGAAGCACATTTTGAATTCATGCCTGACAATTATTTTCGCGCCAGCGACGTCCCCGAGATTGTCGAGCACCTGCAATTGTTCCGGTCCTTTCTGGAGAATTTCTCCAGTCCGCCACAAGCCGGATTCGCTGCGGAGAACCGGGGAGAGTCTCCGCTTGCCGCGGCAATCCGATGGAAAGCCGTTCCAGAGCAGGGGCACAGCGTTGTCACCTTTTGCACGTGGGAGCGTGAAAGGTTATTGGCAAAGGTGGCCGGCTCATTTTCGGTTGTGCCCTTGAATATTTTGAGCGCTGATGTCTTTCCCCGGGGGGACAACGTCATGCTGACCGTTTTTCATGTGTGCGACACAAAAGGGCGTCCTGTCACTCACCAGCGCGACTTTTCGCTGGTAGAGCAAACTTTGCGGCGAGCGCTCGAAGATGAGAATTTTCATTTCCGTCCGTTAATCGAAAAAGCCAGGCGCCAAAGCCATCGTCTTGCGACAGGAATTGAATTTCCAACGCGGATTGCAATCGATAACAAAACCCATCCGGTGTATGCGCTTATTGAGATTCAGGCACCGGACCGGCTCGGCTTGCTTTATGATGTCTTGACCTGCCTTGACCGCGAAAATCTTTTGGTCCCGCTCTCTCGCATCAACACGCAGGCTGGCGCAGCCATTGATACTTTGTATGTCGTGGACCGTTCCACACGTGCCAAGATTACCGATGCGCATCGCATCAGGGAGATCCAGCAGCGTCTTCAAAATACAATTTTGAGTGGAGGCGTTGCGAAGTCAAAGTAGTAAGAAGCGCCCCCAAGCTCTGCTTTCTTGATCCTATGAACGCTCTAATTCTCGCGGCCGGATACGCAACACGCCTTTATCCACTGACACTCAACAAAGCGAAGCCGTTGCTCGTCGTCGGTGGTAAGCCGATTATCGAATGGGTGGTAGACAACCTTCAGGGTGTTCCCGATCTGGAAACAATCTATGTGGTGACAAATGACAAGTTCGCGGCGGACTTTCAGGCTTGGAGCGAGCGCTATCAAAATCGACATCCGCAATTCAAATTCAAAATTGTCAACGACGGCTCCAAAAGCGATGACGATAAACTTGGCGCAATTGGAGATATTAATTTTGTTGTCACCCGCGAGAACCTGGGCCGAAGCAGCCTGTTAATTGTTGCCGGCGACAACTTATTTACTGAATCGCTTGAGGGATTCGTGGCTTGCGCCAAAGGAAGCGAAGCAACGGTTGGGGTCTATGACGTTGGCGACCGTGAAGCGATCAAAAAGTATGGCAATGTCCTAATCGACGGCGATGGAATCATCACTCACTTGGAAGAGAAACCACAAAAGCCGCGGGGAACACTCGCGGCGATCGCGCTTTACTATTACTCCCCTGCGGTGCTCTCTCTTTTGACCACGTACCTTGCAGCTGGCAATAACCGCGATCAGCCGGGCCGTTTTGTGCAATGGCTGTACACGCGTAAACCTGTAAAGACGTTCCAGATCAAAGGGAAATGGCTCGATATCGGAAGCAAAGAAACACTGGAGAACGCAGATCAGATTCTTCGAAAGATCAAAGCGTGATCGCTAATGACGAAATCCGAATGACGAATGGGAAAGCTAAAATCAAAAAAGGCAAGTCGATGATGCGAAAAGAAATGCCGAATCTTGTAGCTTTTTAACTCTCTCAACTTTGTAACCTTGTCCTCATTTCAGCCGCCCTTCGTCAAACTCGATCAGATCGAAATAAGTCCGAATATCCTTGCGTCCTTCGCCACCGGCCTCCTTCAGAAAGTGGAGAAAGCGCGCCTTTTTTGCGGCAGTGTCTGGATGCCGTGAAATCATCGCTTGGTTCCACTGTTCAATGATTTCGGGAGAATGCCGCGTGCCGTTTGTCTCCACCCACTTTAGAATTGCGTCATCCTCGTCCAGCCTGTTGACGATTTCTTCAAATCCGTCGCCGTCAATTTTTAAAAAAGCCAGCAGATGCTTGTCGAACCCGACGGTTTTATAGTTGTAGCCGTTGAGCAGGCCTTTGCGATGAAGCCTGGCCTTGTCGATCAAACGCGGCAGATGCACGTAGCCGCCAAGTTTCTCGTACGGACTGCGTGGATGCAGTCTTTGCATGGAGAAAATCTGACTAAGTCGCGGGCAAAGGCCGCTGGGCGACCCCCGAAAAATCGCTCTCTGGAACGCTTGGGACGTCCGGTTTCTGTTCCTGCAACAATTCTCCCTGCGTAAGATTGGCCCGGCCAATCACAAGCTGGCCGGAAAACATACCGCCTTTTTCAACCGAAATCGCCTTCGCTGTGACGTCGCCTTCAAGTGCGCCTTTTTTTTGAATCGTCACGGTCTGGGCAACGATCTCTCCGGACATTCTTCCCTTGATTTCGATGCTTTCCGCGCGAACCCGCCGAAAGCAATGAATATCCGATTTGCGCTCGACGATGATGCGTCGTGCGCTAATGCAGCCAGGAATTTTGCCTGAGAAGTTGATCGTCGCGGTGTCGTCGCAATGCAGGTTGCCACGCAATCTGCCCTCGATTAAGGCGGACCGGCAAACGACACTGCTGCTGCCCAGATCGCCTTTACCCGTCAGATGGACGTCTCCCCGCGTTCGAATCGTGCGGCTGAAGCCGCTGGTGACTTTGTAGTCGCGCAGATCAATGTGTGCGCTGCATGCCGGGCAGATTGTCGAAGTAGCCGAGCCACAGACCTGCTGCTTCCGCTTACATTCAAAACACTCGATAACGGAGCTGTGCTGCCGCTTCCAAAAATCCTCAAATTTGCCGAGGATAGAGGAGCTGGCTGGCGCAGCAGGCGCTTCCTCGCGGACCCGCAGCTTCAGGCCGGGTTTTGGCGCAAACGGAGAAAAATAGCGGCCGCACTGGCGACAAATCGAGCTCTTCGCCGCCGCATACTCCATCTGCTTGAAGCCACAGTGTGGACATTCCACACTGACTTTTGCAGGCGACGGACTGGCCACCGGACGCTAACCCCTGGATTCCCTTTATTAGCGCCCTCCAAACGCCGCCTTGATTGGCTCGCTGGATCGCACAACTTCCGGGCGGGCTGGGGCCGACTTCGCGGAAATCGAGCCACTGGTAACTTCCGATTTGCCAATAAAAGTCGCTCCTTCTTCAATGACAAGGCGCGCTGCTTTCAAATCTCCCTGCAATGTGCATTTTGATTTTAGCTCGCAACGCTCGGCCACTGTGATGTTGCCTTGGACTTTGCCATAGACGGTGATCGATTTGGTTTTTACCTCGCCGCGAATGTCAGCGTTTTCCCCAATTGTTAAGACGCCGTCAGAATTGATTTCCCCTTCGACCTTCCCGTCGATGAGAAGTTCTTTTTGGAACTTGATCGAGCCTTTGATTTCGACATCGCTCGAGAGGATGTCTTTGCCACCGTGATCTGCCATAGGTTTTGGTTTATCGATGATTGTTGATGTTATTGGTTCTTCGCCATTCGCAGGATGATTATTTTCATCTATCCCCGAATACCGCGGTTCTTCCCTGACTGGCGGCATCGGCTTTTGCGGGACGAATCTTTTGAGCATCCGGTAGATTGTGACAGTCGGCGGTGGCTGTCAACGGATTCTCGTCGCAATCACGAATTTTTTATTGTGTTACCACACGGTAAAGTTTCGCAACTCCGTTTTGAGCCGACAGAACGAGAAACGGTGGCGCTCTGGTTGCTGTTTTATCCAGCACGAAGCAGATCGACTGTTGAGGCACGGCAATACTTAGGATCTCAGCCGAATTTTGTGCCGCGCGCTCGGAATCGTAGGCGATTACCCAAGCGACCTTGTGATTTTCCAGAAGTTTACGGACCGTTCCCCAATCTTGACTGACAAAAAAACGCGCACTGTCCTCAATTCCCGGCAGGCTTTCATGCGAGCTGCCAGCCACCCCGGGCTGACCTGACCAATAGGCGATTTCTGGAGAAAGCCACCACGGCGCAAGGAATGGGTGATTCTCCGACGATCGCAAACTGAGCGCCATGTCGCGCAGCTGCGCCGATTCATTGCGCTGTGCCACGCGACCAGCCAGTTGCGCATCATTTGGCCAAAGTTTTTCGTCCCAATCGCGCAAAATCGGAAAGATCGATAGGAAGAATGCGATCCAAACTGCCGCGCGCGAGTTGATCGGCTTGAGCAAATGCGGTAGCGCCAAAGCAAAGATCAGTACAAAGAAGTATCCCCACCGCGCCTGGCAAATTGTCAGGACATAAGCGGCAACCAAAAGCACGAGAATAAACGTAGGCGTCGTCTCCTCACCCTTGTGCCTGGTCTTGATTATGCCGATCCAAATGAGGAATGGCGTGACCACGAGCAAATACCCGCACCATCGCAACCAAATTGGATTTGCCGGCGAGACATGCGCGAGTTCGCCGATCGTTCGCGTCCAGTTTTGGAACAGCGAATCCGAATAGAAGATGGAAAATGACGGGATGCGCTGCTCAATCAAAAGTCCAATTAAAATGACGAGAGCAAAACAAAGCCAACCGGCGCGCCGGGACCTGGCCGAGATCGCTCTTGGGTTTTTAAGCGCGCTCACAACCATCACAAGCAGAAATAAAACGAGCGACTCATAAGCCGAGGTCCAGATCGCCAATCCCCATGCGATTCCACTGACGATGTTTCCTTTACTCCGATCTGGAACTAAAACTGAGCTGGCTTCTGCTTGCAGACCCCATTCTGCGCAAATCGCGATTGTCACGAGCAACATCAGCAAGGATTGATGATCGGGCCTGCCGAGCTCCGTTCCATGAACGAGAATGGGACTGATCGCGTACAGGATCAGCATGACCCAGCGATAGCGAAACTTCATTCGCTTCGACCACCACCAAAGAAACCAGCCTGCGAGCAGCGCGAGCAAAGGCGAGACAAGCGCGCCAGCCACATCGATTGCGTGCGCTGTGAATGGCTTCAGGAAAATCGACAGCGCGAGGATGAGATAATCGAGCGGAGCAGTTGTGTGCGGAGTCGTCCCTGCCGGGAAGTTCTCGAAGTCGTGGCGCCGTACGATCAACCCGGGATGTTCCGAGCACATCCGCACGCGTGTCATCCGCGCATAGCAATCCGCGTCGGTGAAATAAACATTCCCGGCGACAAAAACATCCTGATAATTCGCGCAGCGCGTTGCCAGGATTAGCACGCTGAGAATTGTGATTTCAATGATGCTCAGGGTTCCGCGAATCACCGCTTCATCCCAAATCCTCGATTCAAAATGCGCAATCTGAAATTTAGCTGATCTTCGGCGCTTTGCGGGTTGGTCGCAGGGATGTGTTATGCTTCAATGCATGACTGATCCGGGCCTGTAGCTCAGCGGTTAGAGCAGGGGACTCATAATTCAAGCCTAACGAGTTGCGTATGTTTTCGCAGCGTTGCACAGCTTGTTTTTCATAGGTAGACGGAACGAATCCGATTCGCGCTGCATTTCGTGGAATTGCGCAGTTTTGCAGCCAAAAATCCTTAGACCGTAGAAAGCAACCGTGAAAAATTCAGCGGAGCGCGATTCTCTTCCGTTCACTGGCGCTGTCGGCTCTCCTCATTTCGATGTGCCGGCAACCCAAAAGCGGGCCCAACAGAACCAGATTATACGCAAACTGGCCTTATCGAAATTCGCTAACTGGATATTGACTTTTTGCCACGTTTGCGTGTTAGGCAATTCAATTAAGGAGGCAATAAGCACCATGAAACCAAAACAGATATTTATCAGCATTCTGGCAGTTCTGTTCGTGTTCCCATTGATGGGGACGTTCGCTCAGCAAGCGGCGAACTCAGGCTCTATTGAAGTGATCACGACTTTTGATTATCCCGGGACCGGAAATCAGACCTTGCCGCAAAAGATTAACGAAAGAGGCGACATCGTTGGCGAGTACATCGATTCGAGCGGGGTGACGCGCGGTTTTGTCCGGTTCAGCGATGGTAG
>Ga0193707_1000061_pt1 | contig 26558 bp, 13 predicted proteins | sample U3c2metaG_FD_143043 | JGI IMG/M metagenome (GOLD analysis project Ga0193707, IMG submission 143043) | Soil microbial communities from a riparian zone of the East river system, Colorado, United States - U3c2 | ecosystem: Environmental > Terrestrial > Soil > Riparian zone | place: USA: East River... | reverse complement strand
CGCTGGCGCGGGCGTTCATTAACAAGCCGCTTGTCCTATTTGCCGACGAGCCCACGGGAAATCTGGACGCGGAGACAAGCCGGTCGGTGATTGACATCATGCTCGAACTGAATTCCGACTCCGGAACGACGCTCGTGCTGGTGACGCACGACCCAGAGGTCGCGTGTCTCACAGAGAAAACGATCCGGTTGCGGAACGGTGAAATGGCTCAGGATGGCGCCTAGTTTCATACTCAAAATGGCGTGGCGCGACAGTCGTACCAGTCGAATGCGCCTTCTGCTCTTCTCACTTTCTATCACGGTGGGGGTCGCGGCGCTGGTAGCCATCGGTTCGTTTCGCCAAAGCCTTTCGCAATCGATCGATGACCAGGCGCGGACGTTGGTAGGAGCAGACCTGATCATCGAATCCACGCGTCCGTTCACCACTACAGAAGAAGGGTTTCTCGGTTCGATCGGCGGAGCACAGGCGCGCGAGGTGCGTTTGTCGACCATGGCTGTGTTTCTCGGCCGCGGTACGCGCCTGGTGCATCTTCGCGCCCTCAGCGGCGACTTCCCATTCTACGGAAAGATGGAAACTGAACCAGCAGAGGCAGTGCAAGATTTGAGGCAAGGCGGTCGCGCTGTCCCAGACGAAACGTTGCTCTTCCAGTTTGGCGCGGCACCCGGCGGTAACGTTTCGCTGGGCGGCCGCGATTTCGAGATCGCCGGTGCTCTGAGAAAAGTGCCGGGCGACGCATCAGCCTCTGCGAGTTTCGCGCCGCGTGTTTACATTGCGCTGCAGGATCTTCCTCTTGATCTGCTCCGTCCCGGAAGCGTGGCTCATTACCGCGCCTATGTGAAGTTTCGCGAAGGAACGGATGTGGCGCAGAAAATTGCCGCGCTCACGCCACAAATCCGACGCTTGGGTCTTGAGTTCGAAACGGTCGACAAACGAAAAAAGGATCTCGGAGCATCAGTCGAGAATCTTTACCGATTTCTGAATCTGGTCGGATTCATTTCATTGTTGCTGGGCGCCGTGGGGATAGCGAGCGCAATCCAAGCGCACCTGCAGCAAAAAGTGCGAACTGGCGCGATTCTGCGGTGTCTGGGTACTTCGACGAGCGGAATAGCATTTATTTACTTTGTTCAGGCATCGGCGATCAGCGTGGCCGGAGCATTGTTCGGCGGTGTGGTAGGGATTGGACTGCAGCGAATTTTCCCGAGTATTTTGCGGACATTTTTACCATTAACGATTCGAAACGTGATTGCGTGGTGGCCGATTCTGACTGGCGTTTTGATCGGCTGCGGAATTTGCCTCCTATTCGCCCTTCCACCGCTCCTGCGGTTTCGCAGAGTATCGCCTTTGCTTATGCTTTGCTCAGCGGACACCAGAGTTGAAACGCAGTCGTTCGCTCGTGATCCGCTATTGTTTGCAGCCTACGCGTTGATTGCGGCGAGCATCACAGCGTTCGCGATCTACCGGAGTGAAACGTGGCTTCAAGGTTTGGTCTTCGCCGTCGCACTTGGCGTCGCCGTTGCGATTTTTGCGGGAGTCGCGCGGCTGCTGATTGTGTCGCTACGCCGCTGGTTTCCGCGGAGCTGGAGCTTCGCCCTCCGGCAGGGACTGGCAAATCTGTACCGCCCGAACAACCGAACTCTTCTTCTCATTGTTTCGCTCGGTCTCGGAACTTTTTTACTGCTCACAATCCATCTCACGCGCGGCGTTGTGATGACGCAATTCCGGTCAATCGGTCGGAATGATCAGCCGAATATCTTCTTGTTTGATATCCAGTCGGACCAGAAAGATGCCGTCGCTGCGCTGGTAGGTTCTCTAGGTTTTCCGGTGGTGCAGAAGGCGCCGATCGTGACGATGCGGCTGAGCGAGATCAAGGGAAGGAAGAGCAGTGACATTCTGGCCGACCCGCAACGGAAGATTCCCGAATGGGAGTTAGAGCGAGAATATCGATCGACTTATCGCGAGCAGATAGTCGAGACAGAAAAGGTCACGGCCGGGAAATGGATCGGCCGGGTCGATTATCATTCCGGCGATGTAGTTCCAATCTCGTTAGATCGCGAGATTGCGAAGGACCTCAGAGTCAATGTTGGAGACGAATTGGTCTTCGACGTCCAAGGCATTCCCATTCGGACGCGCATCGCGAGCTTGCGAAGCGTCGATTGGAAGCGTTTTCAAACGAACTTCTTCGTCGTTTTCCCGGCCGGCGTGCTTGAAGCCGCACCGACATTTCACGTACTAGTCAGCCGGGCGAAGACACCGGCGGATTCGGCCCGCCTTCAGAATGCAATTGTCTCGAAGTTTCCGAATGTCTCTGCCTTGGATCTTGCTGCGGTTATTCAAACGGTCGATTCGATCTTGAGCAAGGTGGGATTGGTTATTCGGGTGATGTCACTGTTCACTGTCGCCGCGGGCCTGATCGTGGTGGCGAGTGCAATTTGGAGTGGTCGCTACCAGAGAGTCGAGGAGAGCGTTCTTCTCCGTACCTTGGGGGCTTCACGTCGTCAGATCTGGCAAATCCTTGGTGCGGAATATTTCCTCCTTGGGTTCCTGGCGAGTCTCACCGGCACCGGTCTGGCCGTCGCCGCGAGCTGGGCACTTGCGACATTTGTTTTCAAGCTAAGCTATGCTCCGACTCTTCTTCCGTTGCTGATCGCTACCGCATCGGCAACGACTTTAACGGTATTGATCGGGTTGCTAACCAGTCGCGGGGTTTCCAGCCAGCCTCCCCTTGAGGTGCTCCGGGCGGAAGTGGGATAGTCTCCTGTTCTTGCGTGCATCGGACATGCCGGATCGCGGATTTTGGTAGTGGGTCGGTTTGGATTCCTTGCCATCCTCGCGGCATTATCCGAGACGCAGACGGCGGTGGCTCGTAGTCAGGATTTGTCGCGAAGTATTTACATTCGCGAATTGGACGCTGCCATCAGTTTCAACGAAGTCGTAGCATGTGACGGTTTTTTTCCTCTGAAGATAACTATCCCCACGCCGTAGTGGGACGTGGCGGTGGAAATGTTTGGGAGATCTACTTCAACCCCAAACCGGCCAAGGTGGGATCTGGGTTAAGCCAATAGCAGCGATCGCCCAAATCGTGAGCGGAATGCGCGCGCTGGTGTGGACCGAGTTAGCAACCGACCATTCTAAACACGCCAGACTTCCACTCCTGCGGAACACAGACCACTTGCTCGATACAGGTTTGACGTCGGGTGCTAAGTTCTGGAGCCGGAAGGGCGAATTGAAGAGTTGCTCGGTGATATCACGGAGGCAAGAATTGCGCCTTGACCGCCGAGATCGTCTGAGAATCCACGCCGGCGTTTTTAAGACTGTCGATGTCGGATTCTATAAATTTCTTGCGTTCACTTGGCAGTAGGTTGGCGGCCATTGCGTTGAAGCTTGCTTCCCGAATTTTGAACGCATCGAGGACGTCGTGCGTGGATACGATTTGCCCATACCCATATTTAACGGCCGCTACATCAGGTACGGTTGTCTTAGGGGGAGTGAACGTAACGACTTGCTGAGACGGCACTGAAAAGTATGAGAGCTTTTCAAATTGCAGAATCACTGCCTTAACTCCCGCGGAGATCGTCAGTGAATAAGTGCCGTCAGCGAGCGTCAGCGTTTGGGCCAAAGGCTTGCTGTCCCTGGAAACGGACACGCTAGAAGTGTCGGGATTTTCTGTCGGATAAGCTTTAACGGTAAATGCTCCGATTCCGGCCTTTTTTGTCGTTTCGATGACTTTACCTTCCACCGCTACGGAATCCGCCGCTAACGTGCAATATATCGGCGTAAAGCTAGCTACGATACAGGCGATTATTCTGAGTCTTTTCATTTTTCTTGTTTGGAAGAGCTTAAGTCGTCTGCTTCGTCTGCGCGAACAGTCAGACGCCTCAACAACTCGTTCCATTCATCTGTCGTCCTAGTCGTCGTGCCAGTCTCCTGCAACACGAGACGAAACGTTTGAGGCTTCAGGACATCAGTCGAGGGGGGGATACGCCAACGAAGCACGGCAAAGTCGGCGTTCCGGAGAGGATCTTCAGCGTCTTTTATGGAGCGTTTGTCTGGCATTACATCTATTTCGCCGGGATTTTTGAGCGTAGCCTCAAGGGTCATGCCGTATGGTGTCGGCTTGGCGTTGTGCACTTCCACAGAAACACTCGCACTACGGTCATCAATAGCCTTTACCAACGATACTTGAGGCGACGTATCTATAGGATCCCAGACATCTATTGTTTTTCTTAGCGGAGTAATGTTGCGCGACGGCATAACATAACCACCGTTCTGCGTCCCCTCGAAGGAAATCGTGTAGTGACCCGCATGCGAAGCAATGAAGCGGAACTCTTGTACCTCCGCCTTGCCGGGCTCGATTTGGACAGAAGAGAAATCGGTGTCATCAGTGACCGTCAAGCCATCCCCAATGGGAACCGGCTTTATAGAGGCGGTGCTTGATCCGCGAAGATGTCGGTTCTTCACTTGAATCTGTATTGGGAAAGCCTCGCCAACTGCCTTTGGCTTAGAAGCAGCTTCTGGATCTGTCCACAGGGTGCAATCAGGAATCGCCAGCAAAGAATACCCCCAATCCTCAATTGTCGACAAACCAGTGAGAAATAGGGCTAATGTACCGACCGCAGCTACGATGGTGGCGGGTCTTAGCCATCCAACCGGGTCGAGTCTCGAGCGATGGGCGAGTTGAAACCCTTCGAAGCAAAGACTGGTGTGCGTGCCAAGCAACTCGGCAAACTGCTTTCTCCACGCTTCAAAAGCCTCGCGCGACTTCCACCAAGCAATGACATGCCGCTCTTGTGCGCTCTTATCAATGATTTGGTAAAACAGCATTCCAGGTAGCGTGTCCACCTGGAAGTCGTCAGGGAAATCGAAGTCATTCGATACGGAGTGCTCCGTAATATACAATGGTTCATGCTGGCCAGCCTTTTTAGTGGACTCTTTCACCGCCGGATCAACTGAGCTTGGCATGACGCAATAGCCCTATCAGCGTAGGAGCAATGATTGAAAAGAACAACATTTTTGGCGAATGCGTTAAGGTTAACGATTATTGCGACCAGTTCTCCATTACGTCACGTGTTGCCATAGCGGTGTGATTTGATTGGTGGATGCCTACGAAAAGCCGTGCCACACGCACCAGACTTACACTTGGCGCCAGGCGTAACTGATTAAGAACTGGATCGGACGAAACGCGGTTTCAACTTCCGCTGCAACAGAAGTCGCGTACAATGCCCATCGCGATCCGTTCTTTACTTTTCGGTCAAATTGTTATGAACAAAGAAAACGGATTAACGGGGAGCCATGGTGCTACAGACCGATAGTCCGAGTGCCGATCTTGTTTGGGGAAGCCAACCTATTTACTGAGATTTGATTCGCCGACGGGGTTGTCGCTACCGAAGCCCCGACAAACTGGGCAACGTACTGAGCCGATCGATCGTCCAATCTTCCAGCCGTCATCAATCCGGGAAAATAATTGCCATGATCGTATGGCTGAAGATCAAATCGATCAGTCCACGTTGAGGGATTGCCGAATCTGCCCACGGCCTGCGGGAAGAAACCTTCGAGAGCCGCAGTTTCACCGGGCGGAAACGCCCAATGGAGTACGTTATCAGCCTCTGAAAACAACGTTCTTGTGCGGACACTCTTGGCCGCAGGTGACAGGCGGCCTCGCGTATCGACATCTCCAAGAATGACGGCTGCGGCCATCAAGACGAAACCTTCAATTCTTCCCCACGTTCGATTCGGCTGGGCCAGTAAATCGGTAATCATCTCGAGCGAGAGGCGATTGCCCAGAGAATGAGCAACTAGAACGATTTGCATCGGAGATCCGTTTGGGCCTCGCAATGCAAGTAAAAACTCTGCGAGTCGGGCGGCCGAGTCCCTGACAGCCTGCATTTTCGCTGGATAGAAAAGCCCCGCGATAAATTTAATATCAACGTCGCCCGGCCAGAGAAAACCGATTACCTGACCGAGCACAGACAGTTCTGGTATATTGTGATTTTGAAGGAGTTGACCGAACGCATTAAAACTCGCCTCACCGTTAGGGCGGTTCACATTATACCCGTGGATCAGGATTATGAGCCGTGGGGCACGGGGCGAAAAGTTTGTAGGACTGATTGTGTTGCTGACAGGGCCACCTGCATCTTTGACGCGCGCAGAGATGAATTGCACAAATTTGTACCGCTATGGCTTCCTCCAGCGATTAATCGTGGCAGCAAAGTCACTGATTACAGGCGATAGGAATCCAGCGACGATGGCTACGGCGATCGCTTCTGAAACGGTATATTGGTCACGCTTCACCGCGGACAAGCAAACAAAGGCGAGGACAAAGCAGGTAGCGTAGATCACGATCTGTAAACAAAACTTCCATCGAAAACTCATTGCTATCTGAAGTGCATCAATGCTTCGTTGCAGGTGGTACGTTACTCGGTTGCGTGCGTCGAGTACAGGGTCGACGCTCATGCTCTGTTTTTGTTCTGGGGTTAGTTGAGCGTGTTGAACGATGGTCTGAATATCTGTCTCGTCAGCCTCGGGCGCGAGAAACCGAAGAAGTGCGGGATGACGGTCCGGATAAGCGAGAGCCATTTGTGCGGCAGAATTTATTTGGCCGCAGAGCTGTGGTGGTTCGAGATCGTAGAAGGCGCTCATGTCTCCGCCGGTAGCCAGGCGGATTAAATCAGTCTCCGCTTCGAGAAGCTGTTGGTGTCCGATAGCCTTTCGCGCGGAGAGTCGTTTCGAAAACCATGACGCGAGGAATCGTCGTTGAAATCGCCTGCGGATGGGAAGCAGATCTTTCAACAGCTGAACAAGGGCAGTCGCGATCGTCGCTATCGCGAGCGCAATTGACGCCAGCGGCCAAACAACGTGGCTGAACTGTTCCATACCCTGGCGATCCTGTAACAAAAGCCGCGGATGGGAAAGCACGAAAAAACGACCTTGTGCTAACTGTCCAGATTAAGCCCTTTAATTCAGCAAGTTTACCTCTCCCGTGCATCGCCTGTAAGTCTTTAGATTGCCTTTGACTAATCACTCGGGCAACTGGCGATCATTGGTCCCCTGCCATTGATCGAGTGACGTCCAAACCGAATCGCATCGCACGGGATTAGACGCGCCAGACTTACACTTGGGCGGATTTAGTGTGAGTGTTTAGATCAGACTTAAGTTTCGTCGCAGCGGTGCTTGCATTTTAGACAAGTGACTTTGAATCAGATGCCGCTTATCGTTGGACTAGGCCGACCGCGAAAGGAATCGCACTTTCTCTCGCCCATCGCTTGGCCAGCTCGAGATAAATCGGACGATGCGTCCGCAAATACATCCCTTCCGCGATCACCATCAAGAAAAACAACCCGATGCCAACCTCCGCGAAAATGATGTGAAACGCCAGCGAAAACCCTGCTTGCTCGAAGAACTGTCTTCTGACATGGATCCGAACCCCTTGATGTTTGGCGGCGTAATATCCCCACATCGGAATCTCTGCAGGATCCTCGTGCTTGAGTTCAGTAAAGCACATCAATCGAACGTTTCGGTCCATGCTCTTCCCAGGGTTCGACCGATGAAATTCGACTAGCGAATCTTGCGCATCAATATGACCCGAGATTAATCGTCCCCTAAAGTTAGCAATGGTGCGCTTCAGCTGTTTGTGGCTCAGGTTGGGAAAGTGAGCGGCGGCTCTCGCCCAGAAGGTTGGACGCCGCATTCGATCCCTGAGGTGCTTCTTGGCACCCGAGCGCGTTAGCGGCTGACCTGGTTTAAAATGTAGCTCGAAGGGGTCGTTAAATGAACTGACTCTCGAAACCGATAAACGCATTTGCTCAAGGTCAGCAATAGTATAATTGCCGCAGTAGCGAGTTAGAATATCTGGGGTTTCCAATTGATCTGTAGCGAAAATCGTAGCATGGCGGGCTGTCGTCTAGGAAAATGGAAGCAAAATCATCTGATCTTAAATCACTTCTTTGGAGACAATCGCCGACGCATCCAGACATAAACTCGAGGCAGCCACGGCCCGAGTAAGACGCCGGTGGAGCGAGTTGTTGCGCGTTGCGCAGTAGCCTACATTCCCCTTCTGCTCTGGTTGGAAGTTGTTACAAATCGACCAAATTGTTGCGAACGGAGAAGGCGACACAGAGCAACAGTTCGCGAAAACAAGCACGCCGCCGAATCCCGAAAGTAAAGACCGTCGCTGCAATGTTCTACACTCCGCGACGGGATTAGGGCGAGAGCAAGCGTGACAGGCCGTTATACTGGTCGTGAAAACGCGCTTTGCGTCTTTCGAAGTAGTGGTTTACCACAACGGTGACGAAACCGCGCGCGGCGATGAGCGCGATCCGCGATCCCATGACATTGTACCATTAGCCGAAACGCGAAAACAACGTCTTACTGAATCGTACCTATTGTATCTACGATTTGGCTATTAAGATGTGCCTACGATCTGATCGAATGCTAGACCACTGTGTCCCTCGCCCCGGCCGGTGTTTTTGTTGATGCCCAGCCAGATAAACACCTTGCCGTTCTTCCAACGAGTCCGTTGATAAAGTTCCGCCACACGCATCCCGGCGCGCGGCACTTCCTCTTCGTGAATGTGATAAGGGTTGCCGGCATCGAGACCTTCGCGCAATAGAGTTGTGCGCGGACGCACCCGCTTGAAACTGGGCGTGAGATCATAGGGATAACGCGGCAGTGCCGCGCGACGCAGCTGGATCTGGCGATTACTGTTCGGGACGTGTTCGGGAACGAATGGGATCCAATTCTCCGGCACGGTGGTCATGATGTTGTAACGAAATGATGCTTTGGGCTCGAACGGCGCCGGCGGTGGGAGCGCGGCTCTCAAATAAACATCGAGCTCAGCCGCGGCGATGTTGCCCTCGCGGCTCCAGCCGTGTGCCATCGGCACAACGGTCTCGATGCCCCACACCATGTTTGCCATCTCATCGCGAATAAAGGCGACTTCTTCCAGGGGTAAGCTTTCCTGGATTTTCGGGACGGTCGGCAAAACCAGCAAAGTCAGGTCTGCCGGCTCATCTACGGTGCCTTTTATGTTCAATGCGAACATGGCCCAACGTTGCCACACTTCATCCGAGCCGCGCCCGGCCGGTTCGATCCAGAAACGTTCGCCGAACGTATTCGTTACCGCGAGTCCGCGGATGTTAAGAGCGGAACCGATAGGAACCGTATAGGGAAGCAGAAACCAATCATTTGCATACACCAGACCGAACTCCATCAAGAGGAGCTTGGCGAGATCGGTCGTGCTCGGTTTGATATCGCCGAAGTTCGTCTTGCCATCTTCGAACGCCCACCAGCGCGTATCGGGCATCCCATTAAAACGCACCGGCGCGGGAATGAAGCTTTGCGTTACGTATTTCTTTTCCAGCGGCAGATCGGATGCTGCGCCGGGCGCATCGCCGAGCGTTTGCTGACTTTTGTCCCAATCGAAGCTGAACCAATCTATACGTTCCTGATAGTACTCTTCGGCGGTGAGCACTTTTTCGCCGCCTTCCCCATCAGGCACTCCGCACGCGAATTGGTATTCGAGGCGTTCAGGTAACCAGGCGTCGCCTTTTTCTTTGTCGGGCATCAGATACAGCTTTTCGAACCATTCGACAAAGAGCGGACCCGCGTTGTCTGCCGCTGTTTTTTGTGACGGCGTGAGCCCGGCAACGCCATCAGAAGCGAGGTTAGCTGGATTTTCCTTCAGATGAAAATAGAGACCGGCCCCGTCCATCGCACGGCCGGCAACGGCTTTGAACTGTTGCCAGGCTTCGACATGTGCGCAGATGAGCGGTTCGTCTGTGGCTGGAGGATCAGGAGCAACAATTTGATATGTGTTTTTGAATTCATCCGCCGCGCCTGCGGGGATCATCTTGAGCCAGCGACGGCCCATTTGCAGACGCAAATCCAGCGCGAGACGCAATTCGCCCGCCTGAAACGGAATCGGACGCCGCTCCACTGTTCCTTCCAGTGGCGTTTCGAGATCGAAAGCCTCGGTGTCGTTGCCATTCGGCTTGTATTTCGCGATCTGTTGTCCCTTAATGTGCACCTTGGCAGCAACCGGCGCCCCGGCATCGTCGCCGAGGAATTCGCCCATCTGCCATTGCTTACAAATCATCCACAAGGCGTCGCGAATTTCCGCGCGAAGAGCGCGATTGAAATTGTCTGTGCGCGGCCGGCTTTCCAATCGATTGTAGCGCGTAAACGTGGGTAACAACGTTTCACCTGAAAGGACGGGCGCGAGGTTGCGGATAACGAGAGGCGCGCTCATGGGACTTTGGCCAGATAATTGTTCACCCGTGCCAGATCCGCCGCGATCGTGATGGGCTGCCACGTGGTGGCCATAATGGTCGCGGGGAGGAACACCGAAAGTTCAGTCTGATCTAGCTGCTGCGGCTCGACGGCACGCGTCCGAGCCATGTCGAGTGTGTCATGAAGCGTGTTAACGAGATCATCCCATTTCCATGCACCCGTAAATTGTGTGGGCGTAACGAGAAGGATGACCTGCGGCGGCTCGCAATTGGGTTTGTCAAAATGAAATGTGATACCGGTGGTTTCCGTCTCCCCGGGAACGACTTCAGTCCACTCGTCGAGTAGCAGCCCGCATTGCATTTGAGTGCCGTCGAAGTCTTTGGCGTAAGCGGCGGTGTAAAGCAAAAGCTCGCGTTCCAATTTTGTCTTTGCTTCCGGCGGAAACTCGAGCGCCATCCACGGCGCATCGGCGCTGAACGGGAACTGCACCGGTTCGAGTTCCGGCGCCTTTGTGTCGAGCGCCTCCGTGAGAAACAAAAGGTTTTCCATGTGCCGCATTTTCTCGCGCACACGCGCTACGCCATAAATCCAGTCGTCTACTGAAAAATCGTTTTTCAAAGTCGTCTTTTGATAATCGAGGAGGGCCGCGCGATTGGCGTAAGCGTTGTTCCATTCCGCCGTTTGATTCGCGGCGATCGTAAATGACGGCACGAGCAGGAATTCATCGCCGAACACCGATCGCGCCGCTTCGGTCAGGATTTGCACGCGGTCTTCTGCATCGGCTGCGGCGTCGAAATCGTTCAATTTGTGGTCAAGCGCGTCGACGCGCTTCTCAACGTCGGCCATGAGTTGTTCCGCCCGGCTACGAATGTCTTCGGCGAGAATAATGATCTGTTTCTCTTCGTCGTCGGGCGCGACCTCCTCCAGATCGAAATCGCTGACAGGCAACAGCGCATTGAACTTGTTAATCAACGCCTGCAACGTCGTGGCATTTGTCTTTTTCAGGTCTTTGAATTTGTTATGCCGCGTGCGGAACGCCGTCTCTTTCGCTTGAACGATCGCCAGCAATTGCGCTGACGTTTTGCCGGTGGGATCGGTAGAATTCGTCGAAATCGCGCGCTCAGCTTTGGCGATTAATGCGATCCGCTCGGCTTCATCGACCACGCCGGGCAACGTCGTCATCAGCGCATCGTATTCGTTAAGTTTGCCCTGCCATCGTTGCACCACTGCATCGGCTTCGTTCAACAGCTGTTGAAAAATGCCCGCTTTGCTCTCGTAAAAAATGCCAAAGCCAGTCTGCGGCAGACCGTAGCGCGCAAGTTCGCCACAAGCCTCGATGATATCTGCGATGTAATTGTCGATCTTCGGCAGAAGCGGAGAAGGATCAGGATGCTCCGGATCGGCGTAAACGGCATCCAGATCCGTTTTCAATTGGTTTTGCAGCGGCACAAGCTTCGTGGTGCTTAAATTGCCCAATTCGCCAGGCAGAAAATCCACGCGTGTTCGGTCGAGGCTGATGGTTCCGGAATTTTGACTTGTGACCTCGGTAGGAAGAGCAGCGTCGGTCGGCCGCAGCGTGCGCGAACGCAGCAGAAGCACGCGCAAGCTGCGTAGGAGCGGCGCGATTTGGAAAAAGCTCAAATCACCGGGCTTGCTCTCGCTGTAAGAGACGTTTTGCAGCAGATCGGGGCGAACTTTCAGCGCGGCGTCCCGCAACACTACATCGCGCACGCGATCTTCGAGTTCGGAGCGTGCCTGCAGATTGTCCGGGGCCATGACGTACAGGAGGTCAATGGGTTGCAACCCGAGGTCGTCCTGCGTGACAAAAGTGTGTTTGGAAGTGCCTGTGCTGGCGTCGCTGTAATTTACTCTGCAACTCACTTTTGTTGCAGCTGGCAAAACATCCTTTAGCCAGCGATTCATGGCCGGTTCCGCTTTCACACGCGGATTGTCGTTGGGGTTAATAGTCACGCCGGTGTTGAAATGCAGAGCCACGCGATGTGTCAGCGCGATGCCGCTCCGAGGCGTTCGTACCACTTCTGGTATCGGCGGAAACGTCGCCTGACCGTACGCGTCGAGCGTAGCCGCTGCGCGATCGTAATTTCCCATCACAATCTGATGCACCCCCTCAGCAATCGCGAGATCGCTTACCGCATCGTACAGATCGAGCAGGCGATCGATCTCGGCATTGATCGCGTCCTTTTGTGCAGGCGTTGCATCGGGCAACTTTGTATTGGGAAACCCAAATGGATATTTTTGATCCGCTGGAGAGGCGTTCTTCACGTGACGAATCAGATTGGTTCCATTCACGACATTACGCGCTTCCACTGCCTCTATGGAGGCACCTTCGGGCAGATCTTCCGGCTGGGTGTAAAGCGGAAAGAGCAGCCGCAGCGGATAGATGAATTGATCGCATTCGGCGAAGTTGTACCGATCGTGCAGACCACGCTCGAATTGATAACCGAGCAACGCAGCCAGACTTTGGCCGTTGCGAATTCCTTCGATGATTCCGAGCGCGAGCCGGACTCTTTCCGAAGAAAGATTTACCTTGAGCAGATCCGGCTGAGACGGCGTGGCGTTTGAGATATAGCCGTTTCGCAGAATGGCGGCAGTTACCGCGTGGTTGACTGACGGCGCGTGAATGTATCCTTCGTTCTGATCATCGCGCATCAGCGGCACGTTTTGGCCTTTGGGCTGTTGAGCGTTGAAAATCTCATCCAATTCGCCGCTTAACGGGACCGGCGTCAGCACTTTGTTTTCCGATCGTACATTTTCCAGCCATCCATAAGCGCCGAGATAAATTCCTTTGCGATAATTAACTCCTTTGCCTTCCTGCTCGACACCGCGCGCATAGCGCATGGACTGCAATTGGAAATTGATCAGACCTGTCATCCAGGCGTCGAGCCGATACGTGCAGCAATCCAAATGCTCGGCTAAAGCTCGTTCGAGCCGTGCGGTTGGTGTTTGTGCGAGATACTCCAGCGCATCGAGTTGTTCGGTGAGATAGCGGGTGGCGAACAGCGTGCCGATGCCGCGGGTGAGATGGTCCACTAAAAGCGTGCGGCTATCTCCGGTGACCCGTTCGTTGGGAGTGTAGAGCAACTCGTACCGGCTCTTTTCCGTGCTTGTCCTCACTCCTGCGGCAGCGACAGCTCCGGTGGAGATTTGAAAGAAATACGGTTCGCTCCGCAGATCGCGTCTTGCCTGGTCGTCGAGCAACTGGGTATCGTCCAAAACACGAACGCCAGCATCATAATAGCCGAGCTCAAGAGCGTGCTTGAGCAATACGTACAACAATGCGTTAGGCCATTTGTTATCTCTGAAGCCGTCCTCTACTCGGACGATATCGAAAGAAGCCCGCCCCCACTCGTATAACCATTCAATGTAATTGCGATCGTTCGTCGTGACGCTACGCAGCGGGTCAGTCTCGGACAGCGGACCTTCCTGGATGACAGGTCCGTTCAGCCGGTTGGCTGTGACTTTCCAAAACAGATCGAACAGGAGCGGTGTCTGCAGACCGGTGTAACCGAGAAGTTGCAGCAGATTGAACGCTTCGTTGTGCAGCTCGTTGGCGGGTAGCGTCTGCCAAACGATGAAACGCTGCCAGATCGACGCGATGTTGTGCTCCTGCTTTTTTGTATTGGAGTAACGCTGGTGAAACTCAACCGAATCGGGATGAAGCCCCACGATATCGAGCAACATCTGATGCGGATCGCCGTCTTTCTCGCCGACCCGCGCCACCGCATCGCTCTGTTTACGCCAGATACTGTAAAGCTGATCGAGCACGAGCTTGAATTTCCACAGCCAATCTTTGAAGGCTGTGCCGCGTTGTTCCTGAAACCGGTGTGAATAGTCGGTGTAGGAAAGCCTGTCCTGACCAAACACCCATTGGATTCGGGTGAAGGCGGACGTTGGCAAAATACAGTATGGCTGCCGCCCGATGCGAATGGCCGGCACCATTCCGCGACCGCTCACGAAGTGATTAAAGAACCAGCGCGTGTAATAAATCGCGTCGTCGTTAAAGACGGGCTGCAGCAACGTGTCCATGAAATAGCCGAGTGTTGCGGGCCAGAGCGCTACGTTCATCGCGCGCGCCTCGGACTGATCGACACCGCCCGCGTGAGGGACTTGCTTCAGCCAATCAACGTCGATGCCCAAACATTCCGCGAACCATTGTCCGTCGCGTTTGTCCAGCCACTCGTCAGTCTCGTCGAACTGCGCTTTGCCTTTAAAAACAAAATCGTAACTGCTATCTGCATCATCACCGCGCGTGTAAGCGGAGTCGCCATCGTCGGTGTTGTTCGTTGGCGATCCCTGCGGAAGGAAAGCGAAACCGGTCCGGCTAAAATAGTGATGTTGAAACAATGTTTCCAGTTCCGCCTTGCCCTTGGCCGCATCCGAGCCGAGCCGAATTCCTAAAACGAACAGGCGATCGAACCCCGCCGCCTGTTGAGGTGTGAGATCGATGCGGAATCCCATGCCGCGCCGAACGGCATCGTCGAAATCAAACATCCAACGGAGACCGTCCCCGACAATCAAGTTACCGTTCTCATCGAACTGGAATTGCGACTCCGTATCAGCGTTCGGATCGGGGCTGACAGCGAACGGCGCCTGCACGGGTTCGCTCAACGCACTCAGCACTTCCTTGTAACCCTGTTCGTCTTTTTGATAACCGAGCAACACGAAGCGCTCCGGCAAAAGCTCGGCGTCGGCGGCTTTCATCCAGGAACGTGTTTTTGCGCCGATGTCCTCATCGTCAGGCAAAAACAAAAATGCGACCCGCACTGGCGTTGTTTCGATCCTAAAACCTGACGCAGGTTTTTCGGTCAAATTGTAGGGAGCGAAGTCTGTAGCCAGTTCGTTAGCGCGATCCGGCCCGACTTCTCCTTCTAGGTCGTTCAGAGCAGATGTTTCAAGATCGCTGTCCCCATTCGCCTTCCACACTGCTGTCCAAAAATCGGACAACGCTGTTTTCTCCGCTGCCGTCAAGCCGCTGTCGGCGGTCACCACGAGGATCAGATCGCCAGTTACTTTCGACTGCGGCTTCAACTCGAGTGCGGGATCGCCTTCCGGATCGCCCGGCATGAGTGGGTTCACCGGCCGGAATTTTTTTACGATCCAGGTCGCGCGACCCGAACCATGACTGGCTACCAACCCCCGCCACGCGGCGCGTTCGTCTTCCTCGAGACCAGCGGCGCGAAAATATTCGCGCCAGAAAATGCGCCCACTGTAGAGCTCAGTCTCGGAAAGCAATTCCTCGTAGGTGTCCACGAGACACTCGTCGGGATAAATACGCACCCAGAGTTGCTGCTGTTGTTGTCCGTCGCGGCTGGTGACCGTCTTAAATCGTGTTTCCAACCGGAGCGGGAACAGAGCCACGGGAATGTCGTCATCCATTTGGCCAACGTGCTGACGCGGATCGGTCCACGTCTCCCAAAAACCTGGGAGCAGTTCTGACAATTGAGCGTTAACTCTCTGGAAAACATTTTGCTGTTCTCGTTGCAGTCCTTCCACAGTTTCCTTGCGTCGCTCAAGTTCGCGGCGTTCGACCACCGCTTGTCGGTCGTTAGGATTGAACCACCGCTGCGATTGTTCCAGTGCTGCTCCGACGCGCTTCAACTCTTCGCTCGTTTGAAATAGTGCGCGCTGCGCCGAGTCCTGCGCGGCGCGCGCATCTGCGAGCTTTTGTTGGGCGTCCTGGAACTCTGGCATGTTTATTTAATCGTGAGCATTTCGCTGGCGTGGACCGCCACAAGAACCGGCACCTGGTAGAGGACGTAAGCCAGGTCGGCTGAATCCATTTCTTTGCGCCACGCAACCTGGTTGTCTTCACTCCATTGCTGGTGTTCTTCATCGAATTCGGCCTGGCCCGTGTTAACCGGTTCAGTGAGAGGGATCGCGGCAGTTGTGTTCGTGATTTGCAAAAATCCTCCATCTGCCAAACCGGGTGCGGCATCTTCCCACGCAAGGTCGCTCCAGAGATTTTTCACCGGATTGGGACCACCGATGTCCAAACCGAATCGAGGCTCGCCCGGACGCTCCTTGATGACGAAAAACCAGCCCGGCTTGTTCTCGTCGCCGGGATGCGTTCCGTCGCTGCCCTTCGCTTCGTCCGAGCTCAAGTCGAAACCGAAGAAGTAGATATCGGGATCAACTTTCGCGCTGTAGAGCGGTGTTTTGACAATCGTGCGAGGCGGCTTGTCCTCCTGACCCACGGGTATGTCGGCAAGATCGCGTTGTTGAGTCAGATCTATCTTTCCATCTTTGATCGGCCATTTGGCTTTATGCGCGTAAATGACGGCGGTTGGATACTTTTTCAGTAACTCGCCACGAATCACCAGAACGAGATCGGCTTTTTGTCCGCTGGTAGCGCGGTTATCGTGGTCGCCGAGATTCGACGTCAGCACCCAACGATGCAGCTCGGGAATGTCCTTTAACCTCTCCTTTAGCGTCGCGAGATCCTCGCTCGCATCGGGCAAATAGCCACTCACATCCCAGAACTGGCGGAAATAGCTGCCGCGTTGATCGGTAGGATATTCGCGCCACAGCAACTCGCGCGACATCTCGTGATTAATGCCGACCATGTACGATTCAATGAACTTCTGATTCGTTTCCAGCAGAGTGATGCTGTTCTGTTCAATCAGATTGATGTTCGGCAGGAAATATTCCTTCGAAAGATCAGACAATGGTTTGTACATCGGCAGGTCGAACTGCGGATAGTTCATGATCTGATCAAACCGATCAGGGCTAAACGGGAATCGGATCCGGCCGGGCAATGCAATCCGGTCGAGCAATAAGAGTGGAATCGTTCGATCTGGATGCAGCGTAGCGACGACTTGCGTAGCTACGTCGTCGATCTGCAAAGCTTGTTTAGGTGCGACGAAAGCGGCGGCCGTCGCCGCAACGTCGACCGTGTACATATCGCGCAGCGCCGTTTTAAATCTGACAGCCTCCACGTTGTCCGAAGTGCCGATGGAAGGTCTGAAGGTTTCTTCGGGCTCGGTGATCCGAAAATCGGAACTCATTGGCGCTTGATCGACAGCCGCAGGAGTTTGCCCGCTAGGCTGGAATATCTGTGGCTGCGCGAGCGCACGCGCGATCGCGAGCATCCGCAAGAACAACACACCCAGGCCAAGCACGACTGCGCCGCCAAACACCGCGAGCGGGAAAGCCGGTGCAAGCAGAAACAACAGAATTAAAATCAGCAGAGCCAATCCGAGCGTCGCCCACGGCAACCAGGGATAATCTCGCAACAGGTCCGCTAGCCATTTTGGTTGCGGCGGCGGCTGGACCTGATCGGCAAGCACGTCCTCGGTGAAAATCGCCGTAGGCGTTATTTTCGGGGGCGCCGGTACGACTGCGCCAGTGTTCAATCGAGTGACGAGCGTACTCGGAGCGATGTTACGCTGCGCAAAAGGCAACATGCGAATGGTGCGTGCGCGGGGCCGCATGATCCTGCGCATCTGCGGCGAGACTGCCACCGGCGGCACCAAACTCGTTTTCAGTTGATGAAATAGCGTTGTCTGTTGAAGCACCACGCGTTTTTGGAGCGGCGCGCTGAATAGCATCACCTTGTCCGGCTGCGCTGCGACGAGCGGCTGAAAAATTTTGGTGTGCCATTGCCACAACACTTCGTTCGTGAGTTGGGCGAGGCGGATCAGATGATTGGCTTTGAGCACGTCGCCGACCTGTTGCCAGGCGATGTTCATGTATTCTTCCTGATTTTTTTGAATCACTCTGGTGCCAAAGCCGCCGGCCACGCGAAATCGCGGATCGAGATTCAGTTCGTGGATCCAGTTCCGATTGTTAGGCAGCGGCGTGCCATCCGCGCGGGTCAGCAATCGGTCGACTGCCGCGTGCCACCGCCCGTAGAGCGGCGGTGTAATTAGCGGATCCGGGTCCGGCGGATTATCCGGGTCAGGAATCGGCTGCGGATTCGGTCCGGCCTTTTGATAATCGTCGGCCAAATTGACAAAATTCGCGATCGCTTGCTCGATCGGCTGTGGATAACCCGGCGGCGACGTATCTGCCCAATTTTCGTACTTGTTGTACTCCTCAATGTTTTTGATGACCTCTTTCGGCACACGCAATGCGCCGCCCAATTTAAGAATTCCGGCGAGCGGACCGTCGGGATCGATTCCCGGAAGATTCCAGCCCGGTTTTTGCACGTCCATATCGCGTCGGCCCACGCGTTCGTCTGCCGGTTTCGGCTGTAACAGACGCACCAGATACTCGAAGTCACCCAGTGTGCCGGTGCGGAAATACCAACGGTGGAAATATGGAAATTCAGTCTGCCCGGCGCCCCACGCATATTGACTGGCGAAAGTTGGATTGACGTCCAACCCCAAACCCGCCTGACGGCCGGCTTCGTAGGCTGGAATAAGAAAACAGTGGTACGCCGCATTCGGTTTGAGTTTGCGCGGACAGAGCAGACGCGAGTAAGCCAGGTCGGCATTCGATTTGAGCGCGGCATCCAATTTCGGCAGAACCGCGTCCATATTGGTGGAGACGATCTCAGGATCGCTCGCGCCCAGATCACGGTTCACGTGCACATGCACCCACGCCCACAACTGAGCAGTCGGCGGAAATTTTTCCTGAGCGTCATCGACCTGGATAAGGGCCAGCGGCTTGTCCTTGATGTTTGTGCCGTCCTTGAACTCACCTTCCTCGAGTGCAACCAGCGCGATCCAGGGTGGAAGCCTGTGCAGCGATTGATCGTGTTTACTCGGCGTGTAACGCCACGGAAAATCCTCATCGTAAAAATCGATGTAGGGAAAATAGTTCGATTCGAAATTAGTGATCCAATCGTGCGGCTCGGTCTTAAAGAAGGCGCGCTGCTCAACGCCGATAATGTCGCCCGGCCCGTACAGCTGAACCTGTTTTGGAATGCTTTCGGGCGGCAGTGCAGCTGCGCCACTGACTGCCTGACTCTCGAGTGTCAGCTCCAGACCGAACGTGGCCCTCAGCTTGATTGACGGGTCCTGATCGGGTTGCTCAATCTTGTTAGGCAACCCAATCCGCAGATACGGAAGGAAAGAATAAGTGGCAATTGGCTTGGCCATATCTCAGAGCCTCGCTTCGTATTGCGGAATTACGTGGAGTGCGTCGTGCAAATCAGGATTGGCGGCGACCTGACTTTGCAGGAACTGGTTCGCCATCGCTTCGCTGGCAAAATAAGTGGAAGACGCGCTGTAAGGTTTGTTGTTTTCCGTTTGCGCTACGGTGAACCCGCCTTCTTTCACTGCGACCTTGTCGTCGAACGGATTCAACATCTTCTTGTAATTTTGCGACAGAACCGATTTCGATATCGCGCCGCCGACAAGGAAATGGCTGAAGAACGCTTCGGTAAAACCCCTGAACCGCCGCCGGAAACGTTTGTAGTTGCTGTCGATGATGATCTCTTCGTAGCGCACCTTGCGCTTGCCCATTTTCGTCGATCCCAGTTGCTGAGCGCCGGAGGCGAGCAACACACCGCCGTGCATCGGATCGAATGCGCGCTGCGAAAGCTTGTCCGCATCGCTCATGTTCAGGAATTGCGCCTTCGCGAATTGTTCGTCGGCGTCATCCGCTTTTACTAATCCGGCCGTGGCCGTCAGCGTGAACTGGTTCGCGTCCGACGGTTTCTGGTTGCCGACCTTGTCGATCTTCAAATCCAGCGGCACTGCGCGCTGGCTCACGCGAAGTGTACCCAGCGGGTGCAGCACCTGCGTTTCTGTCTCCTCCAGTTTACGCAACGAAACCAGCAGGTTGTTCGTGGGCGGCAGTTGTGCACGCCAGTTGTCCAGTTTGTCGAATTCCCCTTTGAGCAGAGGAATAACGGCAATCGGCGGCAGCGTGGTGTCCTTGCTCTCTCCCCAGGTAATGTCGAAGTCCGCCGAGACATCGAAGAAAAAAAAGCTTATCGACCCGGTGCCGTGAGCGCGCCATGGCGTTGGACCTTCCAGCGCGAAGTGCAAACTGATGCTGAACAATCCGACGCCGAAAACCTTGAGGGAAACCGACGCCGAAACTTCGATGATGAAATGGAACGGTGAAAATTGAAACAGCGCATCGAACCCGAGATGCCCGTCCACGCGCGCCACGTCGACGTCGAACATTATTTCGGTGTTCGATCCGAATTGCACCGTATTCGACGTCACCGCGAAATACGTCTCGGTGCGGATGCGGGCAACATCGGTGTTGAGAATGCTGATCGCCATGCGGCGCGGAGCCGGAAACGGCAGCGGCGGCGGATTAAAGCGCGGATGAAAACCGCCGGCCGAGACTACGAAATTCGCGTCGTCACCCCAGGCGACGAGTAGCCCCATCTCTCCTTCGAGTGTGAGATATAGAACGCGCGATTCGAAAAGGGCGGCAAAGAAGTAGAGACGGCTTTTGTCGAATTCGATGGCGCCCGCAAAATTGACCTGCAAAACGATCAGCGCCGCCTCTTCAGCCGGAAGTGCGATCTTCAACACGCCCAGGATTGCGATGTTGCCGGGGATTTCGATGATGACGCCGAGGGAAACACTGACCAGCGTTGGCGTTCCCCAACCGAGTTTAGCCATCGGTCCGATAAGAAATTTCCCTTCGTAAGGAGGAAAGATGGTCCGCAGATCGCTGATGATCTTCGGGGCGTTCGCGACCGGATTCTGCGGGAACATGATGCTGTTGATCGCGCCGGTGCGCACGCCTTCCATCAACGGCTGAAGGCTCATTGTTCGATTGAGGCCTAACAAGCCGCCCAGCCCAATGAGAGTGAATCCAAACCCGAGCTGAATCCCTGTTCCGAACTCGGCCGTGATGATGATGAGTAGTGAAAAGCCCGTGGAACCGTCGGGCATCTTCGTCGTGATGAGCCCGATCGCTTTCACCGTCACAATCTCCGAGATTGAGAGCTCGAGCACGCCGGCGTACTCCCCGCGATCAAAGTCGAAGTATAAATACCCACCGCCTTTGACCAGGCCCGCATCGATCGAAAGACCGACACCATTGGGCGGTTTGAAATCGAATGCGAGATTTGCCGGGCCGAGGTTTCCGCCGCCGGACGGAAAACTCGTTTTAACCGCCATGCCGATGCGATCCACGGAGGCATCGAGTGGACCTAAGTCCGCGGAGAACGCGCCGGAAAGTTCCACCGGCAAAGTTCCATCAGCGAAACCCGCGCGGATGTAAATGTTCTGCAGATCGATCGGGCCGAGCGAGACATGCGTCGGGATTGCAATCTCGACCGCACCACTGCCTTCCAGCTGCAGTCCCGATTTCGGCGACCAATGCGCTTTGAAATCGAGGTTCGTATCCAGCTTTAATCCGCCAGTGATCTTACTGATGAAGCCATCGCCTTTGGAAAGATCGATCACCGCTTTACCGCCGGTTACCTCGGCCGTGGCAGACGGCTCGCCGCGTACTGTAGTGCCGTCGAGGGAAGCTTTAAATCCGAGTGTGAGTCCAAGTCGCTGAACTTCAAGCCGGCTCGCGCCGCTTTGGCCAAGAAGGATCAGAGGACCGCTCGCGCGCTGAGCTAGAAAACCGCCGTTCAGCTCGGCGCTTACTGTGCCGGTGGGCGGCTGCAGCGTGACGTCGAACGGCGGCTTGATGCTCACGTCGAGGCCGGCCTCGAACCGCGCAGCACCGCCGAGAGTCAACGCCCACACCTCACCAAGCTGGAAGGTCTGTTCGAAATCACGCGTGGCAGGAAATCGCAGCCGCACTGTGAGACTTGGCGGAGCCGTCGTCCCGTCAGTGCTGAACCGCATGAAAAAAAGCTCGAGAATCGGTGGCTGCCCGGGCGGAGTAACGAGCATCGCCGACAACTCCAGCGGCTCGAACAGCCGCTTGATTCGCGGAAAGAGCAGCATGCCGTCGAAGCCCGGCTGGCCCCAGCCGAACGTGTCGGCAAGATATTTGTCGGGTTTGAGGAAAACATCGAGCAGCCGATCCAAATGGATTGCGCGTTGTCGAAATGGCGGCTTGAGCGGATTGGCGGGATCGCCAGGATCGTCGAAATCCTCGATGATGCCGATCACATCGAGCGTCGGCAAAACACCTTCGCCTTTGCTTTCGAGGTACTCGATGAAAGCGAAATCGAAGAGCCGCCTTGGCAATTCGGCCGCGAACGCCTGGAGCGCGGCCTTATCTGCCGGCGACAGGCCGCCGGCCGCGGCCGCCGCGTCGAGCGAAGTGCCCATTTGCGAGATGCCGTCGAGCACCTGCCGAATGCGGTTCAGAAGCTCCGTGCCGACCGAAATGATCTGCGGGATGTTTTCGGAATCGATGGCGTTTTTCAGGTCGACAATGAGCGGTCCAAGCGCCGCCGCGGCTGAAACGGTCGAACTGATTGCGCCGGTGAATTGTCCGTTTGCTGCGACGGTTGTTGGTAGCCGAATGCCGAGTCCTGCGATGAATTCCTCGGCGTTTCCTTGCGACAGGCGCTGTTCGAGCGCGCTCAGGGCTTGACCCAGCTCGCGCGCCAGCAGCTCGAGTGTTCCAGCCTGTGTTGCCATCGCGAGTTAGCGAGGGTTGTCGAGTTGCTGAATGCTCAGGCCCGGGATGCCGGCAACCAGCGCTCCGTAATGCGTCACGTCGCGCTGAAGCTGTGTGCTGCCGAAACGAGCCAGTGCCTCAAGGAGTCGGTCGAAGTATTTCGAAAAACCCGGAACCGCGGCGCGCGGCGGCAATAGCGGCGATTCCGCCCCGCTCCAGGTGAGCACGTGGTGCACCAACACCGGACCCCCGATTCGATGCCAAAGCGTCGCAACTCTGCGGTTGCGGTTGATTAGCCGGAACACTTCATCAAAATGCGTGCTCACCAGCGCGGTCAGCGTCTGTCCGATTGGAGTCCTCACAAGTCGCTCCTGCACCTCCTGCAAGCGCACCGCCGAAAATGGAACGGCAAGCTGGACGGCTCGTTCTGCTTCGATTTTTCCGGGACCCCACTCGTTAGTTGGTAAAGCCGGCGGCGGTGGAGGCGAACGGCCCGGCTCCGTGCTGCTGACCGCTCCTGTGGCCCGAAGATGAGTGCGAATTTCTTCGAAACTCAGTGTCCGGTTGTGTTGCAGCATCAGCGCGACAACCCCCGTTATGTGCGGCGCGGCCATGCTGGTACCATCCATCGCCACGTAAAATGCGAGACAACAATCGCAGCAAAACCAGATGCCTCGCGCGCCGGATTTGGCCGCTCTCACGCCGACGCCGGGCGCCATGATGTCAGGCCGCTGCCGGTTCGGGTCGGCGGTGGGGTTGGGCGGAATACCGTTCGGCGCGGCGGCGGGCGTCAGGGCCGGACCGGCACTGGAAAACGACGCCAACTCTCCGGTATTCGCGTCGTACGCGCCAACGGTGATGACGTTTCGTGCGGTCGCCGGCGTGCTCAACGTGCGCGTGTCGTCGCGATCAACATCACGAAAGCTCGGAAATTGGTCGGATTTTGACGGGCTGATCCAACAGTCGAAATCCACGTCATTGCCAGCGCCAGCGGTCTCTCGCAACGTAACAGTCCATGTACCCCGAGCGATTGGCGGCGCCGCGCCGCCGGCTACTGGAGCTGCCCCGGCAAGTGAGAACGCGATCTCGTGCTTGTTGTTGTTTGGATCGTTGAGCGTCGAGGTCACGAACACTGAGTGACCCGGTATGGTTTGCGCCGGCGATGGGCCGTTGGGGGACACGGGTCCAACGGCCGCGCCTGCAGTAGGCGCGCCCGGCGGGGAGGTGAGCGTGAAATCCAATCGGCCTGGGCCCGCGTACCAAAGTTGGAAAAAATCCCGGCGCTTGTCGTCGCGCGGGACAACAAATTGAAAGGAGATCGTTCCACCACCGGGCACACGCCCGGAACTGTGGATGTGGTCATCGCGATTATTGCCGGCAGACTTGATGATCGCGCGGCCCCGAATTGGCTGCGGCGGAGTGGCACTGTCCATCAGCAGCGCGTCGAGGTCCCGCTCTTCCTGATCAGTGCCGTCGTGAGCTCCGCTTTGACCGCCGAGGCTTAGATTTACCACCGCAGCTTTCGGCGGGGTTTGCGCTGCAGCAAAGTTAAAAACGTGGCGCACGCCCGCGACAGTGGCGTCCGAATCAAATGTCGTCTTCGCGATCACGAGGTCGGCACGCGGCGCTACCCCGATGAATGTATTGTCGCCAGTGCACTCGAACTTGGAAGTATCGCCGGATTGGGAGCCGTCACCCGCAGCAATCCCCGCGACATGCGTGCCGTGGCCATCGTGGTCGCGATGATGGAACGGCGCCGAAGGATTATTTAGCGCGTCACGAATCTCCTGCTGGGTAAATTCGCGTCCGCGTGTGATTGCCGCAGACGGCGCCGTACCGCCAGTGAGCGCACTGGCGACCGACATCAGTGCGACATCCTGTTTGGCAAACTTGCCAATAAAACCAATGGTCACCGGCGTTCCGGGCAGCGGTCCGCCGGCAACGGCCAAATCGTTGAAACTAATCTGCCCCGAAGCGACGAGAGCGCTGGCGATTTGACCCAAGCTCGCGTTGTGGGCAAGCGGCGCCGTGGTGAAAGGCGGTGCGCCGGGTGCCGCTCCCGGCAGGGTGATCGTAAGAGTGAATGTACCACCAGTCGGTGCTCCCGTGATCGTGATCCGCTGGTGCGTTGTGTCGAAGATCGACAGGATTCGCGTGGTGCCGTCCGACTTCCGAAATGCCTGGTGGAAAATATCGATGCCGGTATCGACGATGCCGACGATCACGTTTTCTCCCTGCAGCGAAAGCGGCGCCCCCCAGACGCGGTTCGCGCGCATCTCTGGTACGCTCACTTTCAATTCCGCGCGTTGGCGGCGCGTGCCCTGGATGAAAACGACGTTGTCTAGCGCGGCGATTTTTTCGACATCTTCGATCTCGACCGTGCCAATCGCGAGATTCCCCTCGACGCTCTGCACAGCAAACCCGTTGGCCTTAATCTTGTCGAGGTCGCCCGTGAATCGGACAAAGACAGCCAGACGACGGCCCGCCGGCGCAGCACCTCCGCGCGTCCGCCGCGCGTCCTCAAACTCAAGCAGCTCCAATGCGAGGCCAGAGTCGATCTTCTTCATCGGGCAACTCGGGCGTCGAGCTTAGACACCGTACCGTTAGTCCTGTGAACATGACCCTCCGCCTTGTCACTTTCTTTTTCGACAATGCGGGCCTGCTTGATAACAAGGTACCGATCTTCGAAAGTCTCTGACAATCTGGAGTGGCGCAGTTTTCGGCGCAGCCACCATACCCGAAGTGCCGCGATCGCGAGAACCGCTGCGAATAAACCGAGAAAAGCGGCAAAAAAGAAAATCGCCAGCAGCGTTACCGCGGCAATTAATGGAACAATGATCAAATAAGTTAACCAGCGATTGAGTCGAAAGAGACGTACAAATTCCACCCTCGGACCTGTGCGGTTCGCGGGGATCTGCGTCGTCGAAAGTAACATGCTCTTAGGCACTTCCGCCCTCCTCGTCTCACGCCAACTGATCTTCAGCAGGTGGCAGCCCGTCAGTCAACATATTTCCGAAAAGTTTTTCGGGCAGCACACGTGCCCTTGTGACTCATTACATTCCGACAGCCGAATTACGCTTATATTGACCTGATGATCGACTCTTACGTCGTCCCATTTGACGGGTTGTAATGACTCTTGCCTGATGGGAAATGCCTCCGACAAGTTTTCGGTAGCGTATTCAGTTAGCACGGGGCCGATCCCCCTGGTGATAACCTTAGTTAAGAGTCAGTTGTTTCCACGAGAGAAGATAGTCTTAGCCGAACATCTCGAAAAAGCGTGCTTCGAACAACGGGCATTGAAACATTCATCGCACGTTGCATTTACGGCGGACGCCGCAAGTCAGAATCGGCCAGTAAGATTGGTAGCGTATTCGGTAACGGGGTCAGACTGGGCTTGCCCCGTTTTCTCGGACAGTGAGGAAGGGATAATTTAGTTCAGTTTGGATTCAAAGTTAATAGGGCTCTGGTAGTCAAGACTGGAGTGAAGTCTGGTGCGGTTATAGAAGGTCTCGATGTAATCGAAGATGGCGGTGCGGGCCTGGGCGCGGGTGGTGAAGCGATGATGATAGACCAGTTCGTATTTGAGGCTGCTAAAGAACGACTCGATGAAGGCCGTTATCGTAGCAGTTGGCTTTGCGACTCATGGAAGGGACTAGGCCGTGTTGGGCCAGGACTTGTCGGTAAGCGGCGCTGGCGAACTGAGCACCGCGATCGGAGTGGAGTATAAGAGTTTTAGCGGGGCGACGATGACCAAGCGCCATGCGCAAAGCGGCAATGACCAGTGTGGCATCGAGGATTTGGCTCATGGCCCAACCGACTACTCGCCGGGTGAAGACATCAAGGACCGCGACTAGATACAGCCAACCCTACCG
>Ga0193707_1000060_pt1 | contig 27393 bp, 38 predicted proteins | sample U3c2metaG_FD_143043 | JGI IMG/M metagenome (GOLD analysis project Ga0193707, IMG submission 143043) | Soil microbial communities from a riparian zone of the East river system, Colorado, United States - U3c2 | ecosystem: Environmental > Terrestrial > Soil > Riparian zone | place: USA: East River... | reverse complement strand
GTAAAATATTTTTTGCAGGCCGCGCTTTTCCCTCTATATTCACGATCCACCGCATCAGGCGCGTGAGAGAGTTTGCTGCGCGACCTGGGCGGGTTTTTTGTCGCCCCGCGCACAACGCTTTTGGCGGCGCTTTGTTTTTGAGGTTTGAAAAATGCCCACGATTAATCAGTTGATCCGCAAAGGACGCCGAAAGGTGTCCGTGAAATCGAAGTCCCCCGCGCTGGTGGACTGTCCGCAACGTCGTGGAGTTTGTGTGCAGGTGATGACGCGCACGCCCAAAAAGCCGAATTCTGCGCTGCGCAAAGTGGCAAAAGTGCGGTTGACGAATGGCCAGGAAGTGATTGCCTACATTCCGGGCGAGGGGCATAATTTGCAGGAGCACTCGATCGTGCTTGTGCGCGGGGGACGCGTGAAGGATTTGCCGGGTGTCCGCTACCATATTGTGCGCGGGGCGCTCGACGCGTTAGGCGTTGATGGGCGCCGGCGCAGCCTCTCCAAATACGGGGCGAAGCGTCCGAAAGCTGGTGGGGGCGGAGGTGGCGCAGCGAAGGAAGCCAGGGCCGAAAAGAAATAATATTGGACAGGAAGACCGATAATGTCGCGACGGAAAAGAGTTTACAAGAAAAAGGAGCATGTCGATTCCCGTTATGGGAGTCCGGCGGTGGAGCGCCTCATTACAACGGTGATGAATCGCGGCAAAAAATCGCTGGCGGAGCGGATCGTGTACACAGCGATCGACAAGTCTCGCGAAGGTTCTGATTCGGTCGATCCGTTGGAGGTTGTAAATAAAGCGATCGAGAATGTTCGTCCGCGATTGGAAGTAAAATCGCGGCGCGTGGGTGGGGCGACCTATCAGGTCCCGATGGAAGTGACGCCTGCTCGACAAATTTCTCTGGCTACTCGGTGGATTGTTCAATACGCGGACAATCGCAAAGGAATGCCTATGGCCGAAGCACTGGCGCAGGAGATAAAGGATGCCGCAGCAGGCCAGGGAAACGCGATCAAGAAACGCGAAGACACTCATAAAATGGCGCAAGCGAACCGCGCGTTTGCGCATTTCCGTTGGTGACGATTATGGCAACGGCGACGATGGAGCAGAAAAAGACCGCAGCGAAAAATCCAAATTCGCCGGATCGTAAGTTCCCGCTGGAACGAACGCGGAACATTGGCATAGCGGCGCATATCGATGCTGGCAAGACGACGATCACTGAGCGCGTGTTGTTTTATACCGGCATGATTCACAAGATGGGTGAGGTGCACGAAGGAACGACCGTCACCGACTGGATGGAGCAGGAACGCGAGCGAGGAATCACGATTACTTCCGCTGCGACAACCTGCACTTGGGCACAACGCAAGGAAGAAGGCGTTTACAAGATTTTCGAGGGGGTCAAGGAGCGGATCAACATTATCGACACACCGGGACACGTCGACTTCACCGCCGAGGTGGAACGTTCACTACGCGTTCTCGATGGGGGGATCGCAGTTTTTGATGGCGTGGCCGGCGTGCAGCCGCAGTCGGAAACAGTCTGGCGTCAGGCGGCCAAGTACAACGTGCCGTGTCTGGCATTCATCAACAAAATGGACCGCGTCGGCGCGGACTTCGAGATGTCGGTGGATAGCATCCACAAAAAACTCGGCGCGAACGCGTGGCCGGTTTTGTTGCCGCTGGGCAAGGAAGATCAGCTGCGCGGCCAGCTCGATGTCATCAATAAGAAGGCGATCATTTATTCTGAAAACGATCAGCTTGGATCGACGTATGAAGTCACCGATGTGCCGAAGGAGTATGTCGAGATTGTTGAGAAGACTTACAACGATCTGGTCCAACAAGTTTCCAATCTCGACGATGACGTCGCCGAGGCCGTCATCCATGAAAAACCAGTCACGCCTGAGCTATTGAAGGCTGGAATTCGGCGACAAACGATCGCCAATAAATTTGTCCCGGTAATCGGCGGCTCCGCGTTGAAGAACATCGGCATTCAGTATTTGGTCGACGCCGTAGTCGATTATTTGCCAAGTCCGCTCGACATTCCGCCCGCGAAAGGTCAAGACCCAGATACCGGGGAGCCAATAGAAGTGCCGACGGATGACAATGGCATCTTTTGCTCGCTGGCCTTCAAACTTTGGAGCGATCCGTTTGTCGGGAAGCTGGTTTTCTTCCGCGTTTACTCCGGCACGCTAAGTAAGGGCGACACGGTTTACAATCCGCGCACGAACAAACGCGAACGGATTTCGCGCTTAATCCAGATTCAAGCGGACAAACGCGAAGACATTGAGACCTGTTACTCGGGCGATATTGCGGCGATCGTTGGTATCAAAAATATCACCACCGGCGACACGCTCTGCGATGAGGACCATCCGATCCTTCTCGAACCGCCGTCTTTCCCTGATCCCGTCATTTCGATGGCGATTGAGCCCAAGACAAAATTGGACCAGGAAAAAATGGCGATTGCGCTTCAGCGACTCGCAGAAGAAGACCCGACATTCCGCGTCTATACGCACGAAGACACCGGCCAAACCATCATCGCAGGAATGGGCGAGTTGCATTTGGAAATCATTCGCGACCGGATGTTTCGCGAGTTCAAAGTGGACGCAAACGCAGGTAAGCCGCAAATCGCCTATCGCGAAACGATCACCACGAACGCGCACGGCGTCGGCAAGTTGATTAAACAATCCGGCGGCCGCGGTCAGTATGGACACGTGGAAGTGGATGTGCGTCCGGCCGAGCGCAGCAAAGGTCTCCTCGTCGAGAACAAAATCGTCGGCGGCATCATTCCGCGCGAATACATTCCAGCCGTCAAAAAGGGAATCCAGGAAGCGGTGCTCAACGGTGTGCTCGGCGGTTATCCTGTTGTCGATGTAGAGGTCGATATCGTTTACGGTTCGTTCCACGAAGTAGATTCCAGCGAACTTGCATTCAAAATGGCGGCGATTTTTGCCATGAAAGATGGATTTAAGCAGGGGAAACCGATTCTGTTGGAGCCGATCATGAAAGTCGAAAACATCACCCCGGACGAGTTCCAGGGAGATATCTGCGGCGACCTGAGCAGACGTCGTGGTAGCATTCACAGCATCGAAACGCGCGGCAATCTTGCGATCATTCATGCCGAGGTTCCACTCGCCGAGTTGTTCGGTTACGCGACTGCCATCCGTTCACTTTCCAAAGGCCGCTCCAGTTACTCGATGGAACCTTCCCATTTCCAACCGGTACCGGCCAATCTGGTTTCGGCCATTCTCGATCAGAAAGAGGCCAAATGAGTAATGGCCAGCGCATCCGGATTCGATTGAAGGCGTTCGATCACCGGATGCTCGATCAATCCGCAGTGGAGATCGTTGAGACTGCGAAGCGTACGGGAGCGCGTGTGGCGGGTCCGATTCCGCTGCCGACGTTGATCGAGAAATTTACGGTAAACCGCTCTCCGCACGTTGATAAAAAGTCGATGGAACAATTTGAAATTCGCACGCACAAGAGGCTGTTGGACATCATTGAGCCGACGGCGAAAACGGTGGATGAACTAAAGAAACTGAATTTGCCTGCGGGCGTTGACATTACGATTAAGATTTAAGCGGAGGCTTTTCTGAAAGATTTGCGATTAGACGGTCATGAGCATCGGACTTCTTGGACAAAAAATTGGTATGACCAGCGTTTACGACGCCAAAGGTCGATTGCGTTCCGTGACCGTGATTGCGGCCGGCGATAATGTTTTGCTGCGTCGTTTGACCGAACAAAACGACGGCTATTCGGCCGTCCAGGTCGGATTTGGCGTGCAGAAGGAATCCCGTGTGACCAAACCGCTGCTTGGCGAATTCAAAAAGGCTGGCGTGGGACCGCAAAAATTCGTGCGCGAATTTCGCCTGACCAGCGACCTTCCGGAAGGCGAAATCAATTTGAGCGTGACGCAATTTCAGGCGGGCGACTATGTCGATGTGATTGGACGATCGAAAGGAAAAGGATTTCAAGGCGTGATGAAGAGGCACAACTTCCACGGACAAGGTGCGGCACACGGTTCGAAAACGCATCGGCGCATTGGTGCGGTCGGCAATCGTTCTACTCCGGGCCGTATTTGGAAAAACATGGGAATGCCCGGTCATATGGGTGACGAACGCGTCACCGTCCAGAATCTGCAGGTCATGCAGGTGCGCGAAGCCGAAAAAATTATCTTGGTCAGCGGCGCAGTTCCGGGAGCGAATGGAAGTTATGTCATCGTCAGACCGGCGATCAAGAATCCTGCGGCGCAAATTGCGGAGCATCAAGTGCACAAAAAAGCAGATCAAGCCGTAGCGGCGAAGAAACCGGCCGTAACAGTGCGATAAGAAATGAGCGCAAAAGTTTTAACCAAAGCCGCTGCCAAAGAAGCCGGCATTGAACTGATCGAAGACGGGAGAGGTTCGCAGGCCGTCCATGATACAGTCGTCGCCATGCGCGCGGCGCGCCGTTCCGGTTCGGCCAACACCAAGACGAAAGCAGAAGTGGATCTGTCCGGCGCGAAGCCTTGGCGACAGAAAGGGACCGGTCGCGCGCGAGCTGGTTACAAATCTTCGCCCATCTGGCGTGGCGGTGGGGTCGTCTTTGGACCCAAGCCACGCGACTATTCAAAAAAGGTTTCCAAATCCGTGCGACGTCTGGCCTTTCGAAAGGCGTTGAGCGAGCGCATCAAGGCGGGCGACGTTTTGACGATCGACAAATTCATCGTGCCGGAGCTCAAAACGAAGTCGTTCGTGGGATTGCTGAAAAAACAAACGGACGCCCGGAAAGTTTTGTTGGTCTCGGATTCGTTTGATCAAAACACCTTGAAGTCTGGGCGAAACGTTAGACCGGTGACCTTCGCCACCGCTTCCGATGTAAACACAGAGCAGTTGCTCGCCTTCGAGAAAATTCTCGTCACCCACAAGGCGCTGGAAAGATTGGCGGAACGGATTCGCCCGGCTCGAAGCAGCGAACCCGCTAAGTAATACCATGAACGAGCCTTACGAGATTATTCAAACTGCTTCGTTGACTGAAAAGTCAACCCTGATGAGCGAGAAGCAGAACAAGTACGTCTTTCGCGTAAGTCCGCGCGCAAACAAGATTGAGATCAAGAACGCAATCGAGCGCCTGTTTCAAAAGAAAGTGGTCGATGTGAACACTTGCAATTACGCAGGCAAGGAGAAACGCGTCCGTGGACCGGTGGGACGACGGCCGAGGTGGAAAAAAGCGATCGTGACTTTGAAGGAGGGCGAAAAAATCGATCTCATCTGACGAAGAGAAATCGAATTTTAGATTGTTATGGCACTAAAAGAATTTCGCCCATTAACGCCGACGCTTCGTTTCAAGTCGCTGCCCGCTTTCGATGAAATCACAAAGTGGCGGCCTGAAAGGCGCCTTGTTGAGCCGAAGAAAAAGAGCGGCGGTCGCAACAGCTACGGCCGGCTCACGTCGCGCCACATTGGCGGTGGTCACAAACAGAAATACCGCAAGGTTGATTTTAGACGACGCAAGCACGGTGTCTCTGCAGAGGTTCTCGGGATCGAGTACGACCCGAATCGCTCCGCCCGAATTGCTCTTATTAAATATACTGACGGCGAACTAAGCTACATTCTCGCACCGAATGGCTTGCAAGTTGGATCTAAGGTCGCCGCTGGCGATGGTGTCGCGCCCGATTTGGGAAACGCGTTGCCACTTCGCGCGATTCCGCTGGGTACTAACATTCATAACATTGAATTGAGTCCGGGCCGCGGTGGTCAGGTTGCGCGGAGCGCCGGGCAACAGGCGACGTTAACCAACATCGAGGGTAGCTACGCATTGGTGAAAATGCCTTCCGGCGAAATCCGACGCATCCATGAAAACTGTTTCGCGACCATTGGCCAGGTAGGAAATGTGGATCATATGAACGTGTCGAGCGGCAAAGCGGGACGTACTCGCTGGCAAGGCCGGCGCCCTCACGTGCGCGGAATGGCCATGAATCCAATTGATCATCCAATGGGCGGCGGCCAGGGGAAATCAAAAGGCGGCGGCGGACGGCATCATCCGGTCAGTCCCTGGGGACAACTGGCGAAAGGATTTAAGACGCGTAGCAAACATAAACCGAGCGATCGCTTTATTCTGGAGAGGAGAAGAGCGAAAAAGAAAGGCGCTTGATTCGAGATCAGAGCCTCGTGAGCCGTGAGCACTTGATCCGAACTACGATTATCAATTCTCAAATTACGGATTACAAATCAGTTGATTTTTATGGCTAGATCGTTAAAGAAGGGACCCTTCGTCGAGTTGCATCTTCTGGACAAGATCGACAAGATGAACAGCTCGGGCGTGAAGAAACCGATCAAAACCTGGTCGCGACGCTCGATGGTGACGCCGGATTTTGTTGGGCACACGTTTTTGGTGCATAACGGAAAGACGTTTATTTCCGTTTTCGTTACCGAGAACATGGTCGGTCATAAGCTCGGTGAATTTTCGCCCACGCGCGTGTTTAAAAAGCATGGTTCGCATACGGCGAAGGTGACCAAATAGTTTTTAGTTACGAGTTGATATTTGATAGAAATAAACCTGTGCGTGTCGCCGAGGTGAAACTATCAACAGTCAATTATCGACTATCGACTTTTTTGGTGGTGGGTTGTGTTGCGTTGGCCCAGGGGCTGGCAGCAGAGGGAAATAGTTCTTTGTCAGAATCCAAAACTGAAAACGCGGGAGCGAATGACACCGTGGTGGCAGGCGGCTCGCCTGCAGCATCGGCGAATTCGCAGCCAACACGGTTGCCTTCAGAGGTCACTGCGACGGGCTTGCTTCGGCAAAACGAGGATTTGCAGAGGCAATTATTAATTGCTCAGGAATCGCTCAAGGCGGTGACCAGCAGCCTTGCGGAGTCTAATGCGGAAGCGGAATTGTTTCGCCGCAAGTACTCCGATCTGCAATTGCAAATGGAGGCACTAGGACTGGCATCGGCGAACAAGGACCGGGCGAAGCTGGAGCAGCGTTTACTGGCGGCGGTGAGCGATCTTCAGCTCGCGCAGAAAGAGCGCGACGCATATCGCGATCAGATGCTGCGGTTGGACGAAGCGATGTTGTGTTACTTGAAAACATCGCAGAGCGCGGATGCGAAAGCGCGGATGGACGTGGAAACTCAGCTGCGCAGCATCGACAAGCTGGTTACGAAATCCACGAATGCCCCGGATTTGGCGGAGCCGAGTTTGATGAACGGAAGCGTGATCAGCGTGAAGGATGAATGGTCCTTCGTAGTCGGTAACCTTGGCGAAAAACAAGGCGTCAAAATCGGAATGCCCATGCGAGCGATGCGCGGCGACAAAAGGATCGCAACCCTGCGGGTGATTGATGTGCGACAAAGGATTTGCGGGGCCGTGGTTCAGGAAATGGATTCAAAGAAGGACAGAATAAAAGTCGGGGACGGCCTCCAAGTGGATGCGCAACCGAATGTGAGTTTGAAATAAGAGGAACGAAAATCGAGAACCGAGAATCGTGAATCGGGAAACCGAGTTACGAATTTCGATTCTCGAATTACAAAGCGGAAGCATGGAAGTCAGATCGACATATAAATATGCACGGATTTCGCCGTTTAAGGCGCGCGAAGTCACGCGTGAGATCCAGGGGTTGCCGGTCTCGGCAGCACTCGATCTCCTTGCATTCACGCCCAAGAAAGCGGCGTTCCTTATTAACAAGACGTTGAAGAGCGCGATCGCTAATGCCGAGAACAACGCTAACCTCAAGCCCGACGGGTTGGTCGTAAAAGAAGCGGTCGTAGGTGAAGGTCCAACGTTCAAGCGGATCATGGCGCGTGCCCGGGGTAGCGCGAGCAGGATTTTGAAACGGACCAGCCATATTCGAATCGTGCTGACTGACGAAATCAAGATTGAGACCCGCGAGACTAGAAGAGCGAAACGGAAAGCGGAGCAGAGGAGCGAGAAGAAGAAGGAAACCACAGCCGGCGAGGCGACCGAAAAGGCAACGACCGAGAAAAAGCCGCGAGCGAAAAAGGCGGCCAAGAAATCGAACAAGTAATTTATGGGACAAAAAGTTAATCCGATTGGTTTTCGCCTGGGAGTGAACCGCGACTGGCGCTCGCGCTGGTATGCCTCGCCTCAGGAGCTGCCAGGATTTTTGCACTCCGATTTGGAGATTAGAAATTACGTAAAGAAGAAGCTGCTGTACGCCGCGGTCTCTAAAATCGTCATCGAGCGAGCGTGGAACAGCATCCGGGTAACCATTTTCACTGCGCGTCCAGGAATCGTGATCGGACGCAAGGGCGCCGAGATCGAGAAAATGACAGAGGAGATTTCCAAGATGGCGCAGGGCAAGCAAGTCAAGATCGATATTCAGGAGATCAAATCCCCGGAGCTCGATGCGCAGCTCGTGGCGGAGAATGTAGCGTTGCAAATTGAGCGACGGATTGCGTATCGCCGGGCGATGAAAAAAGCCGTGCAGACCGCAATGGATTTTGGCGCGGAAGGAATTCGTCTGCGTTGTTCGGGCCGGCTCAACGGCGCGGAGATTTCGCGCTCGGAATGGTACCGAGAAGGCAAAGTTCCTCTGCATACGTTGCGAACCGCGGTCGATTACGGGTTTGCCGAAGCCAACACCGTCTACGGCAAAATTGGAGTCAAATGCTGGATGTGTAAAAAGGAGGAGCCAGTGGCGCAGCCTGCTTCTCCGCCTCCACCGCCGCCGGCTCCGGCACCAGAGCCGGCCGAAGTCTAAGGAGAAATTTTATGCCGTTGATGCCAAAACGCGTGAAGTATCGAAAGTCCCAGCGGGGAAGCCGCAAGGGAACCGCTTCGCGCAATCTCAGGATCGATTTTGGCGAGTTCGGGTTGCAGACGCTCGAAAGGGCCTGGATCACGAACACGCAATTGGAAGCCGCGCGTGTCGCGCTCACTCGTAACATGAAGCGCAAAGGCAAATTGTGGATCCGCATTTTCCCGGACAAATCGGTAACTTCGCGTCCACCGGAAACGCGCATGGGTAAGGGAAAAGGCCAGCCTGAGCACTGGGTAGCCACGGTGCGGCCCGGCAACATTTTGTTTGAGTTGGACGGGGTGCCGGAATCGGTGGCGCGGGAGTCCTTGCGGCTGGCAGCGGACAAGTTGCCGGTGCGTACGAAGTTTCTCACACGGCACCATGTGAGAGCCGCTTAGCGTTATGAAAATGAAGGAAATCACAGAGCTGAGCAGTGACGAATTGCTGACTAAAAGGCGGGACTTGCGCCAGGAAAGGCTTCACCTCCGGTTGCAGCAGCAGAGTGGCCAGTTGGAACAGCCAAGCCGGTTGCGCCTCCTGCGACGGGACATTGCCCGGATCGAAACAGAGCTGGCGCAGCGCGAGAAACAAACTGAAACGAAGTAACTATGGCTGACGAACACGAACGGCAATCCCCTCCCGCATCTATCATCACTCGCGCCTCGCGTAAAACACGCACCGGCGAAGTGGTTTCCAGCGGCATGAATAAAACAATTGTGGTGCGCACGGTGACGCGTGTACCGCATCCGAAGTTCGGCAAGATTGTCAAACAGATGAAAAAATTTTATGCGCACGACGAACAGAACCAGGCAAAAACTGGTGACAGAGTCCGCATCATGGAGACGCGGCCGCTGAGCAAGCTGAAACGGTGGCGCCTTGTGGAAGTCATCCAAAAATAACTATCAATTTATGGTACAACTACGATCCAGATTGGATGTGGCGGACAATAGCGGCGCGCGCATGGCCACGATGATTGGTGTGATTGGCAAAGCTACGCGTCACGCAGGGATCGGCGACGTGATTACTGCCAACGTCAAGGAAGCGAGCGCAACGGGGACGGTAAAGAAGGGCGAAGTGGTGCGCGCAGTTCTTGTTCGGACCAAGCAACCAATCCGCCGCGAGGATGGTTCGCTGCTACGCTTCGATAACAACGCCATCGTGATTATCGATAAAGATTTGAATCCACGCGGCACCCGCATTTTCGGGCCGGTCGCGCGGGAATTGCGTGAACGGAATTTCATGAAAATCGTCTCCCTCGCCCCTGAAGTCCTATGAACCGCATTAAATTCCACGTTAAAAAAGGCGACCACGTCGAGGTCATATCCGGGAATTTCCGTGGTTCTTCAGGGCGAATTCTGGCGGTGTTTCCGGGAAAACAGCGCGTCGTCGTTGAAGGCGTACGAATCATCAAAAAACACCTGCGAAAATCTCAGGATAATCCGAGTGGGAAAATCGCCGAACGTGAAGGCCCCGTTCATATTTCGAACGTGAAATTAATCGAGCGCGAGAAGAAGCCGGAGAAAAAGACGGCGAAGAAGTCGAAAAAGGAAAAAGAACAGCAGAAAGCAGCCTGAGTAACTAAAGAGGTTTCGACTTCGCTCGATATGACAAACTGAAAAATGGAAAACGAATTTCATCGCCATTACAAGGAGCGCGTTATGCCGGCGCTGCAGAAGTTGCACGGTTACAAAAACGTTCACCAGGTTCCGAGAGTCGAAAAAGTGGTTATTAACACTTCAGTCGGCTCGCAATCTGATGTGAAGCAGGCGTTGGAAGAAGCGAAGGCTGAACTGGGATTAATCACCGGCCAGCGTCCGGTGGAAACACTGGCCAAAAAAAGCATTTCCAATTTCAAATTGCGCAAAGGCCAAGCTATCGGCGCAAAGGTGACCCTGCGTGGAGAACGCATGTACGAATTTCTCGAACGCTTCATTAAAGCGGCGCTGCCGCGCATCCGTGATTTCCGTGGCGTGTCTCCGCGCTGCTTTGATGACCACGGTAACTATACCCTGGGGATTTCGGATCAATCGATTTTCCCCGAAGTTGAGTTGGACAAAATCAAGCGCAACATAGGATTTGATGTTACTATCGTCACCACGGCACAGACCAACGAGGAAGCCAAATCGCTGTTAAGCGAAATGGGAATGCCCTTTAGTGACAGGGCAAAGAAGCCCGCCGCGCAAGCCGCCTGATTTCATGAGTACTGTTACCGATCCAATTGCTGATTTTCTGGCGCGTGTGCGCAATGGCACGCGTGCGCAAAAACCTGAGGTGCTGATCCCCTATTCAAAGATTAAGGCTGAGATCGCGCGCATCCTGAAGGATGAAGGTTACATTTCCGATTACTCGGTTGACACCAGTGCTTCGCATCCGCGCATCAAGATCACGAACAAGTTCGTGAACCGCTCGAGCGCCATGGCGGGGCTTCGCCGGGTGAGTCGCCCGGGATTGCGACGTTATGTTGGCGCCGATGAAATCCCCCGAGTTCTGGGTGGAATGGGTCTGGCGATTCTTTCCACGTCGCGCGGCGTTTTATCGGGCCGCGAAGCGCGGAAGCAAAAAGTGGGCGGCGAACTACTAGCCTACATATGGTAACGAGTTAACGAATTACGAGCTCATGTCACGAATTGGAAACAAGGCGGTCGAGATCCCAGACAAGGTCAAAGTAAACGTTGACCAGGAGGGAGCGGTCTCGGTCGAGGGGCCCAAGGGAAAACTGCAGTGGAGACTTCCGCGTCAGATCCGGGCCAGCGTGCAGGATAACCGGGTGTCCGTGGTGCGCGAAGCAGAATCACGCAGCGTGAAAGCGTTACATGGGCTTTCGCGTAGCCTTGTGCACAACATGGTGCAGGGCGTGAGCGAGGGTTTCACCAAGCAACTCGAGATCGAAGGAGTTGGGTTCAAGGCCGCCGTCCAGGGATCCGCGCTTAACTTGAGTCTCGGTTTCTCCCACCCGGTTTCATTTTCGATTCCAAAGGACATTAAAATCACTGTCGCGGATAACACGAAGATCACAGTCCAGGGCGTGGACAAAAAATTGGTTGGCCAGGTGGCGGCGGACATCCGTCGCTTTTACCCTCCGGAACCGTATAAGGGCAAAGGCGTTCGCTACGCGGGCGAGCAGATTCGTCGCAAAGTGGGCAAGACCGTTCAATAATTATGGCGACGATTCGCAAGGCAGCGCGGCAGCGTGTTCATCAAAGGATCAGGAGAAAAGTGGCAGGCACAGCGCAACGGCCGCGCCTGTCAGTTCATTTCTCCGGCAAACACGTTTACGCTCAGGTGATTGACGATCACTCCGGACGGACGCTAGTCGCTGCATCGACCGCGGAGCGTTCATTATTGGGTAAAGATAAAGCAGGTGCAAACAAGACCGCGGCAGAACAAATCGGCAAAGCAATCGCGGAACGTTTGCTGACGAAGAAACTTGAGCGAGTCGTTTTTGATCGCGGCGGATTCCTTTATCACGGAAAAGTGAAGGCATTAGCAGACGCGGCGCGTGCAGGCGGCTTAAAATTTTAATTCATGGCTTATTCACCTTCAGGAGGCAGAAGACCGGACATGCGCAGGCAAGATAAGGCGCCCGCGGCAAGGGGCGATACGACCGAGAAAGTCGTGTTTATCAACCGCTGCGCCAAGGTGGTCAAAGGCGGACGCCGTTTCAGCTTTAGTGCGTTGATCGTCGCTGGAGATCACGACGGAAAAGTGGGATGCGGATTTGGCAAGGCTAACGAAGTATCAGAGGCCATTCGAAAGGCCTCCGAGGCAGCGCGTAAAGCCATGGAAAAAGTTTCATTGAACGAAAACACGATTCCCCACGAAGTGATTGGCGAATATGATGGAGCACGAGTCCTATTGCGTCCCGCATCGCCGGGGACCGGGGTTATCGCCGGCGGAGGTGTGCGGGCCGTAGCCGAAGCGGCCGGCATCCGAGACGTGCTGGCCAAGTCGCTCGGGTCAAGCAATCACGCCAACGTCGTCAAGGCGACGATCGCTGCGCTGAAATCACTTCGCCGACGCGAAGAGATTTTTAAAATGCGCGGAATTCATTTCAGCGGTGGAAAAGGTGAGCAACATGATGCGTCTTCATAATCTGCAACCGCGTCCCGGTTCGCGACATCGGGTAAAGCGCCTGGGCTGCGGTGAAAGCTCCGGTCACGGAAAAACCAGTGGCAAGGGTCATAAGGGACAAAAGGCGCGCTCCGGTGGGAGTATTCGCCTTGGGTTCGAAGGCGGGCAGATGCCGTTGATTCGGCGATTGCCAAAGCGGGGATTTAATAACGCCGCCTTTCACAAGCGATACGCGATCGTCAACCTCGATGATCTCAACGCATTTAAGGCTGGGACTGCTGTTAACGAGCAACTTCTCCGCGAGTCGAAGCTCATCCGCGGTGATTTCGTGGGAATCAAAATTCTTGGTGACGGCGAATTAAAGCACGAACTGAAGGTAGAAGCCGATAAAGTCAGCGCGGCAGCCCGGGAGAAAATCGAAAAAGCGGGAGGGACGATCACGCTGCGTGAGAAAGCAGAGCATCCTCCTGCTGCCGCGGAGTCGGAAGCGTCGCCGGAGAAACCAGCTGGCGAAGCTGCGTCTGGGGGGACACGTAAGAAAAAGTCGTCCAAGAAGACCTCGGCCAAGGCGAAAAGGAAAGCATCGCGGGATAGCTAGCTTCCCGGAACATCATGTTTCACATTTAGCGGATGGTTTCGGCGTTTCTCAACACGGTCAAGATACCCGAATTACGCCGGCGCATCATGTTTACGCTGGCCGTGATCGTGATTGTGCGTCTAGGAGCGGCGATCACAACCCCCGGAGTCAACCAGGCTGTATTGCAGGAGTGGTTTCGCACCTCGCTTAGCCAACGCACCGGAGGTGGCCTCGCAGCGCTGTTTAACTTGTTCAGTGGTGGCGCGCTGGAAAATTGCGCAGTCTTCTCTCTGGGCATCATGCCCTACATCAGCGCATCGATCATGATGCAGTTGCTGACCGCGGTGATTCCGCGGCTTGGCAGACTCGCGCGCGAAGACGGCGGCCGACAAAAGATCATGCAGCTGACTCGTTACGCGACACTCGTCTTGTGCATTTTCCAAGGATACTTGCTGGCTTTGTCGTTCCAGCACCCGGAATCGTATCACACCATGTTGCCGGGGATTATCGATACCATCAAGAACCTCGGGATTCCGCTGGTGGATGATCTCGGCTGGAGGTTTCGAATCGTAACTGTGGTTTCTCTGACCACCGGGACGCTTCTATTGATGTGGCTGGGTGACCAAATTACCGAGCGCGGCATTGGGAATGGGATATCGCTGATCATTACCGTGGGGATTGTTGCGCGGCTGCCTGCTGCGCTCGCGCAGGCGTGGAAGACTTTTGTGCCCTCGGCGCAGACCGGATCGAGCCAGGTCAATCCGATGGTGCTTGTTTTGCTGGTCTTCTTTTTAATCATCGTAATCGCTGCGGTGATCACGATTACGCAGGGCGTGCGGAAAGTTACTGTCCAGTATGCCAAGCGCGTAGTTGGCCGCAAAATGTACGGCGGCCAAACGCAATACATGCCCTTAAAAGTGAATTACGCCGGTGTGATGCCGATCATCTTCGCCTGGGCCCTCCTCCTTTTTCCTGCGACGATTGTCAGCTACGCGTTTAAGAACAGTCCGATCGCCAACCGCATCGCCAACGCGCTTTCCACAGGCTGGCCCCATTATGTCGCGCTCGCGGCGATGATTTTCTTTTTCAGTTATTTCTGGGTCGCCACGCAGTTCCAACCAACGCAAATCGCAGATGACCTGAAGAAATACGGAGGTTATATCCCGGGCGTGCGACCGGGAAAGCCAACGGCCGACTTCCTTGATTTCACCATGACGCGACTCACATTTGCCGGCGCGATTTTCCTCACGCTGATAGCGGTATTGCCAAGTCTACTCAGCCAGGGACTGAATGTGCCAATTATCACGGCGCAATTTTTTGGTGGCACAAGTTTGTTGATCATTGTGGGCGTGATGCTCGATACCATGCGCCAGGTGGAGACACACCTCATTCAGCGGCATTACGACGGTTTCTTGCGCAAGGGTCGCATTCGAGGGCGGTCCTTTGATCGCGCTAGCTACAGTCGCGGCGAAGCGGCAGCGAGCGGAACGCTAATGTGGTTGTACGTGGGGATCGCCGTGCTTGCAATTGCTGGCGTCGCCATTTTCCTCTACGGGCGATAGGTGAAAAGGCGGCTTGTTCTTCTCGGCGCGCCCGGTTCTGGCAAAGGGACCCAGGCAGAAATGATTACGCGTCAATTCGGGATTCCCGTCACTTCTCCGGGCGCAATTTTGCGCCGCGAAAAAGACCTCGGAACGCCGTTGGGAAAGAAGACCGCCGATGTGCTGCAGAGCGGCGGGCTTGTCTCCGACAAAATCATCATTGAATTAATTGAAGACTGGTTGCGCCTGCATGGCGGCCACGGATTCGTTTTTGACGGTTTTCCCCGGACGCTGCGGCAGGCCGAAAGTCTAACTTCGATTCTAGCGCGATTGCGTACCGCTTTGGATTTAGCGATCTGGCTCGAGGTGTCGGAACAGACTGTGCGCGATCGCATTGCCGGCCGGCTCCAATGCGGCGAATGCGGCTTTACTACCAGCTCATCCAGCGCGCAGTTCTCAGAACGTGCCGTATGCCCCTATTGCGACGGTCCATTAGTACGTCGGAACGACGACGATCTGAGCGTGCTGCAAACTCGCTTGCAAGAGTTCCGCACGAAGACCGAGCCGCTGGCATCTTTTTATGAAAAAATGTCGATACTGCATCGGATCGACGGCAACCGCGATCGCGAGGCAGTTTTTAGCGATATTTCGCGACTGATTGAAAACAAACGATGATTCCGATCAAAAACGCGAAAGAAATTGAAAAGATGCGGCAGGCATGCCGCACAGCCAGCGATATTCTCGACCGCGTTAGTGATTTAGTTCGTCCCGGTATTACCACAAAAGAAGTGGACGAGGCCGCAGCAGATTTCATGAGCGATGCGCATGTGAAAAGCGCGTTTCTTGGCTATCGGCTGGGGCACCGCGTTTTTCCCGGGAACATTTGCATTTCGCTCAATGACGAAGTGGTGCACGGCATCGGCAGCCAACGGCGGATTCAATATGGCGACATTGTAAAACTGGATATCGGGATCGTTCGGGATGGTTGGGTAGGGGACAACGCGACGACTGTGCCGGTGGGAATCATTGACGAGCGTACGGACCAGTTGCTGCGCGTGACGGAAAATGCGTTGGCCCGCGCTATTAGCACGGGCCGCGAAGGCAGGCGCGTCGGTGACATCTGCGCTGAAATTGAGGATGAAGCGCGCCGCTCTGGTTTTTCAGTCGTACGCGAATTCGTCGGACACGGGGTTGGACGAAAAATGCATGAGGAGCCGCAGATTCCTAACTACGGCAAGCGCGGGAGCGGACCGAAGTTGAAAGCTGGGATGACGCTGGCGATTGAGCCGATGATTAACATCGGCACTTCCGACGTAAGGTTGCTCGACGATGGGTGGACGGTGCGCACGGCGGATGGAATGCCTTCAGCGCATTTCGAGCACACGGTTCTGATCACGAAGGACGACCCAGAAATTCTGACATGGCGCGCAAAGACGCAATTGAGGTAGAAGGCACAGTCGTCGAGCTGCTGCCGAACACTATGTTTCGAGTCGAACTGGCCAACGGCCATCGTGTCCTGGCGCATATTTCCGGCAAAATGCGGCTCCACTTCATTCGGATCTTGCCAGGAGACAAAGTTATGCTAGAGGTTTCACCTTACGATTTGTCGAAAGGGCGAATTACGTATCGCCAAAAATGACAACGCGGAGCCGGCTCCGCGTTTTCCATTTCGCGGATTATGAAAGTACGACCATCAGTGAAAAGGCTTTGTGCCAGTTGCAGGATCGTGAAGCGCAAGAACGTGGTGCGCGTGATTTGCAAAAACCCGCGCCATAAACAGCGCCAGGGGTAGATAGCGGAATAGTGGAGTATTGATTTATGCCAAGATTACTAGGAGTCGAAATTCCGGCGGACAAACGCATCGAAGCGTCGCTCACTTATATTTACGGAATCGGCTTTGCTACAGCCAGGCGCATTCTCGAGCAGACGAACATCGATCCGAATTTGCGAGCGAAAAACCTTACGCCGCAGCAACTGAACGAAATCATTCACGCGATCACGAACAACAAGACTAAGATCGAAGGTGATCTGCGTCGTGACATCCAGGGTAACTTGAAACGTCTACAGGCAATCAACTCTTATCGCGGTATCCGCCATCGGAAAGGCTTACCTGTGCGGGGACAACGCACTTCGACAAATGCCCGGACACGCAAGGGCCCACGCAAGACTGTAGGCGTAGTACGCAATCCGGAAGCCAAAGCCGGCAAAGTTTAATTTGATTCGTTAGAATTATGGCTGACCCAGAGAATCCAACCAATCCAAGTCCGGAAGAACCGAAAACGACGGAGCCAAAATCAGTGCCGGCTCCAACAGATTCGCGCGAAGGCGAGGCGGCTGCAGCTTCAAAGGCAGATGCGCCGGCCAAGCCTGCAAAAAAAGCAGCCAAGCAAAAAAAGGAACAGCCAGCCGCTGCCGCGCCAGCAGCCTCGGAGAATCTTTCGCTTTCTGCTGATAACATCGACAAGCCAAAGATCGTCAAGGCTAAAGGTAGCAAAAACGTTTACTCGGGTATTGCCCACGTGCTTTCGACGTTCAATAACACGATCGTGACGATCACTGACATGAAAGGCAACGTGATCGGCTGGTCGAGCGCTGGTAAAGTCGGGTTTAAAGGATCGCGCAAGAGCACGGCCTACGCAGCGCAGATGGTTGCACAGGACGCCTCGCGACAGGCAATGGGTCACGGGCTCAAAGAAGTGGAAGTCTTGGTAAAAGGACCTGGAGCCGGGCGTGAATCCGCGGTCCGCGCGTTGCAGGCAGTGGGGCTCGATCTTACTGTGATCCGGGACGTCACTCCTGTACCCCACAACGGTTGTCGCCCGCCCAAACAACGCCGCGTCTAACGCGTCAACCCCTTAAACGGACCCATGGCCAGATATACAGGACCAAAAACGAGAGTGAGCCGGCGTTATGGCGTGCCGATTTTCGGCTCCTCCAAGGCATTGGAGCGGAAGAATTATCCGCCCGGTATGCATGGCCCGAGAGGTTCCCGGCGCAAACAATCAGAGTATGCGATTGCGCTCGGCGAAAAACAGAAGCTGCGCTATCAGTATGGGCTTCTCGAACGCCAGTTCCGGCGAATCTTCGAGAGCGCGCTGCGCAAGCGCGGAGTGACGGGCGAAACACTTCTCCAATTATTGGAGACGCGCCTCGACAATGTCGTTTACCGGCTTGGCCTCGCTAACACCCGCAATGCAGCTCGCCAACTGGTGTCGCACGGCCACGTGCTCGTAAACGGGCGCGGCGTGAACGTCGCGTCCTTTAACGTGAAGGCAGGGGACGAGATCACGATCAAAGATAAACCGAAATCCCGTCAACTGGTGCTGCGTAATCTTGATCTTACACAAATTGTTCCAGTGCCCGACTGGTTAACGGCCGATCGTGACGCGCTCAGCGGCAAAGTTGCGCACATTCCATCTCGCGACGAGATACAGCCGATCGTGAACGAGCAGCTTATCGTCGAGTTGTATTCGAGGTAATTATTCCCTCGAGAAAGCCCAGAGCTTTATCATAGCTTTTGCGCTGAAGGTAGTGTGCCAACTGCGGATCGATGGGTTTTGGTAAGCGCGTTTGCAGATCGTCGATTTGCTCTGAAATCGCTTTCAATCGCGCGATGTGTTTTGTTTCATCACGGCGGCTTTGCTCGTCGCGAATCACTGCGAGGCGTTCTCGCAGGATCTGCGCTAAATCCACAAGAGGTTTCTCCATTTTAATCACCGCGATTCGCTGTCGCGCATGCTGAACTCATCCGCGATCGGCCTCTGAGAGCAGCTGTCGTATAGCTTCGAGCCAATCCGATTCGGCGTCCCCTGGCAACGCAAATCGCCGTCGTCGCTCGGAGATAAAGTAGGCTCGGAGACGAATCGCTTCGTCCGATGGCTCCACGATATCTGCAGCCTCGCGTGGCATTGAAGCTCTTGCTATAGTTGCGTTTTTTCTTGCACTGGTTTCGCGCGGCTTTCGATTCGCGGTGGCACGTCGCGCGCGATTGCCTTTGCCAGCTTTTACTTTGAAGGAACCGCCGTCGTCCGGCGAGGTCTCATTTTTATCTTGGACAATTTTCTTTTTTTTCGGCACAGATTTATCGTTGATGGTTTTAATTCGTTTATCTTTCATCGGTCGATTGGCAAGTGCTTTCTCGCGCTTCCCTGATCGAGGAGTAGGTTTAGACACTTCACGGACATGAGACACTTTGTTTTCCGCTGGATCGTGACCACAATTGCGGTGTTTGTGGCTGCGCCGATCGTTGGAATCAATTACGGCGACCGTCTCGGTTGTCTGCTGGGTGCGTCGCTTCTGCTCGGTATCATCAACGCTTTTATTCGCCCCGTGCTTTTGTTGCTAAGTCTGCCGTTGATCCTCGTCACGCTAGGCGTTTTCATTCTAATTATTAACGCGCTGATGTTGAAATTCGTTGGCGAGATCATGCCATGTTTTGAAGTTCCAGGTTTCTGGCGTGCATTTTTTGGTGCGATCGTCATCTCGATCGTCAGTTGGCTGTTAAGCGCGTTTTTCCGCGGCAGCGATGGACGTGTCCACGTCCTCACCCATCACAGCCAGGTCAAGCGCGTCCGTGGCCGCGTGATCGATAGTTGACGAAGAGGCGGTAACCCGTAATTCAGCATAGGCGATTTACGGTTCAACGAGTCAAACGAATCAGCGAATCAGGCGGGACCGCCCAGATACTTACTGAGCCGTGAGCGGAGTTCGGTCCGTGCGCGAAAGAGAACGCTTTTCACAGCGGGAACCGAGAGATCGAGAACCTCGGCAATCTGCTCATAACTAAGCTGCTCATATCTCCGCAACACCAGCGCCATTCGTTGGGCTTCCGGAAGCTGGAGGATTGCGCCCTCGATCGTTTGCTGAAGCTCCACTTCCAAAAGGGAAGCATCCGGAGGGGACTGCGTCTCATCCTTCAGGGGGGGATCCTCTACCCCCGGTTCCGCTTGGAGAGGAACATGCGCGTGACGCTTGGCACGACGCAGCTCGTTGAAAACGAGATTACGGGTAATTTTTAACAGCCAGGTAGTGAATTTAGCCCGCGGGACGTAGCGGCGAGCACTTTTCCACACCCGAATGAATACCTGCTGTGCGATGTCTTCCACGTCGGAATTGCTGCCCAGCATGCGTGCCACCGTGCCCGCCACCAAAGCCTGGTGTTTCTCGATTAGTTCCTGGAGCGCAACGGTGTCGCCTCGACCGATAAGCCGCATGAGGCGCACGTCATCGGCGTCTTCTTCCGATCTCCCTTTGTTTCCACGATCGCTCCCAGACATCGGTTCATTTAGACGGTTGTCTGAGACAAAGCTTGCCAGAAAAACGACAACTAGCCAAAATTCGCCCTTTGCCACATTCGTAGCCATGGTTTTTGTTGCAAGGCTGAAGCGGCCTGTGCAATGCTTGGTTGTCGAGGGTTTGGCCTCGCGTCCGCATGAATTACCAGCTTATTCCGAAAGAACTCAGGCCTATCGCAGAAAAAGTCGAGGCGCGGCAGCGGATTTCAGAGGCAGACGCTCTCGCTCTATATCGTGCGAACGATCTTAACGCCCTCGGAATGATTGCGAACGTGGTGCGCGAACGAAAGAACGGCAACTACGCAACCTATATCCACAACCGCTACATCAATTACTCGAACATTTGCATCTTATCCTGCCAGTTTTGCGCTTTTGCCGCCAAAAAACGCGATGCACACGCGTTTGAATATGCGATCGAAGAAATTATCGGGGCAGTGAGAGATGCTCTTCACCTCGGAGTCACCGAGGTGCACATGGTGGGTGGACTGCATCCGACGCTGAAGAAAGAGTGGTATCTGGAGCTTTTGCAAAGACTGCGCGCTCTCAATCCTAACCTTCACATCAAGGCTTTTACGGCGATAGAAGCCCGCCATTTAGCGCAGCGGATTTTCCGGATGCCGGTCCGTGACACGCTGGAAACTTTGCGTGCAGTTGGCCTCGGCTCGATCACTGGCGGCGGCGCGGAGATTTTCGATCCTGCTGTCCGCGATAAAATCTGCCGCGGGAAAGAAACCGCCTCCGAATGGCTCGATGTTCATCGGACGTGGCATTCAATGGGTGGCCGCAGCACTTGCACCATGCTATATGGGCACATCGAAACGCATCTGCAGCGGGTGGATCATTTGCGCCAGCTGCGGGAATTACAGGATGAGACAAGCGGATTCACGGGTTTCGTTCCTTTCGCTTTCGAACCGTCCCAATCCCATGGGATCCTCGCCGAGATCAAGCGCGCCTCCGCATTTGAACAGCTTCGCAATCTCGCAGTGAGCCGCATTTATCTGGATAATATCGATCACCTCACTGCCTATTGGGTTAGCCTTGGATTGCCCCTGGCGCAGGTGTCGCTCAGCTATGGCGTGGACGATCTGCATGGCACGATTCTGGAGGAAAAGATCTTTCACATGGCCGGCGCAACCACTCCGCAGCAACAGACGGTGGCTGCTCTCGAACATGCAATCAGCGAAGCGGGTCGCGAACCGGTGCAGCGTGACAGCCATTACCGGCATTTGAATGGCACGAGCGAAGCCGGTCCGCCTAACGAGCCAGAACTGGCCTGTGCGTAAACGATAGGGCGCGACCGCCGGGGAACGGAATGCTCCGCATCGGTTGCGTAAAATATCTCAACGCCCGCCCGCTCATCCACGGCTGGGAAGGCAACGTGGACTTCGATCATCCGGCGGCACTGTGCAATAAACTTGCCACCGGCAAACTCAATGTTGCGCTCGTCTCCAGCTTCGAATTTCTGCGTAACTCTATTTACCGGATCGTAGACGATGTTTCCATTTGTTCGGACGGGCCGGTTTACAGTGTCGTTGTCGCGCACCGCGGTGAGATCGACCAGATCGAAGAGATCGAACTCGATCCTGCATCGGAAACTTCTGTTAACCTTTTGCGTTGTTTAATCGCGGAGCTTGGATTGAATCCGCGTTTGGCACGGTGCAACACGACCGTATGGTCTACCGCGGCGGAATTAAAAACAGGCCGTCGCGCGCGACTGGTTATCGGCGATCAAGCCGTCCGTTTCCGGCAACAGTACGCGAACGAATTTTCTTTCTGGGACCTCGGAGAACACTGGCAGAAATCCGTCGGACTTCCGTTTGTTTACGCTCTCTGGCTTATTCGTCCTGAAGTAGCCGATCCAAAACAAATCGCAGACCGGCTGCGCAATCTGCGCGATCAAAACCTTTCTCATCTCGATGACCTAATTGCAGAAGCTGTAGCCGTGGTCGCCGACCCCGGCTCCCGAAAGGGGCTCAATCGTCAATTCCTTTCGCGCTATTACCGTGAAAATCTTCGATTTAACTTTGGAGAAAGAGAAAAAGACGGTCTGCGAATTTTCGCAAATTTGTGCATAAAACACAGTCTGCTTCCGAAGCGCGACATTGAGTTCTGTGTTGTTTAGCGAGCGATTTCGTTCTTTGAAGAACTATTGCTTTGCCTCACCCAGACCAAGGTCGAGGTCGTAGAGCTTCCACCCCAAGGCGGTGAAACGGAACCGAAGTTTGATTCCCTCTCGATCGACCACAAAAGTGCGCGGACCGGTGAAGAATGCGTGTTTTATTTTTGACCAGTCTTCAGTCTTGCCGGTAGGGAACCGGAACTCTCGCGGATGGCGGAGGTTCTTCAGGACTTCCGGATTAGATATTAGCGTGGCGATGCCTTCCGGAGTTACGTAAGCATCAATGATCGTATCGATCAGTGTTGGTCCGAGGTTATTCCACCACTTGTGAGTTGCCGTTCCCTGCGCGAACCGGGCAACGAGCTGTTTCTTTAGCGATGCTCGAATAGCTGGAAAATCCATGCGGGAACTCAGCGCCGCGCTATCACCAGACCGAAGTGCTGCCGTGAATCGCCAGAATGAAAAGTACGGCGAGACACCATAGATCAACAGAAGGGAAACGCAGATGAGCACTAACCAGCGGAATTTCATTAATCTTGTTATCTGTAACGCGGCCGCTATCGGCCGGAGTTCGGATGTATCTTTAACCGGAGGGCACCGGTCCAATTTTCTTCCAATATTGAACAATCCATCCGCTTCCCGAAGCAGACTTGAACTCCGTTGGGCGCGGGCCACCTGGCGGTCCCCAACAGGCGCGTTTATCGGTCGCATCCAGAATTTCGTAGATGCCGCGCGTTAATTGACCGGCGTGCGGTCCGCCCTCTGCAATGGAGTCCACCTGTTTAGGTTTCGTATCCGGATTCACAGTAAAGGTTCCCTGTGGATGCGTCCCAACGCCGCTCGCCTTTGGAAATCGGAATGTGTTGTGATCGGTGATCAGTATTGTATTTCGGGCCACACTCGCAAGCACAGGTTTTCCGCTTACGACTCCGCGGGTTAGTTGCCATGTGCCCGACAATCGGTCGTAATCTCTTTGAGCGGCTGCCGACTGCGTGGTTGGAGCGCTTGACCCGCTGGTTGAGCAGCCGGCGGTCATTAGTACCATGGCGCTCATTATCAAAACCATGGTCGCTTTCGTCATGAGGCCTTTTGCAGTCGAAACCGTTCTTTGTCGAGTGTGATTGCAAGCCGGTCGCGGTAATTCTTCGCGTCTTGTCAGAGAATTTTTCGCAAATAAAGTGATCGGTGCGAAGCAAGCTAGAGGAGAATCCTATCGGTACACAGCAGCCTGGAAATTTTACCCGGAAAAGCCGATGGATTATTGCACCGCCTGAGGAGCTGAATGGCGGAGTGATTTCGTGGAGCCAAATTTGCGGTTCGGAGTGTATCGCGCGGCTGCTCTTACGAAAAGGTTTTCGCTGCGTCGACGAGGTGAATTCGTTTCTACGGCCCCGCCTACGTTCGCTGAGCGATCCGTTTTTACTGCCCCAAATGCACGCGGCTGTTTCCCGCATTCTCACGGCACTAGATCGACGGGAACGCATCGTGCTTTTTGGTGATTACGACGTGGACGGTGTGACATCCCTGGCATTGCTTGCAGAAATGTTACGTGCATATGGTGGCGCTCCGGAATTGTTTTTGCCATTGCGTATGGAGGAGGGCTACGGTTTGAGCCCCGAAAGCGTCGAGCGTTGCGTCGGACAATATCGACCCCAACTACTGATCGCAACTGATTGCGGGACCTCATCGGTAAAGGAGATCGCCGATCTCCGGAAACGCAGCGTGGACGTGATCGTCCTCGATCACCACGAGCCGAAGTCCGCGTTGCCCAGCTGCGTTGCAATCGTGAATCCCAAAACATTGGACTCTCCCTTCAAATATCTTTGCAGCGTCGGAATTGTCTTCAAACTATGCCATGCATTGCTGAAAACGCGGCCATTGCCTGAGTTCGATTTGAAATCAAAGCTCGACCTTGTGGCGCTTGGCACAGTCGCAGACATCGTGCCGCTTTGTGAGGAAAATCGCGTTTTAGTGCAACGCGGAGCGATTCAGATCGCTAAGACCTCACGTATCGGGCTGAGAAAATTAATGCAGGTTGCCGGAGTGCGGCCTCCAATCTTGCCTGAGGACATTGGTTATCGACTTGGGCCACGATTAAACGCCGCAGGACGTTTGAGCACAGCGGAGAAATCTTTACGCCTGCTGCTCACTGACGATGATGGCGAGGCATCGGTGCTTGCGGCAGAGCTCGATGATCAAAATCGCGAGCGCCAGGAAGTGGAAAAACAAATTTTCGAGGCCGCGATAGAAAAGATAGAGGGTCGACTCGATTTGGCGCGCGACGCAGCCATCGTGGTCGGCGCGCGCGGCTGGCATCCGGGCGTACTTGGAATTGTAGCGTCGCGGATCGCTCGAAGGTATCATCGACCAACCATCGTGATTGGCTTCGACGAGAACGGACTAGGCAAAGGAAGCGGGCGAAGCATCGAAGGGTTGAATCTCGTCGAAGCGTTGAGCGGCTGTGCCGAGGGACTCGACAAATTCGGCGGGCACGAAATGGCGGCGGGTCTTGCACTGCGCGAGGGAAATTTCGACCTCTTTGCTGAAGGATTTCGCAAAGCTGCGCGTGAACTTCTTTCGGACGAAGCTCTGCAACCTTGCGTGCGACTGGACCACGAGCTGGCGTTCACGGAGATCGATATGGATTTTCTGCGGTGGCACGAGATGCTGCAGCCATTTGGAAATGGAAATCCCCAGCCGCTTTTACTTGCGCGCGAGGTCGAGCCGGTTGCTCCGCCGCGAGTAGTTAATGAAAAGCATCTCATCCTTCGTCTGCGTCAAGGCAATCGCCATCGCCGTGCGATTTATTTTGATGGCGTGACAAATCCGCTACCGCGAGCGCCGTGGGACATCGCATTTCGGATCCGCGCCGACGATTATGAGGGCGAAACCCTGGTTGCCATGCAAATCGAGGCAGTGCGGCAAGCAGAACGCGGCGGGTGTGAACAGTGAACAGCGCGAACTTATCTCACCGAACAGAGATCACCGATAATGGATCACCGGCACCTCCGCGACCGTTGCCCGGCAGCGTTGCGACTTCGCAGTTACTCGAAGAATTAAATTGGATCCCGCGCCCGAAGCTTCTCGCGCTGCGGCGACTAGGCATTGAGACGGTGGAAGATTTGCTTACGCATTTTCCACGTCGGCATGAAGATCGAACTGAGTTTCCGCAATTTCCACGCGAGGAGAGCGATGTTCCGATCTGTCTTTGCGGGGAAGTAGTCAAGACGTCGCTACGGCGTTTCGGTGGCTGGAAGAAAATTTTCGAAGCCACGTTACAAGAATCGAACCCAAACGCTCTGAGCGAGCCGCTGGTGTGTCGATGGTTCAACCTGCATTACGTGCAGAAAATGATCGCCACCGGTCAACGCATGGTGGTCTTCGGCAAGCCGAGGCTGCGCGGAAAGCGAATTTGTATGGACCATCCGGAATTCGAAGTCATCGAGGCTGACGAGGAGATCTCGATCCATTTTCGCAGGATCACGCCGATCTACCCTGCGACGGAAGGTCTTTCGCAGCGCGTGTTGCGCAGCATGATTTACCGCCTGTTGAACGAACTGCCTGATGCGGATGCCGGATTGAAGACATGGGCGCCACGCAATCTTGTTAAGGGCGATAGGTTCGAAGCGATTCGCGCGATCCATTTCCCTGACACTTGGGAAGCGCGTGATGTGGCGCACGAACATCTGGTGCTCAACGAATTCTTCGCGATGCAAATGCTCATTGTGTCGCGACGCGCCGATGCCTCCATCCGACAGGGCGAGAAGCACTGTGGGGCAGGGGCACTACTCGACGGGTTTCTGAAGTCGTTGCCGTTCGAGTTAACTGCTGCGCAATCCAAAGTGATCGGTGAAATTCGAAATGACCTGGCGACGACTCATCCGATGAATCGTTTGTTACAGGGCGACGTGGGCTCGGGAAAAACCGTTGTCGCCATCGCAGGCATGTTACTCGCCGCCGAGGGTGGCTACCAAGCCGCGTTCATGGCGCCCACGCAAATCTTGGCGGAGCAACACTATGATGTCTTGCGGCGCTGGCTCGAGCCGCTCAACGTGCGCGTGGCGCTACGGACTGCCGCCCGTCAGGAGGAAAGTGGGCCATTGCCACTTTTCAAGAACACAGGGGATTCGGCGCGCCAGGAAGCACAAATCATTATTGGAACGCATGCGTTGCTGTATGAGGGGGTTTCATTTGTAAACTTGGGCCTCGTTGTGATTGATGAACAGCATAAATTCGGAGTCGCACAACGCGCCCAATTGAGCGCGCGCGAACCGGCGCCCGACGTGCTCGTGATGACTGCCACTCCGATCCCGCGGACGCTAACGATGACCATCTACGGCGACCTCGATGTCTCGACGATCAATGAGATGCCTCGGAACCGTGGAAAAATCGTTACCGCTGTGCGCGATGGGTCGAAGCTCGGCGAGGTGCTTGCCTTTTTGCGAACACAATTGGAGGCCGGTCGCCAGATTTATGTGATCTATCCGTTGATCGATGAGAGTGAAAAGCTCGATGCGAAAGCCGCTGCGGCCGAGTACGAGTTGTGGAGGGAACGTTTGCGCCCGTTCCGCTGCGATCTGCTTCACGGTCGAATTCCGGCGCCGGAGAAACAGGAGATCATGGAACGTTTTCGCCGCAGCGAGACGAAGGCGTTGATCAGCACCACCGTGCTCGAGGTTGGTGTAGATGTGCCTAACGCAACTGTGATGCTCATTGAAAACGCGGAGCGTTTTGGCCTTGCGCAGCTGCATCAGCTTCGGGGACGAATCGGACGCGGAGAGCACAAGTCGTATTGCATTTTGCTAACTTCGGCACTGGCGAAAGAGGCGTCTTCAAAACTAGCTGTTTTAGAAAGAACAAATGACGGCTTTGAAGTGGCAGAGGCAGATTGGGAACTACGCGGGCCAGGCGATCTGCTTGGTACAGCTCAGAGTGGCCTGCCCGCACTCAAGATCGGTAACCTAAGGACAGACGCACATTTGATGCGACGCGCCCGCGCGGCTGCGGTATCGATCTTAGAAAGGGATCCGCGTCTGGAATTGCCTGAGAATCAACGTTTCCGGCGTTTA
>Ga0193707_1000059_pt1 | contig 27442 bp, 25 predicted proteins | sample U3c2metaG_FD_143043 | JGI IMG/M metagenome (GOLD analysis project Ga0193707, IMG submission 143043) | Soil microbial communities from a riparian zone of the East river system, Colorado, United States - U3c2 | ecosystem: Environmental > Terrestrial > Soil > Riparian zone | place: USA: East River... | reverse complement strand
CTTTTGCACGATCAGCTCCATGTTTTTCCCTTTTGGAATGGCTTGTCCGAGGACAATCCGGCACTGCACCGGCTGCGTTTCAGCTTCCTGCAATTTTCGCAGTCTGATTTCGGCCCCGGTAAGATCTACAATTTCCGCGGTAATTTCGCGTCCTTGCCCATTGAACAAAACTAACTTCTCCCCTGCTTTCATGCGCAGGACTTCGCGCGCGTGGTGCGCTTCCGATCCGCTCAAGATCGGCGCAACCGAGTCCCAGGTTTCCGGCGCGATGTAGAAGCGATGCATGAAAGCTACGGGACTTATTTCCCTATGCGTAGCTTGAGGCGATTTCGGAATTTAGCCCCAGCACGCTGCCTAGTGATTCGCTTATCGGCAGCTCTATGCCTCGCGCTTGAAGAGCTGCCAGCACGCTTTCGGTGGGAATATTTCCCACCAGCGCGTCCTGCGCGAATGGACATCCACCAAGACCGCCCATAGCAGAATCAAAACGGCGGCAACCCGCATCGTAGGCTGCCAGCACTTTTGCTGCGACTGTATCGGGTGCGCTGTGAAGATGCACGCCGATGTCATAATCTGCGTGTTGCTTCGTGACTGACTGGACCATGCTGTGAATCAGATCAGGGCCAGCAACTCCAACGGTGTCAGCCAGCGAAATGGACCGGATGCCAGTCGCGGCCAGTTTCTCTACTGCCTCGCACACTTCATCTGCATTCCACGGATCACCGTATGGATTCCCGAACGCCATCGAAATGTAAGCAACGACGCCGAGCCTCGCGTTGTCAGCTTTGCCTTTGATCGATTCCAGCGCTTTGTAGCAATCTTCGAGTGTCTGGTTTTGATTTTTGCGCAGAAAGGTCTCAGAGATGGAACAAGGATAACCCAGAGTCGTAACTGCTTTTACTGCTGTGGCGCGCTCGGCGCCTTTCTCATTCACCACAATGCCGATGATTTCGACGTCGTCAGGCCGATCGATTTGCTCCAGCACGTTCTCGCTATCGGCCATTTGCGGGACGGCTTTAGGAGAAACAAAACTTACAGCATCGATGTGCTTGAACCCCGCCGCGATCAGTGCGCGCAGGTAACGCGCCTTGAGTTCTGTCGGGATTTGCCGGTTGAGACCCTGCCAGGCATCACGTGGGCATTCGATTAATTTGACGCTTTTGCGAACCACGGAATCTCCGCCGCTTAGTTGAAGAATTCCTTCGCGCGTTCGAAGAAACTTTTGCGCATTGGAGTGTTTTCGTCGCCGCAAACCGCTGCAAACTCCTCGAGCTTGCGACGCTGCTCCGCGTTCAAGTGCGACGGTACTTCGACAATGAGACGCGCGAACAAATCACCATGTCTGCGGCCGTTGACGTTCACGATACCTTTCCCGCGCAGTTTGAAAACTTGTCCACTTTGCGTGCCCGCTGGCACTTTGAGATGCGCTTTGCCTTCCAAAGTCGGCACATCAATCTCGCCGCCTAAGGCCGCAACGGAAAATGGGATTGGCACCCCGCAATACAAATCATCACTTTCACGCTGAAATATCTTGTGTTCCTTGATGTGAATGACCACGTAAAGATCGCCTGGCGGACCGCCACCGATGCCGGCCTCGCCATTGCCTAACGATCGCAGCCGGGTGCCTTCACTGATCCCAGCGGGAATTTGCAACTTGATTCGGCTCAATTTTTCTATGCGTCCCTCGCCGCGGCATTTCTGGCACGGCTTTTCAATCATCTCACCGGCTCCGTGACATCGGGGACATGTCTGCGAAATGTGAAAAAAACCACGCGAACTGACGACCTGACCACGGCCACCGCAAGTGGAACAACTGATCCTGCGCGAGCCTGGTTCAGCGCCGCTGCCCTGGCATTTATCGCATGCGTCCAGCTTCGAGATCTCAATCTGCTTTTCGACTCCAAAAGCCGCTTCCTCCAGTTTGATTTCCATGTCATAGCGCAAATCCGAACCGCGGCGTCGATCTTCTGTCCGTGCGCCACCGCCACCGCCGAAGAATGTCTCGAAGATTCCGCCGCCAAATCCGCCGCCGCCGAAAACCTCGCGGAAAATCTCGAACGGATCATGAAAAGCACCGCGCCCAAATCCGACGCCACCCGGACCGAACGCCGCGTGACCAAAGCGATCGTAGGCCGCGCGCTTGTCAGGATCCATAAGGACATCGTACGCTTCACCTAACTCCTTGAACTTTTCTTCTGCGTGCGGGTCGTCCGGATTTTTGTCAGGGTGAAACTTGACCGCGAGTTTGCGATAGGCGCGTTTCACCTCCTCATCGGTGGCGCTTCGCCCAACGCCCAGCACTTCATAGTAATCGCGTTTCTCAGTTGCCATGTGGCCGACAAGTCGTGCGTGACCTATGCGATTGAGAGGCGCAGCAAGCAAGCAGGCTCACTTTTTTGCCGGCCCGCGGGAAACCACAACTTTCGCAGGCCGAAGCAATCGGTCTTTAATTCGATAACCGCGGCTGACTTGGCGCAGCACGGTCCCTTCGGGAACTTGATCGCTCGGCTCGTGTGCGATTGCTTCGTGCAGGTTTGGATCGAATGGTTTGCCTTCGGCTTCGATCGGTTGCAGCCCATTTTCGGCAAGTAAATCGTTCAGTTGTTTCTGGACGAGAACCATTCCGGAATAAATCGGGGATTGTTGTCCCTGCTCTTTCGCGGCTGCGAGACCAAGCTCAAAATTATCGATAATTGCGACCAATCGCTGGAGTAACGAGTTGTTGGCGTACTTGATTGCTTCTTCCTTTTCGCGCGCGCAGCGCTTTTTGTAATTCTCAAAGTCCGCCTGGCTGCGCAGCGCGAGATCGCGGAACCGGTCTAGATCGGCTTGTAAGCCGGCCATTGGATCTTCCGTATCGGATTCCTCGCGTCTACCCTCGGGCGCTTCAGGTAAAGGCGTATGTTTTGCCGGGCGTGATTCGGTCATTTCTTTGTCTTGTTCAGCAACAGGAATTTTTTTCATGTTTTGCGAATCGCAATCAACGTCATGTCATCATTTTGAGGTGCCGGGCCGCTAAAGTCGCGCACGTCTTGGATGATTTTCTTTACAATCGCTTGGGCACTATCTTTCGCGCTGGAGCGGACCGACTGCATCAGGCGGTCGATGCCGAATTCATCTCCTTCGGTATTAAGCGCTTCGGTCACACCGTCGGTGTAGAGGACGAGGCAATCATTGCGCTCGAGGGAGACGGCGAAGTCAACAGTAAGCCTATCAAACACGCTCCCACTGTCAATTCCGACGACCATCCCCGGCGATTTTACTGGCGCAACAATCTCCGATCGCCGCTGATACAGTAGCGGCGCGTCGTGTCCGGCGCGAGCAAGGGTAATGTCGTTCCGCTGGTGATCGAGAATCAAATAGGCCATGCTGATGAACATGTCTTCCTTGATGTCGGGGTAAAGCTGACGATTCACCTTTCGTAGGACATCTGCCGGGGAAGGGTTCCGCGCCGCCTCAGCGCGCAACACACTGCGGCAGATCGCCATGATGAGCGATGCCGGGACACCTTTGCCTGAAACGTCCGCGATCGCGACGCCAAGCCGTTCGTCATCTACTTGGATGTAATCGAAATAGTCGCCGCTCACCTGGCGGGCCGGCACGTTGATGCCGCTGATCTGAAATCCATCAATGGCCGGCGCCTCCGAGGGGAGCAAAATCCGCTGAATGTCCCGTGCAATTTCAAGATCGTGATCCAGCCGCTTCTTTTCGTTCGCCATCGAATAAATGATGGCGTTGTAGAGCGCAAAGGCAGATTGCTCAGCGATCGATTTAAAGACGACGAAGTCTCCCTGCGAAAACGGTGCACCCATCGGGCCATTGGCGAGCGCCAAGACACCCAGATCTTGATCTCCATAGCGGAGCGCTGCCGCCATGATGGATCCACTCCCAAATGCGCTATCGCGTAACTTCGCCAACTCCGGCGCCTCGGACAATTCGTCTAAGCAAACAGATTGGCCTGTTTGCCAGACGCGTCCGACCAGGCCTTCGTCCGGGGTGACTGTATGCAGCCGGAGAAACCTCTCGACAGCGCTGGGAGAGGCCGCCGCTTGTTGCAAAATGTTCGTCGGAATATCGACTAACGGCGGGCAGCCTTTGGAGATGAAAGCTGGCGTGAGCTTTCCGCCAGTCCGATCCGTTACATAAAGCGCGCCGCCATGCGCGTCGAGAATGCGCGTAGCCCCTTCGACGATGAGTCGATGAAGTTCCTGAGGTCGAATCGTCTCTCGAAAGGCTTCGCCAAGTCCGTGCAGGAAATCGAAAACGAGCGTCTCCTCGACTTGGATTTCCTCATGCGACCGCTCTAGCTTGCGAATCCGCTGTCTCTGGAGATAGCTCGTGGCAATCCATCCGGCAATGGACGCGACAAGCAGTCCGAGGAGAACAGTCGGCCACATTGTGCAAGGGCCAGCTTACTTCGAAGGCGTCTCGCGATGAAGGTCTTGTCTTAAGAAATCGAGAACGTCCTTAAATCGAAAACGATTTTCCGGTGCCACCTCGCAAAGTGCCTCGTGGGCTTCCAGCATCGTTTCTGCCTGCTCCTGTTTTTGGGACTCTCGCGACTTGTCTTCCGGAGTTTGCTCGAGCGCTCCGCATTCCGGCGCGCGCGCTCCGTTAGTATGAATATCAAATATTTGATCGAGGCCTAATCCAGAGAGAAGCTCCTGGCTGCGATTCCCGCAGTGAATGATGTGAAGGTGACCGCGACCGAGTTCTTTCAGCCGCAAGGCCACACTGGCCATCGTTCCCATGAATGTGGAATCCATCATGGCGCAATCTGCTAAATCCACGACAAATTCGCGATAGCCGCGGTCCAACATCTCGCGCGCGAACTCCTTGAGGTTGCCGCTATTGAGAAAACTACCCTTCCCTTCGACTTTCACCCATATGGTCGGGCCTCTTACCCCTACTTGAATAGACGAATCCACAGTTAACTCCTTGAAGGATACTCGTCCAAAAGGCATGCTGTCAAACCTCACGGGACGCCAGAAGTTCCAGGAATTGATTCGAAACGCAGGGCGCGAAGGGCAACGCATTAATGAAGCGTTGCAGTTGGACGCCAATGAATAAGAAAGCAGGCGGCCACCGCTGTCCAATATTACTGCCACATGAACGAACGATTTTCCGCCACGATCCGGCCGTTTGAGATCAAGAGGCAGCGCCAGGCAATAACCTCGCCGTCGTCGAAGTAATCGTCTCCAATAACCTTGAATTCCGTCTTATGAGTCCCATGCACGTTTTGGTATGAAATCTCCTGTGTCTGGACGTGCTCGTGCAATTGTTCCTGACGATATTCCAAACGCACCGTGATATCGGAGGGCCGTTTGGCCCGCCAAAAAAAATCGAAGTAATTACCGAACCGCTGATGTTGATCGAGCGACGTCACAGCGCCGAACATCCGGTATTGGCGCTCAAATGTAATCGGAACGTCCTGAAGCGTCGCAGTCTTTTGGCCCGGCGAATTGCCAGCCTTCTTGTTAATTGAGCTCGTTGTCTGTCGTCCGCTCTGACCTGTTCTTGATGGCTTGTTACTTATGATGAAAAGCTTCGTCTTTCGAAACTCGAAATCCTTGTCTAAGGCCACCGGGAGGGGCGTCACTTTTTCCACGATTCTCGGTTCGACGGGCGCAGGCTTGCCGGAAGCGATGAAGGCAAAAAGGGCCAAAACCGAAAGTGCGACGGCAAACCTCATTTACGTAATAAATGCGGGTTTTGAATTGGGTGTCAATGCGCAACCACATATCTCATCGGCCTTATGGAACTAGCGAAAATCTGAAATTAGATTCGCTTTTATGATTGAAGTTCGTTACCAACGCGGCGTTTACCTGCCGAAACAGGAGCTTTGGCTGGATCCTTGGGACGCAAAGCGTTTCGCTTTTATTTCGCACGCGCACAGCGACCACATTGCGCCTCACCAGGAGATTATCATTTCCGAGCCGACAGCACGTTTGCTTCAAAGTCGGCTGCCGGGTCATCGCATCGAACACGTTCTGCCGTTCGGTGGTGAACGAACCGTGCATGGCGTCGATGTTACGCTACTGCCCGCCGGACACATCTTTGGTTCGGCGCAATGTTTTCTCTCCCTCGGTAACGAAACGCTGCTGTACACAGGAGATTTCAAACTGCGTCCGGGAAAGTCCGCTGAACAAGCGCAGTGGCGCCACGCCGAAACCCTCATCATGGAAACTACATTTGGGCTGCCGCGTTATCGATTTCCGCCAACGGAACAAGTCATTGATCAAATGATCTCATTTTGCCGCGCAACAATTGACGCTGGCAAAGTGGCCGTGCTTTTGGGTTACTCGTTAGGCAAAGCCCAGGAAATACTGTGTTCGCTTGATGGAGCCGGGCTGACTCCCATGCTGCATGGCTCCGTTTATCGGATGACGCGCATCTATGAGCAGTTCGGTCAATCCTTTTGCAAATACGTGCGTTACAACCCGAACGATGTTGCGGGAAGAGTCCTCATCTGTCCACCCAGCGCGAATCGGTCGCACATGTTGGAAAGAATTCCACACAAACGCGTGGCGATGATGAGTGGTTGGGCCGTCGACCCAAATGCGGTTTATCGCTACCAAGTCGACGCAGCATTTCCTCTCTCGGATCACGCGGATTATGACGATTTGATCCGCTACGTTGAACTCGTACAGCCCAGGCGAGTGCTTACGCTCCATGGTTTCGCTGCTGCGTTTGCCCGCGATTTACGGGCGCGTGGCGTAGAGGCCTGGGCGTTGAGCGAAGAAAACCAAATGGAACTGCACCTGCCTGCTGCGAGTAGCACACGACCTGTCCCTCCGAATGAGCGCGTGTCGCATACTGCCGAATCAACTGAAGGCCCGTTTCCGAATGACGCGTCCGATACCCCATCGGAATTTCTCACGTTTGCGAATACTGGTGAAGCCATCGCTGCGACTCCCGCAAAACTGGAAAAAATCCGGTTGCTTGCCGATTACCTTCGCGGCCTGACGAGCGAGCAACTTCCGATCGCGGCTCTCTACTTCACCGGAAGAGCGTTTGCCCAAAGTGATTTGCGCACATTGCAGGTTGGGTGGGCTGTCATCTTCCGCGCGTTGCAAGCCGCCACCAGCATCGATGATGCGGAGCTTCATCGCATCGCCAGCGCCCATGGCGATGTAGGCAAAAGTGCGTTCGAAGCGCTCAATGGGCGAACGGCGCCGCAGCCGTTCAGCATCTGTGAATCGCGCGAGTTGTTCGAAAATCTTCACCATGCGCGCGGCCCAGGAACCAAGGCGAAGTTGCTGCAAAATCGATTCTCTACCCTGTCAGCACGCGAAGGTCAGTACGTCGTTAAAATCTTGACCGGCGATTTGCGTATCGGATTGCGCGAGGGTTTGGTCGAGGAAGCGATCGCGAAGGCATTTGACGTTGCACTCGACCAGGTAAGAGGGGCCAACATGTTGTTAGGCGACATCGGTCAGACGGCATTACTCGCCGCGCGGAAAGAACTGCAGCGGGCGGAGCTGTCGATCTTTCGTCCGATCAAGTCGATGCTTGCGACTCCTCAGCCGAGCGCCGAAGCCGTGTGGAAACGGTTTGTTGCGGCAACGGACGCCAATCGGAAGCCAGCGTCATCTACCAGGACCGCGGTTTATTTGGAGGACAAATTCGATGGTATCCGCGCGCAGCTTCATCGCAGTTCAGAACGGGTTGAAATTTTTTCCCGCGATTTGCGGCGCATCACCGGGCAATTTTCAGAATTGGCAGATCAGGCCAGGAACCTGGACGAAGAGCTGATTATCGACGGCGAAATCATCGCTTGCCAGGAAGGTCGAAGGCTTACGTTCTTCGACCTGCAAAGGCGACTCGGCCGCAAGAGCGACGGTGAGGATTTGTTCGCACGCGCAGTAGCAGACGTGCCGGTCGCGTTTGTGGTGTTTGATCTTCTGTGGCTTAATGGGCAGTCGTTGCTAAGAATTCCATTGAGCGAACGGCGAAGACATCTCGGGAAGGTTCGATTACCATCGCAATTTCAAATTGCGAAACTAACCTCGGCTCATTCTGCTGCGGAGATCGAACAAACGTTTCAACAGGCTCGCCGGCGATTGAATGAAGGGCTGATGATCAAAGACCCGGAAAGTTTTTATCTGCCTGGCACGCGTGGAATGTTTTGGTTTAAACTTAAGAAAGAATTGGCGACGCTGGATGTGGTGGTTGTCGCGGCTGAGCTTGGCCATGGCAAGCGCAATAATGTTTTAAGCGATTACACATTTGCGGTGCGCGATGAAGCGACCGGCGACCTTTTGCCAATTGGCAAAGCTTACAGCGGATTGACGGACGAGGAGATTGCTGAGTTGACCGAGCACTTCAAGCAGAACACGATCGCCGATCTTGGCCGTTATCGTAGAGTGAAACCGAATGTGGTTCTAGAGGTCGCATTCAATTCAATCCAGCCCAGCACGCGTCACGCGAGTGGGCTAGCACTGCGTTTTCCGAGGATCAAGGCAATCCGACGAGACAAGAACGTCGATTCCATCGACACCCTCCAATACGCCCGGGACCTCGCAGCACAAACGGGGAATTCGCCGAACAACAAGTAGGCACCTAATTAGCGTCTTGGGGATTACTCTGTGGTGTTGGGGATATTGGCGGTCTCACGACGACTGTCTCCACGTCGCCACGCCGAAAGCGTTGGACATTAGCGAAGATAGCCAATAAGGAGAGCGTTCCGATAACCACGAGCATCACTACAATAGCGCTCTTAGGGGCCGGGCTGGACCGATGTCTTTCGGGAGGCGGGTGTGGCGAATTCACACTCTAGTATCGGTGCCGGTTTCACCCGTGCAACGCACCAATGGTGGCTCCTGGAATTCTGAATCGATCGTACCTGCCGATTACCCTCAAGGCTATTTCATCCGAATTAAAACAGCAGGCGCCCATTATTCTGGGCGCAGCGCCGCAATTGCATCCATAACGCGTTCACTTAATCGCTGGTAGAGATTTTTTCCCGGCAAGCCAAGGTCGGCGACGGTAAATGAGATCGGTTCTCCGATGACGATCGTAATTGGGACAAAGTGCAAACCGCCACCGCCGCGTGGCAGGGCTTCGTGCGCCCCAAAGATTCGCATCGGGACAACCGGCGCGAGTGTTTTTGCAATCACCAAGCCCAATCCGGGCTCGGCCGGCTGCAAGTTACCGTCGAGAGTGCGCGAGCCTTCAGGGAAAATCAGCACGGCGTTACCGGCGTTCAAAATGCGAATCACGGCCTTAATCGCGCTGCGATCGACCCCTTCTTGATTAACTGGGATCACATTCAGCTTTGGCAAAAGCCAGCCGAGGGTCGGCGCGTCTAACAACGTTCGCCTGGCCAGAAAGTAAATCGCTCGATTGCTCGTAGTCCCTGCAAGCAGCGGATCGAGATAACTCTGGTGATTCATTGCCAAAATCGCAGGCCCGCTCTGAATCATTCGCTCCCGATGAATTACACGAAGCCGAAAAAACAATCGCCCCGCTAGACGAGAAAAGTGATAGCCAAGCCAGTAATAGAAATTCATTTAGCGAGTGAACGATTTAGTGATTTAGCGACTTGTTTCAGATCAATCTCTAAATCGCTAAGTGTTTAAGTCGCTAGGTCCGCAGGCCCATTTCTTTGAGTCGGACAAGAATCTCGCAGACAACTTTTTCGATGGTCAAACGCGACGTATCGATGACATAGGCGTCCTTTGCGGTGACGAGCGGTGAGACAGATCGCGAAAGATCGGCCTGATCACGCAGGGTGATGGCGTCGCGTTCCCCTTGTGCGGCACGACGCCGGAGACGCACCTCCGGCGAAGCATCAACGTAAAATTTATGTGGCGTCTCAGGGAATACGACAGAGCCAATATCCCGCCCTTCCACCACGACATCGTGACTACGTGCATACTCATGCAGTTTCTGCCCGACAATTTGGCGGACCAGCGGCAGCCTGCTGACGTGCGCAACGCTTTCGTTCACACGATCATCGCGCAAATGATCCGCGGGATCGATCTCATCGACGAGCATGCGCGACTCGCTGTCCTGAATGCGGCAGGTAATTGCTGCTGACTGTAGAGTCTGCGCGACGCGTTGGGTATCGTCTGTATGGATGTCTTTGTTTAAAAGGTGCCAGGTGATCGCTCGGTAAATCGCGCCCGAGTTGACGTAGACAAAGTCGAGCCGGCGCGCGAGCGCTCGCGCGACACTACTTTTACCAGAGGCAGCTGGGCCATCAATCGCGACTACTCGATGAAAATCTCGCTGAGAACAGTGCATGAAATGCTGGGTCCCAGTTTAGCCGCGCATTGCCCGGCAATGCAACGCGCCTTAATGCGCGGCTGCTACCACCTTAGGTTGCCTCTGGGGGAGTGGGAGTAAGTGAACCGATCACGGGGGTGCTGATCTGCATCCGTTTCGGATTCGTGAACTCTTCGAGCACTCCTTCAAATCCTGGATAAGACTCACGAATGCACTCCGCATCCTGAACAATAGTTTCGCCATCGGCGAAAAGCCCCGCGATGGCAAACGCCATGGCGATGCGATGGTCACCGAAGCTTGCTACACGCGCTCCGTGCAGCGGTGCTGGCCCATAGACTTCAAGCCCATCACTCAGTTCGGCCACGTGAGCGCCCATGGCGCGCAGATTATGCGCGATTGCCGCGATGCGATCAGTTTCTTTTACTCGTAACTCCTCTGCTTGCCGAACGATTGTCTTGCCGTTTGCCAGCGCGCCTGCAACGGACAAAATCGGCAGTTCGTCGATCAGTTGGGGCACCTCCTTACCCTGGATTACGGTTCCTTTAAGCGGCAAACCAGTGACCTCGACAATCCCCCGGGGTTCAAGCTGATCGACATCCTCGACCGCCTCACGCACCTGCGCACCCATGCGGAGCAGGACCGCAAGCAACGCGGTTCGCGTGTCATTCAGGCCGACGTCGCGGACGAGCAGATGCCCTCTCCGTTGCGCGGCAGCGGCAACCAGCCAAAATGCTGCTGACGAGATGTCGCCTGGAATGGCGAAGTCGCGCGATTCCGGAACCTGGTCGCCAAATGTCGTGACACTGCCATCAACTTCAGCTGCCGTTCGCACCAGGAAATAATTGAAAATTTTTTCCATATGGTTTCGCGTCGGTAACGGTTCTTCCACGGTGGTCTTGCCCTTTGCAAAAAGACCTGCCAGCAGCAAAGCCCCTTTCACCTGTGCGCTTGCCACAGGTGGCTGGTAATGAATTCCGCGCAGCGAACCGCCGCGGATGCGCAGCGGTGGCGTTGCGTCTGGCCCTTCGGCAACAACGCTGGCGCCCATCTCACAAAGCGGCGCGATCACGCGGTCCATCGGACGTCGCGACAGTCCCGCGTCCCCAACGAGCCGGCTTTCAAATGTTTGTCCGGCCAGCAGACCGGCGAGCAGCCGCATGGTGGTGCCCGAATTGCCACAGTTGATTTCTTCTTTGGGTGCATTAAGGACCCGTCTTTTTCCGTGAACGATCAGCGTGGTCGGCTCAGGCTGTTCGATTTTTATGCCTAGTGCACGCATGGCGTTCACGGTGTGCATGCAATCTTCGCTTGGAAGAAATCCGTGCAACGTGCATACCCCATTCGACAATGCTGCGACGATGACCGCGCGATGCGAAATGCTTTTATCGCCCGGAACAGTAATTTCGATGTCAATTCGAGGGGCGCGTTTTACCCGTAATTCCATAGAAGACGAAAGAAAGCCGGATGCTTAATGCTTGATGCTCGATGAAAAAAGCCAAGCTGCCCTAGTCCGGCATCCGATATGTAGGATCCAGCATCGGAGCAACGGGTAAATCGGGGCAGCACCGCCGTTACGGCACAAGAAAGATCTTGTCGGTATAAGGATCCTTCACTTCAGTGCCCGGAGGGAATCCTTCTACATCGATGTATTTGCCAGGAGAATAAGGGCTCTCCACCAGATGGGGTTTGCCAGGCACGGGAATTCCATACGGATAATCTCCCTTCGCGACCTTTGTTGGTGCAACCTTTGTCGGCGGCGCAGCGGGAGGAGGCGACGCCGCTGTCATCTCTGCTGGCGGCGAACTCGTGGGCTGAACTGGTCCATTTGGGTTGAACGGCTGTTGCTGTGGCGGGTATTCCGCGGTCGCAGGATACCTCGCCGGCCTTCGGTGGGTGGTTGGCGGTGGCGGTTCTTCAGAACAGGAGGCGAGCAAGAAGGCCGCAAGGAGCGCAAGCAACAATGAAAATTTCATAACTGTAAAGACTGTCGCAATCGTATCCGGAGTCCGATTCGTTGCCAATGAATTAAATCACTTTTTTCTGAAGCCCCCTACGCATGTGTCGAGAAACAAGGGAACTAATACAATGACCGGGCGCGTCTCATCCGAATCGAAAGAAGAGATGTCTGACAAATCCCGTGCAGAAATTTTGGTCGTGGACGACGACGCCATGAGTCGCAGGGTCCTGGCGCAGTTGCTCACCGCTGGCGGTTATAAGTGTCGCGTGTCCAAGAACGGCTCCGAAGCCTTGGAGACCGTCCAGACCAAACCGCCTTCACTTCTGTTGCTTGATTTCGATATGCCAGGATTAAACGGCGCTGAGGTATTAAAACGCCTGCGTTCGAATGGGCATTCGGCAGTCGCCCAAATTCCGACCATCATGTTGACTGGCCACGGAAGTGAAGAAAGCGAGGTGTCTTGTCTGCAGGCCGGTGCGGATGATTTCGTGACAAAGCCAGTCAATGCGGCAGTATTGCGGGCCAGAATCGAGACCCAGCTTCGTCTCCGCTCCATGCGGCGACAGTTGGAGCGGCAGAACGATGAATTGGAGAAATGGCGCCGTAATCTTGAGCGAGATCTGGCAGCTGCGCGTTTAACGCAGCAATCGTTGATTCCACAGAAACCGCTGGGGTTGCCGGGTTGGGAGGTTGCGATGTGTTATCGCCCAGTCATCCAGGTGGGCGGCGATATCTATGGCTGGCTGCGAATGAAAGACGGCCGAATTTTGTTCTGGATCGCAGATGGCACCGGTCACGGAGCCGCTGCGGCGTTGCTTACGACGCTGGCAAAACTTCTCTTCCACCATGGCAACGACGAGCAGAATACACCGGCCACGGTGATGGAAGCTGTGAATCATGACTTTCGCAGTATCTTTGGCTCACGCTCTTTCATGACCGCAATGTGTGTGGCAGTGGACCCTGCAACCGGAAGTGCTAGTGTTGTGGGCGCAGGTCATCCCCCGCTCTTGGTCAGCCGCCATAACGGCAAGACGGAATCGGTCGCCTCAATTGCGCCTCCGCTGGGCTTAATCGAACAACCGGAATTTGCCGAAACGCCGATCGATCTTGAGCCAGGTGACGCTTTTCTTCTGTACACAGACGGCTTGTTTAGCTGGACAAAAGACGAACACCGTCGTTTGACTCCCCAGCAACTCGAGAAAATGCTGGATCACTCCGCGCCCACGGCCGATGCGTTGCTCAAGGGAGTTTTAGCGTACGCGGCACCAGATAACTCGGTGAACTCTTCACCGGACGATATGACGGTTCTCGCCGTACGCCGGATGGCCAGGCAATAAAATTTTTTGAGTTTGCCCAAAATTTAGTCTTGCTCTCTTTCGAGCGAAACGTTAGTCAGCCTCCATGCCGAAAACCAAAAAGAAAACTTCCAAGCGCAAACCGAATCCCGCCTTCATGAGGCCGGTTCAACCTGATGATAAGCTCTCTGCCATCGTTGGGTCGCAGCCGCTGCCACGCTCCGAGCTAACAAAGAAGCTCTGGAACTACATCAAGAAGCATGGGCTCCAAGACAAGAAGAAAAGAACAATGATTAACGCCGACGACTCACTACGGCCGGTATTTAATGGCAAGAGCCAGGTGAGCATGTTCGAGATGACGAAGCTCGTCTCGAAACATTTGCGTTAGGTTTCGGTTATCCGTAGATAGCCCGGCGTTGTTCCGCCGGGCTATTTGCGGGCTTGGTGAAAGAATGATTGCCGCATCGGCGGTGCGTTGTACCGCTCTTGCGCCGCGTTGTAATCACAGCGAAGATGGTGACGTGAAAGCGTATCGTCTCATTCCTCTCGTACTTGCGATTTCTGTTTTTCTCTCTGGGCAATTCGCGCGCGCGGCGTCCGGCTGGCTGCATGATTACAACAAGGCGCAGGAAGAGGCGAAGGCCAACCACAAACTTCTTTTCCTCAATTTTACGGGATCTGACTGGTGCGGGTGGTGCATCAAATTCGACAGGGATGTTCTGTCGCAACCGCAATTTAAAGATTATGCAAACAACAACCTGGTGCTGGTAGAACTCGATTTTCCTCGCGCGAAGGAGCAAAGTGCCGAGGTGAGAAAGCAGAACCTAGAATTAGCGCAGCATTACGAGGTTGTCGGGTTTCCCACGATCATCGTGCTCGACAGCGACGGACAAGCGGTCTGGCATTACGATGGTTACTTCCCTGGCGGGCTTGAAGCATTCATCGCACAACTGGAAAAGTTGCGGAAAGGTTAAAACCGCATTGACCCCGAATCTTTTGGACCGACGTACGGGAAGGGCAAAATGCGCGCGATTATTTGTCCTCCATCCTGATTTGGCTGCGCGTTGCAAGTAGCTGAAGGCCTCCGCTAGACACGCGCACTCGGCGTGCAACTTTCGTGCTCATGTCTGTTTACCTTTACTTCGCGGCCGTAATCGCCGCGCTCGGGCTCGGAGCCGAATCCATATCGGCAACGCAGGATGCAGCGGGACAAAATCCAGCGGCACCAAAGGAACCAAGCATCACATTCAATTCGGTGCATGTCGATGGACCTTATATCGCCATGACTTTTGACGATGGCCCAAGTGCAACACTTACGCCAAAATTACTCGATCTACTGGCCGCGCATCATATCAAGGCCACATTCTTCGTGATCGGCGAAAACGTCGCGGAACATCCCGAGATCGTCGCGCGGGCTGCCCGGGAAGGGCATGAAATTGGAAATCACAGTTGGTCGCATCCCAACTTCGGCAAAATGTCAGACCAGGGTGTTCGCAGCCAATTGCAGCGAACCGACGATGCAATTAAGAACGCAACTGGGGAGCGTCCCACATTAATGCGGCCACCCTACGGATCGATTACAGGAGGCGAAAAACGGTGGATCCACGATGAATTCGGATACCGGATCATACTTTGGGACGTTGATCCGTATGACTGGAAACGGCCCGGGCCAGCCGTGGTTCGCAATCGCATTCTTAAGGAGACTCAACCCGGTTCCATTGTGTTATCTCATGATATTCACCCGGGAACAATCGAAGCGATGCCTTCGACTTTTGATGCGCTTGAGGCCAAAGGCTTCAAATTTGTCACCGTATCGGAGCTGATTCGCATGGCGACGCCAAAACCTTCTCATCCGAGTCCACAGCCCCCCGGAAACGCGCCGACCCAAGCCGCTCCATCGTCTTCACTGGTTCCGTCTCCAGCATTTTCGCCAAGCGGCTAGACGGACGCTCGAGCGGAGAATTTCAGATTCCAAGCTCCAAACGTTTGGAATTGGAGGATTTAGAATCTACTTCTTCGCAGCGTTAATGTTTCGATCAGCCATCCGCTGCTCGGTCTTACTACGCGCAATGACGAAGTGATTATTTTCGCCGTAGCTTCGCCAGGGACCGGGAGACACGTCGCGTACTTCCACGAATTGCCAATCCGTCACATCGGTCGGCGCCAGTCCGAGGTAGTCACGCACCGCCGGAGAAACATCCAGCCCTGCACCATGATTAAGATTCGGCTTGGGCCGCTCATTTCCAAACACGTACTGAAAATGATCAGTGCGAAATGGGCCGCAATCCTCCCATTGCGCATAGCAAGTACGATTGCCTTTGCGAATGGCGAGCCAACGGTGCCAGCATACCGACTGCCCCTGCCCTGAATAAGATTGTTTGAACCACGGAATCACGAGGGGCGCTTCCGGCTTGAACTGGCCATGCGTCACATCGTTGTACGGCAGCGCACAGTAGAATGGATTTTGTCGCGGTATGAAGGCGATCGGAAGATAACTGCGCCGCGCTGACGGATCGGGGCTATCAAAGCCGCCGTAGTTGTTCGTCCAATTCGCGTCCCAAGAACTTCTGTAATTGGGAACCGGATTATTGCCCCCGGCCTGCTCTCCGACCCAAAACACCGTTGTCACGATGTTCGTTTTCCACGGGTAGCGCTGGATCGCCGGACGGGAACTGGTAGGGATGAAAACTTGCGGCTCCACCTTGAGTAACGCCTGCTCCCGCAGTTTCATTGCGTACTTGGCAAAATCTGCCGCCGTTGCATAAGGGGAAGTGGATTGTTCATCTCCGAAAGCTTTCGGAACAACAAAGACCGCCAGACTCAAACAAACCGGAAGAAGTCTCCTCATGTTAAGACGCCGGCTTCTTTTATCCGATTCCGCGCGTTCAGGCAAGCCGAATTTTCCCAGGTACACCATCGTGTTGGGGAGGGCCTTGTAGCGCCGTACCCTACCCTGAGCCCATTTCATCCTCGGCTGAGTAGCGTATCGTGCTTGAAATGTCGATCATCTGCCTCTGGATAATCGAGCGTGTAATGGAGGCCCCGGCTTTCTTTGCGGCACAGTGCCGAATCGACGATCAACGCCGCTACCGCAGCCAGGTTACGCAGCTCCAGCAAGTCAACGGAGACGTTGAAATTCCAATAGAACTCACGAATTTCCCGCTGAAGGTTTCGCAGCCGCGCGCTCGCTCGTTGCAGCCGTTTGTCGGTACGGACAATTCCCACATAATCCCACATGAGGTGTCGGATCTCATCCCAGTTGTGATAAATGACAACCAGTTCATCGACGTCCTGCACATTCCCCGCTTTCCATTCCGGCAACGGGACTTTTTGTTTTCGAGCCGATCGCGTCTCAACGGCTGCCGCGGCCGCGCGATGCGCCACGACCAAACCTTCCAGCAGCGAGTTGCTTGCAAGCCGGTTGGCTCCGTGCAGGCCGGTGCACGCGACCTCGCCAATCGCATATAGCCCGGGCAAATTCGTCGCTCCATTGATGTCGGTCTTGATTCCACCGCATTGATAATGCGCTGCCGGTACAACCGGGATCGCCTGCTTCAACATATCGATCCCGAATCGCAGGCAAGTCTGGTAAATATGCGGGAAGCGCTCCCGAATGAATTCCGCTGGTTTGTGCGTGATGTCCAAAAACACACATTTCGCACCTGAGCGTTTGATCTCGGCGTCGATCGCCCGCCCGACGATGTCACGCGGCGCAAGCGAGCCACGCGGATCGTAGCGTTTCATGAAGTCTTCGCCACGATTGTTGCGCAAGAAGCCGCCTTCGCCGCGCACCGCCTCGGAAATCAGAAATGATTTCGCCTCAGGATGAAATAGACAGGTGGGATGAAACTGGATGAACTCCATGTTCGCGATCTCGACACCTGCGCGCCACGCCATCGCCACACCGTCTCCAGTCGCGACGTCCGGATTCGTCGTATACAAATAAACTTTCCCGCAACCGCCGGTTGCCAGCACGACTCGATCCGACCGGATTGTTTCTACTTCCCCGGTTTTTTCATCGAGAACATAAACGCCAAGGCAGCGATCTTCGGCAGCGAAACCGAGTTTGGCTGCCGTGATTAAGTCCACGGCCATGTGATTTTCCAATAATTGGACGTGTGATTGTCGCCCCAGCTCACGCAGCAAAGTCTCCTCGATCTGCCGCCCCGTTACGTCTTGAACATGCAGGACCCGACGCTTGGAGTGGCCGCCCTCCTTGCCCAGATCGAGCTCGCGATGTCCACCGATCTCGCGCTCATCGAACTGGAGACCGAGTTCTGCCAGCTCGCGGATGCGCTCGGGTCCTTCCGTCACAATCATGCGCACTACGGCTTCGTCACACAGGCCAGCGCCCGCCTCAAGCGTATCGCGCACGTGCAACCCAAATGAGTCTTCGTCGCTAGTCACGCAAGCGATTCCACCCTGTGCCCAGGCGGTGTTTGTGTCCGCGCCTTTGCGTTTCGTAATAACAGCGACCGATCCGTGCTTTGCAGCTTTCAACGCAAAACTCAGACCGGCGATGCCACTGCCGATGACCGCGAAATCGTATTCTTTCATCGCCGTGAAGCAGGCAATCTTGCCTGCCAGGGATAATTGCTCAAACACGCAGACGGGATCGTCTGCCTCACGATGTGCTCCTTCATCCCAGCCGGATGTTATCGATCAAGCGCGTTTTCCCGAAGAATACAGCCAATACGAGCAACGAATTTGGCCGAGAGGTTTCAACCGGTTGAAATGTTTCAGCATCGACAAGCTCCACGTAATCGATCCGCGCCAGCGGCGCTTTGTTGATCACCTTTCGGGCAAGTGCGATGAGATCTCTCGCAGATTTTTTGCCGGCATCTGTCGCGGCCAGCAACGCCTTGTACAAAACTGTCGCTTGTTTCCGCTCTTCCATATTCAAATACTGATTACGCGAACTGCATGCCAGCCCGTCATGCTCGCGCACGGTGGGCACAGCAATAATGTCGATCTTAAAATTGAGATCGCGCACCATGCGCCGAACGATCGCCAGTTGCTGAAAATCCTTCTCGCCAAATACCGCCGCGTCCGGCGAAAGAATATTGAACAACTTCGCGACCACGGTGCAAACCCCGCCAAAATGTCCGGTTCGCGATTTTCCCTCCAGCGTCTCCGAAAGAGAAAATTCATCCACGAACACCGAACGATCGTCCGCATACATTTGCGCGGCACTGGGACGGAACAAGAAATCGACGTCGTTATCTCGACAAAATTCCTCATCGGCTTCCTGCCTGCGCGGGTATCGCTCGTAATCGCTTCCCGGCTCAAACTGGAGTGGATTCACAAAGATGCTCACCGCCACTTCACCTTGCTGACCAGCACTTCCTCGAGCCACGCGAATCAAGTCAGCATGCGCCTTGTGTAGCGCTCCCATGGTAGGCACCAGCACTCGCCGCTTTGAGCGCTCCAGTGATTGCGCTTCAGCAACCGTGGTAGTAATTCGCATCGCTGAACGAGAGTTGATCATCGAACGGCTTCCAGAGATTCCTCCGAGCCTTCGCACAACGCTACAGCCAGGCAAGCGACTTCGCTCCGAATGACAGACCGGTACAGCGTGCGTCACGCTGATTCGAGCCAAATGGCCTGGCGCGCGAATCGAAATCTCTTGTGACCAAAATTTTGCCAGCCAGCGCGTAGCGCGAGATCGCGCATTTCGGTAAATGAAAATGCGCGCTCGGCGGAGAGTCGCGCGTCATGGCGGGTCATGGGTTCACGAAAAATCAACTCGGTCAAAAGATGAACGCCAGCCTGCAGGAGAAATCCCCGCCGCAAGTCCGACACCAGAACAAATTTCCGGGATAGCTCGCGACATCGTCGCAACACACTTACTGCGTCTTGATCGCTGAAATGATGAAGCGCAAGCGTACAGAGCACGACGTCATATGTTCCAACGGAATCCCATTCAAGAATATCGGCTTGGCGATAATAAATTTCCGGGTAGCCGGTGCTCAATTTCGTGGCGACCTCCAATGTTGCAGGCTGTCGATCTAAAGCGTTAATCTCGACTTGCGCGCCAATCTTGCGTGCGTAATCGGCAATTAATCGCGGAATGTCGCCCGAGCCGGTAGCAAGATCGACAATCCGAACACGAGCACCGGGGCGGAGCCAGCGGCGCATAAAACCGAGAACGAGACGATAGCTGCCGAACCAACGATTCAGTTGCCGGATACGCTCCAGGTCGCGCTCTAACTCGGCCGAAACCGGTTGCGGCCGATCCATCATTTCCAACACGGCTGGATCGAAACTCCGCTTCATTAAAGAAAGCTGGGAGGGTCTACCGGAACCGACCCCTGGGTGACTCGGGTCAATCGCCGCTACCCAAAAATCTCTGCCAAGATTCGGGTAAAGCTGCACTCTCGACTTCGCTTGCAATCCGCCCCTCAAATTCGGGATGAAAAACGGTACTCGTCCCATAAACCATGACGACATCTTCGGACCCTTCTACGCGAATGGCGTGCGCGACTCCGGGTGGAACGACCACTCCCGCATTGTTGCTGCTCTGATGATTGTCGCCATCGATGAAGAAACGCATAATGCGCTTGGAAAAACCAGCACGCACATCGCACAAAATCATCTCCACCCGTCCCTGGAGAAAAAACATGACGTCCCACTGTTCGTCATCATAACGACGCAGCGAATAATTTTGCGGCCCGTGCATGAACAAACGTCGCAGCCATTTCTCGGCGGTCGTGCCGGGCGGAATACTTGGTGGATGCACATGAAATCCTTTGGCGCTGGGCGCAAACATGCGCGCGGCCGACCATTGCTTCGGCCAAAATCCGATTTTCGCCAGAACTCCTTCGTCACGTCGGACAAATTCACCGAAAACTCCGCGATGACGCTGCGAATGGATTGTGCGAGAGAAAATTTCCACGCCAGGAATCCAGGCGCGCTTTATTTCCGGCCTCGACCGGTCTGCTTTTGCCAGTTCGCCGGCAGGAAGACCTGACTGCGCGATTCGTTGCGGCAAAGAACTCAATTTATAATCGCGTGGAGTCAATGCATTTCGTGCTGCCTCACTCACGCCCAGCCACAAATTTGTTTCGCTTATATTCATATCAGTCTTTTTCAAGAGCGTTTACTTGCCTAGCGAGAAATCCGCTCGTTCGCGAGAAAGATTCGGACTATAACAAGGGTCGCCCTGTAGAACGCCAGCCCTACCCTGGCGCATAATCGTCTCGCCGCTCGCATGCACGCGCTCGAAACCGCACTGCAATTGCAGGTCAACGTCAAGCTTGAATTCGCCGTTAGCAATCTCTTACACCTTTGTCTGAAAATTCGGGCTCGACAACAGACGTTTCAATTGAGCACGCTGGCAGGGTCAGTGGACAAGGGGAGCCACACTATCATGCATTCGTGATAGGGTCACGACAGCGCGCAGCGTTTGTCGCACAACTCGCCATTCGTGGACGCTCAGTCAAGCAGACGGAACGTCACAATTGCTCCTGCAGGCCAAATTTTTCATTCGGAACTAGCCTCGTTTGCAAAAAGCCGAATGTGGAAAAATGGAAGCTAGTTTTCGTTCTCAAAGCGCCGTTACGGGATGCCTGCGGCCAAGTATCTCAAATGTCGTTGTCTTCTTCCCTGTCACTTTTCTGTTTCTCTTCCGGGAACACGCCACTTCCACACAATGCGCGGTCTGTAAAAGTAACAATCACGTCACTTTTCCGCTATTGCGTGCGGCAACGGATTGTTTGCAATTACACGGTGTGATGTCAGTAAAGTAACTAAACCATTGATGCCATGAAAACCTCTTCAGGCCGCTTGGCGGTATTAGTGATGCTTCTTATCACTCCGCTTCTGGCTTTTTACCCGACGGTGGCAAGCGCGGTCACGGTCACGGTGACGGTTGCCAACAATTGCCTGTGCTTCATGCCTTCATCGGTGACGATTCACCCAGGCGATACAGTGCAATGGACGTGGAGCTCGAGCGGCCACAGCAGTACCTCAGGTTCCCCAGGGATGCCCAACGGGCTTTGGGACTCTGGGATTCTCAACCAAGGAGCTGTCTTCACTCAAACCTTCAATACTGTCGGATCGTTTCCGTATTACTGCACTCCGCATGGATCATGCTGCAATATGGTAGGCACGGTCACTGTTGTGTCGAATCCGACGCCGACGCCTTCGCCGACGGCCACACCTGTCGGCACACATCCGGCCTTTTTCAACGGCGAGACCGCGCTGGGCGGCGGATTTTATTATCTCCAGTTCGCCAACGGCACTCCCTTTGGATACTACAGCTACCTCCCTGACCCGAATTTTATCTACCACATTGACTTGGCCTTCGAGTATCTCCTCGATGCCAATGACGTTAACCACGGAATCTACTTCTATGATTTTGCTTCCAGCTCGTTCTTTTACACCAGTCCGACCCTCTTCCCTGATCTCTACGACTTCAGCCTAAACGCGTGGCTTTACTACCTTCCGGACGCCAACAATCCGGGCCGCTACACTAATAACCCGAGATGGTTCTTCAACTTCGCGACCGGCCAGTGGATAAACCTATAGCGATTAGCGCCTAAAGGGGGTAGGGCCTGCCACCCTCCGGCGGTGTTTGCTCAGAGTCCCAGACGGCGATAAACAAAGCCCGCACCGCACCGTGGGATCGAACCACGGTGCGACTTTCTAACGGTTATTCCTTATTGAACCATGTGAATGCCGTAGCCACCGCTTGGGGCCTGCACCCCGGGTCCATCTCTCTGGTTCAATACCGAGGTATTCTGGTGGCCGCGGTGGCCGCGGCGGCCGCCTTTAGCGTCTTTTGTGGGCTTCAGGTCAACGGCTTTGATTTTGGTAGTTTTCTTTTTCATTTTAGTTTTCCTTTGTTGGTTGTTTGTTGTTCCTGTTGTGTCAGTGGCACCAAGAGCGATTTCACCTCAATAATCCCATTTGCCAGCGCCAGTCTCATTAACTGTCCAATCGTTAACTGTCGTTTGGCGTCGTCGATGATGTTTCCGGCCGCCTTTGGCGTCCTTTTTGGGCTTCAGGTCACAGACTTTGATAGTTTTCTTCGCTTCTTTGTGTTCCATTTTATTCTTCTTTCTCGTTGGTCTGGCCTTCCGTGAACTCTCGTCTTGAGAACTCATTTCTGGCCTTCACTGAGGTAGTGCGTAAAATCGGGCGCGAGGTTACGCGAAAAAGTGATGGGCCAACGGTCGCCCAAGCGTCAAGACAGCGACTGAGGGACTCCGAGCGTTCTGGCGGCCTGGTTACGCTTAGGAGAACGAAAGAACTTCAACCACGCGGTTTTTGCTTTCGCATTTTTCTCCCGGCGACAAGATCCAGAACTGCTCGGCGCAATCTCTCGCGTCTGCTGGATCGTCCATGTCGAGTCTAAGGTTCATCGCCTCCGCCACGGTTTTAACGTAGGCAACGCCCTGCTGCTGACAATCTCAGCAAAAAACCTGATTGGAGTTGGGGCTGCGTGTCAGCCGTGAATTCTCGCGTGGAACGATCTGGATTGCTGACGCACATTGCCATTCGAGAATTCCGAACCAAAGAATATGCTTGACAGTTCTTCCGCTCTTCCTTTTAAATGTACGCCGTTGCGATACACATCCACTTAGGAGGTAATGAAATGAGAAAGTCACCAAGCAATACCATTCTCAGCAGCCCAGCATTAGCATCGTCAGGAATTCTTGTTTTCTTCGTTTTGGCCACACTGACGTTGCTGCCGCACCATGCACTGGCCCAAGACCGTTCAATCTCGATAAGCAATAACGATCAAATCAGCATGGTTCAAGAAGCAAACGCAGCAGCAGGGTCTTTCCCGGCAATGCTGACCGATCCTAACTTGACGAGTCCCTTGGCACCAGAACTACATCCCGCTTTCTTTACAGGCGAGATCGCGCTGAGCAACGGCTGGTACTATCTCCAGTTCGCTAACGGCACGCCCTTTGGCTACTACAGCTACCTCGTTTTTATGAACGACCCGGACTTTATCTATCACGTCGACATGGGCTTCGAGCATTTTTTTGATGCGAACGACAACAACAGCGGCATCTATTTCTACGATTTTACGTCCAACAGTTTCTTTTACACTAGTCCTAGTCCAAGCTTTCCTTTTCCGTTTCTCTACGATTTCAGCCTGAACACAGTGCTCTACTACTTTCCCGATCCCAATCATCCGGGGCGCTACACGAGCAATCCAAGGTACTTCTACAACTTCGCAACCCGCCAGGTCATTACCAAATAAGGAAGTTAGCCTGTAGTTGGACAAAGCTAAACTGTTGTTACTGAAGCTGGAAGGGGTTGCGGTGAACTCAGAAAAGCAACCGCCATTAACTGCTTGACGACTGATCGACGTGCTTTTGCTGGGTTTCTACTGCTTTGTCATACGCGCCTTCACCCTCCTGAACATAACACCTGGTGAAAAATCGGTCGTGATACTTATCCCATCCTCGCGCAAAAAGGAATTCGTGGGCTTGGGATGGACTATAGTGACACTCGGCCATACTTCGTCCTTCTTTTCGCGCCGGTTCTGCGTCTTCGATCCCAAAAACAAAACACACCACAGCCTGTGGATTGTTAGCCGTCTTTGACGTCTTTTTGGTTTTCGGGTCGGTTACCGAGTCAATATGAGCAATGAAATGGCGACTGTGCTCGTCGGGCTTGTACATTTCCATTACGGCCCCTTTGTCAACGAGTGCTTGTTCTTCGGCTGTAAGAGTGTCGGCTTTAGTGAAATTAAGCGGTGCTACGCTTGCCGCCGCTATCGTCAGCAAGACTCTCAAATGCGGCTTTGCCAGTTTAACGAGGGCTCGGTTCATGCCGAATATACGAGGCAGCGGTAGCTTTTCTTTCAGCTTATTTTTCCGTATCATCGAATTCCTCGAAGTTGAAGCTGCGAATCGCTGTCGCTCAGCGCGACGGAAAGCGTGTCCCTGTGCGAGTCGATGAAAAGTTGACTGCGTTTATGGAACTTGAAGCGGCGATTCTATCCGGGAGAACGCTCAGAGGATTGCGGAGCGCGTCAAATAAAGCTCCACCGATTATCGCGATGATGGTTAAAATCTTCTCGATTACCTCATCCGACAGTTTCAACTTATCTTCGGCACCGCTGAATAAGCCGCAGGGGCCGGATGTTCGCTGAGACACCGTTTAGCTCGATCCCCCAGATCCAACTGCCCCGAGTCAGCCGAAGTGAGGCCGCCGTTCAAAACGCCTCGTGATCGATTTTTGCTTTTCTTGACGCGCCTGGGCGGAACTTTTTCCAAAGATGATCGATGATGGTCGGGCAAATATCTTACCAGAGAGGTCATTCTTGGGTGATCTGCATGTGATCGCGGAATAGCTATCGTGTTTAATAAGGCCCTATGTTCGCCGTTCTCGAAGGTTGCTGCGCCAAAATCTTGCGATCTTGTAAGTTTGACCCAATACTGAGCAGTTCAAAAGTCTGTGTATGGAAAGCCGCGTTCCTGTCCCCTTCCTGTTTGAGACGCTCGATGAGCCGGTAACAAGTGCTGTCGGTCGCGAAAGGGGCGCGCCGGTCAATGAGACCGCCCGCCCGGTCGCAGGGTCCACTTTTTGCAAAGTCGCGATTATCACTCGCACGAAGGATCGCCCAGTGCTCTTACGCCGCGCGATGGAATCCGTCTTGCGGCAAACATTCTCAGACTGGACCCATATCATCATCAATGACGGCGGCCACCCAGCGCCTTGCGCGATGGCGGCGGCTGAATTCGGCGATCGATACGCAGGCCGGTTGGTGCTCATCAATAACAATCGTTCGGACGGGATGCAGCGCGCGAGCAACTCCGCCATCATAAGCAGCGCGAGTGATTACATTGTCATTCACGATGATGACGACTCGTGGGACGAACGATTCCTGGCGGAGACGGTCAAGTTTTTAGACTCGGAGGAGGGCACGGCGTACGGAGGGGTCATTACCCATACAGTGCAGATCCAAGAGGTTATGACGAGCGACGGCCCGGTCGAGACCTCGCGTAACGATTTTAACTGTGACCTAAAGAACATTAACCTCTTCCGCATGATGGGCGGAAATCTCTTCCCGCCCATCTCGTTTCTTTATCGCCGGCAAGTTCACGAGAGCGTCGGTTATTTCGATCAAGCGTACGACGTGCTCGGAGATTGGGATTTTAACCTCCGAATGCTGCAGAAATTCGAGATCGCCGTCCTTCCCCAAAGGCTGGCGTTCTACCACTGGCGGCCGAAGACGGAAGCGCCCGCTTACGCCAACACCGTCACTGCCGGTGTGGACCAGCATCACGCGATTTTGAACAAAATTCAAAATGCCGCCCTTCGCGCGGAGACGGACTTCACCGGATCTGGCTCTGGCGCGGTATCCAGCATCTCTAGGAGCTTGAGCGCGCTCGAGGAGCGGCTCTCTCGCATGGAGGCTGGCCTTTGGGAGTTGAACAGGTTGGTGAAAGTTTCCCCCGGAGGATCGCCGCGAAGACCGCTATGGGGCCGTATGTCGGCATCGTTACGATCCGCGGTCGCCCGCATTTCGAATTATCCGGGACGACGACCACTCTCTACCGAGGGCAACGTCGAGGTGCATGCGCTCGGCGCCGCAGCGATTGCGGAGCGTCTGGGCGATTACGAAACCATCTCGTTCGACATCTTCGACACCGCGATCCTCCGCCTGACGCAACGACCGAAGGATGTCTTTGACCATTGTCAGGAGGAGGTGCGCCAATGGCTGGATGATTCAGTTTTTCCCTTCACGGAACTGCGGATGCAAGCGGAGCGCGTTGCCCGGGCTAACGCTGCCAGGGACTACAATTTTCAAGATGTTACTCTGGAGGAAATCTACGCCCTCTTCGCCCACGTGACGGCACTCGATGCGAAGACGGTGGCTCGAATCAAAGAGCTGGAATTGGCGACCGAAGAACGGTTTTGCTACGCTAATCCGCGGGTACTCGAGCTTTACCGCAAATGCCGTTCGCGCGGCCTCCGGACGTTGTTCATCTCGGACACGTACTTACCGCTGGCCTACCTCCAATCGCTGCTCGCTTCCAGAGGCTTCGCGGACCCGGTCATCTACGCTTCGTCCGAATGCAGGAAGACCAAGCATGTCGGAAGTTTATTCACACATATGGTGGCGGACAGCGGCGCGCGCCGCGCGCGCATTTTGCATATTGGTGACAACGTTTACTCCGACTATCACAAGGCGCGGGAGAAGCGGATCGAGAGCGTCCTTATCGCGGACGAAGCGGCCTGCCGCTTTGCGACCGTCCGCCGGGATCATGAAGACGACCGGGCGAAGGATTCGCTCTTTGCTAGCACCTGCATTGGCTTGGCGCGGAAACGAACAGTCAGCTTAGGGCGCAATGAAAGCCAACCCGATCGTCTCTGGCTCTCCCTCGGCTATGAAATAGCCGGCCCGATCTGCTGCGCTTATCTCCGCTGGCTGTTCACAGCTGCCTCGGAGCGTGGCATCCGGCGCCTATATTTTCTCGCGCGCGACGGCCATCTACTGTACGACGCCTTCAAATTGATGAAGGATCGAGGAAACGTGCCGCTCGAAGCCACCTACACCTATTCTTCTCGGCGTCTCTTCTATCTCGCTGCCATTCGGCAAATTGACAAACCAACGCTGGCTGTTCTCTTGACGCCGAATCTCTCGTTGTCCACTGAGCACTTCCTCACTCGCGTCGGGCTCTCGCCCCATGAATATAAAGCGAAACTCCGCCGCGTAGGCTTGAAACTCGGCGAAAGACTCACCTCTACCAGCGGCAATTTCTTGTCGATTGACCTGCGTCAACGGCTCAAGCGCTTCTTCCGTATGATCAGCAGTGATCTGCTGGCGAAAGCGGCAACCGAACGCACGCTTCTGCTGCAGTACCTGGATTACATCAAGCTCTTCTCGCGCGAGCCCGTCGGGCTCGTCGACATCGGTTGGGCCGCCTCGATTCTGCGCAGCCTGCACGACATATCAGCGATCGAAGGCCGCAAATTGAACGCGACCGGCTTC
>Ga0193707_1000058_pt1 | contig 27633 bp, 22 predicted proteins | sample U3c2metaG_FD_143043 | JGI IMG/M metagenome (GOLD analysis project Ga0193707, IMG submission 143043) | Soil microbial communities from a riparian zone of the East river system, Colorado, United States - U3c2 | ecosystem: Environmental > Terrestrial > Soil > Riparian zone | place: USA: East River... | reverse complement strand
CGGCGACGAGTAGAGCAGCGACGAGCGCCGCCCAATCATCAGCGGCCTCCCAGCCGCGCCCGCCTATCAGCGCGATGCTGATTCCAACGAACGCCGCGAGTGAGCTGATCGCATCCGCCCGGTGATGCCATGCATCGGCGGTGACGACGGTGCTCCCCACATCCTTGCCGACGCGCGACACCCTTCTGTAGAGGATTTCCTTGATGATGATTACGCCCGCCGCGACGAAGAGCGTGAATGGCGCCGGAAGGTGGTGGGGAATGCGAATCTCACGAATCGCCAGCACCGAAATCCCCAGCGCCGCGCCGAGCAGCATCAGCGAAACTACCGCTGCCGCGAGCGGCTCGGCCTTGCCGTGTCCGTAGGGATGGTCCTCGTCGGCGGGACGGGCGGCGATGCTCAGGCCCATCCACACTATCATCGAAGAGAAAATGTCGGCGGACGACTCAACGGCGTCGGCCACCAGCGCATTGGCGTGACCGACGATGCCAGCAAACAGCTTTACGAGCACCAGGACCGCATTTATCAGCAGGCCGGCTTGCGCCCAACGGATGCTCCGGCGCGTGGCGCTATCCACTGCGGCCAGCTCTAAAGGTCGGCTGTCTCCAACCGCTCGGCGGCCGCATTGATGCGCGACGCATAACCCTCCGGATCCTCTCCGGGGACGCGGAGGGGAATCACGAAATCGGGATTCTCCGGCGGGTTGGAGAACGGGGTATTCACGAAGAGGTCTCCGCCGCGGGTGATCACCGCTGCCTCGAAACGATCGATGGCGGTCATGAGGTCGTCCAGTTGAGCGCTGCTCTCGCGTCCAGTGAGGCGCACACCCTTCTGCCGCAGCCGCCCAGCAAGCTCGAGCGCAGCTCCATCTCGCTCCTCGCGGCGATGCGGGTCGAGTGCCTCCTGCTGCTCCTCAAAGGATTCCTCTTTCATCCAGCCTCCGTGGTTTCGGGATTGCGAATATTAACGTGCAAGTCCCGTGATACCCGTCGTGAAAGCTGCGACATTAAACGAGTTCCGTCGAGGGCATGCGCAATGTCGCGAGCATTCGTCAAAGAAGATGCCGGGTGGGGCGATCCGGGGAAACGCTACTCCCTTCCCGCTCGTACCGATCCTGGGTACGACCAGGCGGCGGCCGAAGCGTTGCTCGAGGGCGCGCGATCGGGCGACACGGGAAGCGCCGAGAGCGCGACCGGATACTACTGGGGCGAAAAGAAGCTGCGCCCCTTCGTAGAGGAGATTCGGGCGCGGGCGGAGAGCGAGGGAGACGAGCGGCTCGCGCAGCTTGCGGAGAGGTATCTCCGTTAGATACCGCGGGAATCGCGAGCATGGCGGGCGCTGCGACCACTTGCCGACCGGTTGGAGTGTTCGCTACATACTAGCGCCCACTCACCCTCGCCCCGCCCGGAGACCCGATTGGTGAATCCTCGCGCCCTGTGCCTGTTGGTTGGCGCCGCTCTTACGTCCCTGCCTGTGTCGTCCGCCATTTCACAAGGTCGGCCGCTTCCCGGCCGGCCGGGACCGGCCCTAACGGCGTCATCGCCCTCGTACGACAGCAGTGCTTTCGCAGCCCTCCGCTGGCGAGAGATCGGCCCGTTTCGAGGAGGACGCTCGGTCGCGGTGGCCGGTTCGAGCAAGCGCCCCAACGAGTACTACTTCGGAACGACCGGGGGCGGTGTCTTCAAGACGACGGACGGCGGAATCACCTGGGCGCCGGTCACCGATAAATACTTTGGCGGGACGATCGGCGCGATCGGCGTCAGCGAATCGAATCCCGACATCGTGTACGTCGGCGCCGGCGAGTACCCGATTCGCGGAAACGTCTCACACGGCGATGGAGTGTGGCGCACGAGCGACGCCGGCAAAACCTGGACGTCGGTCGGCCTCGTCGACACACGGCAGATCTCGAGGGTTCGCGTCAACCCAACGAACCCCGACATCGTCTACGTCGGAGCCCAGGGACACGTCTTCGGCCCGAACGCCGAGCGTGGCGTTTTCAAAACGACCGATGGAGGCAAGACGTGGAGAAAGGTTCTCTACCGCAACGACTCCACCGGCGTCACTGACCTCGTGCTCGATCCCAACAATCCCGAAATCATCTACGCGGCATTCTGGCAGGCGTGGCGCACGCCGTGGCAGCTGGTCTCCGGTGGAGCGGGAAGCGGAATCTTCAAATCCACCGACGGCGGCGAGCACTGGACCGAGCTGACGCGGAATCCCGGGCTGCCTCAGGGAGTGATCGGCAACATTGGCCTCGCCGTCTCACCGAGCAACTCGAATAAAGTCTGGGCGATTGTGGAAGCCGACTCCGGCGGAGTGTTTCGCTCTACCGATGGAGGGGCGACGTGGGCGCGAACAAACAGTGAGCGCAGGCTGCGCCAGCGCGCGTGGTACTACACTCGCATTTTCGCGGATCCGAAGAACGACAAATCGGTGTACGTGCTTAACACCGGAATGTACCGGTCATCCGACGATGGCAAGACATTCCGGCCAATCCAGGTCCCCCACGGCGACAACCACGATCTGTGGATCGCTCCCAACGACGCGGAGAGGATGATCGAGTCGAACGACGGCGGCGCGAACGTGTCGTTCAATGGCGGGAAATCGTGGACCGAGCAGGACCAGGCGACCGCACAGTTCTACCATGTGGTCACCACCAATCATTTCCCGTATCGCGTCTGCGGCGCGCAGCAGGACAACTCGACGCTGTGCGGTCCGAGCCGGAAAAGCGGCGGCATCGACATCAGCGACTGGTACGACGTTGGCGGCGGCGAGAGCGGTTACATCGCGGTGCGCGCCGACACGCCCGACGTCGTCTTCGCCGGATCGTACGGGGGTCTACTCACCAGAAAGGACATCAAAACCGGCTTCGAGCGGGATGTAAATCCGTGGCCCAACAATCCGATGGGGCACGATGCGGCCGACGCGAAGTATCGCTTTCAGTGGACCTATCCGATCGTGATCTCGCCGCACAATCCGGGACGGATGTACGTCGGGAGCAGCGTGATCTTTCAGACGGACGACGAGGGCCAGACGTTCAAGCCGATCAGTCCCGACCTCACCCGGCATGACCCGCGCACGCTCGGCGCGTCCGGCGGTCCACTCACCAAAGACCAGACATCTGTCGAGTACTATGCCACCGTTTTCACGATCGCCGAATCGCCGCGCACGGCTGGCGTGATCTGGGCCGGCTCGGATGACGGACTGGTCAACATTACGCGCGATGGCGGAAAGACCTGGAAGAACGTGACGCCGGCCGGCCTCCCGGAGTGGGCGCGCATCTCGATGATCGACGCGTCGAACTTCGCGCCGGGCACGGCGTATGTCGCTGCCAACCGGTTCCAGCTCGACGACATGAAGCCGTACCTGTACAAGACCAACGACTACGGCGCGACGTGGACGTCGATCACGAACGGAATTCCCGCAACGGAGTTCACTCGCGTCTTGCGCGAGGACCCTGAGCGCGCGGGCCTGCTGTACGCGGGAACGGAGCGAGGAGTCTGGATATCGTTCGACGACGGCGCCAATTGGCAATCGCTTCGCCGCAACCTGCCGATCGTTCCAATTCACGATCTCGCCATCAAGGAGGGCGACCTCATCGCCGCGACGCACGGACGCTCGTTCTGGATTCTCGATGATCTCTCCGCGCTTCGTCAGATGAGTCCGGAGATCGCCCGCTCACCGGCGCATCTGTTCAAGCCGCGCAAGGTTTATCGCGCCGGCTTTGGCGGCGGAGGAGGAAGCGGCGCGGCGGGCGGACATCCGACCGGCGCGAACCCTCCCTCAGGCGGCGTCGTCTACTACTCGCTCGCGCAAGCGCGCCAGCTGGTGACGATCGATTTCCTCGACCCGCAGGGAAAAATCATTCGCAGCTTCACCAGTCAGCAGGACCCGATGGTCGCGACAGATTCCATTCGCGCCGACAGCATTCGTTCGGCGCGCAACGACAGCTTGCGGCGCGCGGGCGTGACGCCCGACACCGCGGCCCGCACTGAGGCGAGGGGCGAAGAGTCGCCGCCGAGCGAAGAGCCCCCGGCGCGGCGACCGCCTCCACCGCGGGTCGCCAACAAAGCCGGCCTCAACATGTTCGCCTGGAATTTGCGCTATCCTGATCCCTCAGTATTCGAAAGCATGATCCTTTGGGCAGGCAGCATTTCAGGACCAGTGGTCCTGCCGGGAACGTACTCCGTCCGCCTCAACGTGAACGGTCAGCGCTATACGCAGCCTCTAACGATTGTGAAAGATCCGCGAAGCACTGCGACCGACGCCGATCTGAAGGAGCAATTCGACTTCCTCATGCGTATTCGCGATAAGACCAGCCAGGCAAACGATGCCGTCAAGACCATTCGCAACGTGAAAGCGCAGCTCGCGGATCGCGCGAAGAAAATGCCGGCGGACAAGAGCGTCACGTTTTCACGCATCGCCGCGGACCTGTCCAACAGGCTCTCCGCGGTCGAGGGCGAGATTTATCAGGTCAGAAACCAGTCCAGCCAGGACCCGCTCAACTACCCGATCAAGTTGAACAACAAGATCGCGGCACTCTCGGGTGTCGTTGGCGGAGCCGACGCGAAACCGACGAGTCAGTCGTACACGGTGTTCAACGATCTCTCGGCACAGCTGGACCGACAACTGTCGGCTATGCGTGATGCGCTCAGCATCCTGCCGTCGATCAACACGACGCTGAAGGCAGCCGGCTTGCAGCCGATCGTGCCGAGCACCGAGGAAAACAAGCCTTCTCCGGCCAGCACGCCGGCGGCGGCTGACGCAGACGAACACGAGGGAGAGAAATAATCTCGATGCGCGCGCGCGTCCTGTTGATTGTGCTCGGGGCCGGCGTCGCGGCGCTGAGCGGCGCGTGCAACGGCGACGCGGACCGGTCGGCCACGCGCATCCGCGTGATCGACTCGACCTACACTGAGTCCTGGCAGCCGATGGAAGACACCGGAACTGTTTACCGGATTGAAGTTGTCTCCCCCCTTGGCGCGGACACGATCCGAAACGTCATTCCACCGGCGCCGATTCTGGTAGGCGACAGTCTCGTCATCGGGCTCCTTCAGTTCTCGGAGGATTCGTCCACGCCGCAGCGTCAGATCTTCCGCCTGCGTCTGGGAAAACACCGCATCGAAACGAGCCCCATACCCGATGACGTGTGGTCTTCGTATCAGGATCTCCTCGTCTCTCCGGATGGGCGCTTCCTCGCTTACGTCGGCGAAGATACGACGCCCGCGAATCCCGGCACCTACGGAATCGTGCGCGATCTCAAGAGCGGCGCGATCGTGATGAGGGGTCCCGGAGGTGGCGGATGCGATTGCGACGAGGACTTCAATCACGCGCGCTGGTTCGCTCCCGACAGCTTCGAGATCGCCGTCGCCCACAGCAACAGCGGCGGGGGGTGGCAGCGACTATCCGGCAAGGCATCGGCGAGCCGGATTCATGTGGACACGCTGACCGACGAACCGGACTGGCATTGAAAGATCCCATCCGCGGCTTCCTGCGCCACACGCTCGCCACCATCGCCTATCGAGCGGCCAAAGTCGAGCGCTTTGCGCCGCCCGGTTTTGGGACTTTCCAGCTCGGAAAGGCTGCTCGCACTCCGGTGCAGATCGTCTCGCACATGGCCGATCTGTTCGACTGGGGCCTCAGCATGGCGCAGGGAAAAAACGACTGGGTCGAATCCAAGCCGCGGGCGTGGAGAACGGAAGTAGCGAGGTTCCACGCATCGCTTCTCGAGCTCGACAGGTACCTGGCCTCGGATGCACCGCTTGGCACGACCGCCGAGGAATTGTTTCAGGGACCGATTTCAGATGCGCTTACGCACATCGGTCAGGTCGCAATATTGCGGCGGCAGAACGATTCGCCGGTGCGGTCCGAGGTCTACGCCAGGGCGGACATTGCGTCCGGCCGCGTTGGCGCAGAACAGCCGACAAACAAGTTTGAATTCGACAGCCCGCCGGTGACGACAACGGCCGAATAGTCAGGGCCAGGGCGCACGGTGCGCGCCAAATCGCCGGCGTACGGTGGGCGCCAATATGGAATGCGCGAGCGCTCCGCTGCATCTTAATCTCCGACCCTTCGTGCAACTCGCTGCTTCCTGTGCTCGTAGAGATTCCATATGCAGACATCCGTTCCGCCAACCGTGCGTCCTGGCCCCCGGCCCGGATTTGGTCCCCAAGCTCCCCCGTTTGTCTTTGGCCCGTCGCAGATCACAGTGACTGGGTCACCGGGCTCCCAGGCGATCACGATTCCCATTCCCCGCACGGCCGCGGACATCGAAGCCTTGAAGGCCCGCCGCGAGGAGCTCTCGAACCAGCTTCAATCGGTCGACAGCCGGCGCTCCAAATTGATCAGTCAGATGAAGCAAACCAGTGACCCGACCGCAACCCAGGGACTGGAAGCAAGGCTCGCGCTGCTCGACGCGCGACAGCTGCAGCTGGAATCGGATATTCAGCTGACGGGCCAGCAGCTCACGAGCCCGGCGGCCGGCGTGATCGCCAGCACCGCTGCGCCACCGGTTTTCGCCGGCCTTGGACAGAAGCAGGTAATGACGCTCTCGGTGCTGTCGATCGTTTTGGTTTTCTTTCCGCTGGCATTCGGCGCCGCCCGCGCGGCCATGAAAAAAGCCAACAGGCCCGGGCCGCCGGTGGCCGCATTTACGGAGACCGCCCAGAGGCTGGAGCGGCTGGAGGCATCGGTCGATGCGATTGCGATCGAGATCGAGCGGATATCGGAGGGGCAGCGCTTTGTCACCAAACTCCTCTCCGAAAGCCAGCCGGCGCCCATGTTGGGCGCCGGCCAGCGCACTCCGGAGACCGTCCGGGGAAGCTAGACCGCCGGGGAGGCGATCTTCGGGTTGGCGTCGGCGAGGGTCTGCTGCCTCAGGGACGCGGCGCCCATCATCCCGCCGAGGCCCATAGACTCCACGACGTTGCTTGGAACGACCATCAGCGCGCCTTTCTCCTTCAGTCCTTCGTACAGGATGTTCATTGCCCGAAGGTGCAGCGCGGTCGGATTGTTCTCGTAGGACTTCGCCGCCTCGAAGAAGAGGTGTGCGATCTCCACTTCCGCCTGGCCGAGGATGATGCGCGCGGATTTCTCGCGCGATGCCTGGGCTTCCCGGGACATGGCGTCCTGCAGCGAAGTCGGGATCACAATGTCGCGCATTTCTACTGACTGTACCGTGACCCCCCAAGGATTTGATCTCTGATCGATCAAGGCCTGTAGCTCGGCCTCGATACGCTCGCGTCCACGCAGTAGATCGCTCAGCGATGTGCGGCCGATGATGTCCCGCAGTCCGGTTTGGGCTGCCCAGCTGACGGCCTGGGCGTAGTCCTGAACTTCGAGTGCGGCCTTCTCGGAATCATGGACCATCCAGAAGAGAACGGCATCGACGTTCACAGGCACCGTGTCGGATGTCAGAGTTTCTTCAGCGGCGAAGCTCGTGGTGATGACGCGCTGGTCGATGTAGATAGTGATCGTCTCGATGAAGGGCGTAATCCAGAAGAGACCTGGACCGCGAAGCCCAGTGTATTTCCCGAGGCGAAGCACGACTGCCCGTTCCCATTGTTTCGCGATCTTGGGCGATTGGGAGAGGAAAAGCCCGATCAGAAACACCAGGAGGAAGATCGGATTTTGGGTCGCGGCCATGAGGGGCAGCGCGACGAGAACCGAGCCCAACAGAATGGTGACTGAGACCACGTTAGCACGACTCTGCGAGCGCGAAGCCCGCAGCGCGCGGCGTGTTGCGAGAACTTCGTCCATGCCTGGCATTTATTTCATCTCCTCGTTTCTGAGCTGACTTATTAGCTCTGGTAGTGTGAATCCCAACAGGGCGGCGTCGCCAATGAAGCGTTTGGTCAGCACGCCCAGCTCCCGTTCACGGTGCGCTCGCGACGCCTGCGGCGACGGAGATTCCCGAACGAAAGTGCCCACCCCGCGTCGAGTCTCGAGCATTCCATCCCGCTCCAGCTGGGCATAGACCTTGGCGACCGTGTTGGCGTTCACCGCGAGATCCACGGCGAGCTGCCGCACGGTCGGAAGCTGTGCTCCCGACTCTAGTTCCCCTGTTGCGATCGCGGCTCTGATGGACCGGTCCAGCTGGGCGTAGATCGGCGTGGGGCTGGTCGAATCGACACTGAAAGTAGGCATTGTCTGCTTGTACTATCACATTAGGACACTACGGGGGCAAGGGGGAGCTGGTTTCAAGGCGGATTCAGGGGCTTAACTGCAAAAGAACGGGGTAGGAGGTTTCAGAGATGCGTAGGTGCCGGGCATCAGGTCACGACGCCCGGACTTCACTAGGTGGCATTCCGGGCACAGGCAGTTGCTTGTACCCTGAAGCGTGCTGGTGAAGTCCGGGCGTAGTGACCCGGAACCTGGCACCTATGCCTCTCTGAAACCTCCTACCCCGTTCTTTTGCAGTTCAGGTTGCAGTTACTAGCCAGAAGTTTTCGAGTTATCGGCTATGAGTGTACATGAGATCGACTATCTCATCGTACATGTTGTCCGCTTCGCGTCCGCCGGTTCGAATCGCGCCCGTCGCGCAGTGCTTGAGATGGTTTCGCATCAACTCGCGACCGACGCCACGAAGCGCTTCCTGGACCGATGATACCTGGGTGAGGATGTCGGCGCAGTAGCGGTCCTCATCAACCATTTTTTGCAGGCCGCGAACCTGCCCCTCGATGCGGCGAAGTCGCTTCAGGTTTCGTGATTTCACTTCGGGATCGACACCGACTGCCTTTCGTGAGCCCGCGGGCGCCTCGCGAACCGCGCAGCCGCACTCCGCACCGTTCGTCCCGGTGTGCTTGTCGCCGCGTTTCAGCTTCGTGTTCATCTGATCTCCTCGTTGACTCAAGTCAGGCGGACGCTGCGAAGCCGCAGACTGTTCGTGACGACGCTCACCGAGCTCAGCGCCATCGCGGCGCTGGCGATGATCGGGCTCAGCATGAGTCCGGTGACGGGATAGAGAACGCCCGCGGCGATCGGAATCCCGATCACGTTGTAGACGAATGCCCAGAACAGATTCTGCTTCATCGTCACCATTGTCTGGCGAGAGAGAGAGATTGCGGTCGGGACGCCGCGCAGATCGCTCCGTATCAGAGCGATGTCGCTGGCTTCAATGGCGATGTCCGTTCCCTTGGGCATCGAGACGCCGACGTCCGCCTGCGCCAGCGCCGGCGCGTCGTTGATTCCGTCGCCGACCATGGCCACTACTCTGCCCTTTTCCTGCAGCGTCCGAATCTCCATCACCTTGTCGCTCGGCAGCACTTCCGCGACAACCCGGTCGATCCCAGCCGCCTTCGCCACCGACTCGGCGGTTGATCTCCTGTCTCCCGTAAGGAGCAACACATCGATTCCCATTTGCTCGAGCCTTTCCACCGCCTCACGGGATGATGGCCTGATTGCATCGGTGACGACAATGATCCCGGCAACCCGATCGTCAATCGCAACGAAGAGCTCGCTCGCACCAGGAACCGATCGCGCGGCGACCCATTTTTCCGCCGCGCCAGCGTCCAGCTTCATCTCGCGCATCAATTGCGCATTGCCCACCGCGACTTTGCGGCCGCCAACTATTCCTGTTACGCCGCTCCCGGTGTGCGATTGAAAGTCGACCACCGGCTCGAGGCCAACGCCCCGCTCGCCGGCGGCGCGTACGATCGCGGTCCCGACCGGATGCTCGGAATGCCTCTCGAGCGACGCGGCCGCGGTGAGGACCTCGTCCTCCTTGAGCGCCCCGATCGCGATCACCCGTCCGACGGAGGGGATTCCCTCGGTGACTGTTCCTGTCTTGTCGAGCACCACCGTGTTCACATCACCGGCGCGCTGGAGAATTTCGCCACCCTTGATCAGCAGTCCCAGCTCCGCTCCGCGGCCGGTAGCAACCATCACCGCCGTCGGAACCGCCAGTCCCATCGCGCAGGGACACGCTATGATGAGGACTGAAACAGCCGCCGCGATTGCGCGAGGCAACGCCGCGGTGTCCGCGAGAAAATACCAGGCGAGAAACGTGATGATCGCGATCGAGACGACGACCGGGACGAACACAGCGCTGACTCTGTCAGCCAGACGCTGAATCGGAGCGCGGGAGCTCTGCGCCTCTCGCGTCAGCTTCACGATGCGCGCGAGAACGCTCTCCGCGCCGACGCTCGTCGCCCGATACCTGAAAGCGCCGGTTGTGTTGAGAGTTCCGCCGACGACCTTACCCCCCAATGTCTTCGCGACCGGGAGAGGCTCACCCGTGAGCATCGACTCGTCGACCTCGCTGGCGCCATCGATGATCGTTCCATCGACCGGGACGCGCTCGCCTGGCCGCACTGCGATCGTGTCGCCCGACACCACCTGGGACAGCGGCTTGTCGATCCAGTCGCTTCCCCGCTCCACTCTGGCGGTTGAAGGCAGGAGCGTCACGAGCTTTCTCAGGGCCTCGGAAGTCTTTCGCCGCGCCCGGGCTTCGATTGCCCGGCCCGCGAGCACGAGTCCGATTATGAATATCACCGCCTCGTAATAGACATCCGGCGCGATCCCGTTTCTGGCGAATAGACTCGGCGCCACTGTCGCAACCAGCGAATAGACGAACGCCGACCCCGTCCCGAGCGTGACCAGCGTGTTCATGTCGGCCGAGCGATGGCGGAGGGACTTCCAGGCGCGGCGGTAGATGTCGCGGCCCGCCCACACGAGGATCACGCTCGTGAGGCCGAGTAGCTCGTAGTTGACGAGTACATTTCCCATGAGACGCATTGAGAGCATCATGGCGAGCGCCCCGGCGAGGACGCTGACTGTCGCCTTGATCGCGACCATGCGGGCCTCGGCCGCCTCCGCTTGCACGTGGGGTGAATCCGCGGCGAGCAAGCTTTCATCCGCCGTGGGCAGCTCTGCATCGTACCCAGTGGCACGTACCGCCTCGATCAGGTGCTGCGGGGTCACGCTGGCGGGGTCGTAGCGCACGGCAGCGCTGTTCGTAAGGAGATTGACTGAAGCGTCGATGACCCCGGGCTCGGACGATAGCGCCCGCTGCACGCGCGCCTGACAGGCTGCGCACGTCATTCCCGTCACGGGGAACGAGATTGACGTCTCCTTTTCTGCTACAAGCCCTACCGTCACGTCAGCACCTCCACCTGCCTGAATCAATATACCCCCCTCCCCTATGTCAATGGACGCCTGTGCACGTGCTTCTCCACGCGGCGAGCCCCGATACCGGGCCACAACGTGGGAGCACATCTTGCGTTGTCCAGGCTGTGGAGGTCGCCGTGCTACAGGAAGGCTCAATGACCGCACCAACGGAATCGCTTAGCTCGCTTTCAGACGTGCCGTTCGAGAATTGCACCCTCGCCAGAGCGTTGGCGGACCGGATGCGCTCCAGCAGCGAAGATCTGACTCGTCGCTGGCTCGATCGAATCAGCGCTCGGGTTTCGCTCGACCCTAACCGCATTTTCCCCACGGACGCGCTCCTCGATCACGTCCCGCTGCTCATACTCGGTATCGCCGACTACATCGAGAACCCGGAGAAGGTGATTCTCTCGGAGGTGCCGATCGTGGCCAAGGCCATGGAGCTGGGGGAGCTCAGGTTCTCGCAGGGATTCGACGAGTATGAGGTATTGAAGGAATACGAGATCTTCGGCGGGATTCTCTTCTCGTTTCTCTCGCGCGTCGTGGATGATATCGAGGAGCCATGCAGCCGGGGCGAGCTGCTCGCGTGCGCGCACCGCCTTTTTCTGGCCGTGGCCCTCATCCAGCAGGCGACGCTGACCCACTATCTGAGCCTGGTGAAGGAGCGGCTCAACGAGCGCGAGCAGCGGCTACGCGGCTTCAATCGCGCGCTCAGCCACGAGCTGAGAAATCTGATCGGAACGATCGCGGGGGCAGCTGAGATTCTCGAACTGGGAACGTTTTCGCCCGAACAGCAGCGCACTATGACGTCCATGATCATTCGCAACAGCACCAACATGAAGGTTACGCTCGAGAACCTCATGGAGCTTTCAAGGCTGGACGAAGATGTGCGCCAGTCGCGTCACATCGCTCTCCCCAACGCGGCGGCAGAAGTGGCGCGACAGCTCCGGGAATCGGCGCGCGCTCACGGTGTGGAGATCAGGCTGCCGGCGGATTTGCCCACGATCAACGTGAGTGCCGCGGCGTTCGAGCTATGTCTCTCCAACCTGCTGGCGAACGCGATCAAGTACTCAGACCCTTCCAAGGACAGGCGGTGGGTCGAGGTTCGCGCCTACGTCACCGCGCCGGACGATGGCGTGCAGACCGAGACCGTAGTGGAGGTGCACGACAACGGACTGGGTGTTCCCGAGGGCAAACGCGCGGATCTCTTCAAGCGTTTTTACCGGGCGCACGAGGAATCCAACAGCCAGATCGACGGAACGGGGCTCGGCCTGAGCATTGTGCGCGAAACGGTTACGTCGCTTGGAGGAAAAGCGTGGGCAGATTTTCGCGAAGATGGCACCACCTTCTTCTTCACAATGCCGAATCGCCGGTCAGAGGACGGCGACAGGCCTGAACCGGCCGATGTGCCCTTGTCGCCTGCTACCGAATCGGACGATCGAACCGGAGCGGATTCGGCACGTTGAAGCTGAAGTGCCACCACTCCTGGTCGTAGTTCACAAATCCTTCGCGCTCCATCGCGGCTTTGAGCCTTTGCCTGTTCGCCGCCGCTTCGCCCGACGCGTTCGCCGTGTGAGCCGCCGCTGAGAACGTGTCGAACGGCGTGCCCATCTCGAGCTCCCGCCCATTTACCAGGTTGATCAGAGTGAGATCGATGGCGAGGCCAAGGTTGTGCCGCGACCGGCTGGCGATGTAGCCGTCCTTGAGCAGATCGGGCCGGTTGACGCGCTCGGTCCAGTCGACCATCGCCAACGTCGCACGAACGGGACGATATGCGTCGAAGATTTTGATGCCGAGTGCTTGGGGGAGAAGATCGTGCTCGACACGCGATAGCGCGTCCGCGGCTTCACGTCGAAGAAATGCGCGATTGGCCAGATACCCGGGGAGCGGAGCGCCGGTGAAGTTGTTGGACGTCGCGTAGCGAAGATCGACGACGATCCTCGGGTCCAGCGTCCGCACGTCCGTCAGAAGACTGTCTGCGGCGGCGTCGGGCGCGATCTCCGTCTCGGCAGTATTGATCGGAACAGCGACCCGCGCCGGCGGGCTCGCCACCGGCGGCGAGACGCACGCAAACAAAAACGCGCCAATCAGGGGAGCGTGAGATTTTCGCATTCGGAAGAATACTCCGCGCCGCGGCCGTCCACGAGTCATTCCTGCGACATCCCGATTGGCGCATATTTTCGCATGGCAAGCTCCGACGCGATTAGTCCTTCCGCCCTCGCGCACGCCGCTCCCCGCGGCCACCGCGCCGCCGTCATCGCCAGCTTCCTCGGCTGGACGCTCGATGCGTTCGACTTCTTCCTGGTCGTGTTCGCGCTCACCGCGATCGCGAAGGAGTTCCACAAGACCGATGCGGAGCTCGCGCTCACGATCACCGTGACACTCGCGTTCAGGCCGGTGGGCGCGTTCATATTCGGATTGATGGCGGACCGGTACGGCCGGAAGCTGCCGCTGATGATCGACCTCGTGTTCTTCTCGATCGTCGAGGTGCTGACAGGGTTCGCGCCCAACTATGCGACGTTCTTCATTCTGCGCGCCTTGTTCGGAATCGGCATGGGCGGAGAGTGGGGCGTCGGAGCGTCGCTGGCGATGGAGAAGGCACCGAAGGGTCGGCGCGGCGTTCTCTCGGGCCTGCTGCAGGAAGGATACGCGACCGGATATCTCCTCGCCGCCGTCTGCTATTTCTTCGTGTTCCCGCGCTGGGGTTGGCGGCCGATGTTCTTCATCGGCGGGCTGCCGGCGCTCCTGGCGGTCTTCGTCCGGTTTCGCGTCGAGGAGTCGGAGGTCTGGCAGCGCACGAAGCACAAGGACTGGAGCAGCCTCGGCCGCGGTATCGCCTCGCACTGGAAGCTCTTTCTCTACCTGACGCTGCTCATGGCCGCGATGAACTTCGTCTCGCACGGAACGCAGGACATGTATCCGACGTTCCTGCAGCGTGACTGGGGATTCTCGCCCCAGAAACGGGCCGCACTCACGGCTTTCTCGATGATCGGCGCGATCATCGGTGGCGTCACCTTCGGCCATCTGTCCGACAAAATCGGGCGCCGTCGCTCGATCGTGATCGCGCTCGTGCTGGCAATCCTCATGATTCCTTTGTGGGCGTTCTCGCCATCACTCACCGGTCTCGTCATCGGCGCATTCGCCATGCAGTTCATGGTTCAAGGGGCGTGGGGAGTGATTCCCGCGCACATAACGGAGCTGTCGCCCGATTCGGTGCGCGGCTTTCTGCCAGGCTTCGCCTACCAGTGCGGTGTACTGATTGCCAGCTCGGTCGCCTACCTCGAAGCGCTTCTGGCGGCACGCACCAGTTACGCACAATCGATGGCAATCGTGGCGGTGACGGTCTTCTCTGTGGCCGCCATCATCGCGTGGGCGGGGCGAGAAAGGCACGCCGTGGAGTTCGGCTAAGCTCGAATCCGCGACCTGGCCGCAAAACCTGATTCAGGTTGATTCGATTTCCTTCGCTTTTGCGACGAGCCCGTCCAGCAGCGCGCGCACGTGCTCGGGCCCAGTGCGTGGATTCATCATCGTCACGCGCAGCACCGGGCGGCCGTCGAGCACCGTCGCCGTAATCCAGCCACTGCCTTCTCTGTTGTAGCGTGGCCGAAGCTCGCGATTGAGCGCGTCGATGCGCTGGTTCTCGCTCGGAGATTTTTCCCGCTGGCGCACAGCCGCGCCGCCGCCGAGATACCGGAAGCAGAGAATGTTCGATTCCGGTTCATGGAGATTCTCGAAATCGTCGCGGTCCTCGATTTCATCGTAGAGGAGCCGAGCGGTGTTGCAGAGGTGGTCGTACATCCGCCCGAGGCCGTTGGACCCGAAGCGCTGTATCACGAACCACAGCTTGAGGACATCGGCGCGGCGAGAGCACTGAAAGCTCCGAATCCCCTGATCGATGACCCGTGTGGACTTTCCGGCGTGGAAGAGATACGGCGCCTGCTGCGCGAACGCCCGCTCCAGATCACGCTCATCGCGCGTCAGCACCATGCCCGCCGCAAGCGGCAGCAGCATCATCTTGTGGGGATCCCACGCCAGAGAGCGCGAATGGCGCAGCCCACTGAGCGCGCGCGGGGGACGCGATGATAGCAGAGCGCTCGCGCCGTGCGCCCCGTCCACATGAAGCCAGATCCCGCGCTCCTCGCACAAGGCACCAACGGCTTCCAGGTCGTCGAACGAGCCGGTTGCCGTCGTGCCGGCGGTAGCAACAACAGCCATTATAGCTTTGCCTTCTTCGCGCAGGCGGTCGAGAGTGCCACTGAGAAGATCGACGTCGATACGGTGATCTCGCGACGCAATGGAAATTCCCCGGCGCCGGCCCATCCCGAGCTGACCAATAGCGCGTGTCACCGCATAGTGCGCATGCTCCCCGTACACGACGACTGGAGGATCGGCGCCGAGCCCGTCCTCCCATGCGTTCGGGACAGCCGCGTTTCTCGCGGCAAGCATTGCGGTGAAGTTGGCTTCTGTGCCGCCCGATGTGAGCGTACCGCCCGCCCCCACGCCAAAGCCAGCGAGCTTCCCCAGCCAGCTCACCATCTGGTGCTCGATCATCGTCGCTGTCGGCGACATCTCCCACACCGCCAGTGACTGGTTGAGTGCGCCGATGACGCTTTCCATCCAGACGCCGACCGGGAGCGGTGCCGATGTCTGATGGCCCATGTACATCGGGTGGTAATACTTGTTGGCGTCGGCCAGCACCTCCCGCTCGAGGCGGGCGATGATCTCCGCAACGGGAAGTCCTTCGCGCGGAAACGCTTCATCGAACCGCCGTGCCAGCTCCTCCGCCGAGCGCGGCGTCGAGACTTGACCCTTGCCGGCGCGCGTCGATTCGAAGTAGCGAGCGGTCACCGCCGCGAATTGTTCTCCGACTTCGAGCGAGGTGTCTGCCTCCAGCTCGGCGAGAATGTCATCGATCATGCCCGCAAATCTACCGCGACTACCCGTCGAGCAGTCCGTTCTGTCGGACGAAATCAGCCAGCTCGCCTCTCGACCCGACGCTGAGCTTGAGAAAAATGTTCGACAGGTGGGTGCTCACCGTGCGCGCCGAGATCTGAAGCGCGCCGCCAATTTCCTTGTTGGACTTACGGGTTGCGACCATCCGCGCGATTTCCATCTCCCTGCCGGTCAATCCGGCAGCACCGCTCGTCGCCGACTTGGGCGGCGGCCTGACTCCGAGCTCGCGCATCTCCTCACGCGTTCCATCGAGCTCGACGGTCGCACCGATGCGTGCGAACACGTCGTGTGCCTTGCGCAGCTCGCGCATTCCACCTTCCCGGTCGCCCATCTCTACCAAAGCGCCAGCGAGCCGCCGCCTGATTTTGGCCGCTTGCGGAGGAAACGGAATCGCTTCGAGCTGCTCGACGGACGATTGCAATAGCTCGATCGCCCGCGCCGGGTCACCATCTCGGAACCTTGCGAGCAGGCCATCGCACCCATCCGCGTAAGCAAGTCCCAGGCGGTGGTGAAAACGGCCGGCATCGCGTCTCATGCGCGCCGAGTGCTTGGCGGCTCTGTCGAAGTCTCGAGCGAATAGCGCCGCTTCCCCCACGGTCGGCAGGAGCCATTGAAGGGCCCACACGATGTATCCGGTTCGATCGGCGATCTCGAGTCCCGCCTCACCGATGCGAACTGCCTCCTTCGGGTGACCCTTGGCGAGATAATACGACGCCATGCCGAGATGCGCCGGGATGATCGAAGGGACATCGAGCGCGCGTTCACCCGCGCCTTCAAGCGATCCTGCTTTCTCGGCACCCGCAAGCTTCCACGCTTCGTCGAAGTATTCTTTCGCCTTGTGGTCGGAGCCCCGCCACAGATAGATGAGCCCGGACCACACGTAGAGTCGCGGCAGCAGCACGCGTTGGTTCAGACTCTTGGCGAGACTGATGGTGCGCTCTGCCGTTTCGATCGCCGCATCCCAGTCGCCGGTGCTCGATGAGTATTGCACAAACAGTTCGGCCGACCAGAGCGGCAACAGCAGCGAATGCATTTGCTCCGCCAGTCGGTCGCTGGCGGCGAGATGCTTCAGAAAAGCCTGAGCATCGCCGCAAACACCTTCCAGCAGCGTCATCCCCCAATGCGCGGTCCACGCCAGCATTCGCTGACCGGCGGCTTCCGCGTGCGCGATCGCCTGCGTCCCGTGCTCTCGTGCGAGATCGAGCGGACCGGCCCACGCGTAGAGAAGAAGAAGCGCTCTGTGCGCGCGTGAAAGAAGAGCATCGTTCCGAACATCGCCTTCCTTCGCCGACGCCAGGGCAGCCTCGACTTCAGCCTGCGCCTCTTTCAACCGTCCCAGATCCTGGAGAGCGATTCCCTTGGCGAGGCGCAGCCTCACAGTCGTCGAGCGGTCGCTGGATGCGGACGCCTCGACAAGTCCGGCTTCGTAATGCGCCAGCGCGTCGGCGTACCGCCCGCTCCAGTAACACGCGAGCCCCATGCGGTGGTCGATGTCCGCGAGTGCAGCGTTCTCACCTCGTGCCGAGGCTTCTGCGCGAGCGCGGGCCCATAGCTGCATCGCCGCATCATATTCGCCCAGTCGCTGTCGCGTGCGCGCCAGCGTCGTGAGAATTTCCTCGCGCGGCGCTTCCGTGATCATGGGATCCTTGTCCAAATGCTCGAGGGCCGCGGCCAGATAGTTTGCTGCCTCCCGATTGGCGTACTTCTCGATTGCGCCGCGTCCAGCGGCGTAGAGATATCTCACGGCCTTTCGCGCCAGGGATTGCGAATGTGCACGGGCGTAGTGGAGGGCCAGCTCGTCGGCGTGGTCGAGCGCGGCCTCCCCGTAGAGGCTCTCGAGGGCTTCGGCGATCGTCGCGTGCAGCAGGCGCGCGCGCGCCTGCCCAAGCTCCGAGTAGATCACCTGCTGGAGCAGCGGATGCGTGAAGTCATAGTGGATCGCATCGATATCGATCGCATCAATGCTTCCGGTTTCCGCCAGCACTCGCTGAGTCAGCAGCTCTTCCACCGCAGCGATGATTTCCGTCTGACCCAAACCGGAGACTCTGGCGAGCGTATCGTGCTCGGCGCGCGTTCCAATGACGGCGGCGAGGTTCGCCAGGGTTCGCGCGTTCGGTGACAATCGCTCGACTCTCGCACGAACTACATCTCGGATCGTGGACGGCAGGTGAAGAGTCTGCATTTCCCAGCCTGTCCAACGGCCGTCCCTCTGGCTCAGCGCACCTGAATCCACCAGCGACTTGAGCGTCTCTTCGACGAAAAAAGGATTGCCTCGGGTCCAGTCGTACAGCATCGGCGAGAAATGCCTGGTCGCTGCCTTCTCAACACCGAACATCTGCTCGACTATTTCCTCAACGTCCACTTGCTCGAGGGGTCGGAGCTTGTAGACCGTGAGCGATCCGAGGCCCAGCAGCGACTGTTCCGTGCTGCGCAGGATCGCGTTGGAGTCTCGTTCGGTCTCATTGTAGGTACCGAGCAGAATTATTTTCTGGTTCTCGATGTGACGTGCCACGAAATGCAGCAGCTCGAGCGACGATGCGTCAGCCCACTGAAGATTCTCGAGCACGATGAAAAGAGGCTGCTTCGCCGAGAGCCGGCCGAGGAACTGAGAGAAGTTCCAGAGGAGACGCGCCTTGATCTCGGACGGATCGGCGCCGGCCGACGCCCGCTCGCGGTCCGAGGGTCCCGCCAGGTTTGGGAACAGATACCCCAGCTCCGCTACCCCGCCCCGGGTCAGAACGGAAAGCGTGGCGGGCTCGAGCGCTCGGACGAGTGGCAGAAGCGCATCCGAGAAGAGCGCGTACGGAACTCCGGTCTCCACCGGATACGAGCGTCCCACCGCCACGCTCCATCCCCGCTTCGCCGCCTTGTCCGCCGCAGCGGCGGCCAGACGCGTTTTCCCGATTCCGCCCTCGCCCACGACGAAAACGGAGCGCCCAACGCCCCGCCCGGCTTCGTCGAGCGTCTTGGACAGGAACGCGAGCTCGGCAGCCCTGCCGACCAATGGCGCTTCATCAGGCCTTGGCATCGAAGCCTAATGTACGAACCTCGTTGCCCGGATGCTTGGTGCGACCCAAGCAAGTCCTGTTTTTCGAGCTAAGCCAATGGCTCGAATGTCATTTGCCCCTTTTTGAAGGTGTCCTGGACGGCTTGGGCGACAAGTCGATCATTTTGTCGTCGCCAAGGTAATCGATTGACTTGGGAACGCCCAGTTTGCGGAGACGCTGCACCGTGGCCGCGATACTGCCCGCCGCGGACAGAATCTCGGCGGCGAGTTCGGGTATTTCCTCCGGCGATGGGTTGTCCGCCAGAAGTTCTGCATTCATCATCAGCACCGTCAGCTCATTGTTCATTTCGTGCGCGACAGCGATTGTCGTCTCCGTAATCCCAGCCAGGCGCTCGGCGTGCGCCCTTTGCTCCTCCATCTCACGCTCGAGTGTGATGTCCTGAACCTGTCCGATCATATAGGTCGGAATGCCCTCTGCGTCGTGCACCGGGGCTACCGCGAGCGAAACCCAGATCACGCGGCCATCTTTTCGGTAATAGCGCTTGGTCAGGTGGTAGCTGGTGATCTCGCCGGACATGAGCCGCTTCAGCTGCTCCACGTCCGCGCCGACATCATCCGGATGCGTGATGTCGGAAACGCGACGCTGAAGCAATTCTTCCTCCGAGTAGCCGAGCATTTCGCAGAGCGCGCGGTTAGCCTTGAGCCAGCTTCCGTCGCGACCGACGAACCCCATGCCGTGGGGGGAATGACGGAACGCATTTCCGAACTTCTCCTCGCTTTCCCGCAGTGCGCGCTGCATTTCCGCCCGGCTGCTGATGTCGCGTATCAGCCCGAGAAAAGCTTGTTGCTCTTCGAAAATGATGGGCACCGAAACGATTTCCGCGGGGATCACGGTCCCGCGCAGCGAAACGAACCGGACTTCCAGAGGGCCGCCCCCTACACCGCTCTTCAGTACATCTCGGATTCGCTTGATGACGACGGGTGCCGAATCGGGATGCACAAACTCCATGATCGAACGCCCGACCAGTGACGCCGAATCAGAGCCGAGCTGTTCGGCCGCGAAGCTGTTGAGGAAGAGAAACTTCTCCGGCGTGTAGACGACGATCGCTTCAGGCGCCGATTCGATGATCGTCCGATAGTCAGGCGTCATTGCCCGCTCGACATTAGTCATCGGTGCAATACTGCCGCAATAAACAAGCGTCTGCAACGAATCCGTGACCCGGACCTCGACTGTGATTCGCGTCGATGCATTAGTTTTCCAACCCTCGGCGGCTAGTTGCGGCCCCAACCGGCATGAGGACCACTGTCTGAAAAAAAGCGCGAGCGGATCAGGAAGGCACAAACAGCAGGAGGCGGCGATCGATCTTGCCGTACGAACCCACGACCTCGAAGAGGCGAACAAGACGGCCAGCTTTGTCGCACACGAGCTCAATAACCTCCTCACCGTGATTCAAATCAACACTGAGTTCCTGCTCGAGACCGCGGGAGAAAACCCTGGCAGCGCACAGGAGCTCGCCGAGATCCAAAGGGCATCGAGGCGCGCATCGATTCTGGCGCGGCAGCTGCTCGCGTCATCGCGCCTCGAGCCGTTCGATGCGAATCTCGCCGAAGCGGCGCTCAAGAAAAAATCGGCCGCCACCCCGGGAAAATCGGCAGCCCCCAGCCCCGAGAAGTCGACCCGCGCTACCGAGACCATTCTCCTCGTCGAAGACGAAGCTGCCGTTAGGACGCTCGCGAAGAGAATCTTGTCCCAGAAAGGTTATCGCGTCTTCGAGGCCTCTGACGGCGCAATCGCCTTGCGCGTCGCCGCGGCTCACGTGGGCGAGATCGATCTGGTCCTCACGGATGTGGCGATGCCGAACCTGGGCGGACGCGGCATGGTCGAGGAGCTGCTGGAGCTGAGTCCCGGAATCCGCGTCCTGTTCATGTCTGGTTACCCGAAGGAAGAGATTTTTCCGGACAAGGGGAGTGCCAAGCGCACCCCCTACCTCCAGAAGCCCTTCACGGGCGAGACGCTTTTTTCCGAGGTCCGCGCGGCGCTCGGCTACGTGAAGTAGCTGATCCCGGTTCCAGCTGCCGACAAGTAGCTGATCCCGGTTCGAGCTGCCGACGGTTGGCGGCTCTCGCCGATCAGGGCTGCGCCAGCTGGCTCGTGCAATTCGGGCAGCGCGTGGCGGCCGCGTCGATCGACAGTCGGCAGAACGGGCAATGCCGCTTCGGTGCGTCCGGCTTGATGAAGATCTTCGAGATCCGCCAGGCCACGAGCCCGATAATCAGGAAATTGATCACGGCCGCCGCGAAGTCTCCAACGCCGAACTTGACCGGACCGACGCTCCAGGTCGCCTTCTGCCAATCGCCACCGGGGCCGATTTCGACGATGATCGGCATGATCCAATCATCGACAATCGCTTTCACCAGGGTGTTGAGCGCCGTACCCACGACGACGGCTATCGCCAGCGCCACGACGTTCTGCTTCAGCAAAAAATCCTTGAAGTCTTTCATCATTGGCATAATACCGGTTGAAGGGTTCAGGCCGAGAGGGACAAGTTATCGCGCCCGGATGCATCCGCGCGAAGCGCGGCCAGTCTTCGAATCGCGGCGATCCCCGCAACGGGCCCCAGGGCGAGGATCACAAACCCCCAGCGCCAGCCTGCTCGCTGCGCGATGAGCGGGACAACCTGCATCGGCAGCATCGTCAGCAGAAATCCCAGCGAAGTCTGAACGGTGAGCGCTGTTCCGACCGCGTGCGTCGGAACCGATTCGGTCACGAGCGTGCTGAATTGGGCGCTGTCCGCGATCACGAAAAATCCCCACGTCATCGCGAGAGCGCCAAGTATCCAGAGCGGTCCGCCGAAAAGCAATCCGCTGAGCAGACAGCAGCTTCCGCTCATGAAGAGGGAGATGGACACGAGCCGCTCCCTGCCCCGCTTGTCGGCGAACAGTCCGCCCCAGACGGAGCCGAAGCCTCCGATTGCGATCGTCGTGAATGCCAGAAGCGAGATCAACCGCGGAGCGCGGAATCTTCCGCCGGAGGCGGCGGCAACGCTCGCGGCGAGAAACGCCGGAATCCAGGTCCAGAACGCATACAGCTCGAACATGTGGCCGAGATAACTTGCCGTCGCGAGCCGCCACTCACGCACGCGGACCACATCGCCGACGTGTCTCCACGAGAATGGGCGCGAGGTGAACGGGAAGGGCCCTTCGCGGTACCCCAGGACAACGAGCAACGCGGCGATCATGGCCCCGACGCTCGCGGTGAGCACCACCGGCCGAAGGCCTACGTGAGGAATTGCCCGCACCAGATAGGGAATGGCTTTTCCGACCGTGAGCGCGCCCACGATCACACCGATCGCCAGCCCTCGCTGCGAGCGAAACCAGGTCGCGATCATCTTCATCGCCGGCGGGTAGACCCCCGCGAGAAAGAATCCCGTCAGGAACCGCAGTAGCAGCGCGCCCCCATAGCCGGGAACCGCCAGAATCGCGGCATTGGCCACCGCGCCGAGCAGGGCGCAGCCGCTGAAAAGTCTCGCTGCGGGAATGAGATCGGCGAGGTTGAGCACGGCGGCCAGTGCCGTTCCGCAAACGAACCCGAGCTGGACAATGGTGGTCAGCCAGGCCCCCTCCGCTGTCGTCAGGCCCCAGATTCGTTGCAGCTGGGGCGTCACCGCACTCGCCGAAAACCAGAGCGACATTCCAAGCAATTCGGCCAAACCAAGTAACGCAAGCACCCGCCAACGCGTCGAGTATGTGTCTGCTGACATCCAGAAAAATTACCTTCGGTGAGACGCAACTTCGACATTGCGGCGTCCGGGGCCATGTTGAGTATTGAAATGCTGCTGCGACACTCCAACTTCCGGTCTCCCTTGAGGCGAGCGCGTGCGCCTCACCCATGACGAACCCGTCACAGGCAGCTCCGCCGTCCACTCCAGCCGCGCCCTCAGCCCCCGCTGCACGGCCGACGGTCACCACACTGTCGCGCGAGCTCGCCGATTTCCTGGTCGAGCTGTCGATCACACTTAACAAGCACGCCATCTACCCCCAAAGCCATCCACTCCTCCATGGGGCGGTAGACGGTGTGGCGAATCGTCTGGGGATGTTATTCGCCGGCGACCGCGACTCGCTTTCAATAGGCGTCGCCAGGCGCCAGCTGATCATCGAAGGCGTCGCCACCGATCCGCTCAACGCAGTGCTCAAGGAGCTCGCCCAGCGCCTGCACGACCACCACGTAGGCGCGGTGAAGTTCGTACGCGGAATCGGGCGCGATGAATTGGGGGACGCGCTGGCGGCGCTTGCCATCGATCCGGTTCGGTCCGAGAAACCCATCGGCCTTGATATCGAGCGCGTCGGCGAGCTGTGGCAGCACGTGCGATTCTTCCCCCTCACCTACGACCGCCTGCAGCTCATCGAAGACGAACCGGGCGGCGAACCCCCCAGCGCGGATCGGATGGCAGCGGGACGCGCGACCCAGCTCTGGATCGGACTTGCCCGTGCCGCGCTCGTATCGGACACCTCAAATCCCGCCGCATCGCGCGAGGAAGTCGACGATAGCACGGCCCTCGAGCCGGCGACCGTCGCTCGCGCAATCGACGAGCACCAGCGCGAGGAGGCGTACGACCAGGTCATCGTTGGGTACCTGCTCCAGATCGGCGAGGAGCTCAAGACCGCCGAAGGACCTGAAGCGGCGGGATTGCAGAGACGTGTGTCGCATCTGGTCGGGTCGCTCAAGGAATCGACGCTCGAGCGCCTTCTCGAGATGGGAGGCGATAAGGGGCAGAGGCGGAGATTCCTCCTCGACGCCTCCCAGGGGATCACCGTCGAAGCTGTGATCGACCTCGTGAAGGCGGCGTCCGCCGCCGAGGGACAGACAGTCTCTCACTCGATGCTGAGAATGTTGTCGAAGCTCGCCCATCATCCGTCGTCAGGCGGACCGCGCGCGAAAACTGACCCGTCGATTCGCGACGTGATGCGCCGCCTCGTCGACGACTGGACCCTCGACGACCCCAATCCCGAGGCGTATCGCCAGGTGCTCGAGAGCATGTCCGGGTCCAGAAGTGCCGCCCAGAAGCTGCCGAGTGACGCTGTGCCCACAGAAATCGAGCCCGAGCGGATGGTCCAGATCGCAATCGAAGTCGGGTCCATGGGACCGCAGGTCCGCGCCGCGATGGTCGATCTGTACAAGGCCGGTCGCACCGAGGTGTTGCTGGACCTGGTCGAACGCGCCCCCAGCGCAGAGGCAGGCGAACCGGTTTGGGAATTCCTCAAAAGGGAGCGCGTCCTCGAAGCTCTGCTCCAGCTGCCGCGCGTCGACATGTCGCTGGTCGCCCGGTTCGCGCGCCGCACCGGAATCGCGATCGCCCCGATGCTGCTCTCGGCTGCCGCCGTTTTCGACGACGCAAAAATCCGCGGCCAGTTCTACGATTTGCTTCAATCCCTGGGCGACGACGTGGGCGCTCCGATAGCAGAGCGGATCGCTGATTCCCCAACTGTCATTCAGCGTGAATTGCTGGCGCTGATCGGACGCCTGGGCACGCTGCCATCCGATTTTTCCGCGATCAACTACCTCGCCAACGAAGACCCGCTGGTCCGCCGCGAGGCGGTGAGACTCCTGTTCCGCAATCCGGCGGAACGTGACGAGACAATCATGAGCGCGCTCACGGACACCGATGACAGAGTCGTTTTCGCCGGCCTCACGATTGCGCAGGAAAGGTGTCCGCCAGCCGGAATCGAGTTGATCATGCAGCGAGTCGATCGCGGCGAGCTCGACTCCCAGCTGCGCACGGTGGGAATCCGGATAGTCGCCCAGCTGCGGACTCCATCGACTCTCGCCTGGCTTCTCAGGTACGTCGTAACCGACGCTCACTGGCCGAGAAGGCCGAAGCTGCGCGGGTCGACGCCGGAAATGCTGGCTGCGCTCGCCATGGTTGCGACGTATTGGCAGAACGACCCCGCGGCGGAAACCGCTGTCAAACTCGCCGGACAGAGCAGAGATCCCGAGGTGCGCGCAAAGGTGGCGCGCGGCCGAGGAACGACCACTCCGCGGAAGGCTTCCAGAAATGAGTGATCCGATTCGCTTTCTTGTGTCCTTCGGGCAAGCAGTCTCGACGATGGCCCTGTACAACGAAGGACATCCGGCGCGCGAGCGCGCCGTGGACAGATCGTTCCGCTGCCTTCAGGACCTCCAGCAGCACGACGCCAATCCGCGGTTCTCGTTTCTTGGCGAAGAGACCATCTACCAGGAAACGTCTCTTCGCGAGCTCGGTGATTGGGAATGGGGAACGCGTCTGGCGCACGCCGGCGTGCAGCGAATCGAGCTGGACACCAACGTCACCCGAGACCAGTACGAAGAGTTCCTCGAAGAGATGATGGCCCGCATCACCCTGTCCGTCATCGACACGTCGGAAGCCAGACACAACCGCCCGACCGGAATCAAGGTCGGTGCTCTGGGAATACGCGGAGAAACCAGGGAGCTGCAGACAACGTTTGATGCTCCCGCACCCATCGCCACGATCGCGTACTCGCTCGGCGAAGAAGCCGCATCGATCCAGTCGATGCACCGGGATGTTCAGGAGCGAGGCAAGCTGCCGCTGGCCGAGGCGGAGGCTGTCGTGCGCTCGCTGTCGATGGCGATGCACGGCGATCAGGAGATGATACTGCCGCTGCTCCAGCTCAGGGAGTTCGACGAATACACGACCACGCACTCACTCAACGTCTCCGTTCTGGTGATGGCGCTGGCGGAATCCCTGGGGCTGGCACCGCAGGATGTTCGCACGTTCGGCGTCGCGGGCCTGCTGCACGATCTCGGCAAGGTGCACATCCCACAGGATATTCTCAACAAGCCCGGCAAGCTCACGGACCAGGAGCGGCAGGTGATGCAGCACCACCCGGTTGCGGGAGCGAAAATGATTATCGAGAGCGGACGTCGCCTCGACCTTGCAGCCGCAGTGGCCCATGAGCACCACATCATGATCAACGGTCAGGGCTACCCGACGCACCATTACCGCCGCGACTGCCACAAGGCCAGCAAGCTGGTCCACGTCTGCGACGTCTACGACGCGCTAAGGACGCGGCGCCCCTACCGGGACGCGTGGGAAAGCGAGCGTGTGCTGACCTACCTCGAGGAGCGGGCCGGAACGGAATTCGAGCCGGAGGCCGCGCGCGCGTTCGTGACTTTGATGCGCAAGGTGGATAGCGGAATTCAGCGGTCGCCGATGCCCCCGTTAAATGGTGCCGAGCCCGCTGCTTCACCAGTCGCAGACAAGGGCGATCCCGGCCCCCTGGGCGCGCCTCCGAAGGCCCCCGGCGGGTCGCCCTAAGGCCTTCCACGGACCCCGGTGTGCCTTCCATGGACCCCAGCACGCCTTCGACGTACCCCCCCAGCACGCCTTCGACGTACCCCACCGCCCCTTCCACGGACCCAGCGTAAGGATGCGTCGGCACCGACGCATTCCGCGTTGCCTGCGCCGCCAATGCTCGTCAATGATAGACGGGAAGCGAGAGAGAGATCCGGAACGGTGTGATCACCTGCACCTAATCAGGTGATAAGCGGTTGGAATGAAAAAGGGACGTCCCGAGACGTCCCTTTTTCATTTTCAACAGTCTTTCTCTCTCTAGCTTTGACGGGACCTGGCCCGGGGCCGTGATCCACGCTTGTCGAGGAGCGGTTTGTCGAAGAGCATCCGCGGGGGCGTTCGGGCAAGGCCCGACGCATCGAGCCATTTCTCGAGGCCGTTCGCCAGCGCCTGTTGATCCGACTTGCCCAGGGTATCGAATCCCTCGATCAGATCTGTCTGGATCACGCGCTTCGATCTGCTCACGAGTTTCGCGCCCGGGCGCGTGAGGCGTAGCACCGCGCGGCGCCCGTCGGTCGGGTCGGGTGTCCGCGTCACCAGGCCCTTCGTGATCAGTTGACCCACAACTTGCGACACGGTGCTGTGCGTCGTCATGGTGACCGCCGCGAGATCCTTGACCGACTGATCGGGGACCTGGCCCAGCTCCCTCAGCACAAACAACTGTGCGGCGCTGATGCTCAATTCGCGCTCGACAGCCTCGGCCGCGGACCGAAGACCACGCACCATTCGCCGCACCGCATTGAGCGCGCGAGACAGGTCCGGCTGTCTTTTTTTCTTCGGCTTCGGCATGTGAGACCCGCGACGGTTTCGAATCCCGGTTATCCGAGTTGCGGTCCGAGAAGAGCCCGGACTCAGAGCTAATGTAGTACCGACCTGCGGAGCAGAGCCAGCCGACGCTCGCCCTTGGAAAAACGCCCTTCCTCCCCCGGAGCAATACGCTCGTCGGGAATCGAGCCCCCTCGCTCTTGACGGCACCTGGTCCAACAAGAGACTCTATCCCGACACAGGCTCGTGCTGCTCAGAAAGCACAGCCCGGCCCCCCCGGAAGTTCCTGTTGGCGAAAGCTTCACCGAATGCCGAGATGCGATTACTAGCGACGAGGATATCTCTCGGTAGGGACAAGCCTGTGTACCCAAACTCATCCGCCTAGACACGACGGCTCGAGCAGCTTGCCGTCTGCAGGACTCTGCGGCACTTCGCCGTGGAGTGATCGTCGGGTTA
>Ga0193707_1000056_pt1 | contig 28050 bp, 28 predicted proteins | sample U3c2metaG_FD_143043 | JGI IMG/M metagenome (GOLD analysis project Ga0193707, IMG submission 143043) | Soil microbial communities from a riparian zone of the East river system, Colorado, United States - U3c2 | ecosystem: Environmental > Terrestrial > Soil > Riparian zone | place: USA: East River... | reverse complement strand
GAGTGGGATGGCGGTGTCGGTGACTTACACGCTCGAGGGCGGTTATGGATTGGGAGCCGTCGTTCCTGGAGCGGGCTTCCTGCTCAACAACGAGATGGGTGACTTCAACGGCAAACCTGGTCTGACCGACTCCACCGGACTGATTGGCACAGACGCCAACCTCGCGCGGCCGGGCAAGCGCATGCTCTCCAGCATGACACCCACGATCATCGCAAAGAACGGAAAATTGGTCGCCGTGATCGGTAGCCCGGGCGGGCGCACAATCATCAACACGGTGCTGCAAGTCATACTCAACGAGATTGACTTCGGAATGGACATCGAGCAAGCGGTTGCTGCGCGCCGCTTCCATCACCAGTGGCTTCCCGACAAGGTGTACGCCGAGCGGGATGCATTTTCGCCGGCGACCGTGGCCGCGCTGGAAGCGATGGGTTACAAGGTCTCAATGGGCGGTGATCAGGGAACCGCGCATTCCATTCGAATAGATGCGAGCACCGGAGCTCGGCAAGGAGCGCCTGATCCTCGCGATTCGGACGCCGGAGCGGCCGGACACTAGATCTAGCCAGCCTTGGTCGTCGGCTCGCTGGTTGGGTTGACCGTCGTCTTGTCTTCGTGCGTGCCACCCATCTCGAGGCGCGTTGCTTCGATGGCGTACGTGGGGCAGTGGTGAACGAAGTCCCCATCCGCTGGCGACCATTCCACGACCGGCGTGAGCGGGTACGCTTTCCCATGCGCGTCCATCGCCATCACGTCGGGCGCGAGTGCGGTGCAGAGCGTGCACCCGATGCACTTCTCCCGATCAACTGCGATCTGCATCGGCCGGCGGGGAAAGACGCCGAGGCCCCACGTGATGCATTCCTCATAGTGCTTGCAGGCCTCCATCGCCGCCGTGTAGCCCGCTTCGAGCAATTCGTCGGTGTGCGAGAAGCTGAACCAGCCGATGTGATTGACCTTGGGCCTGATCAGAATCATCGGAGGGCGCGTCCACGTTGCGAATGGCGCCAGCTGGAGCGCGTGCATCATCGTCGTTGCCGCGCGGACGTAGATGGAGGCGAACCCGGCGGTCGCAATGTCGTTCTCCGGCTCGAGGTCGCTCGACCCCGTATCAACCGCGATCACGGCGTCCATTCCCCGGCCCGCGATCGACACTGGAAGGTTGTCGAGCACACCGCCATCGACGCACAACCTCCCACTGATCGCCCCGGGAGGATAAAACCCCGGCAGCGCGCACGATGCATAGACAGCGTCGGCGACGCTCACGTCGCGCAAACCTGGCAATCCCCACACGACCTGCGACCCGCGGGAAATGTCGACGGTGTTGACGAGAAGCGTCCTCTTCAGCTGATCGAACCTCTTCTCGGTAGCAATCGATTTCGCAATGTTCCTGAGTGGTTCCTCGAGGTAAATCGCGGGTGAGTGCTGCCGCTCCAGAATCATCCCCATCCGGTTGAGACGGAACAGATCGCGTCGCTTGAGTGCGCGGGCGCGATCGGCCATCTCCGACACCGGCATCCCACGGGCATACGCCGCTCCGATCAGCGCGCCGATGCTCGTGCCCGCGACCACGGTCGGCTCGATCCCCAGTTCCTCGAGGGCGCGAAAGACGCCGATGTGCGCGAATCCCTTGAGCCCGCCGCCGCCGAGGACAAGGGCAACCTTGTGCACCTTGCGTCGGGGCTTGGAGGGAGTTGCTCGTTTTACGCTTCGGGGTGTCTGTCGGGCCATGCTAACGTTGGGTGTGAGACGCTATAATGTAGTGACGTCCACCACTCACACTGAGTAAATCGATGATTCGTTCCACTGTTCCGCTCACGGCTTCCCTCCTCTTTATTGTCTCGACCTCGACCGCGAGTGCGCAAACAGACCGCGAACCCAGCCGCATCACTCCTCAGGAGATCGACGCACACCTCCGCTTTCTCTCGTCCGACCTGCTCGAGGGCCGGGCACCAGCCACGCGCGGCGGACGAATCGCCGAAGAATACATTGCGACACAGCTCCAGGCGTTCGGCGTAAAGCCCGGCGTTGGTGACAGCTCGTACTTCCAACGCGTTCCGATCGATGTCGTAAAAGCCGATCCGAGCACCATCAAGGTCACTGCATCTGGCAAGGCCAACGCCAATCTCCGTTTCACCGACGACGTCGTCGTTTGGCCAGGCTCGGCTACCGACGCTAGCAGCGCGCACGGAGAGCTCGTGTTCGTCGGGTACGGCGCTACCGCTCCCGAGTACAAGTGGGACGACTTCAAGGGCACTGACGTCCGCGGAAAGATTCTTCTCGTCCTGGTGAACGATCCGCCCGCGACCGCCGCCGAGCCAAATCTTTTCGGCGCGAAGGCGATGACTTACTACGGGCGCTGGACATACAAGTTCGAGGAAGCCGAGCGTCGTGGCGCGGCCGGAATGCTGATCGTGCACACCACCGAGCGCGCCGGCTATCCGTGGCAAGTGGTTGTCGGCTCCAATTCAGTCGAGCACCGCCTCCTGCCGCGCGCGGCGGCGGCGCCGCCGCCGATCGCGGTGCGCGGCTGGATCACCGACAGCGCGGCGACGGCGATTCTCTCGCAGGCCGGGCTCAACATGGCCGATCTGCGCAAACGCGCCGAATCCCGCGATTTCCGCTCCGTTCCAACCGGAATCATCATCGATGCCTCGATGCGCAACAGCGTCCAGCACATGTCGGCGAACAACGTCGTCGGACTCGTGCGCGGAATAGACCCGGCGGTCCGTGACGAGTACGTCGCCTACAGCGCGCACTGGGATCACCTCGGAATTGGCCCCGTGGTAAATGGCGATTCCATCTACAACGGCGCGGCCGACAACGCATCCGGTGTTGCGTCGATTCTGGCAATCGCGCACGCCGCGGCCGAAGGAGTGAAGACGCGGCGCTCCCAGCTCTTCATCCTCGTCACGGCTGAAGAATCCGGCCTCCTCGGTTCTGCCTATTTCGGCGAACATCCCACCGTGCCCGCTTCGAAGATCATCGCGGCTCTCAACATGGACATCGTCCCCCTCTTTGGTCGCGTACGGAATCTCACTGTCGCGGGTGACAACAAGAGCACGCTCGGACCTACACTCGCGCAGTTGGTGAAATCCGAGGGCATTCGCATCTCGCCCGACGCACATCCGGAGCAGGGCCACTTCTATCGTTCCGACCATTTTTCCTTCGCCAAGGCCGGAATTCCGTCGGTCTCCATCGGTGGCGGCGACGACATCGTGGGCCATCCGGCGGAATGGGGGCTCGCGCAGTCGGACGACTACACCGCCCACCGCTACCATCAGCCGTCCGACGAGTATAGGCCGAATTTTGATCTGAGTGGCGCGACGCAGCTGGCCGACATTGTGTATCGGTTTGGGGTTGCACTCGGCAACACACGCACCATTCCCACCTGGAACGCCGACGCGGAATTCCGCGCGATGCGCGACGCTTCCAGAAAAAGCCAGTGAGCCGGGACAACCTGGTTTGAAAATGAAACCGACTCAGGGTCAGCGGCCGGACCCTTTGCTCGCCTTCCGCGAAGAGTTTCCGATCCTCGAGCGGACGACGTACCTCGTCTCCAACTCTCTCGGACCGATGCCACGTACTGTCCCCGAGAAGCTGGCCGAGTACGCGCGCGACTGGGGCGACCTCGGCGTAAAGGCGTGGAACCGCGGCTGGTGGGAGCTCCCTGTCGAAGTCGGCAACGAGATCGCGCCCCTGATTAACGCCGATGACGGCGAGATCGTGATGATGCCGAACGCCACCATCGCGCAAACCGCTGTGCTCTCTTCCATCGACTTCTCCAAGGAGCGCGACACGGTCGTGATGACCGAGCTCGACTTCCCATCCATCCGCTACGCGTACTCCGAGATGGCCCAGCGGCTCGGCGCCCGCGTGGTGGTCGTGAGGTCGGACGACGGACTGACGATCGATCTCGACAGATTGTTGGCCGCGATCGACGAACGCACTCGCCTCGTGGCGGTCTCGCACGTGCTGTTTCGGAGCGCGTACCTCATGGATGCGGATGCGATTTGCGCCCGCGCGCACGAGGTCGGGGCGCTCGTTTCGCTCGATTCCTTTCACGCCGTGGGGATCGTGCCGGTTGACGTGAAACGAAGCAAGCCCGATTTTCTTACGGGTGGCGTCCTCAAGTGGCTCTGCGGCGGACCCGGTGCCTGCTTCCTTTACGTGAGCCCGGCTGTCCGCGATCAGCTCAAGCCCGCACTGACTGGCTGGCAGGCGCATGCGCGCCCATTCGCGTTCGAAGATTCCATGGAGTACACGACCGGCGCCTTCCGCTGGCTGAACGGAACACCGGCGATTCCGGCGCTCTACGCCGCGGCGGAGGGGCCAAAGATTCTGCGTCGCGCCGGAGTCGCGGCCATCAGGGAGAAGAGCGTTCGCCTGACCTCACGGTTGATCGAGCTCGCGGATGCCCGCGGCTATACCGTGAATGCGCCCCGCGACCCCGCGCGCCGCGGTGGAACCGTGGCGATCGATGTTCCCCACGGGTACGAGGTCACGCAGCACCTGCTGTCGCAAAACATCCTTGTGGATTACCGCGTAGGTGCTGGTATCAGGATTGCCCCTCACTTCTTCACCAGGGAGGACGAGCTGGACGAAGCCGTTTCGGAGATCGACAAGGCTCTCAAGAGCGGGAGCTGGCAACGTTTCTCGGAAAAAATCGCGGTCGTCACCTGAGCCGTTCTGCCTTGGATGTTACTACCTTGAACAATGCAGTGTCTAAAGAGTACAATAGACCTATACTCGACTCCTCGGAGGGTGCGTAGTCATGCCAACACCTTTTTTGAGTTCTGAAGAGTACGACGAAAGAGCGCATCAGTTGTACAACGAAGGACAGTATGACGAAGCTCTGGACGTACTTAGAGAAGGACTCGGTCTCTATCCGAATTCGGTGGAGCTCCATATTGGAGTTGGCTACGCACACCACGCCCGCGAGGACTATGCGTGGGCCAGACGCAGCTTCGAGGAAGCGCTCGTTCTCGATCCGGACCACGAGGACGCTCTAGCCGGACTCGGCGAGACCCTCCTCAAGTTCGGCCAGCAGGAGCAGGCGCTCCGCAGTTTCCGTCACACTCTCGAGCTGGGCTATCAGGATGACGTCGAGCTGATGCTCCAGATCGGTCGCGCGCTTTTCCGCGAGGGTCTGATCGAAGAATCCAAGCAGTTCTTCGAGATCGCGGCACAGCAGACGCCAGACGCGGCGGAAGCCGTGTCCTGCATCGGCTACGCCGAGCACAGGCTCGGCAACGACGAGACGGCGATTTCGACGCTCCGTCGCGCCTTGCAGATGGATCCGGATCACACCGAAGCGCGGATCTATCTCGGCAACATCTTCTACGATCGCGGCGACTACGAGGCCGCGCTCTATCATCTCGACCGCTCGACACCCGAGGATCACTGGGACGAGCTGGGAATCTGGAGACTGATCGAGCTGAAGAAAATGATCTATCGCCTGCGCGACAATGATCCCGAGCTGCGGCCGTGGGAGGAGAGGCTGCGCGATCTGGCGGGCGACCTCGACGACATCGACGAGATGCTGGCGGAGATCGAGGCGAAGTTCGTCGACGCGGCTCAATCCGAGGCGAAGGGCCAGCTCGAGCTGTTCGGCGCGCTCCTTTCCAGCTTCGCTGAAGTGAAGACAACGTCGGAGTCCCACCGCATCAAGCTCGACGATGGCAATACATTTGAAGGGACGTGGGAAGAAATCGTCAGCAAGATGCGCGATGCCAATTGCCTCAAAGAAACGCCAAAACCGGAGCAGGATGCCGAGAGCTTCATTCGACGTAGCGCGGATGCTGGGCTTTTGCGCATTCTGAGATGAGTCCACAGAACTCGCAGGCGGCGCTTGCAGCATTGAATGGGGTTCGCCCCATTCTCAGTCACTTCGAGAAACCACGCACGGCGGAAGACCTTGCCGCCGACATCATCGATCTCTGGACGGGTGCCGAAAGCGCGCTCCAGGCGCTCGTCGGCAATTCCTCTCTCGCCGGACAACAGCTTGTTCGCGCGGCGCGCCAGGCCGAGGTGATCACGATCGATCAGGCGCACCCGCTGCTGGAGTTTCTCGCCGCCCGCGACCGCGCCAATCGCACCAGCTACAAACCCACGCAGGCCGACGGGGACGCCGCGGTCGATGGATTCAAGGCGCTCGAGTCGGGGCTCACGGGCTCTGTGCCGGTGAAGGCCGCGGCGGCGGCGCCGACGAGTCCATCTCCGGTTGCTTACACCCCACGCCATTCGCGGCCCGCGCAGCCATCAAAACCGCCACCGCCCCCCCAACCCGCGTCACCATACGCGCCTCCCTCCGCGGGTGGCGGCTACCGACAGCCACCGGCCTACGCGGCGCGGAGCATGGCTGGACCGCCCACGATAGAGATGCCGGGCTCCTTCTCATCGGAGCCATCGAGCGGGGGAGGCGGCAGTACTGGCAAAGGCGCAAATGCCGGCAAAAGCGGTAGTGCTGGCAGGGGCGGTAGCGGCGGTGTTGCAAGCGGCGGAATTGGGCGCACCATGGTCCAGCAGGCGTTGGCCGCGGCGGATTCTGGCGGGCGAGGGTTTCCGTGGCTGCCGATGCCGGTGTGGATCGGGATTGTGGTCGTCTTGCTGCTCGCGGGCGGGGGATATTTCTTTTTCGGCCGAGGCGCGAGCGGCGGCGGATTGACCGCCGGCATCGATGCCATGCAGAATGGCCAGCGTGAAGTAGCGCGAGGCATATTCGCCAAGGCAGTGAACGACGACCCCAAGGCGCCGACGCCCCACGTTTTCCTCGCCAGGCTCGCGCGTGGAGAGGGCGATCTCGCCACCGCCCGGGCGCAGCTCGACACAGCTCTACGCCTGGATCCGAAAAACGCGGTCGCGCTGCGCGAGATGGGACTCGTGCTCTTCGCGAGCCGTCAGTACGACCTCGCCCGCCGATTCTTCGTGCGCGCGGTGCAGGCCAATCCGCAGGATCGCGCTTCGCAGGGATACCTCGGCTGCGCCATGATGCGGCTCAATCGCATAGCGGAAGGAACCAAGTGGATCAGCGGTGCCGGCACCGGCCCATGGCAGGCTTGCCTCCAACCGACGACGCCTACTACCGCACCGCCGCCCTTGTGATCGAATTCAGGAACGTCGGGAAGATTTACAAATCACTCCTCGGCAACTCTGTCAAAGCGGTCGAGGAGTTTTCGTTGACGGTCGTCGATGGCGAGATACTTGGCATCGCTGGACCGAACGGCGCCGGCAAGACTACTCTCATCGCGATGATGCTCGGCTACCTGCGTCCGACGACCGGCGCCGTCGAGATCAACGGATTGCCCCCGCGCCAGTACATCGAGCGGAACGGCATCGGATACCTGTCGGAGCTGATCGCGATCAACCCGAAATGGCGCGCCGAAACCGCGCTGGTGCGTTTCGCGACGCTGGCGGGAATCTCCCGCTCGGAGATTCGGCAACGGGTCGGCTACGTCATCGACCTGCTCGGTCTCGATGAGCACCGCAACAAGAAGGTGAAGGCACTGTCGAAGGGAAACCTCCAGCGCCTCGGCTTGGCGCAGGCGTTCCTCCGCGACGAGCAGATCCTCGTTCTCGACGAGCCAACACATGGTCTGGACCCGGTGTGGACGCAGCGCTTCAGGGACGTCGTCGAGGAGCTGCGGCGCCCCGACCGCACGATACTCATTGCCTCGCACAATCTCGACGAGCTTCAGCGTCTGGCGGATCGCGTCGCGATCATCGATCGTGGCCGGCTTCAGCGCGTGGTGAGCACCGGGTACGAAAACACAGCTCCGGTGGCGGGGACGCGATACCGAGTGACTCTCGCCAGCGGGCACGAGTTCATTCGCGCCGTATTTCCACAGGCGGAAGATGCCGGCCGCGGCGAATACGACGTGACGGTGCGCAGCATCAAGGACCTCAACGCGGCGCTCGCCGATCTGATAAGCAGGGGCGCGCTCATCGCGAGCGTCGTCCCCGAGCGGTCCGTGCTCGAACAGCAGTTCAGGGAAGCCGTGGGAGAGTCGCAGTGAGCCGAGTTAGCAGTCTGGCGAGATACTCGCTCTGGCAATTCCGCGATTTCGTGGTCGAGCGCGGAGTTGCGATCCTGATAATCGGATGTCTGTACAACTATGTGTTGATGGCGCCACTGCGGGGCGCTTTGGCCTCGCAAATCGTACCCGGCCGCGCCAATCCCATGTGGGGCATCGCGCTCCAGGTCGCGAGCACTGTCGTGTCTTTGTCGGTTCTCATCGCCGTCAACGGCATTGTATCCACTGATCGCAAATTGGGTTACTACCGGTTCCTGTTCTCGAAGCCGGTAAATCCGGTGCTCTATTACACGCAGACCTTTTTCGTCTACATGGTTGGCGTTCTCGCGTCCATGCTCGTGCTCTCCAGCCTGTTGCGCACGATTCTTCCGACCTTCAGCATCCTCAATTTTCTTCTCTACACGGCTCTCATCTACGTAGCGATGGGCGGAATCGGGTTTTTCCTCTCGGTGGCAACACACTACGACTGGCTGTCTCTGGCGGTGGTGTGGCTGGGCTCTCGTGTTCTCCGCTCACTCTACGGTCCAAAGAACGACTGGCGCAGCAAGTTGGTGGAGCTTCTGCCTCCGGTTCACAAGCTCGACGACGTTGCAAACACCCTGATCGGGACAGGAACCGCGCACGCGACCGATGTACTGTGGCTGTTCGGCTACGGCGCGCTATTCTTTGCATTGGGGCTTGTCGCGCTACGGTGGGGATCGTTGGCTGACTGACCCTCGGTAGCTTCTGGTTTTAAATGCAACTGAACGGGTGGGAGGCGTCAGAGATGCATAGATCCCAGGCGCCAGGTTACTACGCCCGGACTTTTCTACCGCGGGATCAGGGCACAATCAATTGCCTGCGCCTCGAATGCCACAGAGGCAAGTCCGGGCGTCGTGACCTGGTACCTGGCAACTACGCTACTCTGACACCTCCGACCCCGTTCTTTTCGATTTTGTTTCCAAAACCCTTCGAATCGCGTTTGTAATGGATCCAACCAGCATCCACCGCACCGTCCTTCCCAACGGCCTGACCGTCCTCGTTCAGGAGGACCGATCCGCGCCGGTCGTCGCGATCGTGACCCACGTCAAAGCCGGGTACTTCGACGAGACAGATGAAGAAAACGGCCTCTCTCACGCCCTCGAGCACATGTACTTCAAGGGCACCGCGAAGCGTGGCGTAGGCGACATCGCCAAGGAAACCAAAGCGAGCGGCGGATATCTGAATGCCCAAACGATGTACGACACCACGGCATACTACACGGTGCTTCCGTCGTCCGGATTCGCGAGGGGGCTCGAGATTCAGGCCGACGCGTACGCGAATTCCGTCATCAACGCTGGCGAGCTCGCGAAGGAGATGGAAGTCATCATCCAGGAGGCGAAGCGGAAAGCCGACAATTCATCGGCTGTCGCCACCGAGACGCTGTTCGAGCTGCTTCACGATGCGCACCGCATGAGACGCTGGCGTATCGGACGGGAGCCGGGCCTTCGCGCGTTCACGCGCGACCGGATGAACGGCTTCTATCGCAACTTCTACCGGCCCGGCAACACGATTCTGAGCATCTCGGGCGACGTCGACCACGAGGACGCACTCCGCCGTGCAAAGGAGATGTACGGAGACCTGGAGTCCGGCGATCCGGTGCGTCGTCCGGGGCCGCCGGAGCCGAAACACGATGACTTCCGCTACCGCGAGATTTCAGGCGACATCGCGCAAAGCCAGCTCGTCATTGGATGGCGGACTCCCGGCACTCTGGACCCGGACACGGCTGTTCTCGACCTCGCGGCGTCCATACTGGCGACCGGACGTGCATCCCGGCTGTATCGTGCCGTTCGCGAGAAGAAGCTCGCGTCGTCCATCACTGCCTACAATTACACGCCGACCGAGCTGGGCGTGTTCGTGGTTCACGCCGAGACGGAGCCCGAGAACACCGCCGAGGCAGCGCGGGTGATCTGGGATCAGCTGCACCAGCTGCGCGTCGGCGCGCTGGAAGACGACGAGCTCACTCGGGTGCGTCGCATCTTCGAGGCGCGCTGGGTTCGACGCCTGGAGACGGCTGAAGGGCGCGCCAATTACCTCGCCGAATGGGAGGCGCTCGGAGGCTGGCAGCTGGGGGACGAATACTTCAAACGCTACGTGTCCGCCTCGGCCGACGACGTTCAGCGCGTCGTGCGCAGGTATCTGTCAGAGGAGCGGGCGGCCGCTCTCGTGTATCGTCCGGAGAGCGCGCCCGTCGTCGCGCACGACGCGGCGGACATGAAGCGGATTCTCGGTGAGGGCGGATCGGACCGCCTCCCCGCAATTCCGCGTCGCGCCGTCACCACATCACCGGAGACGAAGGGCCTCGAGCTGGAGAAGGAGGAAGCGGGCGTTTCGGTTTTTCGAACGGCGGAGAGAGTTCCCGTGCTCGTACGGAGAAAGCACGGCACGCCGATGGCCAGCATCGGCGTTTACATCGTCGGTGGGGCAGTCGAGGAAGAGCCCGGGCAAGCTGGGCTCACTCTCCTCACCGCCCGCACGATGCTGAAGGGAACTACCACGCGCAGCGCTGCCCAGATCGCGGAGGACGCCGAGATGCTCGGCGGAACGATCTCGGCGAGCGCCGGAAGCGACAGCTTCGGCTGGTCATTGTCGGTGCCCGCGACTGGTCTGGCCGAGGCGCTCGAGCTGCTCGGAGACGTGATACTTCGTCCGACCATTCCCGACGATGCATTCGAGACTGAACGAACGGTCGCGCTCTCGAACGTCGCGATGCTGCGCGACGACATGCACCGCTACCCGGTGAGACTCGCGAGCTCGGTCGCGTTTGCCAAGCATCCTTACGGAACTCCCGCGATGGGAACCGAAGAGTCGCTCCGCGCGATCTCGGCAGAGCAGGCGAGAGAGTGGCACAAGTCGCGGGTCCTCGAATCCGCGGCAGTGATCGGAATCGTCGCCGACGTGGATGCCAGGGAAGTCGCCGACATGGTGGCGCGGGAGCTCGGCGCCCTCCACCTGGAAAAGGCTCCAAAGGTTGGAAAGCCTCGGTGGCCCAAGAGCGTGAAGATTGCGGCAGAGTCGCGCGACAAGGCGCAAACAGCAATTGCGCTGGCATTTCCGGCGCCCGCGCGTGACGACGAAGCCCGTTTCGCCGCCAATCTCATTGCGACCGTCGCGAGCGGACTCGGCGGCCGTTTCTTCGAGGAGCTGCGCGACAAGCAGTCGCTCGCCTACACGGTGCAGGCGTCGGTGAGCGAGAGGAAGCTGGCCGGGATGTTTCTGTCGTACATCGCGACCTCCCCCGAAAAGGAAGGCGTTGCGCGCGCTGGCCTCCTCGCCGAGTTCGCGAAGCTGCGCGACGAGCTGGTATCGGAAGACGAGATGAACCGCGCGAAGGAATACGTGGTGGGATCGCACGCGATCAGCCAGGAAAGCGGCGGCGCTCAGCTGGGAGAGATGCTCGACGCCTGGATGTTCGGCGAGGGCTTGCACGAGCTGCTGGAGTATGACGCGCGAATGCGCGCAGTGACTGCGGACCAGATGCGAGATGTCGCGCGCGAGTACTTCGATCCCGAAAGACGGGTGGAGGGGATAGTCCGCGGCGTGGGGAGGACGGTGTAGCCCGGCGCAATGAACTGAACGGGATCCGAGATCTGAGAAGCGAAGATCTCAGGTCACAGTCAGAACGCTCCGACCTCACTGTGCCCCGGTCCACCCAAAATCGAGTGCTGGTCGATACGACGGAAATGGTCAGAGTGCAGCGACTAACAACCGGTATCTACGCCCTCTGAGATCTCGGATCCCGTTCTTTTCTTTTTGGCGCAATTCGCCACGCCCTACTGCGTCCCCGGCCTCAAGCCTTTCTCCGCCCGGAGTATCGCATCGGTAACCGGCCTCAACCGACCACCCGCCGCCCGCAGCCCGCGAACCGAGTTGTAATCCCCGCCCTCGTAAACGACGAGTCCCTTGATCGGCAACTGGGCGGTCGCCCACGCCAGCACTCCCCAGATCGTGCGGAGCTGATTCTCCTCACCGTGCACGAGCGGATATCCTCCCGCGGCAAAGACCCAGTGTTCCTTCGGCTTGGGGAACTGCTGCATCCAGCGCTGCGCGACACGCAGGTGCGTGTCGAGAGACGTGGCGCCGTCGAATCCCGCGAGCAGCGAGAATCCTACTGCGTCGATCGGCGAGCCAGGGCGCGCCGCCCACGCGTACAGCGTGCTGTCGCGGGTCCCGTAGCTGCTCATCGGGACGCTGACCTTGATGCGCGGATAAATGTAGTGCGCGACGCGCGACGCTCTCGTGAAGTAATCGATCCAGTACTGTGGAGACTCTTCGCGGAGAACGCGTGTGCCTTCCTCGAGTGGATCGACGGCGGGAATCAGGTAGTCCGGCTTGAGGCGTCTCGCGATTCGATCGATGTCCTTGAGGCGTGCAACAGTGTAAGCCTCGCGTGACTGCTTGAATTCCTCCTCTCCCTTCTTCGGGTAGCCGAGTGCGACGATGAGGAGTGTGCTGTCGGATCGCGCCTGCTCGATCGAGCGCGCCAGGGAATCCAGCGCGACGCCGCGCGCTGCTTCCGGATCGATGACGACGCTGATCGCATCGACGCCCAGCGTGTCGGCGAGAGCGAGATCGTACCTGATCGCAAGCGGTGGCGGCCCACTCCTCAAGTCGGGAAAGATCTTGAGCCCGATCCGGAAATCTCCGTCGGGATGTTCCTGCAGCTGGTCGTTCTCGTGTGATGCGTAGCTTCTGATGCCTGCGTATGCGCCGGGCAGCTCCACGACTACGAGAGCCGTCATCGCGATCGCAGCCCCCGCCAGCGCGACACGGGCGAGACGCGTGAAGCCCCACCGCGCTGGAAGCGAAGGCGCGAATATCGGAACCTGGAGGTAGATCGGATTCCAGAGCGCGGGGGTCCCGAAGAACGTTCCCAGCATGCTGGCCTGCGCCGCGTTGAGAGCGAGACCGAATTCCGTGGGCGAATGACCACGCATGATGGCGAACTTCGTCACCGCCACGGTGGCGATGATGACGTTGTAAACGAGAAGCGGAAAACCCAGCAGCGGAGTCACCAGCCGCCGGCCCAGCGCGTATACCGCCTGCACCACGAACAACAGCGCGGTGAATGGCCACAGCCATGACACGAGAATGATCGCGCGACCGTACAGAAGCGATTCCGACGTGTAAGCGACTACGAGCGCGGGCACGAGCAGCAGGCCGGCAATGCCCGTAATCGTCTGAAAGGCGCGCGGGATGCGCCGCAGCTTCGCGATTCTGCCCGCCATCAGGATGTCCCACGCGATCATCGCGACCGAGAGGGCGAGGTAGATCACCCCGAGCAGCCTGTGCGAGGTCATCGAGCGAAGCTAGACATGCTCGCGCGCGCTGGCAAGCGCTCGGACGCGGTCGTACTTTTCGCTCGCATGGGTCGTCGCGCTCTGCTCAATCTTCCCAATACGATGTCGCTGTCGCGGGTGGTCCTGGCGCTCGCATTCGTGCTCGTGTCGGAACCGTGGGATCGCATCGCACTCATCGCGGTCGCGGGATTGACGGATTTCATGGACGGCTGGCTCGCCCGCCACAAAAAATCGGAGAGCACCGCGGGTGCGTTACTCGATCCAATCGCGGACCGCATCTTCGTGTTAGTCGCGATATCGACCTACCTCGTTGAAGGCCAACTTTCCACCGCGCAGTATTTCATCTTCCTCACGCGGGACCTGGCCACGGCTGTGGGGTTTCTGGTCGCCAAAATTGTTCCAGCGCTGCGGCCCGCCGTGTTCAGGGCGAGAATGCTAGGCAAGATTGTCACCGTCCTGCAGATGATCACGCTGGTGGCGATCATTCTGATGCCGGAGCTGACCGGGATCCTGGTCATGGCGATCGGGGTCGTGTCTGCCGCATCGATCGTCGACTACACGATCGCGCTCTGGCGGGGACGCACCCGCTCGAGCACGGCCTGATCCCAATCGATGCGAGCCCAGCGGTCGCTCCTGAGCCTGACGCTAGGCCTGACTTTCGTGGCGTCCGCGGCCGCACGCTCGCAGACCCCGGAGCAGCCTGTCCAGATCGAAGGAAGGCTCGACGCCATTATCGCTCGCACCGCTGGCGTTGAGGCTGGCCTCGGAGTGAGTGCTCCCTCCGGGATCTACGTCCGGTCCGGCATCGTCGCTGGAATCGGCGCGGGCCGCCACGGCGTCGAAGGCCGGACCGATCTGATCACGAGATTCAGCCTCGACCCGTTTCGTCAGAGTCGGTGGGCTCCGTACGGCGGAGCCGGAGTATCAGGGCGGTACCGTTCAAAGCTCGACGGAGGCTCGCGGGCCTACCTGCTGGTGTGCCTCGGCGTCGAGGGGCCGCTGCCCTTTGGCCGGACATCCGGGATCGAGCCGGCGTTCGAGCTCGGTCTTGGGGGCGGGGCGAGGTTCGCGGTCATACTACGACGTGGGATCACCGCTCGAAGGTGACGACGCCGCAAAAAAAGAAAGGGCGCCCAATGGGCGCCCTTCGATCAAACTGCCTGTCTGACCTTCGGAGGCTGAGCGAACCGCTCTCCCAATACCCGAAGCTCCCCTACTTCCACTGGCGTCAGCTCATGGTACCGCTCCGCCAGGTAATCCATCGTGTTGTCGAACCAATCCTTCTGATCTTCGGGCGCCGAGCCGACTACGCCACAGCGCATGATCTGCTGGAACAGCTCGTCCCGGGCCTCCGCAAACGGAGTGGCCGCTTTGACGGGCTCCTTCCGGAATCTGTTTTTCTGAGTGTTCATCAATTCGGTTGGAGTAAAAACGTCTATGAAATCGTGATCTTCAATCTACTTGTGTTAGACACCATTTCATAGAAGAAAGGTTCAAGCTTCATCCCTTTCTTGACCCTTTTCTTGAGATCTGAGCAGCAACTACGACCGATTCATGCGGCAGCCCGTCGTTTGATGAAATCGAGCAACAATTCGGAGAGATGCTCGGGGTTTTCCTCCGGAACGAGCCGCGCGACTCCAGCGAGCCTCACCAGCCTGGCGTCCGGAATGGCGTTGACCAGCCTGTCCGCCAGCTTGGGCTCGACCCACTTGTCCTCATCCCCCCAGATGATGAGCGTCGGCGCCTTGATCTCGCCGTACTCGTCCTCGTCCAGATCAGCCTTGTTCACCGCGCTCGCCAAGGTCAGCAGGTGCTTCGCCCCATCCTTTCCGACGAAAGGAGCGAGATATCGGGCGATGAGCTTCATCGGCATGTGCTCCTGATCGGCCACACTGCCCTTTAGCACTCCCTCAAGAAGTGGGGCAGCGCCCATCACACCGCGAGTAAGACTGAACGCGAATCGCGCCGTGCGCCGCTGCATCTGGGTGATCTCCTTCGCCGGCAGCTCCTCGAACGCGGGCGTGTTGATCAGGACCAGCTTTTCGACGCGGTCGGGACGATTCGCGGCCAGCTTCATCGCCACGTCACCGCCGAGGTCCACGCCGACGATGACCGCGCGCGAGACGCGGAGCACCGTCATCGCGGCGTCGAGATACTCAGCCTGTGCCGCTATCCCGAAGTCGGCGTCCAGAGGACGGTCGGACTGCCCGTGCCCGAGGAGATCCACCGAGTACGCGGTGTGCCCCGCGGCGGTGATGGCGGGAGCGATGGCGCGCCACAGAAAGTTGCACGTCCCGAATCCGTGCAGAAGAATGACGGCGGTGCCGCCATGCCCGTACCGCTCGACGTGCATTGCTCCCGGACCTACTGGAGCTCTCAGGACATCAGCTTGCATCTACATACCCCTCTCTTAGCTTTCGCGTCACAACACATTCAACGCACGAAATCGACCACGGAAGATGCCTCCAACAAACGAACCACCGCTCCCACGATCCGCTCGCGCCTCCCGCCCGGCGACCGGTGCTGAAGCAGATCGCGTTCAGAGAGACAAGAACGTACCCCCGAAAAAGATCGTCAGGGAGGCCCGTGCATCAAGTCGGCCAAAACCCTTCCTCTGGGTGCTCGGCCTCATCGCTCTCATCGGAGTCGCTGCGCTCGGATACGTAGCGAGCAGGCCCAAGTCCAGCCCTGTTGCCGTCAATGAGGTAGCCGACACGGCCAACGCCGGACCTGCTCAGGGCTACCTGATGGGCAAGGTCGATGCCCCGGTAAAGATTGTCGAATTCGCCGATTTCGAGTGCCCATCGTGTGGGGGCTTCGCGACGATTACAGAGCCCGACGTGCGAACGCGAATCATCGAACCAGGCCTGGCCAACCTCACCTACTATGATTTCCCGCTGACCCAGCACCGCAACACACTCGCCGCGTCGAACGCCGCCGCGTGCGCCGATGAGCAGGGCAAGTTCTGGCCTATGCATGACCGGATCTTTCAGGGGCAGGACGAGTGGAATGGCGAGGCGACCGACGCTCCGAAGCCATTCTTCAAGCGCTACGCTGGCGAGGTCGGCCTGGACGTAGCGAAATGGGAAAGCTGCTTCGATGCGCGCAAATACAAGAAGCGCATCGCCGCCAATCTCGCCGAGGGCTTGAGGCGGGGAGTGAACTCGACCCCGTCGTTCATCATCGGGAACAAGATGTATTCTGGGTTGCGCTCGTACGATGAGCTCAAGAAGCTCGTCGATTCGGTCGGGAAAGCCATGACCCCTGCGGTCGCGACGGGTGGCCCCACGGTTCCAGCGAAGAAAAAGTGACGAAGCGGATGATCGTGGCCGCGCTCGCGCTGGCCGGGATCTTCATCAGCCTCTACCTCACTCTCTACAAGCTTGGCGTCATCGGCGAGCTCAGCTGCACCATCGGCTCGTGCGAAACCGTAAACATGAGCAAGTGGTCGAGGTTTCTGGGGTTGCCGGTGGCCGCTTGGGGACTGCTCTTCTACCTCGACGTCTTCCTGATCGCGCTGGCCGGGACATTCCCTCGCTTTGAAGGCGAGCCCGCAATCTCGCTCGTGCTCGTAGCCGAAGCAGCCATTGGCGTGCTGTTTTCGGCGTGGCTGACCTACCTGGAGGTCGGTGTCATCCACGCGATATGCATCTGGTGCGTCACGTCGGCCTGCATCGTGGCCGTGATTTTTCTGGTGAGTCTCGCGGATCTGAGGGAGACACGCCGGGTAGGCCGCGAAACCGACGCTACGGCGTAGGCCCCGAAAATGAACTGAACGGGATGCGAGATCTGAGAAGCAGAGAGCTCAGGTCATAGTCAAAACGCTCCGACCTCACTTTGCACCGGTCCAGCCAAAACCGAGGCGCTGGTCGATACGACGGAGATGGTCAGAGCGCAGTGACTAACAACCGGTATCTACGCCCTCTGAGATCTCGGATCCCGTTCTTTTCCCGTATCGGCGCTCTAGGCCCCTCTCTTAATGTCCTGGGAGCGAGATGCCTCATCCAGCCTGAGCCGTGGCTTCTCAGCCGCGACATCCTCTCCCTCGCGTTGCATCCGACGCCGGAAGGGCACAAGATCCCGCCCGAGATGCACCAACGCCCGGGTCGCCACCGTGCTGGCCAGCGGCTCGGGGATCCCCATCACGCGAATGTAGGTGTCGATGGCCCGGTCGAACGAGAGATCTTCCGCCAGAGTGTCGACGAACATCAGCGCGTTGTCGACGTGGCCACGAATAATCGTCTCTTCGGCACGCGCCTGTGACAGGCGCAGGCGCCGCTCCGCGTTCGGATTCAGCTTGCGGCCGAAGATCGATTCAGGAAACAGATTTCGAAGGGGCATTTAGCCGTCCGTCGGTTGGATTATGTACCTGATGTTAGGCACGGAGCGTACCAGAGGATAGGCCTTGCCAGGCGGCCAATTCACCTCCTCCAGGGCCTGAGCGGCGCTGGCCTCACGGTAGGCCTCACAACGTCTCCGCGAGTCGATTCGATCACGCCGATGAGCCTGGACCGGCGCGATGCAAAGAGCCCGGGGAGACCCCCCGGGCTCTGAAACTCAGTCGCGAATGCTCGCAACCGTTACGGCGTCACGATGATGATCTGGTTCTGAGTTTCGGTTCCAGTCGTGATGGTCAATCCGCCAACCAGCAGTGCGGGCTTGAACCCGCTGGCTGCCGGTGGAGTCGCGCGCACCACGTAGCTTCCGGGGAGGAGAAAGCCGAATCGGAAGTTTCCGCTCGCATCGCTGCTCGTGCTGGCCACGATGTGCGTAGGATCCGCGTCGGTGATAAGTGAGCCCGCGGTCAGAACCTCGACCGTGGCGTCCGGAACGGCTGCACCGGTCGCGGTATTGGCGTGCACTGATCCCGTCGCGCTGCCGGTGATGTCTTCCGCAACGGCCCGGACGACAGGCTTGAAGTTGAAGCCGTTTCTGGCGGCGTTGCCGCGCATCACGAAGCTGCGGCCGAGGTCGAAATCGAGAGTCATCACCGAGCCGTTTTCCGTCAGCGAGATTGGCTGGTCCAGGTTGATCTTGATGCCTGAATGACCCGCGCTCGGGAACTGAATCGCCGGCTGCGTGCCATCCTTCAGAGTCATCGATGATTTGCTCGGATCGATGATGAGGCGGAATCCGTTGTAGGTACCGGTCGCGAGCGTTGTCGCTCCGAGATTGCTCGTAACCCCATCAGCCAGGTCGATCAGGTTGAACGACGCGTTCGGCGTAGCGACGGTGGTCCATCCGCTCTGATTGGATTCGTCCGAGGCTTCCGCATCTGTTGGGTCGGCCGTTCTGGCGTCGACACGGACGACGAAAATGTCCACGCTGGCGACATCAGAGAAGGGAAAGGGGGCGTCTGTCATGCGCACGGTGAGAAGTCCCGTACCGGTGCCTGAGGAATCACTGCACGCGGCCAGGCCGAAGGTGGCGAAGGCGATTGCCGCGGAAAGTCGAAGGCTCCTGCTCATTGTTCTTATCTCCAGCATTGGTGAGTTTGGTTCTGAATCTGAGTCGGGAGCCCGTTGCAGATCGCCCCCATATTGCTAGACTCGCCGATCGCGCTCCGGCGTCACAGCTCATCCGGAATACAGTGCGCGCGGCGCGGCGGAAGCTCCGAGGATTAGGAAAGAATCCCTCGAGACCGCCCGAGAAAAAAAGGGAGCGGCTCTTCGCCGCTCCCTTTCGTTCACTCTGTCAGTTTTCCCGCATCACTTATTTGGCGGCGGGCGGTGGCTCTGGCCGGGGTTGGATTTCTTTCCCGCATTTCCCGGCACTCCGGCCGGAGGACCAGCCGTGGCTGGCCTGTGGCTCTGCCCGAAATCGCGGCCGGTAGACGCTGGGCGGTTTTCTTGCCCGTTCGACCCCCTCGCGGGAAAGTCGCCAGGCATGCTCTCCAGATCGGTGTCCGATGCCCGTGCCTTGAGACGCGCAAGGACGCGCTGCAATGCGTCGTCGGAACTCAAGCCGCGATCGGTAAGACTGCCGATCACGAACAGCGGGACAGCGAGCGAGCGTCCGGAGGGCGCGTTCTTCGCCAGAAAGCTGATCGAGGAGCCGTCGACTCCTTTGCGAATCGCTTCGGCGCCCGCATCGATCTCGTCACCCGCCGGAGCCGACGCCCGAGCACTCGCCAGTGCTCCTTTTGCTACTTCCATACGCGCAGCCTGTTCGTTCACGGAGCGCTCAATGCTGATCGGGTCGACGCCCTTCGCCGCGAATTTCAGCGCGCGATTCTCCAGCGCTTCCGCGGGCAGTTGACGCGCCCGCGCGGCGGCGATGCGCGCCAGTACTCGCTGGGCGACATCAGCCGGCAGCACCTCTCTCAAACGTGCGGACGGATCCCTCGCCGGAGTCTGAGCAAGCGACGACTGCGCGCTCAGCGAGATGGCCAGAATCAATACGGCGAAGCTTCGAATTGGAGTCATATATGTATCATCTCCGCTGGGGAGTGACGTGCAATCTGTCGCAAGACAATGGAAATGGCGGTCCAGCCTCGTTGCGCCATACAGGATAGACTCCCGAATCCACTCGGGAGGTCACATTCAGGTTATTCAACGACCAACAATCCAACCGTTCCTCCGAACTCGTCGACCATCGACAAGAGTCCGGGAGGCACGGTCCAGTCACGTCCATTTATTCTCAAATTCATTTGATACTTGCCCCGCTTGAGGGCGAGAGTCGATGTCCACCAGCCATCCCCAGTGGGAACGAGCTGTATGGGAGTCCAGTTCGAAAAATCACCATTGATCTCGACCACCCGCGCGCCAGGAACGTCGACACGAACCGTCACCGCGTCACCGGGGCCACGACGCGTGGTAAATCCCGCAACCGCCGGGGCTGCATTCGCCTCCAGCGCCTGCGGTCCCAACCCGGAAGCGATCGGCTCATTTGAGTCTGAACCCGGGTGTCGTCCCTGCGCGAGGTGGAGACTCACGGACACGAATCGACCACCGGGAAATCCCTGGGTGGGGTCGACTGGATAGTTCCCGCCGGCCAGCGCCACCCCAATTCGCGGCGTCATCCAGATGATCGCGCTCGCACTTCCCCACGCCTTCACGTTTGCGCTCAATGTCGTAAGCTGGTCTCCCGAGCGGAAACCGAGCACTAGGCCAAGATCGACGGACTTGCTCTTTCGGGACAGCGACGCCTGCGTGTCGGCGTACTTGATCGAATCATTTACGATTGTCGGGCTGATCGTGAACAGCAAATTCGAAGGACCCATTTCGAGGGATGCACCGGCTTCGCCAAGCAGTACGCTTCTCCACGCGACAGCATCCCACGTGCGACCACCACCAAGCCCCAGGAATAGCTCCTTGTTGTCGCGCGGAATATGGATCCGCCCATTTGCGATCACTTCGCCGGTTCTGGTTCCATCACTGTGTGCGCTTCCTCCAGCGAACGCACCCAGCTCCGCGAAGACCAGCCGCCCGGTGGGAAAGAAGCGGGAGGCGGAGAGCGCTCCCTGACTGCTTCCACCACCAGAAGTGAATTGCGAGTAAGTGCCAGATGCCTCCACGATCGCGGAACCCCAATCGGCGAGCATGTGCGGAGTAACTGTGGCGGCGCTGGTGGAGAGGGTATCGGCGTAACGAAGGGCGGCCGCACCGACGTCCAGGGTGCTCTCAACTCTTTGAGCGTGACCGGATCGCGCGACAAAGAGAAGCGCGGTGAGCGCTCCTCTGAAGCCTGCCAAAATTGGAGCTCGTCCAGCTATCAAATAACCGCGGGTGACGGATGGGGCAGCCGAGGATCTTCTTACGTCGCGCTGTTGGCTGGGGTTTCTACCCGGATCACCGAGCTCTCGGTCCCAAAATCATCAGAGCTCTTTGCAGCAAACGGATCCGCAACCCAGCGCGAACCGTTGATAATAAAAGCATACTCATGCCGTCCCGGCGAGAGGGGAACGGATACAGCCCAGACACCTGGCGCTCCCGAACGATTCAATTGGGTAGTTCCCTTCGCCCATTCGTTGAAATCGCCGACGAGCTCGACCCGCTTGGCGCTCGGATCTACGAAGACAAACCGCACGATCTGCACGGTGTCGCGGCCTGGTGTCGCCGCGGAGCGAGCGGTCACTGGGGTCACCCTCGAGATCCGCGATCCGATCTCGATGCCGGAGACCGCGATGATCCCGGCAATGCCGGCGGCGAGTGCGAGACCCGTGAGCGGGGCAATCCGGAACACTCGCTCAGTGCGCCACCACGGGCGCGCAGCGCGCTGCGGATAAAGTGTGCCGGCCTCGGCGCGCACCTTCTCCATCAATCGCTTATCGAAGGATGGATGAACGTGCTCTGGGGCGCGGAGTCGCGCCGCAATCCGCTCTGCAAATTCAGCGTCCTTGGCGATCGCGCTGTCGTCGTAGTTCTCAGCCATTGTAAACCCCTTCAAGTAGGTCTCGAAGCATGTCGCAAGCCCGCTTCACTCTCATCTTCAGCGCCGACACACTGACGCCTGTCATCGCCGCGATCTCGTCGTAACTCATCTCTTCTACATGTTTCAGCAGGAAGGCCTCGCGCTGATCGACCGGAAGCATTCCCAGCGCTCTCTCGATATGTCCTCCGACGTCGGCATCCTCTTCAGGTTCTGAACCGGGCGCCACTGCCCGATCGATCGCACTCGGCGCGGGAGTAAAGCGAAGCTCCCGATCCCGGCGGCGCGATGCGTAGGTCCGGCACTCGTTGACGACGATATGATAAAGCCATGCTCCAAAGCGATCTCGCTCCCTGCAGGTACTCAGACCGCGAAACGCGCGCATGAAAGCCGACTGCAGCGCATCGTCTGCGTCCGCACGTGACCCCAGCATTCGCACCGCAAAACGGGCACATGTGTCCTCGTGGCGCCGAACCAGCTCGGAGAACGCTTCAACGTCCCCGGACAGTACGGCCGCGATCAGTTCGGCATCCGTTGATCCTTTCACAAGTGAATGACTATGGAAGGGCCTACACGCGTCACAAGATAGTAGTCCCGTCTATTGACCTGTCATGGATCCCGTTTGTTGACCCATCACGGAAACTGGCAACCCGGATCGACCCTACGTTCGCAAACGCCAATCGCGACTCGTGCTGCCACGTAACACAAACTGTGTCAACGGGTTAGCAGACATCGGCTTCGTTGGCTGCGGACAGGATTCATCATCCGGTGACGTTTCCCGAGACAGAAACAGTCTTTTACTCACAAGCACAGCAGTAGGCTCTTTTCCTGAGGGTTCTTGTCATGCTTCGGATGAACAGGCGGGGCTTCACGATGATCGAGTCCATTATGGTAGTCGCCGTAATCGGCATTGTCGCGGCAATTGGAGGCCCCAAGGTCTCCTCGGCCCTTCAGCGCCGCACGACATCATCGGCCGCCGACCAGTTTGTGGCGGCGCACTCGCTCACGCGTTCGACAGCGATTCGGTACAGTCGTGTCGCTCAGCTGCATGTCGACGCCGCAGGGCAGCGCTTCTGGGTGGACGTCGACACGAGCGCTAACGCGGTCGGCCAGCGCGCGACAATCGCGAATATCCGCTACGTCAGTGATGTCGGCCTTCAGATGGCAAGCAATCGGTCGCTCCTTTGCTTCGATGCTCGCGGAATCGCATCTACCGCCGGCTCGTGTGAATCGGGCGACGCCAAAGTGATTTTCTCCGATGGCGTCGTTGCCGATACCGTCTCGACAACGATCCTGGGTAAGGTGCTGAGATGAAATCCACCAACGCCGCCGGCGCTAACCGGGACGGCTTCTCCCTGGTGGAAGTCATGATTGCAATGACCCTCTTGGGAGTTGCTATGATGAGCCTCGCCGGCGCCGCATCTCTCGGGCTCTCGCAGATGGGCAAAGCACGCCAGGATCTGCAGTACTCGGCCGATGTGCAGCAGGTCGCCGACAGTCTCGTCGGCTCGGGCTGGAATCACGTCTCCAATGGATCGGCGACGATTCGTGGCAGACCCGTCAGCTGGACGGTCAGCACCGCAAGCGCGAACTCGAAGAAGGTCGATCTCCTCGTCCAGCGTCGTGGACAGGCAAATCAGACGACGATCTATCAGGATACCGTCACGCTCTACGTCTCGAATTCCCAACTCCAATGATGCGGATGCGACTCGGCCGCCTGGGCGACGACCGTCGCGGCTTCACGCTGATTGAGCTGCTCGTCGGCATGGTCCTCGGGGCGATAGTCATGACTGGCGTCGTTCAGATGATGATCGTGCAGGGCAGGGGCTATCGCAAACAGCGGGAGATGATCGACGTTCGTGAGACGGCCCGCGAGGCCGTCGCAATGCTCTCGTGGGACCTGAGGCAATCGTTGACTGGAGGAAGCCCCCTCGCGGCCATGGGTCCAGGCATGGTCGCTCTACGCTCGCCGCGCGGGCTGGGGACGATTTGCGCGAAGCACGCTACGCTCGCACGCTATGGCCTCTGGAAGACGGGTGGCAACATCCTCGCTGGAGTCGATGACAGCGCCCTGGTCTATCAGCTGGGACGCGACAAATGGACTGTGCTCAAGATCACCGCCGTGGGCACTCCGGCCGCGATGGGTGTCACCGCGTGTGCCTGGCCCGGAGCTCGGCCGCCGGACGTAGTCGTTGAATTCGGGGTCGGTACAAAGGCCGACACATCGTACATAAAGATTGGCGCACCATTCCGGAGCTTCCGTCGCGTCCAGTACGCGGAATACCAGCTCAATAACCGCTGGTGGCTCGGCAGAAAAGTCGGCGCGGCGGCATCGTACGATCAGCTCACCGGTCCCCTCGTCGCACCCGCAAATGGCTTGACGTTCACGTACTACGACACACTTGGCGCTGTGACCGCCAACCCATCCGCCGTCGGAAGCATCGCCTTCACTCTCCGGACGGAGAGCTTCAAGAATACTTACGTGGGAACGACCTACGTCTATCAGCGGGACTCGCTGACGACGAAAGTTGCTCTCCGCCGCTAAGGAGATCGAGTGCAGCGCAGAGTAGCCGCAACCAGATTGCAAGCGGTCCACGACGAATCGCTGGATCTCACCCGCGCCGATCGAAAGGGTTTCGTGCTTCCCACTGTAATCCTCGCGATCACGGTCATGAGCCTGATCGCCGTTGTCTCTCTCAGTACGGCGTCCGATGAGCGTAGTGCGTCACGTGCGACGAGAGAATCGACGCTCGCGATGTATGCTGCCGAGTCCGGACTTCGACAGACCTATGGCGCGTGGCCGACAGCCTCGGTTAACAGCCTCAAGCCAGGCGATAGTCTCGACCTGGGCTGGCAAACGCTTCCCAACAAGGCCTCCTATCGCTCCGTGATACATCGCGTCGACAAGGGCGGCCTCCAAGAGTACAACGTCGTCGTACAGGGCCGACGCACTGATCCAACGGCAGGCATCATCACGATCGTCGGCGCTGCCGGGGGTGTCCCGATCTTCAAGTACGCCGTTCGTACTGAAGGAATACTCTTCCTGAATAACGGCGGACTGTTCGACGCATTCGATTCCGACATTGGGCCATACTCCGTGGCAACCGCGGATACCATCGCCAACCTCTGGGCGCAGGGAGACATGACGGTTATTGGCACAACCGTCAAAGGCAGCGCGAGCGCGACCGGAAGCATCACCTTGGGCACTGGTGGAGTCGTTACCGGCACCACGGCCTCGGCAGCCACCGCGCTCACGCCGATGGACATCATTCCCTGCCCGGCGGGTGGCTTCACACCGACGGCGAAGGTGCCGACACAGCCCGGCGTCACCTACAGCTCGACGACGGGACTCCTCAAGGTTACCAGCGGGACGCTCACTCTCACCGACACCTCCTACTTTTTTGCCTCGATCGTGATGACGGGGAGTAACACCAAGCTCGCGTTTCCAGGGACCTCGCACGCAAGTGTCGTCTTGCGTGACTCAATCAACGTGGGCAACAGCACAATCGTCAACAGCTCGATGAATGCGACGGAACTTTCGTTCGCGTCGTGCGGGACTTCCGCGACTCCGGCCTACTGGGCACTCAGTTCCGGGGGAACGGCCTCGTATTTTTCGGTTTACGCGCCGAACCACATCGTCTATGAGCTCGGCGGGGGCGATTTCTACGGCGCCGTGGTCGCCTCGATCTATTACGCGCAGGGTGGTGGCAAATACCACTACGATGCGGCGCTCGCCAGACAGGCGTCGAACAAAACCGCCGTGCAGCCGGGTTCGTGGGCGCAGCTCCCGGGGAGTTGAAGAAGGGAACAGTGTGCGATTCGTTCGGTTGCGCCGTCCGCCGGCGCGTTCGTGAGTCGGAAGACAGAGGTAGGTGGATGCAAAAGGAGCCCGGGAATCATCCCGGGCTCCTTTCTATTTTGCGAAGCTACGACTTGCGGCGCAGCTCTAGAGATTCATTACACGCAGGCGATCACACCGTTGGCCATGCTGCAAACCTTGGCAGACTGCGAGTGCGTGGCGGTTCCGCTCCATGAACCCGGCGGGCCGGCGACGTTCACAATCACGACCGTGACGTTCTGCGACGGGCTGAAGCCCTGCAGAGGAACCAGGCTGGTGGCGGTTCCACCGAAGTACGCGCCGTTGTTGTCCGCGGCGTACTGCTCTTCGTAGGTCGCCATGTTGCGCAGATCAGACTTCATCGCTGCGACATATGCCTTGTCCTTCGTGTTCGCAAACTTGGGGATCGCAATCGCGGCAAGAATGCCGATGATGACGACTACGATCAAAAGCTCGATAAGGGTAAACCCCTTTTTGTTGCGTGACATCGGGAATTCTCCTGCAGCGGTTGGATGACGCAAGCGGCTCATTCGCCGTTGCATAAGAAGGACTCTACAGGATTGGTTATGCAACCCTTTAGCGCCTTCTGTTCCCCGGTTAAGTGCCTGTATTCCATGACTTTATCGTTAACCCAACCTGACTAAATCGTCACGAAGCTTATGGGGATGTCAGTGTCAGAACGATCGCCATGCTGTAGATGCCGGGGGTATCCAGCGTCCAGTCGTAGAGCGTCTGAAAATAGAGCGTCGTGGCGTTGCTCGCGGTCGCTGCTCCCGTGACCAGGTTCACGTCGGTGGTCGTCAGCGCAACGAAGGATCCGCCCGAAGCAGTGCTCCACTTGAGATCCGCGGCCGGTTTGTTGACTCGTGCCGGAGCTCCCGGCGAAGTGTTCGTCGCGGTCCACGTCGCGGTGGCGGCGTGCAGATGGAGAGTCCAAGAGGCGTTGGCGCTCACCGTAAAAGTGGGCCCGGTAGTGGCGTTGAATCCCGCGTCGAAATCTGCCGGCGTCGGAGCCGTCAACGGAGTCAAGACGGGGGTCATCTGCAGCCGGACCACACGTCCGGCTGTCATGGATACACTGCCCGGAAGACCGCAGTTCGCTGGCGCACCGCTGGCGGTGCACTGCGCGGAGGCCGAGGAAGCCACCATCGGCAATCCCATCATCACCGCGATTATCGCGGCGCCAAAGGTCGAACCTCTCATCTTGTCTCCCGTTCAACTCTAAAGGTTCCGGAAGCCATGGTCCCGCCAGATGACGAGACCCAGTTTCCGGTGATTGTGTCAGCGACGATCTGGCCTACGTGACGACGTGGAGTCGCTTCCTGCAGGTCCGCATCGAAGTCTATTACATCGGTACCGCTTTCCGAGCCGCTCATGGAACCGCTCAACAGTCTCTGCTCTTGAGTTTGAGTATTGGTGCCCAGCAGGTCGAGGTGTCCCTGAAAGCTTGTGCCCGACTCGCGGGTGATGTTCATCGTCCCGTCGAGCGTCTCACGCACCGGAACGGTTTGAACTCCGGTGTAATGCCAGGAGCCATTGAGCTGGATCAGGGACGGCTGAGGCTCCGTCGATTTGAGACAAGCCGACAGCAGCACAACTAGCGCGACCGCGAAATTCCGAATGCGCGGTGTCCGTGAGCCTTTCATGAGTGACTTGGGCTTACGGTGGCGTCGGGCGTCTTGCCGCTGGGTGGCGCATCGTTCTTCGGGGCGCCACTCCGCGTGCCGGATCCGTTCCACATCCGTATCGGACGCGGGTCGAGCGTGACAGTGATCGACTTCGAATCCTTTCCCGTTACGATCAAGAGAGGAAGCGGGCCGCGAGGTACGAGCGGCTCGCTCAGCTCCGAGAGATCAAACTCGAGCTTGTACGTACCCAAGGGCAGCGACTGGAAGGTTGCCGTTGTCGGGCCGGTCATGACCGCCGCCCATTCGCCACCGGCGCTGTCGCGCGCGATCACGTGGGCTTTGCTCAGATCAACCTGAACCGCAGAAATCCCGGAGCGCGGCGCGACCACGAGCTCGACTTCGGCCGACGTCGAGAGCGACACGCTGAGATCACCGTGCCCCGCGCCGCTGGCCGACCACCCGTCGGGAAGTGACGCTTCATCGATCGTGATGGGCAGCTTCGAATCTCCGGCCACGCGGTATTTGCCCGCGGCGTCTGCCACCGCCGTTTCACCGCCCCGTCTTACGATGGCGCCAGGCACGCCCGGTTCGCTGGGATCGCGGCGCTGATTCCCGTTCTGATCTTCGTACACATATCCCGACGTTCCCGGAGTCCGCAGCATCGGCACCGTCAGGGCATGCTCGAAGCGTACCCCGAGGATCCACGGCACTCGACCGGTCACGGAACGGAAGATCGAGTTGCGCTCGGCGTCGACCTTGAAGGCGAATCCATTGACGATCGGAACCGCGATTCCGGCCCGCATGATCGAGGAATTGTCGCCCCCGAAACTGCTCACGCGTTGAAGGTCTCCCTCACCGCGCAGCCCACCCAG
>Ga0193707_1000055_pt1 | contig 28138 bp, 24 predicted proteins | sample U3c2metaG_FD_143043 | JGI IMG/M metagenome (GOLD analysis project Ga0193707, IMG submission 143043) | Soil microbial communities from a riparian zone of the East river system, Colorado, United States - U3c2 | ecosystem: Environmental > Terrestrial > Soil > Riparian zone | place: USA: East River... | reverse complement strand
CGTGTCCATCGCCGTGGGTTGCTCGATGATCTCCGCGGTGCCATGGATCTGCACGAACTTGGAGCCGCTGTACTGCTCGCCGAAGATCAGCATGGACACCCGCGGGTCGCGGCGCAGGTGTTTGATCTTGTACGTGGTGCCGCGCGAGGTGATGATCACTCGCCCTTCGGGGTCGATCCCCGGCGTGACGAAAGTCATCTGCGGCCAGCCGTCCTTCTGCCGGACCGCGATACAGGCACGGTGATTCTCTCGCAGAAATTTTTGTGCGTCGGCAATTTTCATTCTCTCCTCCTGATTGACTAAGGCTCTAACCGTGACCGTTGGTGCCCCAGGTTCTTCCGTCGATCCACATTTTAGCGAGTTCGAGGGCATAGGCGTCGGCCCGTTTCCGAGTTTCAAACGTCCCGCGCCGCCGGCCGAAAATCGGAATTCTTTTGGTCTTCTTGTTTTCTACGATCACAATCGTAGCTCGGGCGAACCACTCGCCGGCGCGCATCTCTTCGGAATCGAGCTCGACGCTGTGGCCGCGGTAAGTTTTGGTGTGCATCGGAACTGAAGGATGAAGGCAAAAGGATAAGTCAGTAATTTTTGACACGCCGCCCGTTTTTATCCCTTATCCTTCATCCTTAATCTTAGATACTGACCTTCCCGCCGTTTAATTTGATGCCCAATTTCGCCAGCGCTTCGACTACGGGAATGTCCGCGCCGAGACTTTTGCCCACTTCGGCGGCCAGCGGCAGGTCCTTATCATAGAGGTTGGTACCGGGATTGAATTTCAATGCGCCGCCGGAAAGATCGTAGCGCATATCCCAACGATCCAGGATATGTTGCGACTTAGTTTTCTGCATCAAATCGAGAGCGGCTTTATAGCTCACTCCGCCGGCCTTGGCGATTTGCAGCGCCTCGTAGACGACCAGCGCTTCGGACGCCGTGACCATATTTTTGAAAAGCTTAGTGACGTTGCCGCAGCCGAGCGGCCCCATATGCACGGCGTCTTTAGCCATATTGAGCAGATGCGGTTTGGCGCGCTCAAAGAAAGCCTTTTGCCCGCCGACAAGAAAAGTCAGCCCGCCCTGGCGCACCACGCTCGGGATCGCCGTCATGCAGGCATCGATGACGTTTACCCGCTTATCTGCCGCCAGTTCGGCAACTTTCTTCGTCGTCGCCGGGCGGATCGTGCTGTGCAGCAGCACGAGCGAGCCCGGTGCGGCGCCTTCCAACACGCCGTCGTTGCCCAGCGTGCATTGGAGCACGTCCTGATCGGTGCGCACGACCACGTCGATGATGGTCGAATTCTGTGCCACCGCCTTCGCCGATGACACCGTCTCGGCGCCTTCCTTGCGCGCGGCTTCCATGGCGGCGGGCGCGATGTCGAAGGCGATCGCGCTCCCGCCGGCTAATTTCAAACGCGACAGCAGAGCGCTCCCCATGGCGCCCGTGCCGACAAAGCCGATTTTTTCCATTTTAGACTCCTTCCCAGATCCTTACAGTATGAATATTGGTTAATGTTTTCCCGCGAACCACACGAAGGATGCGGAGAATTCACCGCAGAGGCGCTGAGGACGCGGACGGGAGAGGAAAAAGACTCTGTGTGCTCTGCGTCGCCGTGGTGAATGTTTATCCACTTGCCTTGGACTAGCTCGTTCCGGTGAGTTTCGGCATGACATGGTCGCTGAACAATCGCACCGAGCGCAGCGACTCGGCGAGGGACAGATCGCCGAAGCCGAATTGTCCGACCAAATAATTCGCCGCCGATACGTCGATCTCGGCTTGGAGAAATTTCGTGACCGTCTCCGGATCGCCGGCCACCGCCTGGGCGCGGATGTGCCGGATTGCCGCCCTTCAAGGAATACAAATAATAAAAATGTCTATGCCACACGGGATAGGCGCGGCAGGCGGCGGCAAGAGCATCGTTCGCTTTTTCGGCGATGACAACAAAACGGCTCAATCCCAGCTTCGGCGTCGGCAGATCGCCATGCAGTTCGCGCCAGACTTGGCGATAGCGATCGTTGTAGCTGCGCGTGTCTTTGGCCGAGTCGAGGCTCACCATGTTGAGGTCTTGCTTGGCCGCACGCTCAGCGGACTCCACTGAGTGAACGCCGTACCACATGGGCGGGTAGGGTTTCTGCAGCGGCTCCAGCTCCATCGGGATGTCTTTGAAGGAAAAATACTTTCCTTCGAACGTGAGCTTCTTTTGCGTCAGGCCGCGCAGGATCAGCTCCCGCGCTTCCGTGTAAATCTCTTGTGACTTTGCCGGATCTTGGCCGTAAAATGAAATTTCCGTGTTCGATGAGCCGCGGCCAAAGCCGATTTCAAGCCGCCCACCGCTCAGTTGGTCGACCATGCAGATTTCTTCGATCAGCCTTAATGGATGGTGCAGTGGCAGAGCATAAACCATCGGCCCAAAGCGCAATGTCTTGGTCCGCTGAGCGACGGCGGTAAGAAAGACACTCGGCGACGGTGCCATGCCGATGGGTGTCGAGTGGTGCTCGGCGACGTGGTAGGCGTAAAAGCCCGCTCGCTCGTAAGCTTCGATCAGCTTGAGCCGCGCCTCGTAAAACTCGTTCAGTGGCAGATCGTTCCGATCCAGATGGTCGAAGACGCCGTATTCCATATCACGCCGGATATATCGTGAATCGTAGGCAAATCAAAGGCCGCGTACGAATTTTGGCGATCACCCGCGGCGAATAACGGCGTCGTGCGCCGCCGATCTTTGCCGAGAGTCGCTGCAATTCAGTACTCCGGTTCTAATTTTGGGGTTGCCGCGCTTGTTAATCTGTGAGGTTTGAATGATCGAAGGATTGGAACGTTTTGCACGATTGGAGCGGCTGGAAATATTGGAACCGTTATTCCAGCCCGTAAAACTTTCGCGGATTCGCTTCGAGAATTTTCTTAACGGCACTGGGCGCGATGCGTTGATCGAGGCGCAGCAGTCGAATGGCGTTGAGCTCGGATGAGGGATCGTGGTGGCCATAGTCGGTACCGATCATCAGACTGTCTTCACCCGCGTGGCTCAAGACGTAGGGGAGATCGTCGGTGTTCTCGCAGGCCACCCACATATTATTTGCCGCGAGCGCGTCGCTCGGAAACGATTTACCCTGGCGCCGGTAGCGGTCGGCTAGATCGTTCAGAACATAGGGCACCCATTGCGCGTTGACCTCGACGAAGCCCCAGCGGACTTGCGGGAACTTTTTCGGCAACTCTTTTTCGATCAGCGTATGACACGCGCCGACGACGGCCAGCTTGAACCTGGTAAAACTCGTGTCGTCGGCGAAGAAGTCGTGATGGAGGAAACTGCCGTTGGCCGAATGGACGCAGACCGGCAGGTCGAGATCGCCCGACATCTCCCAGAGCGGATAAAAATAAGGCGCGCCGAGCGCGCGTTCGCACTCCAGGCCGCGCATGAAGATGCCGCAGGCGCCATTGGTCTTGGCCCACTCGAGCTCGTCCCGCACCGAGGCCGGCGATTTTTCCAAGAGACGAAGCGGCGGTTTCGCTACCCAGCGCAAGCGGCCCTCGCCTTGGCGCCAAATATCGCCCATCCAGCGGTTGTAGGACTTGCACAGAGCGCGCTCGCGCTCGACTTCCTGCACGATCGGGCGAAGAAAAAGCGTGGGATAAAGCACCTGGGTCTCGATGCCGAGCTCGTCCATGTGTGCGAGGCGCGCCTGGACGCTGAGCATTTCGCGCGACTCCTGCGAGGTGTCGGTGCCGATGTTGCGGTCTTTGCCATGGGCACGGCCCTCGATTACCCAGAAGTCGCGCACGGGAATACCTTCGTTACTGCGTAGTTCCGCGCCGAAGCTCTGCGTCATCAGTTGCGGCGTAAACCGCCGTTCGTCGCCTTTGAGATAACTCCAAGTTTGCATCGTCTCGATCACATGAGCGTCGGCGTCAATAGCTCCCATCAGCTACCTCCATGACATGACTGCGACTCGTACGCGAGTTTGGCAGGTTCCTATGAGACGTTTTCACGATTGTCACCGCGCGTGCAAGACCTGCCCGAAACCGCCAACCGGGTAACGACCGGAAAGCACTCGCCCTCTTTAGTTCTCCTTCCCATCACGTAAAATAAGTGCCAGCGGCATTAACTTATTTCACAGTCCACTCGTCTAAGCAGATTGCACCGGGTGAATTGTGACTCGCTGCCGAAAAACCTAGGAACACTCGTGCCTAAAAACGTACGGCCTCCCGGATGGATCACGCGCTTTTACCGGCGGCTCGCGCACGACTTCAAGGGTTTGATCGATCCCGCCTTGAGTACGCGGGCCAGGATTTTTTTAGCCGCGAAGGGACTGGCGGCATTGGGTGCTCTCGGATTGGCAGTTTTGTCCGCGTACGCGATCATTTTAATTCCATTCACACCGAGTATTTCCGACATCCGCAAAGCCAAGATCGATCAACCCAGCGTGTTGATTTCAGCCGATGGCAAACGCCTGGCCATCCTGAAGCCGATGAATCGCGAATGGGTCCGGTTAAATCAAGTGTCGCCGCACGTGATCAATGCTCTCATCGCCACGGAAGATCACCGCTTCTATCAACACTATGGTGTTGATTTGCTGCGCATGGCGTCTGGACTCCTGCGCGCCTTCGGCGGCGATCCGGAGGGCGGTTCGACGCTCACTCAGCAACTGGCGCGCAACCTATATCCCCTGGAGATTGGCCGAAAGCGGACGATCACGCGAAAACTAAAAGAGACGATCACGGCGATCAAAATCGAATACGCCTACACCAAAAAAGAAATCCTAGAAACCTATCTCAACACGATTCCATTTTTGTACAACGCCTTCGGTATCGAAATGGCGGCGCGCACCTACTTCGATAAGCCGGCGCAAAAACTCAATGTCCTTGAAAGCGCCACACTGATTGCCATGTTGAAAGGCACCAGCTACTACAATCCGGTGCTCAATCCCGATCGCGCGCTTGAGCGGCGCAACGTGGTGCTCTCACAAATGGTCAAGCGCGGCGTGTTGGGCCAGAGCGATTTCGATCGGTTAAAGTCCAGACCGATAAGCCTCGAATTCGAACGACAGCCGGACGCCATCGGTCCCGCGCCTCATCTTGCCATCCAGATTCGCAAATGGCTGATCGACTGGGCGGACCGTAATGATCATGACATTTACTCCGACGGATTGCGTATCTACACCACGATCGATTCCCGTTTGCAGGCAGCGGCCAACCAAGCCGTGCATCGTGAGATGGAAGCCCTTCAGGCGGTGGCCGACGTCGAATGGGGCATGAGCTCGGCGGGGGTGATCTCCTCGGACGTGAGCGCGTATCTCGATCTGCGCCGGCGCGTGCAGCCGTTCGCTTATTTTTGGAAAACCAAGGTCAGCCTAGTCGATACTTTCATTCGAGAATCCGCCGCGTACCGGAGCGCAGTGGACGGCGGCAACTCGCCGGACGATGCCTTGGCGCAACTCAAAAAGAACAAAGAATTTATGGCAAAACTCCGCGCCGACAAGACTCGTTTGCAAGCGGGCTTCGTCGCCATCGATCCCAACACTGGTCATGTCAAGGCGTGGGTCGGCAGCCGTGACTTCAAAACCGACGAGTTCGACCACGTGGCACAAGCGCGGCGGCAACCCGGCTCGACATTCAAGCCGTTCGTGTACGGCGCTGCGCTCGAGCAAGGAATGTCGCCGGACAAGCGATTTATCGACCAAGCCGTGGAAGTTCCGCTGTCTAACGGCACCGTGTGGCGTCCGACCGATCTGTCGGAACCGACCGGCCGCTCGATGAGCGCGCGCGAGGGCCTCATCTATTCGAAAAACACGATTACGGTCCAGGTCATGCAGCAGACAGGCCCGAAAAGAGCCGCGGAGCTGGCGCGCCGCATGGGCGTCAACCAAAGCAAACTCGACGAAGTCCCCGCGTTGGCGCTCGGCGCGAGTCCGGTCACGCCGCTGGAGATGGTTTCCGCGTACAGCACCCTTGCGGCCCGCGGCCAATACCGCCAGCCGATTTTTATCACGCGCATCACCGATAGAAACGGCAACGTGCTCGCCGACTTCAACCCCGAAAGCCATTTTGTGCTGTCGGAGAAAACCGTGGGCGATTTGGTCAACATGCTGCGCGATGCTGTCGATCTCGGCACCGGACAAGTCATTCGGGCGCGCTTCGGCTTGCGCGCCGATCTTGCAGGGAAGACTGGCACCACGCAGAAAAATACCGACGGCTGGTTCATTCTTATGCATCCTCAGCTCGTCGCCGGATCATGGGTCGGCTTCAACGACTCGCGGGTGACCATGCGCAGCAACTACTGGGGCGAGGGCGGCCACAACGCGGTGCTCCCGGTGGGAGATTTTTTTCAGCGCGCATTCGACGCCCGGCTGATCGACGACGGCGTTCGTTTCCCCTACGCCAGGCCGCGCGATTCGATCATAGAGCCGTATTTCGACGCAGCCAAAGACTGGTTCGGCGACATACTCAAGGGCCTGTTCGGGGAACCGGCTAAGCCATCGCCGCGCCGCGATCTACCGCGCGAAACGCCGCGGGTCGAAGAAACGCCACTGGAAAGAAATCGGTTGGACGATGCGGTAGAGCAGAGGAGACTGGAAAGACAACGCGAGAAGGAGCGACTGATGGATCTTCTAAGGCAGAAGCGCGAACAGCGCGAGCGAGAGCGGCTGGAATGAAATCGATAGCTAAAAAATACCGCGACAAGCCGGGTTGTTATTTTCGCTCGCTAACTTGCATGCGGTAAGTGTAAAAAACCGGCTTTCCGCTCTTGAACTTTTGAACGATTGAAACGTTTGGAACGACTGGAACCGTTCCCGCCCCTGCGAGCAAGAACGGTTTGATCGTTTTGAACGATTTTAACTATTTGAACGCTCTTCGAGTATCCGTTAGTGCGCCGCACTCGCCCGTTGCTTGGTCTCCAGGCTCAGTCCAACGATAAAAGCCGGATTCGCGGTGGACATCGTGTAGATCTCGTCTGCCGTGCAGCCGAAAGCCGACATGTAGCCGCGCAGCAGTCGCAGCGATTCCACCGAATTGGGAAACAGCGGCTCGCCCGCATCCGATGAAAGTGTGCAATGATCGGGTCCCACCGTGCGAATGGCTTTGTACATGTTGGCTGGGTCGATGCCGAGGAGCGGTGACAATTCGTCGAAGGTGAAGTTGAGCCACAGATCGGCGTTAGCCGCTTCCTTCATTTCCTCGATGGTCAAATTGACAAAGGGGCTAAAGGGATGGTCGACGACGCCTCTTTTGAAACCGATCTTGTGGCTGAATTCCGCCATGGCTTTGAACTCCGGCTTGGTGGGATGGCCAAAAAAGATCGCCGCGTTATGATCATGGGCCATGCGGAAGATCTCTTCGATCTCCGGCAATAGTCGGCCCTTGTCGTCGAGAAGATAATGGCCGTACTTGAGCGAGTCGGCCCAGGACAGCGGTTCGGTATGCGCTTTAGGGTCGGCATTCTTGTCCCAAGCGCTGGGCTTGCCGCCGACAATCGATAGCGTGTTGGCCGAGGTGTTGTTGGGCATCCACAGGCCGACCACGCCGGCTTTCAAGTTCTTGGCACACCACGCCGGCTCGATTTTCGAGAGAAAACCTTGCGTGACCGAGGCCCCGGGCCAGAGATGTGCCGGCGTCAAACCTTTCTCCGCGCACCAGGATTCCAGCTGGCTGCGCACGCCGCCAACAGTCCCAGCGGGATCCTTTCGTCCGACGATGGTTTTGTAGAGGATACCTTTCATGCCGCTCTTGGAGGCGAGCTTGGCGACGCCGAGAGCGTCTTGCTGCCCCTCGTGCGCGTGGCAATGAATGTCGATGGCGTCCTCGACGCCGATCACGTGATCGAGCGAGGGATCGACGGGTCCCTGCTTGAAGCCGCGCCGGGCAGGATACGATGTTACCGAGCGAACGGAGCTGGGTGTGGAGTAGTTGGGTCTTGTGTCGGCCATGGGTCAATCCTCCCTGTCATCGATTTGATTGAACAATATCGCTTCGCGGCGCAACGGGCAACTCGTTTCGCTCTTTCCATTATCGATGCGTTGCGCCAATGGCGGCAACGCCGCTACTCTTTGAAGCCGTGCAGCTTTCCCGGATTGTCGACGAGGATCTTGCTTAGCAACGTCCGATCACCGTCGACGTAGCGGTAAAGCAGCTCGACTTCCTCGGCGTCGTTCATCATCCGCTTGGTCCACTGCGGATGCGGCCAGTCGGTGCCCCAGATGATGCGGTCGGGTGCGGCCTCGATGAATGCCTTGCCGTAGGGAATCGCGTCGTCCCAGCCGGTGTCCATCTTCGAATCACGATTGCCGTTGGACACCATCATCCACCAGTTCTCTTGCTTCAGCATGTCGAGCACCCAACGGATCACCGGGCGATTCATGCCGCCCTCAAAGCCGACGTGACCGAAATGGTCGATCACCATCGGCACGTCCTCGAGCGAACGCAGCAAATCTGAATTGTTCAGCAGATCGTCTCCATTCACGTGCAGCCGCGCGTGCCAGCCGAGCTCGCGCAGCCGCGCCATGGAGCGTCTGATCTCTGCCTCACGCTGATCGAGGGTAAGAAAGCGGACGAAATTGAATCGAGCGCCGCGCACACCGGCCGCGTGCATGCGCTCGAGCTCCTTGTCCGAAACCCGGTCATCGACAATGCCGATGCCGCGGTAGCGGTCGCGATCATTCAAGCTTTCCAGAGCGTGCAGAAGCAGGCGATGATCGCTGCCGTAGATCGCACTGTGGACGATGACGCCACGACCGAAGCCGATCGCCTTGTGCATCTTTTGCGCTTCGGTGAACGTCGCGCTTTCAATCGGCGGGTACGGCGGATTGGGCCGCGGTGGAAATTTTGCCGGGTCGTCGTAGAGGTGAAATTGGCAGTCGCAGCTTCCCCGCGGCGGCGCCGGAACCGGCATCCGCGGTTGTTTGTCCCATTCGTAGATTTTCTCTCCGGCTGTCGCCATCGTCATTCTCCCGTGATTTTTTTTGGTCAGCCCGGCAATACCTCCTCGTTGAGGTGTCATGCAACGCTATGTCAATCGATTCGAATGAGTCAGAAAAGGTTTGTGTCTGTCCTTAAATCCCTTTTTGGTTATAGCAAATCGAAGCGCAACCGCGGAACTTTCTCCAGATTGTTTCCGCTCTCCTGATTGCTGGCGTCGCGTTTGGGATTGCGATAATGCCTCAATAGGTTCAGAGCTTTACGCCTCGATTGTTCTTGCTGAGTTGTCAAAGTCTGACGCTGGAGACTTCCCGACTTTAATCTAGTCAGCAGGCGCAGTCGCACCGGTTCGACTCCGCTCACGTTTGTGATATGCGCACGACGGCGATCAAATGATCCAAATCCGTTTTAATCGTTTCGAATGGCGCGGCGGAGAAAGCGTCGCCTTTTCGTTCGTCCATTTCCGCAGCGGTTATCTCCGCGCTGAGGGTCGTTAATCGGAGGACTAAGGTAGGCTTAACAAGTGTCTGCACGTCCTTAAGCGATGTCGCGGCGCGGTCAAGCTCCTTGATTGCCCGGTCCGTCTCATTCATCGCCTCTGTGAACACTTCGGCGTTGGTGATGTGAAATCTTGCTTCTAGGAGATCTGTTTCAGCGGGACTCGATGCGCGAAAAATTTCCCACTGGGACGCGTTGTACTCCATCAACCATTCGTTAAAAACCATTGCACGGCGCCAGGCACTATGGAGGAGCGCTGCAGCATCGCTGAACTCTGCCGGCACCCGTAAACTCCTCGGAGACTCACCGAACAATGTAAAAACGTATCCCTCCGATGGGTCGTCACCGGTCACTACCCAGCCGTGGGCGGTGGGGCCAAATACAGTGGCCGAATGCTGAAGGCTAAGGAGGGTTAGGATGAGAATGACAAAACACAAATTGAGGAAAGGGTATCTCCACATACGAGTCTCCTTCTCGAATTCACGAGGAAGCTCAGCTTCCTCCTGCGAACAGCGTCGTTATCTCAGATTCTATACCAAACAAAGTGTCGGGTCATCTGGGGTCGGGTCAGGCGTCTCAATGAGAGACAGAGCTGCTCCGCAATGCGTATCGCATAAGATGATCCCGTCGAGGTCGGTAAACTTCTATTGATAATGCTCCCACTGCCGTGGTGCATGGTTTCTTGATCCACATCGGGCTCGCTCGAGTTGAACTGCAACAAAGCCGACCGGGTTACAGTGACCTTGCCGCTTTCGCCCGATCAGCGAAGGTTACCGACAGCTCATTACAAACGGGTAAAGCCGGGAGTTGAGTCCTTTGCTTCATCATCTTGTCATGGTTCCCCGGGGAGCGGGCCGAACGCTGCCGGCGGCCGTCGGTGTTTGGTCACCGCTTCGTATGCCGAAGCGGCTTTTAAGATCGTCGATTCCTCCCCCGGGCCGGCCCAGAACGACAAGCTGACCGGCAAGCCCGGCGCATCGAGCAAGGTCCGTTCGGTGCCCGAAACACTCCGATAGCTTCTGGTGTCGGAACTGAGCGCGAACTTGGGCTCGTAGACCACGCGATTGAAACCGGCCGGCACGACGATTTCCGGGATACCTGCGTCAGCGGTGAACGCGTAACGGTTGCTCGGCCGGCTGTTGATCTCGGGTTCTACCGGCCCGCCGATCTTCGGGATCGGAATGGTGGTCAGTGGATTTACCAGGACATCGAGATTGTTTTCGCGCATCACTTTGAGCACCACCCGTTGCATCACTTCGCGCATTTTGATCCGTTCGGTGAGTCCGTCGGAGCGAATGTCGTTAAGATTCTGCCAATTGATGAACGCCGCCAGCTTATCGCCGGAATAGTAAGTCGCATTAGCGTTGAGTGTAGGCCAGTCTTTGACCTTGGCGTCGCCGCGGCGCAACAAGTATTGGCTGAGATGAAATCTGAAGCTCGACGTGCGCGGAAAATTTGTAATGCGGCGTAGATTGAGATTGGGAGGGAAGGGCTCCAACCCCTCGGCGGCGCGGGCCATATATTCCGCCGGCGAAAGTGTGCCGCCGCCGGGCGTTTTACCGACGTTGACATTGATCTTGCTCGCGAAGAGGGGAAACTCCGCCTCGCCGGCGCTGTTCGTCTTGAACAGATATTCGGGCATATGGAACGGCAGGATTTCCGCGAGCGCTTCTTGGAAGGTCGGTTTCAGATTGGGGATCGTCGGATCGTCCGGATAGAGCGGATCGACGGACTCAAACAATTGGGCGCCCAACTTGTCGCGCAGGATGCTCTTGATCTCTTTATCGATCTGATCGCTGATCGCGGCGTCATTGGGCGTGTGCTTGACCATGAATTCGCGCACGATGCCGATGCGCATGCCGGCCAGGCTCTTTTGCTGGGCAAAACTGGCGTAGGGTTTTTGCGCGATCAACGCCTTGGGCAGCGCGGTATAAATATCGCGGGGGTCGTAGTAGCCGCGCTTTGGATCCCGCAAGGCGTCGAGGACGATCGCTGTGTCTTTGACCGTGCGGCAGTGAATCCCGGCTCGATCGATAAACGGGTCGGCGCCGATACCGCCGCCGAATGAGATGATCGCCTTACCGGTATTCAAGTTGGCGAGACCGTTGTAAGCCGCGGGAACGCGACAGGAGCCGCCGGTCTCTTCGCAAATCGAGCAGGTGACCAGATTGGCTGCCACAGACACACCTGAACCCGAGCTTGAGGCCGCTTGCGCGGGAGCGCGCTCGGTATCGTACGGGTTACAGGGATTGCCGGCCCAGGTGCTACGGGAATTGCCCGCGCCGAGTACGACGGCATCTGCCTTGGCCGTGCCGCCGGGATCGCCGCTGGCGCCGTTGTATTCGCTCAAGTTGGCCTTGGCGAGAATGATCGCGCCCTTGGCGCGAAGCTGCGCCACAATCGTCGAGTCCGCCGGAGCCGCGTCCATGCCGTAGGCAACGTCCGCACCGCCCGTCGAGCGCATATCCTTGGTGTCGAAAATGTCTTTGATCGAAAACGGCGTGCAGTAAAGCGGCAGCGCGGCGAGATTCGGGTTGGCGCCGAACTGGCGGTCCAACTCCCGCGCTCGTTCAAGTCCGTCGGGCTGGGCGCGGAATGCCTCGCAGCTCTGACTGCAAGTGTTCGGCAGCGCGCCTTTCGACGGATGCAGGTCGCACGTGGCTTTACAGGTCGCGGAGCGTTCGCCGCGGATGTTGACGGTGCTTAGCGAGCGCAGCTGGCCCGCATTTTTCACGCCGCGAATGTAGCCGTAGGTTTGCAGCTTTGCCGGATCGGAAATCGTCGCCTGCATGACACCGGGTTGCAGCGGCGTTCCCGTGTACTTGGCGACGTCGGGAAAAAAATTCTTCGGATCGCCGGCGTTATTAGGATTTACCAGCGCGACACACATGCCGTCGTAGGCGCGGATTCGGTTGAGGTAGGCTTGCACCACCTGCTCGCAGGTGATTTGCCGCGACTTGATCGCGCGGTGGATATCTTCGATCCTTGCTTCTTCAAGATGAAACTTCGATGGTGCCGGCGCCTTGGCGGCCGACGGCGGCTTGGCGACTTGTGCGTAGATTATCGCCGGCTCAATGTTCAACAGGCTGATTGCCGCGACCCAGATCGTTAAACAGCGCTTCAAAGCGCTCCCGACGTTCGCAATGTCCTCCATCATGGCTGCCTCCTGGGATATAAATTCGAACTTCTTCTATCATGTTTGTCGTCCATCGGGGGAAATTTTGCGGCAACACCCCTTGTCTCACTCCCTTGGTTAATTTTCCGGCCTTTGGTACTTTTCGAAAAAACTCGGCTGATCGGAGGTGCGCGATGAAAAACATTCTTGTGGCTGCGGTGACGATTCTATTGTCTCTCGCCGGCCCCGTCCGCGCCGCAGATAAGATTAGAATCGGAGTGCCGCAACAGGTCGTGCATTGGATGGTTTTTCCTTTGGCGCAACAAAAGGGCTTTTTCAAAGAGGAAGGATTCGACGCGGAAATCGTTCGTATCACCGGTCCGTCCGGCAGATCGGCTCTGATGAGCGGCGATATCGATTATTATACGACCATCGCTTTCATCGTCCAATCGGCGATCTTAGGTTTGCCGGTCAAAGTCGTCGCCGCTTATGTGACCTGTCCGCCCTTCGTGCTGATGTCGTGCCCCGAGTTCAAGTCGGCGCAGGATCTGAAGGGCAAAACCATGGGCATCGGCGCGCCGCCTGGCAGCTACGCCGGACGTGATCGCCAAGCTTTCGCTCAGGCACCTTGGCTTGAATCCGGATAGGGACGTGAAGTTCGTCTACTTGAACTCACACGAGCGAACGTTTCTCGCTCTCGAACAGGGACTCTATGCCGTGGGATTGATACCGCCGCCGTTCGATTTTCAGGGGAAAAAGCTTGGCTTCAACTCGCTCGCTCGAGCCGACGAAATTCTCACCTACCCCGAAGACGGATTGATCGCCACCGTGAAAAAAATCAAAGAGAAGCCTGACGAAGTAAAGCGCGTGATTCGCGCCGGCATCAAGGCCAATCGGTATATCCGGACGCAGCGCGAGGGAACGATCCAATTTTTGATGGAATGGCAGAAAGTCAATCGGGAAACGGCGAGCGTCAACTACGACAGCGCCGTGCGGGTTTTCAACGACGACGGCGCGCTGCCGGAAGCCGGCCTGCGGCTGATCATCGACGAAGCGAAAAAAACCGCTAAAGTGGAGCTCGAAATACCCGCCAACGAAATCGCCGATCTCTCGATCCTGAGAGAAGCACAAAAGGAGCTGGGAATTAAGCCGAAATAGTCGCAAGCATGGCGCGCTGCCAATGGGAGGCGGTCACGGGTTCGCGTACGTAATGGCTGAAATCACCGCGCCTTGCGGGTCCTGGATCACGCAGAAGCGACCGACGGTGGGGATATCCTGTGGTCCCATCAAGATCTTTCCCCCAAGTTGCTGCGCGCTCTTGGCGACTGCATCGACGTCGGTGACGGTAACATAGCACATCCAGTGCGGGGGCATGCCTGGCGCTTGCGGCGGCATCGACATCATTCCACCGACGCCCTTCCCGCCGACTTTTACGACTGTGTAAGTCATGCCGGACGTGACATTCATCTCTTCAGTTGTCCAGCCGAACAGCTTTGTGTAAAAGTCTTTGGCTGCCTTGGAATCCGTGGTCATCAATTCGCACCAACTGAAGGCACCGTGGGTTTTTAACGGTTCATCCATCTTTGCGTCCTCCGTGCGTTGACTTTATCACCGGTACAATCGACGACAAGGACCGAGCCTGCAGCGTTATCGCCGTTGCCAAACTTCCGAAGCTTCACACTGCCACCACATCTTGCTCTATGATTTCACAAGCGGCCTCCGCCCCATCCTTGTCTCTAAGTCGATCCGCAATAGTCCTGCAATTTTCGGCGACCACGGGAGAGCTTACCAACCTCATGAGCGCTTCGGCTATCAGTTCTGGCCGCCACTTTGGCGGTGGCAAGGATTCGGCGACGCCGAGTTTCTGCAACCGAGCGGCATTATCTGGGCGATCCGCCCCCTTGGGTAAAACCAATTGAGGAACGCCCGCTTCCATCGCGCAGGCTAGGGTGCCGAGTCCGCCGTGATGAATCACCGCTCGTATATGCTGCATCAGTTTCCGAAACGGCAAAATCCCAATCCAACTCACGCAATGGTGGCAATCATTTGGTCGTTGCGTCGAATGTTGCATGACCGCAATCGCCGCAAAATTCACCAGCTCACAAGCTTTGGCGGCGACTTCATAAAACTCGGATCCGATGTAAGTACCCGTGCCGGCGGTAATCAAAACTGCCGGCTTGCCGCTATTCAATAGGCCTTTGATTTCAGGCGGAAAATCGTCTTCCGTCGCGTCGTCCTCTCGCAGGAATCCAACCGGTACTACCCGAATCGCGGAATTGGCGTTTGACTCGGCAAACCATTCCGGCCATAAAGCCACTCCCATCGTTGGGTAGCCAAAATCACAATTTTCGATCGACGCGGCTTGCAGACCCAGAGTCAAACGAATCTCATTTATCTCAGACCGAAGGAGCCGCGAAAATAACTGTTCCCTAAGACTCCACGTGGCGACCTGACTGGGGAAACCGAACACCCAGCGCAACGGCAACCGGAGTTTTTCGGCCACCAGCCGCGGCACGAGATCGATCAAATCTCGAGTGACGATGATTGATTTTGTGCTTTCACACTGTTGCGCAACGAGCTGATATTCGCCCAACGCGCGTGACAGCGAATGGCGTCTGAGGAATTCCGGAATACCTCGCGGAGTGTTGAGTAGCTCTTGGTCTCCCAGGAACCTGTCATATTCTTGAGGACTATCCAGGGCGGCAAAATTGAGAGATCTGCTTTTTGCCCTGGCTTCGTAAACGCAATGGGTCATTAAGGTGACTTGGTGCCCTCTATTTCTTAGCTCCTGTCCACACCGGATAAACGGGAATACATCTCCGCCGGACCCTTTCGTATACAAAATAACGTTCAACGGAATGTCCTCACGGGTGAACGGGGCCGATGATTGCTTTTGATCGAGTGCCGACGACTCGGGATGTTGCGAGTCAACGATTTACTCGCTATCCTCGTCAGTGATCGCTGACAGCGAATCAATTATTGTATCTACATCTTGCGGGTTCAGTTGTCTCAGTTGATCGGCGAGGACCGCATTGACCAATTCAGCGACGGTAATATTCGTGGTAAAGAGCGTTATCGGCTCAATAACGACACCAAACGCGGCATTCACCCGCGATAGAAGCTGCATCGCCAACAGTGAATGGCCGCCAAGATGAAAAAACCCATCGTTAACCCCAACCTGATCAATGCCTAGAAGTTCTGAGAAAAATCCCGCGATACAAACTTCCGCCGGAGTGCCCGGTTTCACGAACTCCCTGTCCGACACATTGCGCGGATGAGATTGCGTGGCCCACCTGTGAATCAGAACGGGATCACATAAAGTTTCGGGAATCGAGCTTAACAGCGTTGCTCTATGCCGTGAGTCTGGTCGTGACGTCCCAATCGGGTCCGTCTTCACGTCGGCTTCAAGCTCAATTGGACTGCGCTCAGTGTCCGGATCGTAGATCGTTTGCGCTGCTTCGCTCGCGGCCATTCGGTAAACGATCTGGTTTTCAAATGTTTGTGGCGCTGCGCCGGAAAGCTCGCGAAGGAAGTCCAAGGCTGGTTCGTTTTTACTCGACGGGATGTAACAAAGGTCAATGTAGCTCAATCTTCGCTGCAGGGCCATCTCTCCGAGACAGGCCAATAGGCGATGTTCGACACCCCGTCCTAACGCCCGACAACTCAACAGGAAAGTATCTATCAGCAGGGTGTCGCCATGAGTTTGGTAAAATACTGCGCCGACCAATCCGTAATCGCCAAAGCGGTCTTTTACGCGAACGGTTAGGCACTCGCCCTTATCGACTCGACGAAATTTATTTATCTGCGCCACGGATCGCTTCGTGGAGGTTAAGTTGAACTGATTTGTCCTGAACGTAAGCTCAGATACCCGAGTCGTCTCATTTTCAACCAAAGGAGCAATGTCAATTTCTAAATTCAGGTTCGTGAGGAAGTCCTCTAAGGTTGGAGACTCGCGGCGAAGACCCTCGCGCTTGAAGTGCTCCCGATATAGTTTGGTTCTTTCTTGATCTTCCTTCGACAGTCGGTTCTGGTCGAAGACCCAAACATGCTTCAAAAACAACGGAATGGATTTAGCATTCCTGGGAAGCAGTAGAGTTAAGACTTCCGGGCAACGCGCACGCACCTCGGCGCACTCCACAGGGTCGTTATCGATGAAAATAAAACTGTCCAATGCGAGCCCTAATTCTTGCGATAGCGATCGAATATTGTCGGACTTGTTGCGCCAATTAATGCGCCACGTGGCGATGTGGTCCCGCTTCAAGATCATGTCTTTTCTGTCATCGAACACTGCGAGCACGTCCGACTCATTATTTTTGCTGCAGAGACAGACCAACATTCCTTGTAGACTTTGGTTGACGATGAATTCCTGTAGAGCTTGCCTATCGCTATCTATCCGTATCCCTTGCGGACCATCCTCTCCGCAAATACCGTCCCACAAGGTTCCATCGCAGTCCAGAAGAATGACCTTGTGCGGTGGAGATAGGAGCTTATGGACTTTGCGAGCGACCATGGTTCCGAGCGCGGTATAAAAAATTGGCGTGTAGGGGATGTCGGCCATTTTATCCGTCGACGAATCGAAACAATCGGCCACAGAGTAGATACTCGCCAATTCTCTAGTCGTAACGACGCGAACGCATTCCAGCGCCATTGTCTTCATAACCAGGATATCTTCCAAATCGGTTAGCTCGATCAGATTTTCTCCTCGACGCAAATTCTCCCGCTTGGAGAGTTCTTCTGGACAGACAAAAACGAGAAACGTGGACGGGCAGCGCTGGATCGCGGCGGATAAAGCGGTTACGAATTCGTCTGTGTGCGCCGTTATATCCCAATTCAGGTCTATCGATCCTCCAAGTTTCGCTTCCGATTGTCCGGATCCTCTCTGCCAGTCGCTAAAGCGCAGCAAGATTACTTTTATACCGGCGGGGTTGGTAGAAAGCAGACTGAGAGAACTCAGCAATTGCTGGAAGACTTGGTTAAACGGCGCAAATTCTATTGTGGCGTCGATTCCTAACTCCAGCATCCAAGCGCTAAGAGATACCTCGATAGGTTCGGCAACAAAGGTCGCGCTTATCGCGACGTTGACCTTCGTTGATTCCTGCTCGGGCGATTGATTTAGCCGGGTCCCATTCATGCTGTCTAGCTCTTATAACGAAGATTGATGTCGGAACAGGTCAATATCCTTTTCCACCTGCATCGCCGTGTTGAGAAGACCGACGGTCCCTTCAATGAGCCGGACACGTGAGTCAGGTGCAATGGGAGATGACAAACCGGGCCGAGCCACTGTGCTACCCGCTAGTCGGAAAAAGCGGTTCGCAACCGAATTTCCGGCCATTTGAGCCAGCATGCCACCGGAGACCGTATTTGCTCGCACGCTTTTCGTATCGAGGGCCACCCAGCACTGGTAGATCTCGGGTTCGATTTCCAAAGTCATGAAGGCGCGTTGTCGGATTCTCCGCATGTTTTCAGGCGTGAGGCGATCCAATGTGATTAAAGTCGGCTCGTCTTGTCCGCCACCGCTAATCGGACGAATGCCGACTCCGGCCCGATGAGCATCAGCGTCCGTCAAGAGCTGCGGCAGCCTATTGTGAATTTCTTCAGGCGACATAGCGCGAGTAATTGGCACTATCGCTCCGTCGGTCGCAATGCGCGCAAGATCAAATTGCTCTCTGTCGACGGACTGCAAGAGCGCAATCATTATTCTTGCCTGATCCAGCGGCTGGGCCCTGTGCTGACTGGCGTGGTCGACCGTCACCGTGGTGCCGGCTACACGCCGGCGCCATGCTCGACCGAAACCTATGACCGTGCCTTCGGCAAAATTATTTGACACGTCGGAAATGTGGCGAACCGACGCAATCCCCCATTTTTGGTTAAAATGGCGAACACTCGAGTGAATCCACGCGTCACTCCACCGAAGCATGAAATAGGGCAGATCCCACGATTCGCAGGGGGGAGGTGGGACATAGGTCACCACCGATTTAGGTTCCATATAAATTCCACCGCCCGCGCCGGAAATGGTCAGACAAAAATCGCGCTCCTCGTGGAGACATGGCAGTTTTTCATCCATCAATCCGACCCGATCAAATACATCGGTGCGAACCAGCATGCAGTGAAACTCGACGTAATCGCAAAGTCGCCGACGGAGTCGCGTTCTTGCTTCAGGGATCGGCGTATCAAATAGATACTGCTCGTCTACCAAAACTCGTTGACCCGCCACTACCTCATCGTGGAGACGGCCTCCCGCCATATGAATTATAGCGCGCTCGAATTCGCCAATCAGGTAAAGCGGTCCGACGACAAACGCGTCCGTCTCTTCCGCGCACCTCAAGAGTCTTTCAAGCCATCCTTTTGTGACTAGGGTATCGTTATCGAGAAAGACCACATATTTAGTATTGATATGGGGAAGGGAGAGGTTGCGGGCTTGGTTGGGCGAAAGATAGTTTTCTTCGATTAAGAATCGAAAGCCCTTTCGGCTGGATTCGATCTCCAAGTAGTCTCGTACTTGTTTTGGCACCCCACCGCTAACATAGATGAGATTAAATGGGACGGACGTGTTGTCGAAAATGCTGGATATACATCGCTCGGCAAAACTAAGCCGCTCTCGAGGAACAACGACAATAGTTACCTGTGCGTCTTGCACTCCCAACCTCCTGATTCTACGAAGTCAGTCGTCATAAAAGCGGATTACGCAAGGTTAACCTTGCTACTCTCACTCCGATGAGAGATGGCACATTGATCGGTTGAACTTCTCATCCTAGCCTTTTCATCGTCGCTCCGAGGTGGTTCAGATCTCTTTAAACTCTTCTCAAACTCGGTAGAGTACTCAAATTTAAGGGGCACCGGATCGAGAAATTGTCCCATGCCGAGCGCGATGGCGCAACTTGTTCTTGCAACTTCCGCTTGCCGCTTTCGCTGATCGGCGTGAAGTTCAGGGCAGCTTGGAAGTTTTGTTCGACCGGCGCCGATCTCATCTTCATCGGCGGCGGCGCCAACGTGCGGGCGTTTTGTATGATGGCTTTTTCGGAAATCAAAAACGTGCCGGACTTGAGGAGGAAAACGGACGGCGTTACGCGCGTCGGCTCGTCGACGGATTTTGCCCTCCGCTATCTCGTGCAGAAAAACGGCATCAAATTTCTGCCGGGCTGTCCGTGGCAGAAGGACACGCCAAGCAGATCGTAGAGCGGTCTGGTATTTCAAGATTGATCATGAAAACATAATCTCATCCCCGAAGTTTCCGGAAGTTTCGTCGCGCTGATTTTCCGAGGCTGGAGCCGGCGTTCCGGCTGGGGTCAGCTAATGCCGCCCCAAGATTCTCCCAACGATTCCGTCAAGCGACTTTTGCCGTGGCTGGTAGCCATAGCCGTATTTATGGAGTCGCTCGACACGACCATCCTGAACACGGCAGTGCCGGCGATCGCGGAAGCGCTCCAAGTGGCGCCTCTCAGTATGAAAGCGGTTCTCTCCAGCTATACCTTGAGCCTCGCGGTCTTCATCCCCGTGAGCGGCTGGATGGCGGATCGCTACGGAACCCGCAGGGTGTTTTCCTCGGCGATCGGCATGTTCACGATCGGATCGATCCTTTGCGGAGTCTCGACGAGCATCCACATGCTTGTCTTTTGCCGTATTCTTCAAGGCTGCGGCGGGGCGATGATGGTGCCGGTCGGTCGCCTGACCATGGTTCGAACCTTCGCCAAATTCGAACTCATCCGCGCCATGAGCTTTGTCGCCGTCCCGGCACTCATCGGCCCGATGCTGGGCCCCGTAGCCGGCGGCGTCATCGTGGGATTTCTTCACTGGCGGATGATTTTCTTCATCAACGTGCCGATCGGCCTCCTCGGTCTGTATTTCGTTTATCGCTACCTGCCGGACTATCGCGAACGCGTCGATCAGCTCGATATCATCGGCATGATTCTTTTTGGCGCCGGCGTTGCGCTGCTCTCTTACGTCTTGGAAGTCTTCGGCGAGCACACTCTGAGCGCCGGAGAAATACTGGGACTGTTGGCGCTTTCTATCGTGCTGCTCTTGGGCTATGGACGCCACGCGACGACGACACGACATCCGCTGCTACGTCTAGGGCTGTTTCGCATCCGAACCTTCCGCGCTGCAATCACCGGCGGCTTTATCACGCGTCTCGGCGTGGGCGGAATGCCCTTTCTTCTTCCTCTCCTTTATCAGGTCGGCCTTGGCTATACGCCGGTGCAATCCGGATTCCTGATTATGCCTCAAGCTCTCGCGGCGATGAGCTTGAAAATGTCGATGCCTCTCGTGCTCACGCGCTTTGGCTACCGCAGGGTGCTGATCTCCAACACGGTGATCATCGGCGTCGTCCTCGTGCTGTTCGCCACCATCGGGCCGGGCACGCCGGTGTGGCTCATCGTGCTTCAAGCTTTGTGTTTCGGATTCTTTTCTTCGCTGCAATACACGAGTATGAATACGCTCGTGTACGCCGACGTCAGTGAAAGCGACACCAGTATGGCAAGCACCATCGCCAGCACCGTTCAACAGATGTCGATCAGCTTCGGTGTTGCAGCGGCCTCGCTGGTGGCGGCGCTCTTCATCCCTGATCGGTTTAAGTCCGACTCATCGCAGCTAATCCACGGCGTGCACCAGGCGTTCATCGTGCTCGGCGGGCTCACCGTTCTTTCCACGATAGTTTTTCGTGAATTGAAAACTAATGATGGCGACAACGTCAGCCAGCACAACGTCATCGTCCCGGAGGGCCCACAAGAAATCGCCGTAACGCCCGCGATTACAATACTCCCGGCCGTCAACGATCGAACGGCGGACCGCGAGTCAGTTTGAATTTGGACAATCCCAACAGTAGCTCCTTTCCTCACTTATGTAATTTGAGCTTGCCCAAAAAGAGGCACGACCACTCAAATTGGGATCATGAAAATTAGGATGAAATCGGCGTGAAGTTCATAGCGGCTTGGACATTTTGTTCTAGGGGGGCCAGTTGTTCGCAGCCGATGATGACGCTGGCAACGGGCTGGCTGAGATTGAATTGCAAAAGCTCGGCGGGGGAGGCGCGGCCGGCGCCGAAACCCACATCTGCTTTCCGATCACAAGGCACTCCACACTAATGCCGCGTATAAATGATAAACCACTTCGGGCTACCGAATACATCGAACTCTTCCGATGGGTAAAAACCAGCGGCTGCCATCCAGCTTTTAACGTCGTCCTTGCTCAAAAGCATTTCCGGACTGTTCCGGTGAGGAGTCTTAGGATCATCTCGGTTCATCTCGATCAGGGCGATGCGGCCGTTAGGTTTCATATAGGTGCCAAGCGCCTTCAGATACGCTTGGCGGTTTTCGATGTGATGCAGTACATCATGAAAGAAACCCAGATCCACATCATGGGTCGGCAGCTTGGGATCACTGAATTCCCCCTTGACCGTTTGGATATTCTCTATATTTTCCTTTTTTGCTTTTTGGGCGATGTAATCCAAAAGCCCCGGATCGATATCAACTGCGTAAACTTTGCCGGAGGGCGCAACTGCCTTGGCGAGGGGAAGTGAGAAAGCGCCGGCGCCCGCGCCGATGTCAGCCACTTTATCCCCCGGCTTCAACTTCAAAAGGGGCAAGACCTTGTCTATCTTGAGCCCGGCTATCCTTTCGGGCCGGTCGAGATTTTGAATCCATTCTTTGGTTTCCCGTGATCCTAGCTGTGCCTGTGCCTCTATAGCCACCAGCATAACTAGCCCCAACGTGATTAGAAAAATTTTTCGCGAATGACAATTCCGCTGGAACATAAAACGCTCCCTAAAAAATTTTCGCTTCAACGCGAGGTTTCATTTGCAATTGAGCGGACCGGAGAACAGTGATCGAAAATCATGCCACCACCACCGACGATTCCTACGAAGTTTCCAAATTAAAACATTTCGGGGAAGTAAAACGTTAACACTGCGTTGAGTCTCTTGTCGGTAACGATGACACTCTTGTTTTTGGGGTCTAGATCGACTCCGCGCACCATCCTCAATACGCCTTTCGGTCCCCCGATCGTCCATCGCGGCGGAACATCGCCGTTGTCCTGCGTGCTCCATACTCCAACAAAGCACTCATCGGAAGACATTTCGTTACTCTCGTTGCTCGACCCGCGGACGCTCACGATAATCTCATTTTTGGCTGGATAAACCGCGAACGGTCCGCTGATGTGTGCCAGCCCGCTCTTGGGTCCGCCTATGACCGCTTTCGGTTTCACATTCCCCTGATCGGTGCGGTTGAAAATCAGCAGGCGGCTTCCCACACCTCGAACGGTTCCACCCACGACGAGCAAGTCGTGGACGGGGTCTACGGCGAGCGCGCTAGCACCCAACTGCGTGTCAGGACCTTTGATAACTCGGATCGGCGCCACATTGCCCTTTGCTTCGCGGGAGAACACCAGAACCGAATTTCCTTGGGGAACAAAAATTTCGTTGTGCACCGGGTCAAGACCCAGCCGGTCCGGATTGCGCAACTGGGTGAGTGAACCTTGGATAACTCGGACCGGAACTTCCTCCCCGTCGGCTCCCCCGCGGAAGGTCAGAATGGCCTGGCCAAATTGCTGGGGCACGACGAACTCGTCGTGAATCTCGTCATAGACGATGGAGTGCATCGTCCGGCCCAACAGCGTCTTTTGTCCTTCAATCTTGCGAACCGGTTTCGCATTTCCATCCGCCAGCCTGGCGAATGCCGCAATCTGCGGATGAGCCACTCAATTGGGCACGAGAAGTTGTTCCCGCTTGCTGTCGTAGGCCACCGGGTGCGGGTTACCGATGCTGAGCGTCGGTTGATCGCGCGGCGCGCTTCGGATCACTCGCTGAGGCGCTGTATCGCCGGCCGCAGTGAGCTTATAAGCAGTGGCGGTATGGTTGCCGAAGTTCGCCACCCACAGCTCGTCGTTATTGGCATCGACGTAGACCCCGGTGGGATTTTTGATGAGGGTCTTAGGACCTGTGAGAACTCGGATGGGCGCTACATCGCCGCTGGCAGAGGCGCTGAAGACCAAGATGGAATCTCCCATGTCATTAGCGACGAACAGCTCGTGGCTTCGCGGATCATAGGCAAGTCCCGTCGGCCAATTCATTTGAGTTTTAGGACCTTGAATCACGCGGAGCGGTGCCGCATCACCGCTCGCAGTTCGGGGATAAACCGTTATGGAAGGAGGCAGGTTCTTGCCGGAACCGGGGATGGCGTTGCTAAATCCCAATGGCCAGTTCGATTTTCGAAGATCGCTTTCCCGGATTCGTCCGCTGGCGGCCACAGCACCGGCGCGAACTTGATGGACGCTGCCGTGGTTGGTTACAAATATGAGGTCATCGTTCGTATCCAAGGCCATTCCATGTGGGTCCGCCAGCAACGTGTGTTCGCCCTGGAGAAGCCGGATGGGGGCGTCTTCAGATGTAGCTGTCTTTTCGAATGTGACCACTGCGCTGTCATGTTGCACCGTAAGTAAAAGTTCCTGGTGTTCTTCATCCACCGCAATGCCAAAGGTTCCATGCGGGGTGTGGACTTCACGTGCGGGGCGTACATCCCCCTTGGCCTCGCGGGAAAAGACCACTAGCGTATCCACTGTGTCATTGTTCACCGCGTAAATATCGCCATTTTTAGGATCGACATAGACGCCGCTCTGGAACTCGATCTTGGTCTTCAATCCGCCGATGGCGCGCTTCGGTTCGGTTATGGCGGTGGGAGGCGTATTATCCAGCCTGTTATAGACGAGCACATTGAACAGGTTTTCGTCGGTGACAACGACCTCGTTGTTGGTAGGATCGACTGCCACAGAGCTATATGAAGCATAGCGGTCGCGGATCATCCGCACCGGTTTTTTCCCCGACACGTCAGCAGGGGCGGTCTCCGCAGAGGATCTTGCTGTTAAGCTGTTGGGAATTCCTCCTTTCAGTGGATCAGCAGCCAGAGCACTGCTGGCGTTGACGGGCGCCCCTTCGCACTGCTCGTCGTCCATAGCCCCTGCTGGCAATAGGTCATAGGAGATCAGCTGGGCAGAGTCGCTGGGTTTATGCAAAGCCGAGTGAACGGCAGTGATAAGCCCTGAAAGATGGACATTCCCCGCGACTAACACCCATCCGGTAATCACGGCCACTAGAGTCAGGAACACGACGGGGTAAGTCCGTCGCAATCGATCACTCCGGCTCATAGATTTCTGCCCCCTTTCCGTCCCGGAATTTTCACTTGTGGTACGCTCTCGGTAGCTGAGTAAGAGCTATTATACGTAACGGCATGCTGTCAATTGTAAATCGGCTCCACTTCACGGGCGGTACGATCGCCTGGGTGGCGCGACGGCTTGAATGCCTTATTGGCGCAAATGTTGACAGTCGGAACAGCCGGCTCGTATAGTCATAACATTTTTAGATATGGAAGCGGATTCAAAACGATCGGGACTATTGTCCATTGTCGCTGCGTTGCTCGTGCCCAGTTGATGAGTGTTACCTCAAGTCCTGGCAGGACTCGGTTTACTTTCATTGCTGAGCGCTAGTTGCCTGTTCTGGCTGCAGCGCTTGCAGCTCGTTTTCCTCACGATAGCGCTCGGATCGCTCGGCTACGAGGGCTGGCTCGTGCGGCGCCAACTGCCGGCGCTGCGCACCAGGGGAGTCAAGGCGGTTCTCGGTGCCAGCCTGATTGTGAATATGGCAGTTCTAGGTTCGTGGGTCGTGCTATGGTTTCGTTACCGGTAAGAGATTTATCTCTCGATCTTATGAAGTGACATCGACTAGCAAAGGGATTCGGCAATGAAGCGGCGAACACAGATTTGGTTGTTAGCGTTGCTGATGCTGGTGGTAGGTAACCCGGTATTAGCGCAAGTGACCCAGGTGACGGCGGATGCAAAGGGAATTACCTGACCTTCTTGCGCGGCGGTCATGGAGATCGCTCTAAGACGCCTGGACGGTGTCGACAAGATTTCTATAAGCATCTCGGAGCAAAGATTCCAAGTTACCTATAAGTCGGGGGCCAGTTTCCAGCCGTGGGATATTCGCGAGGCCGTGGCAAAAGCGGAAGTGGCGGTGGTGCGGTTCCTGATTGTTGCCCGAGGCCATGTTCATGAAGAAGGAGGTAAGCGGTTCTTTGTGGCGGGCAAAGATAAGTTTCTTCTGGCGGCTTCTCCTAAAATTCCCTCTGAAGGCACGATCTCGATCGAGGGGACCGTCGATGATTCGGCCGAGCCTCTCCAACTGCAAATATCGCAATTCAAACCACTCAAGTAATAACCGTACTTCGGCTCGTTCTCCACCGTACGTCTGATGCTGCTTCTTTTTAAGGCGTTGAAGGGACGCCACGGATTGGCGTCCCTTGTCCGTTCGAGAAATAAGTATCGACAGCTCCAATGAGGGGGCACGCTCACAAATAGAGCACTAGGGTCACGGTGCTAAGCATTCTTGCACGAACTTTTCTTTTCTCTCAGACCGTTACTGAATCCTCATGGGTGCGCAAGAAATTCTCCCACGCCGATCGCGACGGCGCGACTTTTTCTTGAAGCTTCTGCTTGTCGCTTTCGCTGATCGGCGTGAAGTTCATGGCAGCTTGGACGTTTTGTTCGAGAGGAGCCAGTTGTTCGCAGCCGATGATGACGCTGGCAACGGGCTGGCTGAGATTGAACTGCAAAAGCTCGGCAGGGGAGGCGCGGCCGGCGCCGGTGCCGACGAGCATGCCTTGGCCCATGACTTTCATCGACAGGAGGCCCATGTTTTTCTGCAACGCTACCGGCAGAGCGGATTGCTCGAAGGCGGGGATCGGTTCCATTTTTCGCTGCGCAATCGGATTGGCGGATTGGGCGGCGTTGAGCGCCATCAAGACTGTGTCGAAATCGTGGCGGCGCAAGGCTTCGGCCATGGCGGCGCCGTCGTTGTGGCCGGTGATGCCGATGAACCGCGTGACTTTTTGATCCTTCAATTGTTTTATGGCGGCGAGCACACCGTTCGGATTGCCGATGCGCTCGAGATCGTCAAGATTGCTCAGACTGTGGATCTGAATCAAATCCACGTAATCGCTCTGCAAGAACTTTAAACTCGTTTCCACCGAACGGAGCGCGCCGTCACGGTCTCGTGGATCGATCTTGGTGGCGAGGAAGACTTCTTTGCGCCGTGCCTTTAAAAATTCGCCCAGCCGTTTCTCGCTCAAGCGCTCGATTGGACGGCGTGTGTAAGCTCCGGCGGTGTCGAAGTAATTGATGCCGAAGTTGAACGCTTTCTGCAATAACGCCTGCGCCGTGTCTTCGCTTTCGATGGAGCAGAAGCGCGTGCCGGAGCCGAAGCCGATGCAGGAAACCATCTCGCCGGTTTTGCCCAGGCGGCGCTTCGGCAGTGAATTCGTTGTCGCGCCCCAGGAGTTTTTCGCCGCGCCGAGTACGACGGCAGTGGTGGTGGTTTTCAGAAATTCGCGACGGGACCAACGTGATCTCATGGTGGCTCCTTTCTGTTCGCGGCAGAGGAATTTGCCGGCGTCATCATAACCCAATACACGACGGGCACGTCAATACATTTCTTACCTTACACGGCATTGTTTCTCGTCCGGCGCAGCGCGGTTAGACCGATCCACGAAATGATTACTAGCGCGGCCAGGAGCGCCGTCATGAAGAGCGCGAAGCTACCCCATTCGCCGCGGATCGGAGCTTTATAAGGATCGTACCACTTGATCAGCTCGCTCAATTGCACCCACTGCCGCGCGATGGCGTTGGAGAGCAGCACCGCGAACTGCGCGAGGATCAATCCGATGCCCGTGATGCGACTCGGATTTTTCCAATACGCGGCGGCAAGCAGCACGCCGGCAATCATGCTAATGCCGGCAACGATGAACCAGAAGCGCGGCAGGGCTGGCAAGATTGACGACGCATAGATCGCGCCCGCGCTGCCGTAAATGACGGCGCCCAAAAAATAAAGCGGCACGAGCTTGCGCAGGTCGTTCTTGTCATCGCCGTCAAGCAGTTCGACTCGATGGTCGCGATGAGCCCGGCGCACGAGATCGGCGAGAAGAATCCCGGCGCCGACGGCGAACTGCGCCACGATCACGTGTGGCACCGCGATCAGCGGGATGAGCATCGGCGCGGTGATGAACGGCGCGTACCAGACCGGGAATTCCATGTTGACCTAGCATTCAGGCTACTCAATCACGAATCTCTTCACAACGATGTTGCCAGATAAACTCTTTGTGGGATGTGTCGGATAACCTTCGTTTTTAAATGGTGAGCCCTGTGACGTCGACGATCAAGACAGGCGCGGAGGCAGGGTCAGTTGTGACTGGTTTGAACGGTGGGCGCCGACCCGCCCTTCAGCTTTCGCCACCATGGGGTGATGATGGGCAGGATGAAAAAGAAGACGGCTACCGCTGTGATCACTCCCGCGATGGGTCGGTTGAAGAAAATCGCCAGCGACCCCTGCGACATGATCAGGCTCTGGCGCAATGCGTTCTCTGCCATGTCGCCCAGCACCAGCGCCAGCACCAGCGGCGCAAGCGGATAATCCAGCTTCTTGAAGACGTAACCGACCACGCCGAAGATCAGCATGTACCAGATATCGAGCATGCTGTTGTGCACCGCGTAAGATCCGATCGCGCAGACCACCACGATGAGCGGCGTTAGAATCGCAAACGGAATGCGCAGTATGGCCGCGAACAAGGGCACGAAGGCCAGGACCATAAA
>Ga0193707_1000054_pt1 | contig 28597 bp, 26 predicted proteins | sample U3c2metaG_FD_143043 | JGI IMG/M metagenome (GOLD analysis project Ga0193707, IMG submission 143043) | Soil microbial communities from a riparian zone of the East river system, Colorado, United States - U3c2 | ecosystem: Environmental > Terrestrial > Soil > Riparian zone | place: USA: East River... | reverse complement strand
TCGAATCTCGTGATATACTTAGAGCGTGAGCAAGCGGAAAATTTCGTCCGACCTTGCTCGTTTGCCCGTTTGTTTAGGGATTGAAGCTTACCCCTTCTCCGCCGGCGCTTCCGCGGTCTGCGCTTCTTCTTCCGTCTGGCTGACTACGGGCGCAATCGCCTGAAGCTTTTCGCCGTTACGGAGATCCATCAATTTTACGCCCATCGTGTTTCGGCCAGTTTCGCGAATTTCTTTGACCCGCGTGCGCACCATCTGGCCTTTGTTGGTGATGAGCATGATCTCATCACTCTGGCGGACGGTAAGCGCGCCAACCACATCGCCGGTTTTCTCACCGGTTTTCATGGTGATAATGCCTTTGCCGCCGCGCGATTGTCGTCGGTAATCATCGAACGGCGTGCGTTTGCCGATGCCATTTTCGCCGGCCACCAGCAGCATGGCGTTTGGATCGACAATGGCGATGGCCATGATGAGATCGCCTTTTTCGGGGCGAATGCCCCAAACGCCGACCGTGTTGCGGCCTTGATCGCGCAGTTGTTCTTCGTGAAATCGCAAGCTCATTCCATCCTTGGTGATGAGTACGATTTCGTCATTGCCATTCGTTAGTTTCGCATCGATCAACCGGTCGCCTTCCTCGATCTGGATGGCGATGATGCCTCCTTTGCGAACGTTACGGTAATCGGAAAGGTTCGATTTTTTAACGATGCCGGACTGCGTGGCGAATACGACGTGCAGATTTTCATCCCAAGTTTGATCGACAGCGTTCGGTCCCATGCCGGATTTTTTGGATTGGATGCGGATCGTCGCCGCGATTTTTTCATCGGGCTTCAGCTCGAGAATATTTGCGATTGACCGTCCCTTGGCTGCGCGGCCCATCTCGGGAATTTCGTAAACTTTTTCCACGTAGGCGCGTCCAGCCGCGGTGAAGAACATCAGGTAATCGTGCGTGGTCGCGGTGAAAAGATGCTCGACGAAATCGCCCTCCTCTTCTTGCGTGGCGCCTTCGCGGGTTTGCATACCGATCACGCCTTTGCCACCGCGCCGCTGCGCGCGAAACGCGCTTACGGCCGTGCGTTTGATGAAACCGCCATAGGTGATGCTGATAATGCAACCCTCGTTCGCGATAAGGTCTTCCATGTTAATCTCGGCTTGATCGGGCACGATTTCCGTCAGACGCGGCGTTCCGTGTTTGTCGCGAATTTCGCGGAGCTCTTTTTTGATAATGGTGAAGACGCGTTGCTCTTTGGCCAGAACGTCGCGAAGATCTTTGATCGATTCGAGCAGTTCCTTGTATTCCTTATTGATCTTCTCGCGCTCGAGGCCGGTGAGTTGGTACAGGCGGAGATTGAGGATTTCGTCAGCCTGCTGTTCGCTGAAAGCGTAACGTCCATTTGTCAGGCGGGCCTCGCTGCGAATCAAGATGCCGATCTGCTCGACCTGACGCTTGGTGAATTCGAAGGCCAGCAGTTTTACTCGCGCTTCATCGCGACTAGCCGATCCGCGAATGATTCGAATAAATTCGTCCAAATTGGCCAGCGCGATCAGGTAACCTTCGAGCGTTTCTGCGCGCTCTTCCGCTTTGCGCAATTCGAAGCGCGTGCGGCGCAGCACGACTTCGCGTCGGTGCTCGATGTAGCAGGCATTTGCTTCTTTGAGTGAGAGCAGTTTGGGGCGCCCATGATCAATCGCGAGCATGATGACTGCGAAGGAGCTTTCCATCGCAGTGTGCTTGTAGAGATTGTTGATGACGACCTTCGGATTGGCGTCTCGCTTCAGCTCGATAACAACTCGCGTATTTTCATCCGACTCGTCGCGAACGGCGCTGATGTCTGTCAGCACTTTTTCGTTCACCAGCGACGCTATGCGTTCAACGAGGGTGGCGCGATTGACGTTGTATGGAATTTCAGTGATGACGATTTGTTCCTTGCCGCCTTTGAGCTCCTCGATGCCGACCTTGCCGCGCACCTTCATGCTGCCGCGGCCAGTCTCGAGATATTGTTTGATTCCTGACACGCCGCAGATCGCGCAGCCAGTGGGAAAATCCGCCCCTTTTACGTGTTTCATCAGCTCGTCGAGCGTGATTTCCGGATCATCGATCTGCGCGCAAATTCCGTCGATCACTTCAGTGAGATTGTGCGGCGGTATATTCGTCGCCATACCCACCGCGATCCCGGTTCCGCCGTTAACAAGCAGATTTGGAAAGGCAGCTGGGAAAACCGTGGGCTCGGTGCGGGTTTCGTCATAATTTGGGACGAAATCGACGGTGTCCTTGTCCATGTCGGTCATGAGCGCGGCGCCGAGATGCGTCATGCGCGCTTCGGTGTAACGCATCGCTGCGGGGGGATCGCCTTCGACCGAGCCGAAGTTGCCCTGGCCATCGACGAGTCTTTCACGCATCGCCCACGGCTGCGCCATGTGGACCAGCGTCGGATAAATCACCGCTTCGCCGTGCGGGTGATAATTTCCGCTGGTATCGCCGCAAATTTTCGCGCATTTGCGATGCTGTCGCCCCGGAAAGAGCGAAAGGTCATGCATCGCGAAAAGAATTCTGCGCTGGGATTGTTTGAGTCCGTCGCGCGCGTCCGGCAACGCGCGCGAAATAATGACCGACATCGAGTAATCGAGGAAGGACCGCGATACTTCCTCGGCTACATTTATCGGCTCAATTTTCTCGTTTGGGTTCAACATGGTGATTTACTTAGCCGTGCGCGGGCGAGTATGTGGAAGGACGCTCGGTAAGGAAGCGTTCCTCCCAGATCCGCGAAATTTCATCGGCCTGTCTGACTGTCACAGGAGGACCGATCCGAGCACGGCGGGGCAGCGAGATTTTCAAGAAATCCAGCACGTCGCGGATGGTTGCCTCATAATCCCGGCATAATTCCTCGTATTCGACCTGCAAGGGATCAACGCCGATTCGCTGAAAAAATGTGTGCCAGATGTTTTCCTGTCGCTCGGCTTCGCGAAGAGACTGTTCGATCAGCTCCGCGTCGAATTGCGGTTCACGTACTGCGGTTTTTCCCTCCTGCACTTTCCAAAGACCGGTCTGAAGCGCGCGTGCCGTGGAGAGCGCTTGCCGTAGTTTATGACGCCGGACAATGTGGACAAAGCGAAGGCGTGGGAAGGCATTTCTCAACATCGCGAGATCATCCGTTGCCGCGTGGCCAAAAACTCGAGTATCTCGCAGTCGGATGAGGAAATCGTTCAGATACCAACTCATTAGCTTAAAACCGAACACCTCATTGCGGGTTGCTTTCGCTCTGACGATGCCGCGCACGTAACTGGGATAATCAGTATTTGGATCCACCCCGAGCTCGGCACCGTAGTGTCCCTCGGACTTTGGGAGAAAGAATTGTTTCGGCATGCCCGCCTGGCGGGTGGCCCGCAAGCCGTCCGTCAACAAATTGCTACCCGAACGCGGAATTGTGCAGACAACGTAACAGCGTCGCGGATGGCGTAGTTTGTGAAACAGGCCTCCCATCTTGGAATTTACACGTCGAGATTGCGCACGTTTAGGGCGTTGTCTTCGATGAATTGGCGGCGCGGCTCGACAACATCACCCATCAGAATCGTGAACATTTTATCTGCATCGACGGCGTTATCGTCGTTTAGATCCACTTTCAGAAGTTTGCGCTTCTCCGGATTCATGGTGGTCTCGAACAACTCCTTGGCGTTCATTTCACCGAGACCTTTGAAACGTTTGATCTGCACTCCGCGGCGGCCGATCTCCAAAATCTTCGCCAGAATTTCGGGAATTGAAAACAGCGGATGCGAAATCGCCTTTTCGCCTTCGCCCTCGATCAACTCAAAGATCGGTTGGTCGCTGGTCGCGTAGTGAGCCACTTTCAGACCCTTCCGCGCCAGTTCGGCTATGATTTTTTCGATCGCAGCCGATTCGTGCAGCTCAACGAGTCTGCCGCGTCTGCGGCTCCCATCTGTCCGCGCCGGAGGTTCGCCCAGCGGAAGCAGTTCCTGACCAAGCTCAGTGTCGAACAGATTCAGGTCCAGATTTTCCTGATGAAATTCGCGGACTGCTTTTTCGTCGTCAAAATAATGCACGCTTTCCTCGTTTCCCTCCCGCACCTTCACCAGATAGGTCGGAAGCTTGCCCGATTTCGAGTTGCGTTTGGCAAGGTAAGTTTCGAAATCGCCGCCGTGACGGCGCACCGCTTCGCTTAACTTCGCAAGTTTCTCAAGCGATTCGAGAATATCCTTCAATTGTGTCGCCGGAATTTCTTTATCATCGGCCAAATTTTTCAATCGTACGTCTTCTGCGCCCAGCGAAATGAGTATTTTATTTAACCGGACATCGTCATCGACATATTCTTCGCGTTTCTTCCGCTTGATTTGGTAAAGCGGCGGTTGCGCGATGTAAATCCTGCCTGCGCGCACCAGCTCGGTCATCTGCCGGAAGAAAAACGTAAGCAGCAGAGTGCGAATGTGCGATCCATCGACGTCAGCATCTGTCATGATAATGATCCGGCCATAGCGCAGCCTGGTGATATCGAAACGACCTTCGTCCTTGCCGTTGCCATCCTCTTTTGATTTGCCGATCCCAGTACCGATGGCCGTGATCATGGACTGGATCTCGTTGTTCTTGAGGAATTGATCTTCGCGCGCTTTTTCAACGTTTATCAATTTCCCGCGGATAGGAAGAATGGCTTGATAACGTCGATCACGTCCTTGTTTGGCGGAGCCGCCTGCCGAATCACCTTCGACGATGTAAAGCTCGGTCAACTCCGGATCGCGCTCGGAGCAATCAGCCAGTTTCCCAGGCAAACCACCACCGGTGAGAGCGCCCTTGCGAATTGTTTCCCTGGCTTTTCGAGCCGCTTCCCTTGCTCGCGCTGCAGTGAGCACTTTGTCGAAGATCCGTTTCGCGATCGGCGGATTCTTATCGAAGTGGGTCATTAGCCCGTCATAGACGACAGAGTTTACGATCCCGTCGATCTCAGTGTTGACGAGCTTTACCTTGGTTTGTGATTCGAAGCGCGGATTGGGCAACTTGACGCTGAGCACACAAATCAATCCTTCGCGCACATCGTCTCCAGAAATCGAGGGGTCCTTTTCCTTGAGAAGGTTGTTTGATCTCGCGTACTGGTTGACGGCCTTCGTGAGCGCGGTGCGGAAACCAGTCAGATGCGTGCCGCCATCCGGATTGGGGATTGAATTGGCAAACGGTAAAATCTGATCGTTGTAGCTATCGTTGTATTGCAGAACCACGTCGAGAAAGACTTCATCGCGTTGCCGCGAGATCACGACCGGCTTTGGATGGAGGACCTGTTTGTTCTCGCCGAGCTGCTTTACAAATTCTTCGATGCCGTGTTTGTAGAAAAACTTTTCTTTCTTCGCCGGGTCGGTGCGCTCATCCGTAAGCGTGATCTCTAGACCGGGGTTGAGAAACGCCAGTTCGCGCAACCGCGTTGCGAGACGCTCGAATTTGAACTCAGTCGTGATTGTGAAAATCGTCGGGTCCGGAAGAAACGTAATCAGTGTGCCAGTGGTCTTTTTGTTTTTGACTTCCCCGATGACGGTGAGTTTGTCCGTCGTTTTGCCCTTGGCGAAGGCCATGTGATAGACCTTGCCGTCGCGCGAAACTTCCACCTTGAACCATTCCGAAAGCGCGTTCGTGCATTTCGCGCCTACGCCGTGTAAGCCGCCGGAATATTTGTATGCACCTTGTCCGAATTTTCCGCCGGCGTGCAGATTTGTGAGCACCAGCTCAATTGCCGGCATTTTCCATTTGGGATGAATATCCACCGGAATTCCGCGGCCGTTATCACGCACCGACAGCGATCCATCGACGTGGACAGTCACTTCTATTTTTGTGCAAAAGCCCGCGAGATGTTCATCGATCGAATTATCCAGTACCTCGAAAACCAAATGGTGCATACCCCGCTCATCAGGATCACCAATAAACATTCCAGGCCGCTTTCGAACGGCCTCGAGGCCTTCCAATTTGTCAATTTGCGCGGCGTCGTATTTTTGCGTTGCAGCGATTCCAGTCGATCCCCGGCCAGATGATTCTTCGACCGGAATTTCTTCTTGAGTTTTTACCATAGATTAAGGCCGGAAAGACCCTCGTGAGAGGATACCGAAAATGTCCCGATAAACAACTAATATCTCTCGGGTAATTTTGGATTCACTGCGCTAGGGGTTGGGTCACAGAGCCATGCAAGACTCAAGATATTGTGTCCGTCGGTAGGAGCAAGGACCGCGGCTTCCAAACGCTTTTTACTCGCTACTTGACCATGCGGTTTTGAACCCGGAAAATGCGATCCCTGATGCGCGCGCAAACCCTTTTCGAGGCACGTTGGATTCTTCTAGTTCTGGCATCGGCCGGCGTGGCGGTCTGGCTTGTTTCGGCGTGGTTGTCGGTCATTTTTCTGTCGCTTTTTCTTTTCACGATCGCTTTTTTCAGAGATCCGAATCGTCCTGTACCTGCAGATCCGAATCTGATTGTTGCTCCGGCTGATGGCAGGGTCAGAGACATTGTTGAATTAGATGAGAAGGAGGTTCTCAAAACAAAAACGCGGCGCGTCGGGATTTTCCTGTCGATCTTTGATGTTCACACGAATCGAGCACCAATTGATGGGCGTATCATTTATCGTCAGCGTCACGAAGGTCTCTGCCTCGATGCTCGCGATCCAGATTGCCCCGAGAAAAATGAAGCGATGACTTGGGGGTTCGAAAATCCGCGCGGCGCGATTGTCGTTAGGCAGCTGACTGGCGCGATTGCCAGGCGCATCGTGGCCTGGGCAAAGGTTGGAGATGAATTGAAAAAGGGAGAACGCTTCGGGATGATTCGCTTCGGCTCGCGGACGGAATTATATTTGCCTCTCGACGCTGAGGTTCTTGTGAAAACAGGCGACCACGTTTCCGGAGGATCCACAGTCATCGCGCGCCTGCCCGACTGATGAACGAACAACCATCTAAAATTTATCTCCTGCCCAATTTGATGACGGCGGGAAATCTGTTTTGCGGTTTTACGGCCACGCTGAAGATTCTCGAGGGCGCGCTGCTACAGGCGTCTAATCCCGACGCAGCCAGTGATCTTTTTCACACTGCGATCTGGTTTGTTCTCGGCGCGTTCGTTTTTGATTTTCTGGATGGACGCCTTGCACGTTTGGGTGGGCACGAGAGTCCGTTCGGGCGCGAGTTCGATTCGCTCGCGGACATTGTTTCATTTGGACTTGCTCCCGCATTGATGGTTTACCGCGTGGTCTTGCAGGAGTTCCCCCGCGCGTGCTGGATCATTGCGTTTGTTTACCTGACCTGCGGAGCACTGCGCCTGGCGCGTTTCAATTCTGCGGCGGCGAAGCACAACGGCGCCAGTCACCCAGACACTTTCACTGGCTTTCCCATTCCGGCCGCGGCCGGTCTAATTGCGTCGATCACACTGTTCCTCCTTTGGCTTGCTGAAGGTGAACATCGCCTCGGTAACTGGCGTTTCGTTCTGCCGCCATTACTGCTCTTTCTTTCATTCATGATGTTCAGCCGGTTTCAATATCCCAGCTTCAAGGCGCTTAATTGGAAAACGAAGAAATCCATTCCGCGTTTTCTTGTGATCATCCTCGTTCTCATTTTTACCGGGCTGAATTATGAGTGGATGCCGGCAGTGCTTTTCCTGGCATATCTGCTCTATGGTGTGCTGCGTTCATGGCTCTCACGCGACTGGCGCCGCGAAATTGAAGAAGAAATAGGCGAAGAGTCTTCCGAGGAGGCAGCCGAAGAGGTGCGATAAGGGTGATAAATCAACGCGCCATCATCCTGAGCGAAGCTCCGCTCGGAATGACATGATGGGGTTACGTCGAGCGATTCAGGTTTGCCAGAACTTCGGGGTCGCGGACGTCCGCCCATTCGCCGCTTAGTTCGAGTGCCTGCACTTTGTTGCCTGAATGCGCGAGATCGCGGATTGCATCTGTGAGTTCGTACTCGCCGCGCGGCGAAGGCTTCAACTTTGCGATGAACTCGAAAATGCTTGGCCGAAACGTGTAGAGACCGGCGTTATACCACGGACTTGTTGGCTCGCCTGGCTTTGGTTTTTCGCGAAGATCGACCAGCTCCATTTGCTCGTTCACAAAAACCGCGCCGCCTTTGCTGACGTCTTCGCCGCGCGTAACTGTGATAATCGCTTCACAATCATCAGGAAGGTCGACGACGCGTTTGTAATTTACCGAACTGATCAAAATATCGCCATAGCTCAAAATGAATGGCGACCTGCCACTAAAGTTACGGGCGAGATCGACGACGCGGCCCGTACCGTCCTGCACGGTTTGCGTAGCGTATTCGATGTCGACATTGTGATGCCTGCCATCGCCGAAAAAGTTCCGAACCATTTCGGCATGATAGCCAACGATAATTACAAATCTGCGTACCCCCGCATCCCGCAGCCCTTCTACAATGTGCTGCAAAACCGGTTTGCCGCGCACTTCGATCATCGGTTTCGGAAAATCGACAGTGAGTTCACGCATGCGCGTACCGCGTCCGGCTGCCAGCACGACCGCTTTGTTGATCTTGGTCATATCGATGCGCGGCTCATTTCATGTGAAATGGACGGGCGAGACCCTCTGAGTCCGGCGTCGCAGCAGCTCCGTCCTCCAATCACTACTCACTTTTCTTTGGCGGCGCGATGATTAATGCGGGCAGATTAGCTTGCTTGATTAATTCGCTTACCTTCGGCACTTCTTCGGCTTTTAGTTGCGCCCATTTCTTTAACTGCTCTTCCAACTGACTGCTCAGCATTTGAAAAACATTGAGTTGTCCCTGGGTCGGTTCTGTGTCACCAGATTCGATTGTGTGGCTGAATGTTTCAAAGCGTTCGTTCAGCATATCGGGGAAGGCGAGATTTCCTTCTGAGCCTTTCATGTTTACCTGCATAAGTTTCTGTTCGATATCCGACATTTTGTGGTCGAGATCGTCTGCCGCCGAGAATGCCGCTTTTAATTTGGGATCGTCACTGAAACGTTTGTGCAAGTTTTGAATCTGCGACCTGAGATCGCGGATTTCGTTGACGGCCTGGTGCAATCGCGACATGGAATCATGCACCTGCGCCGCTAAGGCGAATTGCTTTTGCACAGCGGCCTCGGCGCCCTTGTTTCGTGGATCAATTGCCAGATGCAGCGGCGCAGTCTGCGACTTGCCGCCAACAGTCAGTTTCACCTGATAATCACCAGGCGCGGCGAGTGGTCCTCTTGGTCCGACGCCGGAGTAAAACGCGCCGGGTATCTGAATGGGATCATCGTAGCGCAGGTCCCATGCGAAGCGGTTCATCCCTTCATTTGCCGGAATTGTTTTAGGCCGCTCGACACGGTCCGGCCATTCAGGCGGCTGTTCGCCTTCTTTTTTTTCTTTGCTGGAGAGGTGTCGGACGACTTTGCTCGAACCGTCCAGAATATCGAGCGAGACCTCGTCTTTCGGCGCAGTCTTGAAATAGTAATTAATAATCGCGCCGGGCGGCGGGTTATCGCCGACTGGCTGGCGCTTGTCGAATTCCTCAGGGTAATGCAAACGCACTGCGGTTTGCGGCTGATAAAGAATTAAATCAGCCTGAGGAAGTTGCGCGTTGAGCTGGCGCAGCGGCGTCATGTCGTCCAATACCCAGAACGAACGGCCATGAGTTGCTACCACCAGATCGTCGTCCTTTACAACCAGATCGTGAATCGGTGACACGGGCAGGTTCAACTGAAGTGGTTGCCAATGCGCGCCGTCATCAAACGAAACGAAAACTCCGATTTCTGTCCCCGCGTACAGGAGTCCGCGTTTTCTAGGATCTTCACGCACAGCGTGGACGTACGCGCCGTCGGGAATGCCAGTCACGATCGCGCTCCAGCTTTTTCCCAGGTCTGTCGTTTTGAAAATGTACGGCTTGAAGTCGTCGAGTTTATGCCGGTCCACAGCGGCATACGCAGTGTTCGCATCGTGCGGCGATGGATCGATGAGGCTGACTGTGCTCCACTCGGGCATCTTTGGTGTGACCTTCGACCAATGCTGTCCGTCATCGGTTGTTACCTGAACAAGTCCATCATCAGTGCCGGCCCAGAGCGTTCCTTTTTTTATCGGCGACTCTGCGAGCGCGAACACGGTGTCGTAATATTCAACTGAAGTGATGTCGTTAGTCAGCGGGCCGCCGCTTGGCTGTTGTTTAGATTTATCGTTGCGAGTTAGGTCACTACTGATTTGCGTCCAGCTCTGCCCGTGATCGGTCGATTTGAAAACGCACTCTGCGCCCGTGTACAGAACATCGGGATTATGCGGAGAAAGGGTGAGCGGCGTCACCCACTGAAAACGATGAGCAACATCGGCGGCACCGTGACCGGAATTGTCCAAAGGTAAGACGCTGACGTCCTGCATATCTCCCTTGGTCTTGTTGTAACGATAGATTGAGCTTTCGTTATTTGAATAGATGATGTGCCGATCGCGCGGATCGGCCAGAACAAAGCCGCACTCGCCGCCGCCGACTTCGAACCAATCTGCCGGCCCGATCGCGCCCCAGTCTGTCCGGCTTGCAATGCCAACGCTCGTATTGTCCTGTTGCGCGCCATAAATGTGGTAAGGAAAAGCGTTGTCCACGGAAACGTGGTAAAACTGCGCCGTTGGCTGGTTATTTTGGGTAGTCCATGTTTTTCCGCCGTCGATTGAGATACTCGCGCCTCCGTCGTTGGCGTTCGCGATCCGATTAGGATTTTGCGGATCGATCCAGAACCCGTGATGATCGCCGTGACGTGCTGGCAACAAGTTGAAAGTTTTGCCGCCATCAACCGAACGAAATAGCCCAGTGTTCAAAAGATAGACTGTGTCAGCGGACTTCGGGTCAGCGTAGACTTTACTGAAATACCAGGCGCGCTGGCGAAATCGACCGTCATCATTTACACGGATCCAATGTTGCCCGGCATCATCGGAACGGTAAAGACCGCCTTCCTTGGCCTCGATGATTGCATAAACGCGATTGGAATCGGCACCGGAAACCGCGATACCGATCTTTCCGAGGATTCCTTCAGGGAGGCCATTGCCCTCGAGACGTTTCCACGTCACGCCATTATCTTCAGATCGATAGAGCCCACTCCCTGGACCGCCGCTTGAGAAAAACCACGGCTGCCGTCGCGCCTGCCACAGCGAAGCGAAAACAATGTTCGGATTGTGCGGATCAAAAACGACATCGATCCCGCCGGTGTTTTCGTCTTTAGACAAAACTTTCGTCCAGGTCTTCCCGCCGTCGATGGTTCGAAATATTCCGCGCTCTGCGTTTGGGCCAAATGCATGACCCAGCGCCGCCACCAGGACGACATTTTCATTCCGTGGATCGACAACTAGCGCACCGATTTGGCGGCTGTCTTTTAATCCAACATTTTCCCATGTCTTGCCGCCATCGATGGATTTGAAAACTCCGGTGCCATAGGTGGTATTGCCGCGGATGGCCGCTTCGCCTGTGCCTGCATAGATCACATTGTGATCCGACGGCGCGACGGCGATAGCGCCGATTGATGAAATGGGTTGTTTATCGAAAAGGGGAGTCCAATTCGCGCCGCCATCAATCGTTTTCCAGACTCCGCCCGCAACAGCACCAAAATAATAAGTGTCCGGCTCGCCCGCCACGCCTTCTATTGCCAGGGCGCGCCCGCCGCGAAACGGTCCAACCTGCCGCCACTGCATTCCCTTGAACAATTTTTCATCAATTGCTCCAGCCGGAACGGGAGTAGGGGATGCAGCTGATCGAAGGGAAGGTGAGAAGAGTAATGCGGAGATGCCGAAAATGATTTGAACTAGCCAAAGAGAGCGGCAACCAGGCGTAATCATCCGCCTAAGGTGAAAAGCCTGCGAGTTCGTTCAACTGGAATCGCACGCGAACGCAGCGAACTACTACGCCAATTTTTCGCAACGCTCTGCGGGATCCGTTAAGCGTTGATCGCTGCCATCCTAGTAGCGGGAGTCTCCAACGCTGTTCCACCCGGTTCGCCGCCGCCAAAGCGCCGCGCTGCGTAATATGAGCCAATTACCAAAACGGCCGCAATCAACTGAGCCACGAGCGTTTCAACTGTAGGGAATACCGCAAACCAGAGTCCCATCCAGGGCGGCATGTAGTTTTTCAGGGAAGCGATCTCAGTCGTGGAAATCCAATGCGCCAGCTGCATTTCCTGTGCCTGCTCGCCGACCATCACCAGCAACACGACTCCGAGCAGAATGCCTGTAGTGATCAGCATTTTCCGATACGGCAGACGCTGCTGAAGGACAAAGGTCAATACTGCTACCATCGCGGTCAGGACAAGTCCCAGCAGCGCGCCTTTTAGCACCACGGCGCCGCCCAGTCTCAGATGATAGCTTTGCAAAAAAAGCACCACTTCAAATCCTTCGCGATACAACGACGTGAATCCAAGCAGGATCAATCCGAACCAGAGGCGCGACTGAGAGATCTCGGCGGCGCGCGCATTTTCGAGCAATGCCTTGCGGCGGCGATTGTGAGCGCGAATCCAGCCGCCCCAATAGATCTTGTGAAAGAACCAGTTCATGATGACGAGCAACACGATGACAGCCAGCAAGCCGGTGGCGGCCTGCAAATCGAGTGCCGACATGTTGTCGCTGAGTGAGCCCACGATCCGCACTGCGATGAACCACGTGATCAAACTGGCGATAAACGCAAGGCCCGCGCCGAGCGCGACCGGCCGGCGATGGGCGCGTTTAGCGCCTGTCATGCTCGCAGTGATCGCTGCCAGAACCAGAATGCATTCCAGCCCCTCGCGAAAGACGAGAATCCCAATGTCCAAAAATGCCACAGTAGGGCTGGTGTCGGGTCGCGTCGGATCGGGTGCGCCGTGTGCAGTAACTCCCTGCCACACAAGCATCGCCACCACGCAAAGAGCAGCTATAACGATGCCGATGCGCAAAGCAGGCTTCATTTCCACTCAAAGTTTATCACAGGCCAGCGCTGCCGCTGCCGTTTGATTGCTTTTTTTTAGCGGCTGATTGCGGCGCGTAATCGGTTTTGGCCAATCATTTGCCGTTAATACCTCGGCGACTTACGGTGACCGCCGCATGCCGGAATATGTTTTGGGTCACCATCTTAAGGGCGAGGGAAAGCGACTCGCATTGATGTCGGAATTACTCGATCCCATGCATCGGCGATATCTTCAATCGCTCGATGTCGTTAAATTAGGCGCAAGAACGCTGGAAGTTGGCTGCGGCAACGGCTCAATTTCGGCGTGGCTGGCACCGCAGGTCGCTCCAGATGGACGAGCCATAGCCGTCGACCTCGATCTTTCGCTCGTTGATGTGCATTTGCCGAATTTGGAGTTGCGCAAGGCTGATATCATGGCCGGGCCAGTGGAGCCTGGCACCTTCGATCTCGTAACGGCTCGTGCAGTGCTTCACCATGTTGCCGATGCCGAAAAGGCGATGACGAATCTCGCTGCGAGCTTGCGGCCTGGAGGCGCCATTCTCTTGATTGAACCGGATTTCCTTCCGGTCACGATCGCCGAGCCGCCGGAGGTGCATGCGTTCTGGAGTGGTTGGCTTGCATGGTCACGTGAGCAAGGAATTGATTATCAAATCGGTCGTACTCTGGCGCCGAGATTGGCGGCCTTAGGCCTCGAGCGAATCGGTGGCACTGCAGAAACCGCGATCTACAACGGGACCAATTTGTGGGCAGATTATTGGACACAGACAGTCAAAGAACTTCGCGAGGACCTGATGAGCTCTGGCAAGCTAAGCAACGCATTGGTTGACACTTTTCTGGGCTATTGCGCCGATCCCGCCTGGTGGACGCAAACGATCGCCTTTACTGCTGTTCACGGTTTCGCCCCTGGCCATTGAGTAACTTGATTCGCTCCGCCTGTCGCGTCGCCGACGTATGAGAGGCGACAAGTCCGAAATGCCCAGCGGGCATTGTTGTGATTTGCGGTGAAACGAGTAATTTCCGGCGGTGGAACGAGCCCGGGGTTTTACGTTGATCGAGATTGCTCTCGCCATCTTCATCCTGCTGTTAATACTTATGCTGGCAGTGCCTAGCTTTAGCGGCGTGATCGCAAACAGGCGGCTGAAGCAATCGCTGGATCAGTTCAACGACCTTGTGCGTCAGGCGCAGACGCTAAGCGTCACCGAACGTCGTCCTTACCTGATCGTTTGGGCTAAAAACAATGTCATGGTGCGGCCAGAAGCTTTTGCAGAAGATGAGGAAGCCAAAGCAAAGGCTGAGTTTCGTCCCAGCAAAGGAAGCACGCTAAAGCTCTCACTCCCGGTGGCATTGGCGGAAAAATATCCGGCTGAATGGATCTTCTGGCCATCGGGAGCCTGCGAACCGGCAACCGTTCGTTTTCAAAGTTCCGCTGGTTCATGGACGGCGAATTACTCGCCGCTAACGGGACGGCCAGAGATTACGAATTATGCGGTGCGATAAGCCAAGCGAAGTTCGAAAGTTTCGTCGCGCCTTTGCCCTGTACGAGGTTCTCCTTGGCATCACGATTTTCGCGATCGGCGTCATCGCGCTTGGACGCGCGGTCGAGAATTGCCTCAATGCGAGTACTATCAACGCCGAAGAAGGGGTCGTGCGACAGATTTTGTCGAATCGCATGGCCGAAGTTCAGGCCACGAAAGCTGTTCCTGAGGATTCCAAGGAATTCAAGGTCGACACCAATTACGGAGGCATAAAGGTTGTCCAAAAAGCCACGGCAGCCGAACTGACAGAACCGGATAATACGCTTCTCAACGGAATCTACCTTGTCACGTTAACTGCTCAGTGGCAGCAGGGCGGTGTTCCCCAGTCAAAACAAGTCAAGTTTTATGTTTACCGTCCAGGGTAAGAGGGGATCTCTTCGCATCGGTGGTTTCACGTTGCTCGAAATCATGCTTGCGGTGGGAATCCTCGGGCTGATGTCGCTGGCGATTTTTCGTTTTGTGCAAGCGAACATCACGGCGCTGCGCCTGTCATCGGATACAGCCGCCAGGGATTCGCAGTATGACGGATTGCGCGACCTTCTGACATCGGAATGGCAAAGCCTCACTTCCGTCAGGTCGAAAATGTACGGGGAACCGTTCAAGCTTAATGAACGGGAGCGTGATTGGTTACGTTGGAATTCCAGTGCGGGTCCTGGACTCCTAACTCGCTACGCGCCGGGCGACTTTACAGTTACGCTGCGGTTACAACCGGAAAACGACAAGAGCGACCGGCTCGACCTCGGCTTCTTGCGAAAACCGAAGGACGATCCCGATGTTGGAGAAGGACACGAGACTTGGGTGCCATTAATTAGGAATGTGAGCAGTCTCCAGATCAGTTATTTCAAACCGGACTTGAACACGTGGATCGATCGATGGTCAAACACGTCCCAGATGCCATGGCTGGTGAAGGTGACCGTGGGGCGCTCTGATTCACCTGTGCCTTGGGAAGCGATTATTCCATTGAAGCGGACGCCGTATTGAGAATGAAGGCTCCAAATTCGAAACTGCGCGGTGGCGCGGCGCTAATGCTTGCGCTTTGGGCATTGTTCCTGCTCAGCGCAATGGTCATTTCGTGGGCGCTGGACATTAATTCGCGCCTTACGGTTTCCGGCAATGCAAGCCGCGTCCTGGACGCCGAAGCCATGGCGTCATCGGGTGCTGATCTTGCATTGCATCCACTGGTCAAGCCTGATTCTGCGAACTTGCACAGACAAATAGGCAATCAGGAAGGTTACGACGTCCAAATAATTGGCGAGTGTGGTCGATTGAATTTGAACCTGCTCGCGCCCGGAGGAGTCGAAAACACGCCGCTTAAGGAAATTTTGCGTCAATATCTCGGCCTTAAAGGGATAGAGTTGAATGACGTTGATAAAATGGTCGATTCTTTGCTCGACTGGATGTCGCCGCCGGGACTGCACCGTCTGAACGCGTGCCCAGAAAGCGAAAATTATCAACCGCCGCATGCGGCACTGACTTCGGTGGACGATCTAAAGAAAATCTGTGGGTGGGCTGAATTTACTTCCAAGCCGCATTGGGACGAAGATTTTACTGTCAGTAACTGTGGGGGAGTGCTCGATCTTGGGTGGGCGTCGAGGGATATGTTGCGTGCTTTTGTGCAATCTTTAGGCATAGGGGGAGACGACAGGGTGGATCAATTTTTGCAGCTGCGGCAAGGACCGGACGGAATCGATGGAACAATCGATGACGGCCGGCTTGACCCGCCAACTCCCTTTGCTACGCTGGGCTTCCCCGGCGGGCAACCTCCGCAGATTGCCGGCCTAACCCTCGGATTGAAAAACACATTTGTCTTTCGCGTTACGAGCGTAGGAAAATCAGGCGACGTTACGCGTACCGTTCAGATGATAGTATCAAAAGGAGGCGCCGCAGGAGGGCGTCCTCAGGTGATGAGTTGGAAGGAGCTTTGATATCGCCACTGGGATGCCATCCATTTTTATAATTCCCACCGCCCATGGATGGAATTTTCTGCGTTCATCCACGGCCGCATCGCCGCGCGAAGCGGCTGCGGGCAGTGCTGGCCAGAACGGTTCGTGGAACGTGCGCAAGTTGCAGACGCTGGGGGAAGCTGTGCCGTTGCTTTCAGCGACCGACGATTTTGTCCTCGGCCTGCCTGTTTCTGCCGTGCTCGCCCAACGATTTCGCCTGCCCAGTGTCGATCCGGCAGAGTTTCCGGAAATGATTCGGATCCAGATCGAGAAGGTGCTGCCGTTCTCGGCCGAAGAGGTGACCACCGACTTTGAAGTGATCGAGCAAGACGAAAACGAAAGTGTGATCTCGGCTGTGGCGGTCAGAAATGAACAGCTTGCCGAGATTGCTGCTCCGTTGCTCGACCGCGGTTTTATCCCGCGGCAGGTCACCGTTTATGCAGCGCAGCGCGCCAGCACGTACGCTCCAAAAGGAAATGCTCTCCTTATTTATCCTGAAGGCGAGATGCTGGTTTACGCCATGACAGAAAACGGCAAACTGAGCCTTGCACGCGTGTTTGAAAATGGGAACGGGGAACAACTGCAACTTGAGTTGCCGCAGTTGCGAATGAGTGCCGAGCTGCAAGGCATCAATGCTTCCTTTCCAAATGTCTTGTTGGATGAAAGCTGCTACCAGATGCGGGAGACTGTGGAGGGAATCCTCGCCAGTCCCACTGAGATAGTTGGGGTCGAGCTGCCACCCGCCTCAGTTAAACTGAATCTACTGCCAGAAAGCTGGCGCCGCCGTCGCTCACAATCGATCAGGCAGGCAGAATGGCGAAAGCGGCTCGTGTGGATAGGTGGCGCTTACGTTGCGCTTGTCTTTCTCTTGTTTGCCTATCTGGGGCTGCTCCGGTTTCAAATAGGACGCCTTGACGGCCGCATTGCACACGATGCTCCCGAGACGCAGTTCGTCCGCGCAACGGAAGCGAATTGGAAGGCACTGGCTCCGGCGATCGATGCGCGTTATTACCCGGTCGAAATTCTGCTGCATCTTTTCGAAAGCCTGCCATCTCCCGAGGTGCGAATTACGACGTACAACCAGTCGGCACGGCAGGTTGCCGTCGATGGCGAGGCGAACACAACCGCCCTCGCTTATCAGTTCATCGAAAAGATAAAGAAGAATCCGGATTTGCGAGTCTTTCAATTTGATATGGCTGCGCCTCGCATTCTGCCAAACGACCATGCGCAGTTCCGGTTGGAGGGAAAGCCGCGATGATGCCGGCCTGGTATCAGCGAATGAATCCGCGCGAGCGCGTGCTCGCATGGGTAGCTGCCGGCACGGTGTTTGCGTTACTCAATTTTTTCATTTTGGACTGGATTTTCGGCGCTCTCGCCAGCGCACAGAAGCAAGTGGCGACGCGCAGAGCGACGTTAGCCGAACAAGCTCTTTACGTGAAAGAACGCGACCTCTGGACAAAACGCGACGAATGGATTCGCCAATATCAACCAACTCTCAAGAATCCGGCAGAAGCCTCCGCACTGCTCGATCAGTTAAAGGAAATAGCCGGCAAATATAATGTTTTGATCGAGAATCCGGCGATTGGCTCCGGGGAAACAACGCCATATCATCAGACGGTTTTTGCTTCCATTGAAACAAAGAGTCCCTGGGCGCCGCTCATTCATTTTCTTTACGATGTGCAGCGACCGGACGCTTTCATCGTGCTTGAAAATGTTAATCTGGCGATTGATGGCAGCGATCCTACGATGATGCGCGGCAAATTTAAAATCGCCCGCTGGTTTGCTTCGGCACAACGAACGAAGTAATAATACCCCAGTCCATCTATGAAATATTCACTTACGCTAATGTCAGCCGCCGCTCTGCTCGGAGTGATTTGCGCGCAGGCGGAGGATGTTTTGCCACCGCTGTTCGCCTACGATCGTTACTCAAAGATGGTGGACAATTCGCCGTTTGCGATCGCAACGGCAGTGGCAGCGCCCGCAGCCACGCCCGATTTTGCGAAAGACCTTTACGTGGCCAACGCTGCTCGTTCACCCGACGGCGATTTGGTAACGCTCGCTTCGACTTCGGATCACAATTTCAAGAAATACCTTAACACCAAAGCACCTGTGGACGGCTACAATATCGCCAATATTGAATGGTCGGAGCGCGTGGGTGCGACGAAGGTGACAATTAGTAAGGACGGAAATTTTGCGACGATCACATTTAACCAGGCGCTCTTGCAGCAGTCTGCGCCAAACACTGCGCTAGCCGCAAGAACGCTCGTACCACCCGCACCTAACGTCCCTGCTCCTAACATGGCCCTCCCAAAATTACCCGCCAACGTGCCAGCGGAGATGCAACAGTTGGTTCCGCCTACGCGAGAGCTTCGATCCCCCCATTCGCGAGGTTTGATTCAACGAAACCCAAGGGGTGCCGGGAAGTCGCCTGGCGCACCCAAGAATTAGGATTGTAACTTCGGGTCAGTTAACCGCCGCCCCAATCGTCGTCTGCAGTGTCAGCCTGCCGATCCGGCCCGGCAGAGTACAGGTCATAGCCGCTCGGGTTCTTGAGACCGGGACAGCGATAAATGTAGTCGTTTCCCCAGGGATCTTTTGGCGTTTCTTTGAATAACTGATACCATCGGGCGGGTCTTGGATCCTTGTCCGGCTGGGTCACCATCGCCTGCAGGCCTTGCTCGGTTGTTGGATAAAAACCGTTCAGGCTCTCATACAGCTGCAGTTGTGTTTTGATTGCCTGGACGTCCGCTTGAACGCGCATGGTTTTTGCGATTGCAGTGGTGTTGCCCAGTTTTGAAATCGCCACTCCCAATATGATCACAATAATGCTCACTACGAGCATGATCTCGAGCAGCGTGAAGCCCTGTTGTTTTCGTTTGATTCTCATTTAGATAGAGGAGTTACCCCTCCCGTTCTGCGCGCGGTAACACTACCTTGCTCTGCAAGAATTTCTAGTGCCCGGTGCGCAATAGATAATCCGCCTTGTCCCAGATATACTTTAACTGAATCTGCGTGGCGCGAATTGCCGCAGCTCCGGTGTCAGCGCCATTGATAACGACCAAATCGTTCGTGCCCACTATTAGGCTCTGAGCTGGCACAATTTTCTGAGCGCGGAGCCATCCGGTGTAGCTAAAATGCATATGCGTGGCGAGCGGTTGCGCTTCTCCGCGGTAACCGGGATCGGACAGGTCAGGGAGCACGAGGGAAACTGGCCCAATGTCCTGACCGTTGAGATAGACTTCCGGTGGAGCGTCAACGCGCGGATTGGCGATTTCAAAGGTCAACAAAGCTGTCAGCGGTTGTGCTTCGATTGGAAATTGAAATGTGGCGCTCTCCTGAGTTTGTCCGTTAATACGGATTGTCTCTGGCGAGAGGGTTGCCATAACGGTCCCAAAATTCTCAACGTCGTCAGGCGGCGCGTGCAGTGTTGGCACCGATGAGAAGGGTTCGGGAATCATATCGCGACGTTCTGCGTTCACAGGATGCACGACTTCACTGCTGGTCATCCAATCGAGATACGCTCCTCGTAGCGTTTTGCCGTCGCCGGGCACTTCGATATCGATGGAAGACGCGCCAGTCATCGGAATAAGCACCGAATCTGAGCTCGGCAGATTCATACCCGCGCCAAGCGTTCCAGAGCGCAAAACGTGGGTGCCAGACTCGTCCCAGGCGATTAATTCAGGCTGCTGATCTGCCTTGTCGTCGAAGAACAGGCGGAAAAACAGAACCTGGTAATCAGGGCTCGGTTGCGTGACGCGAATGCGAAAGACGCTTTTGGTCATGGGCGCGCTTTCTGTCGTCTCAGCCGGCAGAAGGGTCAGCCCTTCAACCCAGGCGGGAGCGTTCTGCGTTTTTGAATTTTGAGGCGTGTTTTGGCGTAGATCGAGCCAGGCGCTCTCTGGGACTGACTGCTCTGCCGTCGCGTCAGCCGCAGCCGGGAGAGCATCTGTGAACGCTTCCTGTGCGCCGACGCGGCAAATCGCGGCGAACAATATCGCAAAGACGGCGCGAACTAACATTGAGCGGGCGAGATTATTCGAGCACAGGCTCGATTGCAAGCTTTCAGTTTCAATGCGGCCTGATTTGCAAGCTGTGTGTCATCTCGAATACGGCCGACAGAATGCTGAAAACAACCAGACCAACCAGGACGGCGATCACGACGATGATAACCGGCGGAATCAGTTGCGAGATCAGGCCAACGGTCTTGTCCAATTCGCGCTCGTAAACGTCCGCGATAGCCTGCATGGTTTCAGCGAAATGTCCTGTTTGTTCTCCCACCGACATCATGTCCGTAAACAAATCAGGAAACAGTTTTTGCGCTTGCAGAGCGGCGGAGAGCGTCGCGCCATCGATGACCGCCCTGCGCACGTCGCCCAGTTTTTGTTCGAGGAATCGGTTCCCTGCAATTTCAGTTACCAGATCGAGCGCACGGAGTAGAGGAATCCCATTTTCGATCAAGGTTCCCAGCGTACGCGAAAATTGCGCGTAGTAACGGTGTCGAATGACCCGCCCGTATCCGGGAATCATCAACCGGAAACGATCCCAACCGATGCGTCCTTCATCGCTGCGAACAAGCGCGCGGAAACCGACGACTGCGCTAATCCCCGCCAGCACGCCAACCCACCAGTACCCCGTAATCGCACGATGAATGTGCATCAGAATCCGCGTGGGCAATGGAAGCGCGCCGCCGGTTTGCGCCATGAATCCGGTTAATTGTGGCACCATGAACGTGATAAAAATCGTAATCAGAACGGCGCCAGCCAGCGCGAGAAATGCCGGATAAATTAGTGCCTGCTGTACGCGGTCTCGCAGCTCTTTGGCTTGCATCAAACTCTTGACTACACGGAGCAGAATCTGGGGCAGCGCTCCGCTCGCCTCGCCGGCAGCCACCAGGTTTACATAGAGCGGCGGGAAAATCCGCGGCAGCTCACTTAATGCTTGTGAAAAACTGCGGCCATCGACCAGCGCCTGATGCAGTGTGTGCGTCATTTGCTGGACGCGCGGCTGCTTCAAACGTTTTTCCAATACTGATAGCCCCTCGTCGAGCGTCATTCCGGCTTGCAGCAAATGGGCGAGCTGCTCGGTAAAAACGAGCAACTGGCCGTGCGGAATTTTCAGATTTTGCGTCGGAGGAGTTGGCGCGGCGCTGTCTCGCTGTGCCGTTTTGGCCTCCTGCCCAACTAGCTCGATCCGGACGGGAATACATTTTTGCAATTCAATTTGTCGAATGGCGACTGCTCGATCTGGGCAATCGAGCACGCCCTCAACCAAACTTCCCTGTGCGTCGCGGGCACGGTATGCAAACTGTGGCATCGGCGTGGAAAATTAGTCGGAAACCCGAGATCGCAAACTAGAATCTGGCTTCGCGAGGTTGAATTGTTAAAAGTAACAAAGTTAAAAAGCTCTTTCGAAGGATGTCACGTTTTAACGAATCATGAGTCGCACTGTTTGTCCTTAATTACCGTGATCGCGAGAAAATTTAACTTGCCATGCTGCTTGATCCTGCTAAGAGCGGCGGACATGAAGTGTGCAGTAGTGTTCATCCTCGTCTCCATTGCGTTTGTATCGCAAACATTTGCGGTCTTGCGACCGCTCTTTCCGGCAAAACCGGCGCCACCGTTTAGCGGCGAAGTGATTACCACTGGCGACGATTCGATTCGGTATTCTGCGGGAAAACTTCCCGCTACAGCGCCGAGGTAGGACTGCATCCAGTCGCGAGAAGCGGGCTTTGTAATTTGCGAGGACCGGAATGCGCACTTACAAAGTTGCGCTGCGACGATGAGAGCGCTACGCGAATGCCGCCTTTACGGAATCATTGATCTCGGTTACATCCCGCGACTGCGGGATTGCAGTCGTGTCGCCGAACAAATGGTCACAGGTGGCGTGGATCTCGTTCAACTTCGCGGAAAAGGAAAATCGATCGACGAGCTGATTAATCTCGCGTCTGAGATCCATGAAATCACTGCCCGATCGGACACGCCGCTGATTGTGAACGATCACGCCGAAATCGCGGCGCGAGTTCCCGTCGAAGGCGTGCACGTTGGGCAGGACGATGATTCAATTCTTGTTGCGCGCCAAAAAGCGGGAAGAGATTTGATTGTTGGTAAATCGACGCACAGTCTGGCGCAGGCGCACAAAGCGCAGGGAGAGGGCGCTGATTACATCGGATTTGGTCCGATCTTCGCCACGCCAACCAAACCCGATTACAAACCAATCGGATTGGGCAACATCAGGCGCGTTTATCTGGATGTGAGCATCCCGATCTTCTGCATAGGCGGAATCAACATCGACAATCTTCAGCAGGTGATCGATGCCGGGGCGAAGCGCGTTGTCATGGTTTCGGCCTTGCTCAACGCGCACAGCATTGTTGATTACGCGCGCTGCGCCACCGATATGCTTGCCTAGCAAGATCACTAATTACTGACGACTGCTTTTTAACTTTGTAACCCTTTAACTATTTAACGCTGATCATGTCCGTTCTCGTTGTTGGCTCCATTGCAATTGACACAGTTAAGACCCCGGTAGAGGAGCATTCCGATTTGTTAGGCGGATCGGCTTCCTACGCTGCGCTGGGCGCAAGTTTTTTTTCACCGGTTCGATTGGTCGGAATTGTGGGCAGTGATTTCCCTGAATCCGAATTTCAGTTTTGGAAATCGCGCAAGATAGACAGCGAAGGAGTGCAGCGCGCGAATGGAAAAACTTTCCGGTGGTCGGGTGAATACTCGTGGGACTTGAATACGCGCGATACACGCTCAATTGCACTGAATGTCTTCGAAGATTTCAAACCGGTGTTGCCGGAGTCGTATCGTGAAACCGATTTCGTTTTGCTTGCCAACATCGCGCCCTCGTTGCAAGCGCATGTGCTCGACCAGATGAAGCGGCCGCGTTTCGTTGTGGCAGATACGATGGATCTCTGGATCGAAACAGCACGGCCAGACCTCGATGCGCTGCTTCGGCGCGTGAATCTTCTTATCTTAAACGACAGCGAAGCGCGCGAAATCACCAAGGAGACAAGCCTTATCAAGGCGGGCCGTAACATTCGAAAAATGGGTCCAGATTACGTCGCGATAAAAAAAGGCGAGCACGGCGCACTGCTTTTTGGCGAAGGCGACCAATTTTTCAGCTGCGGCGCCTATCCACTTGAAGACATTCACGATCCAACCGGGGCAGGGGACACATTTGCCGGCGGAATGGCGGGCTATCTCGCGGGCACGGTGAAAAAAGTGCGCTTTAATGACTTAAGGAGAGCAATGATTTACGGCAGCGTGCTGGCCAGTTTTTGCGTGGAAGCATTTAGTCTGGAGCGTCTGCGCACACTCTCGACGGAAGAAATTGCAAAGCGCTACGAGACGTTCAAGCTGATGAGCCAGTTCGAGGTGCCGATGTGACGACGAGGCCCGAACTGGAATACCGCACATTACTGCTTCGCACGTTGATCAATGCGGCTTTCTGCATCGTCGCGGTGTTGATCTGTTACTTTTGGATTGATCGCCCGGTGGCGTTCTTTGTCTATCACCACCATATCAACAGATTCCCGCTGTTTCGGTGGCTCACCTATCCACCGCCAGAAGTGCAGAATTGGTCGGCTCTTGTTTTGACGATTTTAATGGTTCGACGCGCGTGGGGATCATTTTTGTGCTGGCAAAAGACGCTGTTTGTCGCGTGTCTCAGTCTGATTGTTGCCGATGATTTCCGCATCTCGTTAGGCGATGTTTTCGGTCGTTATTGGCCGGAGACCTGGACTCACGATAATCCATCGCTCATCGGCACCGGAACCTACGGTTTTCATCCATTTCAACGTGGCGATGACATCGGCAGTTTTCCGTCCGGCCACGCTGCAAGAATTCTGGCCTTTGCTACTGTGTGGCTAATCGCAATGCCCCGCAGTCGAACCGTACAAGTCGTAGTCATTGTTCTCAGTGCTTCGATGCTCGTGAGTCTTGTGGCGATGAATTATCATTTCGTCAGCGACGTGATTGCCGGCAGTGTGTTGGGCGGAATCGTCGCGATGTACGCGGCGCACCTGGCGCGGCTGCCAACGCCCTGATTGAATTGTGATGTCGGATATGATTTCCCCTTACAGGTTCGCGACTGCGCAACTTACCAAATTGCGCCACAAGATCGGACTCCTTGCCCTTGCAATTGTTTGCGTGGCGGCGGTCGATGTTGGCGCACGCGAGTCTAAAGATTGGATCGTCCTGGAGAATTGCAGGCTGATTTCAAATCCGGCGAATGACGGTGACAGTTTTCACGCGAGCTCAGGTGCGAGAGAATACATTTTTCGTCTCTACATGGTTGACGCTCCTGAAACGGACGAAATGAATCCGGCGCGTCTCGTTGAACAGGCAAAGTACTTTACGATCACTGTGCCCCAGGCCATCGAAGTAGGCCAGGCAGCCAAAGAGTTTACCCGGGAGAAATTGTCAGAGCCGTTTACGGTGTTTACGCGTATGTCGGATGCGATGGGTCACAGCAGGCTCGAGCGGTTTTACGCGTTTGTGCAGACTAAAGACGGTGATCTCGGCGAGCAGTTGGTTCGCAATGGGCTTGCACGAAACTATGGATTCAAAGCGGTGCCGCCGGGAATAAGAAATTCGCGACTGGAAGTAGAAAAACTTCAACAATTCGAGGACGAAGCAAAGAAGGAGCGAATCGGAGGCTGGGGCGTTAGCGCCGAGCGATTAAATGTCCAGGCTCAAAAGCCAGCGTCTTTTAGTGTTTTCGTAGCCGAAAAGAACGCCCGAGCCCGGACGTTGCATCTGGCGAATACGCCTTCCGCAACGCGAGCATTTCGCCATTCGATAACCACTGTCGGTCCGGTCGAGGCCAAGAAGTCGCATGCGAAAGAACAAATCGAGCTTGGCAGGATCGACATCAACACCGCGACGGAAAAGGAATTGAGAATGATTCCCGGCGTTGGGCCGGTTATGGCTTCGCGAATCATTGCCGCGCGACCGTTTAACAGCGCCGACGATTTGAAGAAAGTAAACGGAATTGGCGACAAAAAATACGCCACGATCCGGCCGTATTTTCAGTAGGCGGGCGGAAGACGATTGATCGTTTAATCTCGTCGCCCCTGCGATAGCAAGTTTACTGCTCGCCCCCGCCATCTTTCCAAACTCTGCTCCGTGGCGTCGTGCCGACGGTGCATGCAGTCGACCAGGCGTGCGAGGTGTAGTGCGGAAGCGTCACGAAAGTTTCACAAGAACGCCTTCAAATCGCCACACGCTTCAAGTTACTTCGGCGTTTTTCACCCATCATCCAACAAACCAAGAACGCATAATATGAAAAACTTCGCTTCATTTCGGGTCGTAACTTTGGCGCTCGTCGCGGGCTACATGCTCAAAACAACGAGTGCCGATGCCGACGTCACTTTCTTCGGAGTCGCTGCCGGCGACGCAACTACCAATGACGTGATCGTCTGGACGCGCGCAAAAGACGAAGCCAATCCGCAACCGACGGCAATCACCGCGCAAATCAGCCAAGACCCGACGTTCATCACCGGAGTTACTACATTCCCCGCAGGGACTGCTGGTTCGCCGACTGATTACACCGTAAAGAGCAATGTCGGCGGTCTGGAATCAGGAACCGTTTATTATTACCGATTCCAGACAACGAATGCCTCGGTCACGAGCAACGTTGGCAAGTTCAAGACCGCTCCTAACCCTACGGCCAATGCTCCAGTCCATTTTGGGTTCAGTGGTGACTGCGATGGATTGATCCGTCCTTATGCCCTCGCAGGCCAGGTGCCGGCAAGGAACTTGGATTTCTTCATGTTCGATGGAGACACGGAATATGAGACCTCGGCGAGCATCGGATCGCCGGCCGTGCATAGCACCGGGAACATTCCAGATCCGGCGGTCATTATTCCAACAGCGACTCAGTCGCAGTTATTCGATGACTTCTCGCGCAAATATAGCGAACAGTTTGTGCCCGTGAACATCGGTGGTCAGAACTGCCTGCAACCATTCTTCGCCGGGCAGGGCAATTACACTGCGTACGACAACCACGAACTCGGCAACAAACAATATATCAACGGCGGCGCTCAGGCCGGCGGAGGCGTCGGCAGCACCACCGGCAGCCCCCCCTTCGATTTTCTCACCGGTGCAGGCGTAGATGCGCGCAACCCTGTCAACGATGTAACTCCCAACGACGGTAGCGCTCCCTTCGTGAACAAGAGCGGTGGCTTTCAAACTTTGCAGCAAGTTTTCGAGAGCTATCAGCCGATGAAAGAGCGCGGCCTAGTCAATGCGCCGTCGGATCCGCGTACGAACGGCACACGCCAACTCTACTTCGCTCAACAATGGGGGAGGAACGCAATCTTCATCAACACAGATTGTCGCTCCTATCGCGACATTCGGATGAAGACTGCGGCAAACGCCGACGAAACCGGCGTCCGCGCGGACAATCCGAACCGCACAATACTGGGTGCGACGCAGCTTGCGTGGCTCGAGCAAACACTTCTCGACGCGGACCAGGCAGGTACGACTTGGAAATTCATCAACGTTTCGGACCCGATCGACCAGGTCGGGCCAATCGGCGGCAGCCTGACGCTAGTCAATCCACCGATTACTGCGGAATACGGAACTCTTGGTTCGATTACCTCGATTGTTACCACCGGCTCCACGAACAATACGAGGACGGTTACAGTCGGCAGCACTGTCGGCCTTGTTGCGGGCCAGGGCGTGTCGGGCACCGGCGTTCCGGCGAACACAACTATCAGCGCCATCAACACCGACGGCACGACATTCTCGGTCAATAACAACTCCACAATTGCCACTGGCACCACGCTGGCCTTAACACCAGCTCCTAGTACCTACGCGCCTGTTAACAGCGATGGCGGCAAGTCGTGGATGGGCGGTTATCGCGCCGAGCGTAATGAGTTGCTCAAATACATCGCCGATCATCGCATTCACAACGTGGTCTTTCTCGCGACCGACGACCATCAGAACCGCATCAATGAGCTACTTTACTCACCTATCGGCCAGATCGGTGTTCAAGCGAGCTACATAAAGGTGCCATATTGCTTCGAGATCGTTTGCGGCCCGCTCGGTGCAACTGGTCCGGACCTTATTTCAAACCATAGCTTCTCGCTGGTAAAGAAACTCGCGGACAGCATTGCCAACGCTCAGATCGCCACGAATCTCGAACCCATCGGTTTGGCCGGCTACCATGGCTTGCAGAATGTCAGGCGCCTGGGTGATCCGCACGCTGACAGATTGCGCCAACCCGCTGACTTCTACAGTCCGGATACATTCAACTACAACGTGCTCGACGTAAGCGCCGATGGAAAAACCCTGACCGTCACGAGCTACGGCATCAATTCGACCGTGCAAAACGGGTTTGTGGAATACGATCCGGCGAACAACCCGGAACAAGAATTGTTCAGCTTCCAGATCAAAAGGCATCCATGACAGGCAACATCTATCTTTGATTTGCCGAGATTGCAGCCTCGACGAATGGGAGCGCCTCATGGGAGCAGGCGCGAGGCGGTGAAGCATCGGAGCGGGTGCGCGGTTCGCTGCATCGCCTGGTTAGGCCTCTTGCGTGCTACACTCAGTGAGCAGCATAGAAATAGATCGCGATAAACGCAGCAATAAGGAGGATTGCAGTGATCCACCAAACTCTTTTGATCGCGGGTCTTCGAGATGATCCAAACTCCTGCTTAACGAACTCTTCGTAATTGAAGTCCTCGTCCGGTAAATCCACGGCATCGTATGCTTCGGTATCTTCTCGCCAGCCAGAAGTATGGTCTGCTCCACACTCCGGACATGCCAACGCGGTGCCAGGAACATCTTCGCCGCACACTGGGCACACTTTCGGTGCCCTTAGCTTACTAGTCATTGTTGTTCATTGGTTACCTTCCGGACATAAAGCGAACATAGACCTAACGAGTCAGAGATAAGCCACGGGCGGGGTCGGTGGCAAGCACGCTGAAGTTGCGTCGCAATAGGGCCGTTGGCTTCAACGTCTGGTTAGATCGTTGTTAGGCCGATCTATTTGTCCTTCGAGCGCCTGCGCGTTGGCATCACAGGCTTCGACGCGTGAGCCGCACGGCGCACGTCGTCGTTTGTGAACACCGCAAAAAGGAACGGCTGTGATTCCAGGAAATGAGCCAGGTCGCGCAGCGTCAAACCAAGATACTGCAGCCGGTCTTCATCGACGAAGATCTGGAGGTTTTCCGGTTCGAAGGACGTAATCAACTGCTTCGCCTCCGGATCAAACTTTTCGTG
>Ga0193707_1000053_pt1 | contig 28727 bp, 26 predicted proteins | sample U3c2metaG_FD_143043 | JGI IMG/M metagenome (GOLD analysis project Ga0193707, IMG submission 143043) | Soil microbial communities from a riparian zone of the East river system, Colorado, United States - U3c2 | ecosystem: Environmental > Terrestrial > Soil > Riparian zone | place: USA: East River... | reverse complement strand
CGCGGGGTGGCCGCCACGCTGCCGCCCTCGCCCATCGACTTCTGACCGCCGGCGCGACGGCTCGACGCGGTGGCGGCCGAGGTCTTCGTCGCCATCTCTTCGACCAGAGAATTCCACTCGCCGCAGACGTCACAGCGCCCGGCCCATTTGGGATGGTCTGCTCCGCAGTTGGTGCAGCGATATACGGTTTTGGCTTTCGGGCTCACTGCGGAGTCAGGCGGGGCGACAGATTCTCGAAGCGGGTGTAGGTCTTGTTGAAGTAGAGATTCACGAAGCCGGTGGGACCATTCCGCTGTTTGCCGATGATGATCTCGGATCGGCCCTCGAGTGAATTGCCGTCCTTATCGGTCGGGCCGTCGTACATCTCCTGGCGGAAGATGAACATGACGAGATCCGCATCCTGCTCAATGGCACCCGACTCGCGAAGATCGGAGAGCTGCGGGCGCTTGTTCTCCGCGGTGCGCTGCTCCGGGGCGCGCGACAGCTGCGAGAGCGCGACGACCGGGATTCTCAGCTCGCGCGCAAGCGCCTTCAGCGAGCGCGAGATGTAGCTGATTTCCTGTTGCCGGCTTTCGGTATTGGTCGGCCCCTGCATCAGCTGGAGGTAGTCGATAACTACCATGCCGATGTTGTGCTCCATCTTGAGACGGCGGGCCTTGGAGCGCATCTCGAGCAACGTCATCGCAGGCGTGTCGTCGATCCAGATCGGGGCGTGGCTCAGAATTCCGGCGGCGCGACCGAGTCGCACGAACTCTTCGTCGTGGAGCTTGCCCTTGCGGAGTCTCTGCGCGTCGACGCGACCCTCCGAAGTCAGCAGTCTCTGCACCAGCTGCTCCTTGCTCATTTCCAGAGAGAAGAACGCCACCGGGACGTTGTTATCGAGCGCGGCGTTCTGCGCGATGTTGAGCACGAAAGCGGTTTTCCCCATTGACGGTCGGGCGGCGACGATGATGAGGTCGGATGGTTGGAAACCTGCCGTCAGCTCGTCCAGATCCTTGAATCCGCTCGCCACTCCCGTAATCGATCCGCCGCCACGTTGAATCTCTTCGATTCGTTCCATGGTGGGCCAGAGGAGCTCCTTGATCCTCATGAACCCTTCGGAACCGCGGCTCTGGTTGACCTCGAAGATCTTGTGCTCGGCCTCGTCGAGCAGCTCCGTCGCGGGGGAGCCGGACTCGAACGCCTCGGAAACGATGGCAGTAGAAACCTCGATCAACCGGCGTCGGAGCGCCTTCTCCCGGACGATCTTGGCGTGATACTCGATGTTGGCCGAAGTCGGAACGGCGTCGACCAGGAATCCGATGTAATCCTTGCCGCCGCTCGATTCGAGAGAGCCTGACCTGCCCAGCTCCTCGGAGAGCGTGAGCGGATCTACTACATCGCCGCGCTCGGAGAGGGAGACCATCGCGCGGAAAATCCGGCGGTGTCCCTCGCGGTAGAACATCGTATCGTCGAGGAACTCCGTCGCGCGCAGAATGGCGTCGGGATCCATGAGCATCGCCGACAAGACCGCCTGCTCCGCGTCCTCTGAATACGGGGGCCTGCGGTCTTTGTATGGATCACGAACGGGGGCTGCTATCGAGTATTCTACGGGCGAGCTTGACATCTTCCCAAGTGGGGCGTTTCCAGGCCGGGTTGCGCAGCAGCGCCGCCGGGTGATAGGTGACGACGAGCGGTATGCCGTGGTACTGGTGTACGAGCCCACGCAGCTGACCGAGCGGAGTCTTTGTGTTTAGGAGAGTTTGGGCTGCGAAGGTTCCAAAAGCAACTATCACTTTTGGCTTGATCAGCTCGAGCTGCCTGATCAGGTACGGACTGCAGGCTTCGACTTCTTCCGGAAGCGGATTTCGGTTTCCCGGGGGCCGATGCTTCAGCACGTTGCAGATGAACACCTGCTCACGGCTCAGGTCGATCGCCGCGAGAATCTTGGTGAGCAGCTGACCTGCCTGTCCGATGAAGGGGCGGCCGGTCTCGTCCTCCTTTGCGCCAGGCGCTTCGCCGACACAGACCAGCTCAGCGCTTGGACTTCCTTCTCCCGGCACTGGATTGGTCGCAGTCGCATGCAAGGAGCAGAGCGTACACCTTTTCACTTGCTTCGCGATCGCCTCGAGGGAGTCGAGCTTGTCGATCGCCCCAGGAATCAGCTCGGCTTCGCCCGAGCCGATGACGATTCCTCTCGGACCGACGACTATTCCTCGCGGGGCAACGACCTCTCTCTCGGCTGATGCTTCGCTCGCGGGTTCAGCGGCGGTTGTCGGGCTGATAGGTGGAGGCGGAAATGCCATCCTCGGGATCGGAGCCGGCAACGTTGTCCTCGTGGTCTCAGGCGGAGTTGACGCCGTGCTCGGCGCGCGTATCGGTGCGTCAATCAGCACGTCGGCATCTTGAAGCGCGGTGCGCCAATCGTCGGATTGTTCGCCCGCAAGCTGTCGAACGCTCCGCCGCACCTCGGTGGACTGCGTCGTGCTCCCGGTCGCCCCAAGCAGGCGCATCACGTCCTCGACCTTCAAGGCGTCGAGCACCAGCTCGGATTCTCCGAGCTCGCGGCGCTGCTCGAGGTAGCGACGCAGAAGATCTCTAGCGTCCATTCAGCTCCCTTTCGACGCGATCGAGAAGAATTTCGGCGAGGTCGCTCTTTGACATTAGCTCGAGCTCCTCTTCCTTTCCGTCGCGCGTTATCAGGGTAACGCGATTTGTATCCCCGCCAAAACCCGCACCCGCCTCCTTTGCGTCGTTCAGCACGACGAAGTCGAGCTCCTTGGACTTGAGCTTCTCCCTGGCGTTCCGAACTCCGTCGGTCGTCTCGAGCGCGAATCCAACGATCACACTCTTCTTCTTTCGCCTTGAGATGGTCGACTTGAGAATGTCTTCAGCAGGCTCGAGGACAATCTTGGGAACGGCCTTTCCCTTCTTGATTTTCTCGGGCGCAACGGAGGCAGGCCGAAAATCGGCGGGCGCCGCGGCCATGATCAGCACGTCGGCGGCAAGAAGTTTTTCCGCGACCGCGCGCGCCATCTCTTTCACCGTTTCGGTCTTCAGAGTCAGTATCTCCGATGGCAGTGGAATGTCGACGTGGCCGGCAATCAAGGTCACCTCGGCGCCCCGTCTCCACGCCGCGCGAGCGAGCGCAACGCCCATTTTGCCGCTGCTGTGATTTGAGATGAATCTCACCGGGTCTATCGGCTCGCGGGTCGCTCCGGCGGTAACGATGACTTTCTTCCCCTTGAGCGAAGATCTCGATTCGAGCAGCCGCCCGACGCGGGTCATGATCTCATCGGGCTCTGGCATTCGTCCCGGTCCGCTTCCCTCTCCGACGGCCAGCGGACCTTCGGCTGGCTCGAGAATCTCGTAGCCGAGTGATCGCGCGTGCTCGACGTTGCGCTTCGTCTGTACGTGCGACCACATCCGGTCGTTCATCGCGGGCACCAGCAGAACTTTTGACGTTGCCGCGAGCAGGCAGGCGGTGAGCAGATCATCGGCGAGCCCGTGCGCCGCGCGCCCGACGAAGTCCGCCGTGGCCGGCGCGACGACGATCACGTTCGCTTCGCGCGCGAGGCGGATGTGGTCGAGGGCGTGCCCCGGTCCGAAGATCTCTGTGTGCACCGGACGTCCGGTGACAGCCTCGAACGTGATGGGGCCGATGAACTCGCGGGCGCCGCGAGTCATGACCACGTCGACCTCAGCACCCGCTTGTGTAAGCAAACGCGCCAGCCACACTGACTTGTAGCTGGCGATTCCCCCGGTGACACCGAGGAGGATGCGGCTGCCCGCAAAAGGACGCGCGGTAATTACTCCGTGCGGCGGCGCGGGACTACGCGGTACTCGACTTCACCGTCCGTGAGCTCCTCGAGCGCGCGTGTCGTCAGCTTCTTCTCGCCGGGCGCAGAGCGATCGCGCGGGAACTCATTGAGGACGCGCGCGTACTTGGCCGCGACCAGAACTCCCAGATACTTGTTGGTCGCGTGCTTCGCGACTTCGTTCGGAATGAATACCTGCATTTACTTCCTCGCTGAATAATGATCGATGGCGCGCTGAATCCCGTCCATCAGCTCTTCGACTCGCTCATCGAGTGCCCCATTGCGGGCGCGTTTCAAGCCTTCCGCTTCGATAATGCTCGATACCGCAGAAACGGCGGAATCGATTTCGTCGTTGACGATTACGTATGGGTACAAATCTATCGCCTTTAGCTCGGCTTTGGCACTCTTGAATCGGCGAATTAGCGATTTGCGGTCCTCCGTGCCGCGGGCCTTTAGGCGCTCCACCAGCACCTCGGCCGACGGCGGGAGAATGAAGATGAGGACGGAGTCCGGAAACGCGCGGGCGAACTGCTTTGAGCCCTGGACGTCGATGTCCATGATGACGTGCTTCCCGGACGCCAATACGCGCTTCACCTCTGCCCGCAATGTCCCATACAGATGACCGTGAACCTCCGCCGACTCGGCGAACTTTCGGGCGGCGATGTCACGCTTGAATTTCTGAAGCGATAGGAAGTGGTAGTCTGTGCCGTCGACCTCTCCCGGTCGCGGGGGCCGCGTGGTGCAAGAGACCGAGTAGCCGACATCCGGTCTGATCGCCAGCAGCTTGTGAGCGATGGTCGTCTTTCCGCCGCCGGATGGCGAAGACAGGATGATGGGGAAAGGCATTACTCGAGGTTCTCGACCTGCTCGCGGATGCGCTCGAGCTCTTCCTTGATGGCGATCACGTCCTCCTGGATCTGGGCGTCGCTCGCCTTGCTGCCAATGGTGTTCGCTTCGCGCACCATTTCCTGGAGAATGAACCCCAGTCGCTTTCCGACGGGGTCGGCGGTCGTGGATTGAGCGGTCTCACGGAACGCCGCCAGGTGTGATCGGAATCGATCCAGCTCCTCCGCGACGTCCAGCTTGTCGGCGAGAATCGCGATTTCCTGGGCGATCCGCTGAGGATCGGCTCCGGCTGCGCCGATCAGCTCCGAGACTGTGCGCGTGACCCGCTCGTGGTGCTCCTTCAGGCGGATCGGGGCGCGTTTCTCGACTCTGGCGAGTCTCGTCTCCACGACGGCCACCCGTTCGACGAGGAAGGCTGCGAGCTGCGCACCCTCGGCTCGCCGCATCGAGATGAGAGCGTCGACGGCTTTGACGACGATGGCCGCCAGCGCCGCTCCCCCACCCGGGTCCACTTCTTCCTCACCCGGTGAAGCCACGACATCGGGCAGCCGAAGCACCGTCGCGAGATCCACTTCGCCAGCAAGCGCATGCTTTTTCTGGAGTTCCTTCAGCGTCACCACGTACTGAGCCAGTCGCGCCTCGTCGATGATCGGTCCGGTGCCGGCGGCGCGGTCGATTCGGGCGGTGAGAGTCACGTGACCGCGCGCGATTTTCTGGCGCAGAATCTCGCGGATCTCTCCCTCCCACCGCGAGAAGGCGGACGGAAGCTTGAAGCTCGGGCTGAAGAAGCGGTGATTGACGGACCTGATCTCGACGCTAGCTCGCGCGTCACCAACAGCGCCGTCGGCAGTGCCGAATCCCGTCATGCTGGATATCATGTGAAGTGGGCTATCTTATGGCGCGACAAGGGGTTTGTCAATTCCAGAAATCCCATCTGACACCATAGATCGCGAGGACTCGCGGCATCTCGAAGCCCGGCACAACCTGGTACTGGTAGCCCAGGATGTTCCTTTGCTGGTAGCTGAGGACTGCCCGCATGATTCTGATTTCGAGAAGGCCGGAGAGTGTTTTCGCGATGTCCGTCTGCACGTCACCGGCGTCCAGCGGGAAAGTTGTGTGCCCGCGGTATTCGTAGATTCCGGCCACTCGGATCTCGAAGTCGCGCCGCGGAAACCGCTTCCCAAAGTCGTTCGAATAGTTGATCTCGGAGCGGCTCTCGTAGCGGGGCTGATAGCGACCGGCCGAGTCCCATTGGACAACCCAGGCGTCAATGCCGAAGCCTCCACGAATCGGACCTCGGATTGAAGCCGTCCTCGCTGACACTCGGCCCGCCTCGGTTGGCAGAAGGAGCGTGTCGTAGGCGATCGGCGCCAGTCCCGGCCCCCTGTCCGAGGTGATGAATCCGGCTGAAAACCATGGCCCGAACAGCTTGAGCCCGACCTCGGCTCGCGCGGATGTCGTGGTGGATTGCACGGACCCGTCCGAGGTAGCCGGAAGCGATCGCGCGACGGACCCGGAAAGCGCGATGAATGGCAGCGGCTGGGCGCGAATCCCGGCGTCGGCGTTCGTGGTTTTGCGAAAGCCATCGTGTTCGACGAATCCGCTCACGACACCAATCGGGGTCACGATGTCGAGGCGTCCGCTGGCTCCGTTGTACTTGGAGCCGGCCAGCGCGCGCAGCCGATCGCCGACCTCGAATCGCGCGGGGCCGAGGGTATATCCCGCGCTCAGGTTGTACTGTGTCTCCGACTGCCGGCGCTCGAGTGTGTCGGCAAAGATTGTCGCCGACACATTCCTGTCGGGTCCCGTCGTTCCCTTGAACGCAAGCGACGCAACGGTGACTTGAGCCCATGGTCCGCTCTCGACACCTCCCACGGCCGCGCGGATGTACGCATCGGTGGTCGTGGCGTCGAGGGACAGCACGGGCGGGCGCCCAACTATTGCCCGCTCGATGTCCCGCGTAGCATGGTGGCGGAGGACAAAGGCGTCCAGGCTCCAGCCTTTTTTCGCGATTCCCAGCCGGGTCATGAGAGAAAGCGCGTCGCCACTACCGGCGAAGCGGGGGCTCGCCACTCCGAACTGCTGACCGCCAAACTGGAGGACGCCGCCGTTGTCGAACCGCTTGCCGTAGAAGCCGCGGTAGAGATTCGTATCCTCGTTTCCTGTCGCGATGTCGACGCGCGTGTATGGATCGGTGTTGTCGGCGCGCCAGCTGCGCATGTAGATCCGCACCTCGCCCGCGCTTCGCTCGACGCTCAAATGCTCGAGCGACCACAATTGGACGGTCGACAGATCGAGAACGCCCCCGGTTCGACTGTCGAGATTGTCGATCTCGACGCCGTCGTAGAACACTCTCACCCGCTGAAAATCGGCATCGTAAGTGGCGGTCTGCGGAGTGGCCAGCCAGCCCGACCTCAGCGTCGTCACTCCGGGAATGCGATCGAGGAGATCGACTACTGTGAGCGAGCCCGTGGCAAAAAGCTGGGCGCGGTTCCACTCGTACTGCGGCCCGACCTCGTAGAGTGCCGGATCTGCGAAGCGGCCAATCGGAGGCTTGATCGTATCTGGCTTGACGCGTGTGCTGTCGGGACCCGAGTCGGGTTTTGCCCGGATCGGGATCGGGACAGCGCTTGGCGGAGGTGAAACCACCTGCGCCTGGGCCGGAAATGCAGCCGCGTACAAAAGCGCCCCGGCCACGAGGCCGAGGCGGGCTGGTTTGAGCACGGACCCGGCGCCTCTGCTCAGCGAACTCTCCCGCGAATGAACTCGATGAAGGTACCCGTCGGGACTCCCGTCGGTCCTTTGGGGATCGTAACCAGGTCGCTCTCGGAGTAGGCGGTGCCCGCGACGTCGAGATGCGCCCACGGGTATCCTTCCGCGAACTCTTTGAGGAACATCGCCGCTGTAACCGCGCCCGCTGGACGTCCGCCCGAATTCTTGACGTCGGCGACGTCCGACTTGATCAACTCTTTGTATTCATCCCACATCGGCAGCGGCCAACCCGGCTCGCCGGCTTTCTTGCCTGCCGCAAGAATCTCGGCGATCAGCACGTCGTCCGTCGAGAACACACCGGTGGCGGTATGGCCAAGCGCGATCACGCAGGCGCCGGTGAGTGTGGCAGCGTCTATCACGACGTCGGGGTCGAATCGCTTGGCGTAGGAAAGGCAGTCGGCGAGAACGAGCCGACCTTCCGCGTCGGTGTTGATGATCTCGATCGACTTCCCGTTGTGCGCCTTCACGACATCGCCGGGATTCATGGCCGTGCCCGACGGCATGTTCGTCGTCGCACCGATGATGCCGACGACGTTGATGGCGGGCTCCATTTGCCCCAGCGCTTCGAAGGTACCGAGCACGCCGGCGCCGCCGCACATGTCGAACTTCATGAACTCCATTCCCTGCGCCGGCTTGATGGAGATTCCACCGCTGTCGAAGCAGAGACCCTTTCCGATCAACACCACCGGCTTGGTGTTTGGCTTGCCGCCCTTGTACTCGAGCGCGATGAGCTTGGGATCCTGCGGAGTTCCCTGCGCGACCGCGAGGAACGAGCCCATCTTCTCGGCTTCCATCTCACGGCGTCCGAGCACGGTGATGCTCATGTTGTAGCGCTTCGCGATGTCGGCGGCCGTTTGCGCGAGGTATTCGGGTGTGCAAAGGTTGCCCGGCATCATTGCCAGCCGTCGCGCCAGACTCTGTCCCGAGCCAATCGCCTGCCCGCTCGCCAGTCCTTTGCGGCTGTCGTCAGTGTTGCTGGTCAGAATCACCGCCTTCTCGAGCGGCTTCCTGCGCTCTGCTTCCGGGGGCGGGGATTTCAAATCCGGGTATTCCCACGCGCCCGCAATGAGACCGATGGTGATCGATTCGGTTTCCTCCGGCGTGATCTGTCCCGAGTACCAGACCATCTCGCCAACGCCAAGTCGGTTGGCGTTGCGCGCGGCAAGACTAGCGGCTCGCTTGAACGCCGCTCGACGATCGGTCACGGGTCCCATGCCGATCAGGAGCAGGCGCCGCGGTCCCTTCGCCACACCCGTGAGGTGGAGCATCTCGTCGCGCGTCCCGCGGAAGTCCTTCATGTCGATCGAGCGCGTGAGCGAACCCTGAGTGGCGGAGTCCAGGCCGGCGATTCCCGCGATGGTCGGGTTTTCCGGAAGCGCGACGACCAGGAGGGAGGTTCCGACCTCGGCCGCATTCGCGGAGTTGATGCTGACAGCGAGCATCTAGTTCTTCATTCCAGCGATCACCTGATCGCCAAACGCGGAGGTCGAGACTTCCGTCGCACCGGGCATCTGGCGCGCGAGGTCGTACGTGACGCGCTTCGCTTTGATGGCGTTCTCCACTCCCTTGATGATCAGAGCCGTCGCTTCCTTCCAGCCCATGTACTCGAACATCATCGCACCAGACAGAATGACGCTGCCCGGATTGATCTTGTCGAGATTCGCGTACTTTGGGGCGGTCCCGTGGGTCGCTTCAAATATGGCCACGCCATCGCCGACGTTACCGCCCGGCGCGATGCCGAGACCGCCGACCTGCGCCGCCGCCGCGTCAGAGAGATAGTCGCCGTTGAGATTCGGCGTCGCGATCACGGAGTATTCCGATGGACGCAGCAGCATTTGCTGAAACATCGAGTCTGCGATGCGATCGCGAATCACCACTGCGTCGGCGCGCGCGGTGGGTCCGCCCTTCGCCAGCTCCGCCTCGGTCGTGGTGTCATTCGGAAATTTCTCGCGCGCGACCTCGTAGCCCCAATCCCGAAATGCTCCCTCGGTGAACTTCATGATGTTGCCCTTGTGGACGAGCGTCACGGATTCCTTGTCTTTCGAGATCGCGTACTGGATCGCCATCTCGACGAGCCGCTTCGACCCGAACTCGGACATTGGCTTGATGCCAATCGCCGATTTTTCCCGGATGTCGCTCTTGAACTCCTTGCGCAGGAACGCTGCGACTTTTTCCGCTTCGGGGGAGCCGGCCTTCCATTCGATCCCCGCGTACACGTCTTCGGTGTTCTCGCGGAAGATCACGATATTCACTTTCTCCGGCTCTTTCACGGGAGCGCCGACTCCCTCGAAATAGCGCACCGGACGAATGCAGGCGTACAGATCGAGCACCTGGCGCAGCGTCACGTTCAGTGAGCGGATTCCGCCCCCGACCGGCGTAGTGAGAGGGCCCTTGATGGAAACTCTGTACTCCTGCATCGCATCGAGCGTCTCCTTGGGCAGCCAGTCCTGGAATTGTTTGAACGATTTCTCGCCCGCGAACACCTCCATCCAAGCGACCTTGCGCTTCCCCTGATACGCTCGCTCGACGGCGGCATCGAATACGCGAGCGGATGCGCGCCAGATGTCGGGCCCAGTCCCGTCGCCTTCCACGAATGGAATGATCGGGTTGTCGGGAACACTCAGCGTACCGTTCTCGTAAACGATCCCTTCGCCGCGCGGCGGAACTTTAGCGAACTTATACTTCGTCATTGGCTCCCGAGGTCGATGCGAACCGCCAAATGTAGTGCAACAAGGCACCGCACAAAACCTACATTACTCATCAGCACTAAGAGTGTGGACAGCGTATTGGCAATAATGTCGCAACCAAGAAGATTTCTCCAAGCGATTTCACTCGTCCTGGTGTCAGTCGTCGCAGGGTGTGGAAGTCCGCCCCGAGTCAACGGCGCCGCCGGCGCTTCTCCCTCTCCGAACGTTCCATGGACGCCTGCTCCAGGTGCCATAAAACCGGAATCGCTCGTGGTACCCGGCATCGCGGTCGCGGTGCCAGCCGACCTGCAGCAGCGGATCCGGCAGCTCACGCTCGTCGATGTCGTCGATCTCGCGTTGCGAAACAATCCCGCCACCCGCGCCTCCTGGGCGCAGGCGCGCGCATCCGCCGATCGATTCGGTTCCGCGCGCGGCCAATACTACCCAACGATTGATGGTGCCGGGACAGTTTCTCGCATACTGTCACCCGCAACTGGAACACGGGCGGCGGGCCAACGGACGGAATACGGGCCGTCCATAACGCTCAACTATCTGCTCCTCGATTTTGGCGGCCGCTCCGGCTCGATCGAGAGCGCGCGCCAAAGCCTCTTCGCGGCAAATCTCTCGCACAACGCGACGATTCAAAACACCGTTCTTCAGGCGCAGGTTGCCTACTTCACCTACATGGCCACGTCGGCCCTGCTGGCCGCCGAGCGATCGGCAATCGCGGAAGCCCAGGCAAATCTCAACGCTGCCACACAGCGGAACAAAGTGGGGCTCGCGACGATCGCTGACGTGCTTCAGGCGCGCACGGCGCTGTCGCAAGAGCAATTGAACCTCGAGACGACGCAGGGCAGTCTTCAGGCAGCGCGAGGCTCTCTCGCGTCCGCCCTTGGACTACCCGCCAATCTCCCTTTCGACCTCGAGCCGGTGGCGGGCGCAATTCCAGTGAGGCCACTCGCGCAAAGCGTGGACAGCGTCATCAACGATGCGCTCCGCAATCGTCCGGATCTCGCGGCCGCCCGCGCTCAGGCGGCCTCCGCAGCTTCACAGGTTCGCGTCGCGCGGGCAGCGGAGCTTCCCTCCCTCGCGTTGGGCGGCAATGGCGCGCGCACGTATTCGACGCCGAAGACGTTCGCTGGCCCGTCTTACACCGTGCAGCTCGGCCTCTCGATTCCAATATTCAACGGCTTCTCACATCAGTACGACGTCTCGGCGGCCCGGGCACAGGCCGATGCGATCTCCGCACTCGCCGACCAGACGCGACAGGATGTGATCACGCAGGTTTTCGTTTCGTACTATTCGCTGCAAACCGCGGAACAGCGGGTCGCCACGGCAGACGAGCTCCTCGTCAGCGCTCAGCAATCTGTTCAGGTCGCGGCCGGACGATATCGCGAAGGAGTTGGCAGCATCATCGATCTCCTGACGGCCCAGACCGCCCTCGCCAATGCCAGAGCGCAACAGGTTCAATCGCGCTGGCAATGGTATACTTCACTCGCGCAACTCGCCCGCGACGCCGGTGTATTAGGCGTGCACGGCGACACACCTTTCCCGTTTTCCGCGGATCCAGCGGTGTCGCGTCCACTTCAGAACCCAGCCAATTGATGAGCACGCGCCCTTTTTTCGCGCGCATTGCCACACTCGCTCTTTGCGCGATTGCCGCCTGCTCCAAAAGTGATCCTCCGCGGCAGCCGACCGTCCCAGTAAGCGTCACGACGGTCAAGCGCGCCTCGGTCCCGTACATCGTCACCGCCAACGGAGTCGCCGAGCCGATGCAGACCGTGGCGGTTGAATCTCAGGTCAATGGAATTCTGAACCGGGTCACGTTTGCGGAAGGACAACCGGTGCAGGAAGGCCAGGTGTTGTTCGAGATCGATCCGCGTCCGTACGTCGCGGTTCTCGACCAGGCGCGCGCTCAGCTCGCCCGGGATCAGGCGATGGCGGTGAGCGCGCAGCGTGATGCCGCCCGCTATACAGCCCTGGTCAAAGAGGGTTACGTGACCGGCTCGCAGGCGGATCAGGCCGAAGCGAATGCCGCGTCCGCGGCGGCGACGGTGGTCGCGGACCGAGCCAACGTCCAGAAGGCCGCGCTCGATGTTGCCAACACGACGATCCGGGCGCCGATCTCCGGTCGGAGCGGAAGTCTCCTAGTGCGTCAGGGGAACCTGGTCAAGGCGAACAGCACTCCGCCGCTCGTTGTGATCAACCAGATCCAGCCGATCCTGGTGAGATTTTCGATCGCGCAGAGCCAGTTCCCCGACATCCAGAGATACTATCGGGGCGGCAATGCCCTGCAGGTTCGCGCGACTCCTTCAGAGGGTTCGGGCATACTGTTATCGGGAACGCTTGCCTTCGTTGACAACAACGTCGATTCAACGTCGGGAACCGTTCTCCTCAAGGCGCGCTTCGCCAATCCCGACGGCACGATGTGGCCGGGGCAATACATGAGTGTTGCATTGCAGTTGTACGTCGATGCAAATGCATTGACGCTCCCGGCTCCTGCCGTGTTGACCGGACAGCAGGGCACCTACGTGTACACGATTGACACGGCGGGCACCGCCAAACAGCGTCCGGTTCAGGTGTCGCGCACGGTCGATTCCGTCGCCGTCATCACCAGTGGCGTCACCGACGGCGAGCAAGTGATCGTCGACGGGCAGTCACGCCTTATCCCGGGATCCAAGGTTGCGATAAAGGGGGCACGGAAATGACAGCGCTATTCATCCGTCGACCCGTCATGACCGCGCTCGTCATGATCGGCATTCTGTTTTTTGGAGCGGTTTCATACAAGAGATTGCCGGTGAGCGATCTCCCGTCTGTTGATTTCCCGACGGTCCAGGTTAATGCCAATCTGCCGGGAGCCAGCCCCGAGACGATGGCCGCCGCGGTCGCGACTCCCCTCGAGAAGCAGTTCTCCACCATCGCCGGCATCGACAACATGACGTCGTCGAGCCAGCTCGGCTCGACGTCGATTACGATCCAGTTCTCGCTCGACCGCAGCATCGACGCGGCCGCGGCCGACGTTCAGGCGGCAATCTCGCAGACGCTGCGCAGCCTTCCACTCGGAATTCTGCCGCCGTCCTACCGAAAGGTGAACCCGGCCGACCAGCCGATTCTCTACTTCGCCCTGACGTCGAAGACCATGCCGCTGTCGCAGCTCGACGAATACGGCGAGACGTTCATGGCCCAGCGCATCTCGATGGTGCCGGGCATCGCGCAGGTCCAGGTGTTCGGTGGTCAGAAATACGCCGTTCGGGTTCAGCTCGACCCGACCTCACTCGCCAATCGGGGAATCGGGATCGACGAAGTGGCTGACGCGATCGGGAATCAGAATGTGAGCATGCCGACGGGGACGCTGTGGGGACCGAACAGGGCGTCGACCATCAAGGCGAACGGCCAGCTCCAGAACGCTCAGGAATTCCGACAGATGGTCGTTGCGTACCGAAACGGCGCGCCGGTCCACCTCGACGAGCTCGGCAACGTGATGGACGACGTCGAAAACAACAAGGTCGCGAGCTGGTTCAACGGCGACCGGGCCGTCGTGCTCGCCATCCAGCGCCAACCGGGGACCAACACGGTCGAGGTCGCGGGCGGCGTGAAGAATCTTCTCCAATCGCTGCGCGTGCAAATCCCGCCGAGCGTCGAGATCCATACGCTGTACGACAAGTCGCTCCCGATCGAGGAGTCGGTGAACGACGTGAAGTTCACACTGATGCTCACGCTGTTCCTCGTGATCATGGTGATTTTCATTTTCCTTCGAAACATCTCCGCCACGATCATCCCGAGCCTCGCGTTGCCGATGTCGCTCATCGGCACGTTCGCGGTGATGTACATATTCGGGTACTCGCTCGACAACCTGTCTCTGATGGCGCTCACTCTGGCCGTGGGCTTCGTCGTCGACGACGCCATCGTCATGCTCGAGAACATCGTGCGACACATGGAGATGGGTAAGGATCCGATGAAGGCGGCCTTCGACGGCTCGGCCGAAGTGGCGTTCACGATTCTCGCGATGACGATGTCGCTGACCGCCGTGTTCATCCCGCTGTTGTTCATGGGCGGGATTCTGGGCCGTCTATTTCACGAATTCGCAGTCACGATTGGAACAGCAATTCTCGTATCCGGATTCGTCTCGCTGACGCTGACACCGATGCTCTCGAGCCGGTTCCTGAAGCCGCCGTCGCACCAACACGGGAAGTTGTTCAATGCATCCGAGCGAGTGTACGAGCGCATCCTCGGGCGCTACGAGTCCAGTCTGAGCTGGGTGATGGAGCGCCGCTTTGCGGCGCTGCTCTTCTCGCTCGTGATTCTCGTGGGCACCGTGGTTTTATACAGAACTGTTCCAACGGGTTTCATACCCACTCAGGACACGGGTCAGATCGTAGCCACCACGGAAGCGGCCCAGGGCACCTCTTTCCCCGACATGGTGAAGCACCAGCAGGAGGTCGCCGCGATCGTCGCGCAGGATCCCAACATCGATGGCTTCATGTCGTCGGTTGGATCCGGGGGCGGAAGCGGCAATCAGGGACGGATCATCATGGGCCTCAAGCCGCGCAAGGAAAGGAAGACCGCGGATGAGATCGTCAATGAGTTGCGTCCCAAGCTATCCGGGATTCCAGGGATCAACGTCTTCATGCAGGTACCGCCCGCCATCCAGATTGGCGCGAGATCGTCGAAGAGCCTGTATCAGTACACTCTGCAGGCCCCCGACATTGTAGCGCTCGACACGGCGGCGAAGAGAATGGAAGCAAAGATGCGGACCATTTCCCAGATCCAGGACGTCACCAGTGATCTTCAGATCGCCAATCCACAGGTGATCGTCGATATCGACCGCGACCGCGCCGCGTCGCTCGGCGTAAACGCAACGCAGATCGAAAGCGCTCTGTACGATGCGTATGGTTCCCGTCAGGTGTCCACGATCTACACGCCGAATAACCAGTACATGGTGGTGATGGAGCTACTGCCGCAATTCCAGCAGGACATCAACGCGCTGCGGATGCTCTATGTGAGGTCGGACAAGGGCGATTTGGTGCCTCTGAGCGCGGTCGCAACTCTTACGCAGAATGTCGGTCCACTGGCGATCACTCACTCGGGCCAGCTTCCATCCGTAACGATCTCATTCAACACTCGGCCTGGTATCGCGCTGGGACAGGCAACGGTCGCGGTAGAAGCAGCAGCAGCCACCACCATTCCATCTACGGTCACGACCAGCTTTTCGGGAACGGCGCAAGCGTTTCAGGCGAGCCAACAGGGGCTACTCGCTCTACTAATTCTGGCGATCTTCGTGATCTACATGGTGCTCGGAATCCTGTACGAGAGCTTCATCCATCCCGCCACGATTCTAACCGGATTGCCCTTTGCGGCGTTCGGCGCGCTCATGGCGCTGTTCATTTTTAGAATGCCGCTCGACGTATATGGCTTCGTCGGCCTGATACTTCTGGTTGGAATCGTGAAGAAGAACGCGATCATGATGATCGACTTCGCGCTGGAGGCCGAGCGAACGCAACACATTTCGCCGGAAAAGGCAATCGTTCAGGCGGCGACCGTCCGTTTCCGTCCGATCATGATGACGACTTTCGCGGCGCTCATGGCGACGCTCCCAATCGCGTTGGGGAATGGCGCTGGCGCGGAGGCTCGCCGTCCGCTCGGAGTCGCGGTAGTGGGAGGCCTGGCGTTCTCGCAGCTCGTGACTCTGTACGTGACGCCGGTGTTCTACACCTACTTCGACGAGCTTCCTGGTAGAGTGCGCGGCTTCACGAAGAAAACATTCGCGAGAATTCGTGGACGCCGCGAGCCGTCACTCGCGCCCAGCAAACCGTAGCAGACAACGGAGCCACGGCGGCTCCGCTCTCAAGCACAACGAGAAAAGAAAGGCGCGGATATCTCCGCGCCTTTCTCTCATTTCTCCCCCGCTGTGGTCCGGGCTATACCGTCGTGACGGGTCAGCCTGGACTCGCAGATTCAGCGACGTGCGTTGGGATCATTCATTCCGCTGTTTGTTCCGGTGCTCGTTCCGGTTCCCGACGCAGCTCGGGAATTCACCACACGATCATCCGCGGCCGTTCCCATGCCCGTGGTACGCGCGCCCGGCGTGGAGTTGGGCGTCACGTAAGTCTCCTTGATGACGGTCTTATCTCTCCCACGGAAGAGCCCGAAAAGGAGTGCCACAATGACCACCGCAACAACGACAATGGCCCACATGGGGAAGGTCCGCGTCGTCGTATCCGTCGTCGCGACGTCGGTCGCAGTGCTCGTGATTGTTCCGTTGGTGCTTCCCTGATCTGCCGGGGCTGGGGTCGTGGCATCTCCAGTGGTAGCGGGAGGCTGCGCGCCGGTGGTCGTCGGTGCCGCCCCCGTCTGCGCGGCGGGATCACTGGTTCCGGTTGTCGTATTCGTGTTTTGCGCATAGCTGGTGACCGCGAAGAGGCACAGCGTCGCTCCCGCCAATCCCGCCATCACCCTTAAGCGTGCTTTCTTCATTTGAACCTCTAAGGTGAAGTGTTGCCCGCATTTCGCTTACCTGGGCGGCATCGCGCCGACGCATGAGCTCGAGCGTGCATAGGAAGTACACGGTCTGTAGAGGGAAATTCGTGCCAGAAAGTGCGCTACGGATGAGTGCCGCGCTGGTAGCCAGGCTGCCGAATGGGGTTCATTAGGGCGCTACGTCGGGGATTCGGGGGACCGAGCCAGGTCGCCGGCACCGCGGCAAGCCCTAGTTCAACAATGGGCTCCGAAAATCCTCTACGTTGATCGACAAACCACCGTCGCCAACGTGCGGATTCGTTTCTATCTCGATCGGATACCCGAGGTTCGAGTCGTACCGGACCGTAAGCTGATCGTTGCCTGCCGCAAGTTGGTTCGCGATTTCCGCGAAAACACCGTCGACGGTCGGCCAGCCCGCAGATGGCAAAACGGCCCCGGTACTCCGCGCAGCAACGCTGAGAACGGTGTCGGCGCGAACCTCGATTCTAACGGGCGCCCTGCCTGGGTATCCGCCATACACCGTGTAGTCGAAGGAGTAGTTGTGAATGTTCTGATTTCGCCACTCAGAACGGTGCACCGCGAGCTGCTGAACAGTTGAAACGGTCGGACCACTTTCAGTGCGCGACACCAGTACCATCGCAAGAACCGGAATCCCACAAATCAATCGCATAAATCCTCCTGGCTTTGATGACGGTCGCTAGAACGTGCGACAGAAATACCCGGGACGAGACTCGAACTCGTAAGGCCATAGGCCGCGGGATTTTGAGTCCCGTGCGTCTACCGATTCCGCCACCCGGGCGTGATCCCAATTTAGCCGATTGATTGCCGTGTCACGAGAGATCGGCGCGATTTTCGATCGGCATGGGCGGGTCCGTACCCGCTGCGACCGCCGATTTCGATCTTCTTCGCTGAATGACATAGTAAACCAGGATTGCGACAGCGCCCAGCACCAATACTCCAAGACTTGTACGCGAGATGTATTTCTCGAGCAGCGGCAGGTCGTGTCCGAAATAGTAACCAAGGGAGCCGAATACGATCGCCCAGGCAATGCTCCCAATGGTTGTGTAGATCACGAACTTCGTGAACGACATCGCCGCCGCGCCAGCGACCACAGCCGCCCACGTCCGCAGAACCGCGATGAAGCGCCCGAACAGAATGGTCTTCGCGCCGTTTCGCTCGAAGAAAGCGTGGGTGCGCTCGCAGTCCGCCTTTGATGCCGATCCAATACCCCATGATCCCGCCGACAATGGCGCTGAGCGCGGCGAGAATGATCACGACGACAATCGAGATACGGCCGAACGATGCGTAAGCGGCCGCGGTAACGAGCGCGATTTCACCGGGAAGCGGGATGCCAACGCTCTCGAGGAGCACCAGCGCCACGAGGGCGGGATAGGTATACGACTGAAGCAGTCGTGACAGGTGATGCGCGAAATCAGGCATGAGAAGGTCGAAGGCAATAAAAGAGCCCTCGATCCATCGGATCAAGGGCTCTGTGATATCAAGCGGCGTGAAATCGCGCCAGGATGCTAGGGCCTCTTCTTCAAGCCGGGCCGACCGCGCTGCTGCAGGCCCATGCCTGACTTCTGTGCGCCATTCTGTCCGGAAAGCTCCTGCGCACGTCTCCGGAACTGCTGCTGGAGCGCGATGTACCGCGCGCGCTGAACCGGGGTCATGAACCCCGCGAGCTCCTTCTGCTCGGCCTCGACGATCGCGATGCGCTGCTTCTGGAGTCGCAGCGATGCGTCGAGCAGCTCGCTCACGTGCTGCTGGTTGGGTTGGCCTCCCGAAGTCATCTCCAGACGGAGCTGGCGACGGGTTTCCCTCTCCTGCTCCGCAACCAGACTGAGCTGCGGGGCAAAACGCGAGTTGGACTGATCCAGCCTCGCCATCTGCGCATCGGTGAGTCCGACACGTTCCTGGGTGAGCTTGGCAACGCGCTCGCGAAACTGCTGGTCGAGTGCCGACCGGTTTGCCTTGGTGATGGGCGCGGTCACGGGCTGTGCGTAAGCACTGGCTCCGCCCAGCGCGAGAGCCAGGGTCGTCAGTCGGAGCGATCGCTTCATGGCCTTAATGATGATCAAAGACTGTCACCGCTGTCCACGGAGATCACTGGATCCGGCTCGGATGCCGGGAGCGCATCGAAGCCGTCCATGTCGTTCATAAGCGGCACGAGACCCCCATCGCTAAGGCCGTCGGCCTCGGCGGCAAGAGCAAGAGCGTGCGGGTGCGGAGCAATAGTTGGCTGCACGATTCTCGGAGAGGGGACCGGCTCGAGGGGGCTGGGCTTGGTCGCCTCCGGCACCTTCGCAATCGTGAGCGCGGGCTGCTGGCCTCGCGAACGCGATACCAGAGAGCCGTTTGATTGGAGCAGGATCGATCCGCCTCCGAGCACCACGACCGCGAGGCTCGCCGCAACCAGCCACGACGCCACACGGGTTCTCGCCGGCCGCTCAGTCGCTGGCACAATCTTGCGGTAGGGTGGGATCTGTCGCACCACACTATTGACATCGATTGCTGGCGCGAATACCGCCGCGCTCTTGACTGTGCGAAGCACCTCCAGATCCTCCTTGCAGCTCTCGCACGTCGCAAGATGCGCTTCGACGCGCTGCCTCTCGCCATCGGAAAGAGCGCGATGCAACAGGTCCGGAAGCATTTCCTGGATGTCGCTGTCAATGCACTTATTCATCTTTCAAAAACTCCTTTACCGTCTTGATCGCATTGTGGTAGTGAACCCGCGCCGCACCTTCGGTGCTTCCCACCACTTCCGCAATCTCCTTGTATGACAAACCCTGCTGCACCCTCAGCGTGAAAACCTCACGCTGCGTCGGAGAAAGGGCGTCGAGCGACTTCCTCACTCTCTCCTGTGCCTCTTCAGCTATCAGCCCATCGAGGGCGCCGTATTCGCTCACGTGATCCGATTCTTCTACGGGAACCGTCTCCCGACTCCTCCGTTCCGCCCTTCTCCGATCCAGCATCAGTCGCCGCTCGATCGTAAAGAGCCAGGTCCTCAGCGTGCTCGCTCCGCGAAACGAATCCAGCGACGCGAACGCCCTTACGAACGTATCCTGAACCAGCTCTTCTATCCCGTCCCGCTCTCCCGCGCTCGCGGCAAAGCGAGCCAGCGCCTGCGAATGCCGCCCCACTAACCGCGTTGCGGCACGGCCGTCTCCGGCCCTCCAGCGGTTGATTAGCTCCATATCGGTCTCTTCGGGCCTGCCCTCGGGGCTGGGATTCATGGAGCCTCGTCAGGTAGACGCTCCAGGAGGCCTGCCGTTAAGGCCGATTGACCAGGCCGAATGGCACTCATATGTTCGCGCTCATCGTTCCCCAAAAAATACTACCCCGAGGAACTCCTGACTCCCTTGCACCCCCGTAAATCGCTCGAAAAGATCTCACACCGCGGGGCGCATCAGACGCTTCCCGAAAACTCGATACCTGCATTTCTCCGCGCGATCGAGCTGGGAGCAGACGCGATCGAGCTGGATGTGCACGCTACGAGCGATGGCGTGGTCATCGTGCACCACGATCCCGTTGTAAACGCGCCGGGAGTAGGAAAAGCGCGAATCGCCGATCTCTCCGCCGCCGAGATCAGCCGCTTCCCGTTGGCGCACGACACCGCGATTCCCACACTCAAAGCGGTCCTCGATGCCGTCGGTGACCAGGCGCGAGTGTACGTCGAAATCAAGGCGACGGAAATCGAGCCTCTGGTAATGCGTTGCATACGCGAATCGGACGCGAGCTGCGCCGTGCACGCTTTCGACCATCGCGTCGTCAAGATTGTGAAGAGAATCTTCCCAGCCATGCGCACCGGAGTGCTCGAAGTCGCGCGTCACATTGATCCAGTGGCATCGCTCGTCGCCGCTGGCGCGGAGGATCTCTGGCAAGAGGCGTCGTTCATCGACGAGGATCTGGTCGTGCGCGCGCATTCCATCAATGCGAGAGTGATCGCCTGGACCGCGGATGATCCGGACCAGTGGGAAACCCTGAGCCAGCTCGGCGTAGATGGCATCTGCACAAATCGCATCGCCGAGCTCGCTACATGGATGGTGTAACTGAGCTAGTTTATTGCGACCCGTCGCCACTCCTCAGGAGGAAATTCCCCCACATGCGCGCTTTTCTTTGTCTCTCGCTGGTGGGAGCGGTAGCCTGTGCATCCGCTCCGACCGGGACGACCACGTCGCCAACACCGTCGCGCGATTCGGCGCAAGCTGACATCGGCCGCGGCGGCGTATCGCTGCCAAACGCCGATCCGTTTCCGAGCACTTACGTTCCGTTCCCGTCCCGAACAACGGTCATCCGCAACGTCAACGTTTTGACGGCGGCCGGACCGATGATCAGGAACGGTGCGATTCTGCTCCAGAATGGCAAGATCGCCGCGGTGGGCGCGACAGTTGACGCGCCGGCTGATGCGCTCGTGATCGATGGCGCCGGCAAGTATGTCACCCCCGGCATCATCGACGACCATTCACATCTCGGCGTGTACGCTGCGCCAGGCGGAAACGCGCTGAGTGATGGCAACGAAGCGACCAGCCCCTCGACACCGCAGGTGTGGGCAGAGCATTCCGTGTGGCCCCAGGACCCGCAGTTCCCGCGCAATCTCGCCGGAGGCGTGACGACGCTGCAGGTACTACCCGGCTCCGCGAACCTCATTGGCGGCAGAAGCGTGGTGCTCAAAGTCGTCCCCGGTCGCACCGTGCAGGCGATGAAGTTCCCCGGCGCGAAGTACGGACTAAAAATGGCGTGCGGCGAGAACCCCAAACGGGTTTATGGAAACCGCGGCGGACCCCAAACGCGGATGGGCAACGTCGCCGGGTATCGCGCCGCCTGGATCAGAGCGGTTGACTACCGCCGCAAGTGGGACAAATGGAACGCCGATCACAAGGGCGATCCCCCAGCGCGCGACCTCGGCAACGAAACTCTGGCCGAAGTGCTGCGCGGGAACATCCTCGTTCACAATCACTGCTACCGCGCCGACGAGATGGCGCAGATGATCGACATCTCGCACGAGTTCGGATACAAGATCCGCTCGTTCCATCACGGGGTGGAAGCGTACAAAATCGGCGACCTGCTCGCCAAAGAGGGCATCGGCGCCTCGATCTGGGCGGACTGGGGCAGCTTCAAGATGGAAGCGCTCGACGCCGTGAAGGCCAACATGGCTCTAGTAGACCACGATGGGGCAAGGGTGATCGTCCACTCCGACGATCCGTCGGGCTCGCAGCGGCTCAACCAGGAAGCAGCGAAGGCGATGGAAGCCGGCGCCGAGATCGGGCTTCCGGTGAGCGAGGATCAGGCAATCAAGTGGCTGACGATCAATCCGGCGTGGGCCCTGGGTCTCGACGACAAGATCGGCTCCCTCGAAACCGGAAAGAACGCCGACGTCGTGCTCTGGACGGGCGATCCGTTCAGCGTCTACTCGAAGCCGGAGAAAGTCTGGATCGACGGGGCGCTTTTGTATGACCGCACCGATCCGTCCGAGCAGTGGCGCACTGATTTCGAGCTCGGCTTCGTACCGTTCAACCGGAACTAATCGATGATCTCATACAGGCTCAATTCGCGTTTTGCCGCCGCTCTTGCTCTGGCGGCGATGCTGGCAATTCCCGCCGCGGCGCAAACGATCGCTATCACCGGAGGCAAGGTCTATCCGGTGAGCGGACCACCGATTGAAAACGGAACGGTCATCATCGTCAACGGCAAGATCAGCGCGGTCGGTGCCAACGTGCCGATCCCGGCTGGCGCACGGCGCATCGATGCGACCGGCAAGACCGTAACACCAGGGTTCGTCGACGCTTCTACACAGCTGGGCGTCCAGGAGGTCGCGGCGGTGAACGACACGCGCGACATGAGCGCGCGCGGGAAGGACAACATTGCGGCGTCCTTCACGGTGTGGGAGGGACTGAACCCGAATTCTGTTTTGCTGGCGCCTGCCCGCAAGGAAGGCATTACCACCTTCGTCATCGTTCCAACCGGCGGTCTCGTATCCGGCCAGGCCGCTCTCGTGGACGTGGTCCCGGGCACGACGAGCGACATGATCATCAAGGCCCCAGTCGCAATGGTAGCAGTAGTCGGCGATCCGCTTTCGGTTGGACTCGCGTCGCGTGGAGAAGTGATCGGAAAGCTGCGCGAGCTGCTGGAGGACACGAAGTTCTTTCAGACACATCGCGACGCGTTCGATCGTGCTCAGACGCGTCCGTTCGCAGCCAGCCGGCTCGATCTGGAGGCGATGATTCCGGTGGTCGAGGGCAAGCTTCCGCTCCTCGTCTCCGTCGATCGCGCGTCGGACATTGACGCCGCCATGCGCCTCGCGCGCGAGTACAACGTCAAGCTGATGATCTCGAGCGCCGCGGAAGGCTGGATGATCGCGGACAAGCTTGCCGCGGCGCGGATTCCAGTTCTCACTGGAGCGATGAACAACATTCCGGCCGGCTTCGCTGCGCTCGGCCAACGTCAGGAAAACGCCGGCTTGTTACGCAAGGCCGGGGTCCAGGTCGCGCTCATCGGAAACGCCGGAGGCGGCGACGAAGAGGCATTCAATGTCCGCAACCTGAAACAGGAAGCGGGCAACGCTGTCTCCTACGGCATGACGTGGGACGACGCGCTGCGCGCCGTGACGCTAGCGCCGGCTGAATTGTTTGGCGCGGCTGATCGAGTCGGCTCGTTGAGGCCGGGACTCGAGGGCAACGTCGTCGTTTGGAGTGGTGACCCGTTCGAGTTCACGACGCGAGTCGAGCATGTGTTCGTGCGCGGACGCGAGTACACCGAGAAGACGAGGCAGGATCTCTTGATCGAGCGCTACCGTAATCTTCCCGGGACGCATAATGCGCCGGCGCCGTAGCTGATCACTCGCCCCTGTTCAACTGCACTGAACGGGGTGGGAGGTGTCAGAGATGCGTAGGTGCCAGGTACCGGGTCACTACGCCCGGACTTCACCAGCACGCTTCCGGGTACAAGCAACTGCTTGTGCGATGAATGCCACCTAGTGAAGTCCGGGCGTCGTGACCTGATACCCGGCACTTACGCATCTCTGACACCTCCTACCCCGTTCAGTTGCAGTTAATGTCTGCTTAGGTCGGAGTCCCAGAGTAGCTATCGCCCGTCGTATCACTCGACGAGCTGCGCGCCGTGGATGATTGCTGTCGCCTCAGCTCGATCTCGGCTTCGAGCTTTGCCGCGTCGGTGTCGTGAGTTTCCAGCGTCGCCTTGAGTCGGTCGTAGGTGGCCGCATCGAGATCACCGCCGCTCTTTTTTGAGCGATAGACGGCGTACCCGAGCGCCTGCGCGGCCTTGTCCGCCAGCTGTCGAGTGCGAAAGGCCTCGAGCCTGGTCTTGCCGTCATCGAACGCGTCCTGCGCCACTTTGCCGGCGCGATCGAGCTCCTGTTTCAGTCTATCGAGTAGTGCCATCGTGGTCTCGCATTGAATGGGTTGCTACACCGGATCGTACGCAGAGCGGGGCTCCGACGTTTCATTTCAGTATGGTGTGTCGGCTGCCCGAAGGCAACAAAAAAAGCCCCTCGCGGGGCTCTCTGGGTGTCTGAGCGTTGCTGCAGTCCAGCGCGGAAATGCCGCGGGGAGTGCCGGCAGTCTTTACGCCGCGCTCGTCTCCACGTCGGGATAGACGCTGACCTTGTATCGCGTACGGCTCTTGTGCTCGAACTTCACCACGCCATCGATCAGCGAGTAGATCGTGAAATCGGTTCCGAGGCCGACATTGCGGCCGGGATGCCATTTCGTGCCGCACTGGCGAACGATGATGTTGCCGGCGACGACCTTCTCACCACCGAACTTCTTGACGCCGCGGTACTGCGGATTGCTGTCGCGTCCGTTGCGGGATGAGCCTACGCCTTTCTTGTGAGCCATTACTTCTCTCCCCCACTCTTCTTGCTAAAAGCGATGTCCTTGATGCGGACCTCGGTGAACTTCTGCCGATGGCCCTGCTTTTTCGCGTAGTTTTTGCGGCGCTTTGCCTTGAACACGACGATCTTGTCGTCGAGCCCGTGCTTGACGATCTCCCCCGTGACGTGCGCACCCTTGAGGCCCGGAGCGCCGATGTGGGTCTTGTCGCCGTCGGAGCCGAGGATGACATCGTCAAACGTGACCTTGGAGCCGGCGTCGCCGGGCAGGGTCGGAATTCTGATTGTCTTTCCGGCCTCGGCGCGGAACTGTTTGCCGCCGGTACGGATTATCGCGTAAGTCATGGACAGAGTTGCTTTTAGGTTATGCGCTACAGCCTTTCAAATTAGTTAGCACGTGAGGGGAGGTCAACCCTCCTGGCTGGCAACTATCGGACGGGAGACTGGGCAACTGCAACTGAACGGGGTGGGAGGTTCCAGAGAAGCATAGGTGCCGGGTACCGGGTCACTACGCCCGGACTTATCTCTGTCGCGATCGAAGTCACTGCTTGTGCTATCACGCCAATAGTAAAGTCAGAGCGTTGTGAACTGAAGCCTCGCACCTGTGCTTCTGGCGCCTCCCACCCCGTTCAGTTGCAGTTTGACGGAACCGTCCCCCGACAGGACTCAGGCTATCGCGCGAGGAGTCAGGCTATGGCGTACTGCTGGGTAACGTCCCTGCCCTGCGCCTTGACCACGAGTTTGAACTCGTCCGGTTTTAGCAAAGGATCGTCGCGGAATTCCAGGGAAAAGTTGGCCGCTTTCTGAAGTTTCTGAGCCAAATCCCGCTCCTGCTCGAGAACGTACATCGCGACGTCCGGGTGCAGCTTGACGAGCAGATTGTCGCGCCGCCCCTCTACCGCCATGCGCTTCACTGAGCGCTCCATCCGACGGACGATCGTTTCGGGTGTCAGCACGCGTCCCGTTCCGTTGCACGTCGGGCATGCTTCGGTCGAGGACTGATAATGGCTCTGACGAACCCGCTGACGCGTCATCTCGATCAGCCCCAGATCGCTTACCGCGAACGCCTTGGTTCGCGCGCGATCGCGCGAGAGATGCTGCCTCAGCTCCTGTAACACGCGATCCCGGTTGGCCTTCGTCTCCATGTCGATGAAATCGGATACGATGATCCCGCCGACGTCGCGCAACCGGAGCTGGCGGGCGACTTCCTGAGCGGCTTCCATGTTGGTTCTCAGAACCGTTTTCTCGGGATCCTTCTTGCCGGTGTAGCGTCCCGAGTTGACGTCGATCGAGACCAGTGCCTCGGTCGGCTCGATGATCAGGTATCCACCGGAAGGAAGGTCGCAGCGGCGCTTGAAGATGTCCCTGATCTCCGATTCGATCCCGGCGGTGTCGAAGAGTGGAACCTGCGACTCGTGGAGCTTCACTCGTTCGATCAGCTCCGGCGCGATGTCCTTCAGGTATCCGACGATCTCGTTGTAGACCTGCTTCGAGTCGACGGCGAGGCTGTCCACCTTGTCGCTGAAGATGTCACGGACCAATCCGCGCGTAAGACCGCTCTCACGATTGACCACAGATGGCGCTTTTTGAAAGTGCGTCTTCCGCTTGATCTTCTTCCACTGCGACATGAGGCTGTTCAGCTCGCGCTGAAGCATCTCGGGCGTCACGTCTTCGCTAACCGTCCGGACGATCACGCCGCCTGATTTGTCGGGAAGAATGCTCTGGACCTGTTCCTTGAGTCGCGCCCGCTCGGGCGACGATCCGATCTTCCGGCTCACGCCGACTTTCGATGAATCCGGGATGTAAACCAGGAATCGGCCGGCGAGTGAGATCTGGGCCGTAACACGTGGGCCCTTGGTGGAGATCGGCTCCTTGGAGATCTGGACGAGAATTTCCTGGCCGCGTTTCAGAGCTTCCTGAATCAGTGGGGCTTTCGCCCGGCGACCGTTGCTCGAGTGGCCGTTGCCGTTCTTCTTCTCGACCGGCTCTTCTCTTTCGTCGTCGTCGTCGTCGTCATCCTCGTCGTCGTCTTCCGCTTCATCGGCGGTTTGCCTGACGAGATCGGAGGCGTGGAGGAAGGCGCTCTTCTCTGTGCCAATATCGACGAAGGCGTCGGTTGTCTGGACGATCGGCTAGAAGCTCAACGAGCTTCCCGTCCTCCAGAATCGCGATCCGCGTTTCGCGCGGAGCCGCGTTTATGAGGATTTCTCTTTTCATTGTGTCCGTCTCAACCCATCTCTCGGCGACTCGGCGAGTGAAGTGGAGGACGGTTCAAAAAAAGTCCGCGCGGTCGTGCTACAGGGCCGCGTTATGAGTTCCTTTTGGTTTCACATCAGCGCCCCTCGATCCATGTGTCCGGGACCCGCGAGTCGCGCGGGTGCCCCATGCATCGAGGAGCAACAGTCACTTAGACAATTTACCGCCGACGGGCTTGTTTCCGCAACGGCGACAACAACTTACGCGCGACGGTTGATGTCCCTGCCGAAATCCGCAGCGCGCCAACTATGTGACGCGCGGCCCCAAAGGCGGTCACCTGGCGCCAGAGGTTCGACGTGGCCCGCCCACCTTGGCAAAAGGCTCGACGCGGCCCAATCACCTACCGCCAGAGTCTCGAGGCCACATCCATGATTGGCTGATGCCAGATCAGCCAGACCATGACGAGAAGGTAGGTCAGGCCTGCCTTCCACTCCCCGTGCTTCATGTAGAGGTCGAAACTGAAGCCCTCACCTTCCTCCGGATGCGTCGCCTTCCAGGGCGTCGGCCGGGGGACAAAGGCGGGGACATTGAGCGCGTATGCCTCGTAGTCCTCCGGAAATCTTCCGGCGATGTTGGCCCGCTCGCGTTGCATCGTGGGCGCATAGATGAGTGCGAAGAAGGCGACCACCAACAGGAGCAGCGCCCAGTGCCACGCGATGGCGAAGCCGGCTGCGATCAGAAAGCTTCCGAAATAGAGGGGATTCCTGGTGTGGGCATAGGGGCCAGAGGTCGCGAGCCGCTCGTTTTTCGAGATGTGCCCCGAGGCCCAGGCGCGAACAAAGACGCCGATAAGGGCGATGACCCCGCCGACCGCCAGCGTCAGAGGCGTAGGTCGCGCAAAAATGAGATAGCCAATGCCGAGTATGAAGCCGAGTGGAAGTCTGAGACGCTTGGCAACCTCGGAATAAGTCAATCCGCCAGCTCCTTGAGGAGGTTTCGGGCGATGACGAGTCGCTGAATCTCAGAAGTGCCCTCGCCGATCTCGCAGATCTTTGCATCGCGGAACATGCGCTCGACCGGATACTCCTTCGTGTACCCGTAACCACCGTGGATCTGAATCGCCTTGATCGTGGTGCGCATGGCCAGCTCCTGAGCAGTAAGCTTGGCGATCGCTGCCTGCTTGCTGAATGGCTGCTTGTTCTGAGCCATCCAGGCCGCGTGGAACATCAGGTGCTTCCCCGCCTCGATCTCCGTCGCGATGTCCGCGAGCTGAAACTGAATTCCCTGAAAGCTCGAGATTGGCTGGCCGAACTGCTTGCGCAGCGTCGAATAGCGGAGCGACTGCTCGAACGCGCCCTCAGCGATGCCGAGCGAAAGCGCGGCGATCCCGACGCGGCCGGAATCGAGCGTCCGCATGAAGTTGTTGAACCCTTCTCCCTCCTCGCCGAGGAGGTTCTCGGCCGGCACTTCGACGTCTTCGAAGACCAGCGATCGGGTATCCGATGCGCGCCACCCGAGCTTGTCCTCCTTCTTCCCGGACGTGAAGCCGCGCATCGAAGTCAGAGAGTCATCGTGGCCGATGCCAAGTCCCTTTGTCTTGGCGAGATCGCTCGATTCCTTCGTCACGATGAAAGAGCTGATGCCCTTCGTTCCCGCGCCGGGCTCGGTCACCGCGGTCACGATAAAGATCTCGCCGACGCCGCCGTGCGTGATGAAGATCTTGCTGCCGTTGAGAACGTAGTGCGAGCCTTTGCGCACCGCGGTAGATCGTGTGCTGGCGGCGTCGCTGCCGGCGCTGGGCTCGGTAAGGCCGAACCCGCCGAGGACCTTCCCGGCGGCGAGCAATGGCACGTAACGCTTCTTTTGCGTCGCCGTCCCGAAGTTCACGATTGGTGATGTGCCAAGCGTCGTGTGGGCGGAGATAGTGATGGCGTGCGACGCATCGATCTTCGCCATCTCGTTGATCACGATCATGTAGCTCAGAAGATCGAGCCCTGCCCCGCCCAGCTCCTCCGGCCACGGGATGCCGAGCAGCCCGAGCTCGCCCATCTTCTTCACATTCGCCCAGGGGAACTCGGCTTTAGCGTCGAGCTCCGCGGCGAC
>Ga0193707_1000052_pt1 | contig 28836 bp, 26 predicted proteins | sample U3c2metaG_FD_143043 | JGI IMG/M metagenome (GOLD analysis project Ga0193707, IMG submission 143043) | Soil microbial communities from a riparian zone of the East river system, Colorado, United States - U3c2 | ecosystem: Environmental > Terrestrial > Soil > Riparian zone | place: USA: East River... | reverse complement strand
AGGTACACCTGCCCGACGCCACGCTCGGCCAGGTCCCGCCAGAGCTCACCCAGCCAGCTCTCCGCGTCACCCTGGGCCGAGAACTCGGCCCCGCCGACCTCACCGGGGTCGACGAGGGCGCCGGTCGCGGTCTCGAACCGCCAGCTCCAGCTCATGAGCCGGGCCGGGTCTGCGGCGCGTTCTGCGCGGTCTTGGCCGGGTCACGCTCGACGATGCCGCCCAGGGCCTCGTCGATCCGCTTCAGCAGGCTCTCCTCGAGCTTCACACCGGAGGCCTTCACGTTCTCCGTGACCTGCTCGGGGCGGGAGGCTCCGATGATGGCCGAGGAGACGTTCTGGTTCTGCAGGACCCAGGCGATCGCCAGCTGGGACAGTGACAGGCCCGCCTCGTCCGCGAGCGGCTTGAGGTCCTGGACCCGGGTGAGCACGTCGTCGGTGAGGAACCGCTTGATGAAGTTCGACCCGGCGGCGTCGGTGGCCCGGGAGCCCTCCGGCGGCTGCTGGCCGGGCAGGTACTTGCCGGTGAGCACGCCCTGCGCAATCGGGGAGAACACCACCTGGCCGATGCCGAGCTCCTCCGAGGCCGGCACCACCTCGGCCTCGATCACCCGCCAGAGCATGCTGTACTGCGGCTGGTTCGAGACGAGCGGGATGCGCAGCTCGCGGGCCAGCCGGTGGCCCTCGTGCAGCTGCTCCGCGGTCCACTCGGACACGCCGATGTAAAGCGCCTTGCCGGACCGGACGACGTACCGGTGCGCCTGATAGAGGTCGACGTAGTCGGTCTTGAGCCGCTTCAGCGAGGCGTTGATCGACTCGTGGATGTGCTTGCGGGACAGGCCGGTGTCGTTCGGTCCGGCGGGACCGGTCGGCCAGTAGACCTTGGTGAAGATCTCCAGCGACTCGCGTCGCTCACCCTCCAGCGCCTCGCCGAGGACCGACTCGGCCTTGGTGTTGGCGTAGGTGTCGGCGGTGTCGAACGTGGTGATGCCGGCCTCCAGGGCCGCCCGCACACAGGCCTTGGCCTGATCGTTCTCCACCTGGGAACCATGCGTGAGCCAGTTCCCGTACGAGATCTCGCTGACCTTCAAACCACTGTTGCCGAGATAGCGGAAGTCCATACCCCGACCCTACTGGCCCACGACGGGCGCCCGACGCCCGACGCCCGGCGTACCGGGTGTCAGGACGGCTTCTCGCCGCGCTTGACCATCGGCTTGGGCATCCGCCAGCGGCGCATCTGCATGGTCCGCCGGACCGCGTAGAACCCGATGCCCTTGGTAGACTCCTTCGGGAACTTCACCGAGACCGCCCTGCGCAGCCCGCCCGACAGCAGGAACCAGTCCGCCGCGATCAGCAGGACCATCACCAGGAAGAGCAGGTTGACCAGGCCGGCCAGCCACGGGAACTGCGGCGAGAACACCACGCCGACCAGCGACACCACCAGCAGGATCGGCAGCGCGAACTCCATCACCGAGTAGCGGGCGTCCACGTAGTCCCGGGCGAACCGCCGGACCGGGCCCTTGTCGGCGGCCGGCAGGTACCGGTCGTCGCCGGTGCGCATGGCGTCCTGCATCTTGGCCCGCTCGGTGCGGACCTTCTCCCGCCGGTACGCCGAGGCTTCCTTGCGGTTGCGCGGCTTCTTCAGCGCGGCCTTCCGGGCGGCTTCGGCCTCCCGGCGGCTCGGCGTGGGCCGTCCCTTACCGCCCGGCTTGCCCTGGGACTCGGCGGGTACGGTGGTTGTCTCAGGCTTGGTACGACGGAACACGGGGTCTGAACCTCATTCGGCAGGGCAGGTCGCGACTCGGGGTGGTCCCCGGACCTGACCACCACTTTATCGGGGCTCGTCCTGATGGTGTGGTGACCCGTCGGGACATAGGGTGGTTGACGCACGCCGGGTCGTCACGCCGGCACAGAAGGGGTACGGATATCGATGAGCATCTTCAGGCGGATGTCGACGATCTTCAAGGCCAAGGCGAACTCCGCTCTGGACAAGGCCGAGGATCCTCGCGAAACCCTTGACTACTCGTATCAGAAGCAGCTGGAGCTGCTGCAGAAGGTGCGGCGCGGTGTGGCCGACGTGGCCACCAGCCGTAAGCGGGTGGAGCTGCAGGCCTCCCAGCTGGAGTCCCAGTCGCAGAAGCTGCAGGACCAGGCGCAGAAGGCGCTCTCGATGGGCCGCGAGGACCTGGCCCGCGAGGCCCTGACCCGCAAGTCCGGGCTGCAGGGCCAGATCGACGACCTGACGACCCAGCACGCCCAGCTGCAGGGCGAGGAGGAGAAGCTCACGCTCGCCTCCCAGCGGCTGCAGGCCAAGGTCGAGTCCTTCCGGACCCGCAAGGAGACCATCAAGGCCACCTACACCGCGGCCGAGGCGCAGACCCGGATCAACGAGGCCTTCTCCGGCATCTCCGAGGAGATGAGCGACGTCGGCCTGGCGGTCCAGCGGGCCGAGGACAAGACCCAGCAGATGCAGGCCCGGGCCGGCGCGATCGACGAGCTGCTCGCCTCCGGCGCGCTCGACGACGCGAGCGGCACGGTCAAGGACAACATCAGCTTGGAGCTGGACCGGATGTCGTCCGGCTCCGACGTGGAGAACGAGCTGGCCGCGATGAAGGCCCAGCTGTCCGGCGGCAGCGCGCCGAAGGAGATCTCCGGTGAGGCGCCGGGCGCCGGTGAGGCGCCGCAGCCAGTGCAGCAGCCGGCCGCCGAGCCGGTGCGACCTCAGGACGGAGACGTTCGATGATCGTTCGCATCATGGGTGAGGGTCAGTACCGACTGGCCGACGAGAAGCTCGACGCGCTGAACGCGGTCGACGGCGACCTTGAGAAGGCCGTCTCGGCCGGCGACGAGGCGGCCTTCCAGACCGCGTTCGCCGCGCTGCTCGAGCTCGTCCGTTCCGGTGCGAAGGTGCCGGACGACGAGCTGCACGACTCCGACGCGATCCTGCCGCCGGGCGACAGCTCGCTGGCCGAGATGCGCGAGCTGATCAGCGGCGACGGTCTGATCGCCGGCTGAGCGACACCCGGTCACCCGTCCCCGACCCGGCGGCTGATCACCTGTGGTAATCATCCGAGACCCCCGGGGCCCGCACATGGGCCTCGGGGGTTCTCTGCATGCGCACGGGTAAACCTCCTCATCAGTGCTGTTGTACGCCGCATCCACGTAGTACTGTCTGCTTCACGCCGTTGTGGGGGCGGCGTTCATCGAGGTCCGTGACGGGGTGCGGGTTGGTCACGGACGTCGCTTTCACCTGTGGGGGGTGACTGTGCGTGACTGAATTTGTCATGTCGGAGGGGTTGGCCGAACCAGCTGATCTTCGGCCGGCGTTGTCGGGGGAACGTCGTCGGCCGGTCTGGGTGGTACCGGATCAGGTGCCGGCTGTCGTGCCGCGCTCGGCCCGGTTCACCGAGGCGCGCTGGGTCGGGAAGTACCGCCGGTCCGCGCTCGCCGCCGACCTGGGCGCCGGGGTGATCGGGGGCTCGCTGGCGCTGGTCGCCCGGTTCGGGGCCCAGATCAACGTCGGCTACTTCCTGGTCGGCGCCTTGCTGCCGATCGCGTGGCTCGCCTGTGTGGCGCTGCAGCGGGGCTACGAGACCCGGTACTTCGGTACCGGGCCGGAGGAGTTCCGCTCGATCATCCGCGCCGCGGTGGCGTTGACCGCCCTGGTCGCCATCACGTCGTACGCGACCAAGAGCGAGGTCGCTCGTGGGTTCGTCGTGCTGGCGGTGCCGATGACGTGCCTGGCGGCGATGTTCGGTCGCTGGGTGCTGCACCGCAGCATCTCCTGGCGGCGGTTCGCCGGGCGGTGCATGCGCCGGGTGCTCGTTGTCGGACGCAACGATCAGGTGACCACGCTGCGGCGGCACCTGGAGGAGCGACCGGCCGACGGGTACATCGTGGTGGCGAGCTGCCTGCCGCGCGGTGACGCCTTCGAGGAACCGGAACCCGAACGCCTGGGCCGGACCGAGATGGACATCCTGGCCGCGGTCGACCAGTACGCCGTCGAGGTCGTAGCGGTGGCCGCCGACCCCGAGCTGGCCGGGCACACGCTGCGGAAGCTGTCGTGGGCGCTCGAACAGCGCGGCGTCGAACTGATCGTCTCGCCGGGCATCGTCGAGGTCGCCGGTCCGCGGATCTCGATCCGCCCGGTCGCCGGCCTGTCGCTGTTGCACCTGGAGCGGCCGTCGGTCTCCGGCGGACCGCACCTGCTCAAGACCATCTTCGACCGGGTGGTCGGCTGCCTGATGCTCCTGGGCATCGCGCCGCTGCTGCTGGTCACCGCGGTTCTGGTCAAGCTGACCAGCCGTGGCCCGGTGCTGTTCCGGCAGACCCGGGTCGGCCGCGGCGGCGTCCAGTTCTCGATGCTGAAGTTCCGCACGATGGTCGCCGACGCCGAGGCCCGCAAGGCCGAGCTGCACGCGCTGAACGAGGGCAACGGGGTGCTGTTCAAGCTCCGCGACGATCCGCGCGTGACGAAGGTCGGCAAGTACCTGCGGCGGTTCTCGATCGACGAGCTGCCACAGCTGGTCAACGTGCTCCGCGGAGACATGTCACTGGTCGGCCCGCGGCCGCCGCTGCCCGCCGAGGTCGCGCGGTACGCGATCGACGACGCGCGGCGGATGCTCGTGAAGCCGGGCCTGACGGGCCTGTGGCAGGTCAGTGGACGCAGCGATCTGACGTGGGAGGAGTCCATGCGGCTTGACCTGCGCTACGCCGACAACTGGTCGATCGCTCTGGACCTGCTGATCCTGTGGAAGACCGCCCGCGCCGTGCTCGGTAGCGACGGCGCTTACTGAACCCGCCCCGGCCATCTGCCGGCCGGCGCGACATCCGCACCACCACGTCGGGGGACGACAAACAGCGGTGCATTCCCGAGGGGGGAATTCATGATGCAACATCTCAGTGCCGAATCCGGTACTGATCACGAGACGGCCGAGGACGCACCTGTCCGGTCCGAAGCCGCGACCCTGGTGATCCAGGCCGCGGCGGGGGACCAGGGCGCCTGGAGCCGGTTGGTCGACCACTATGCGCGGCTCGTCTGGGCCGTCACCCGCAGTTTCCGGCTCAGCGACAGCGACGCTGCCGACGTGTCGCAGATGGTCTGGCTGCGGCTGCTCGAGCACATCCACCGCGTCGACCCCGAGCGGGTCGGCGCCTGGCTCGTCGTCACGACCCGCCGGGAATGCCTGCGGGTGCTGGCGTTTCGCAAGCGCGTCCTGCTCACCTACGAGTCGGCCGCGTTCGAGGGACAGCCCGGCGACGAGCCCGAGCTGGACGCCGACCTGCTCGCCGGCGAGCGGGCGCACGACGTACGCCGCGCCCTGGCAAGCCTTCCGGACCGGTGGCAGCAGTTGCTCGGCATGCTGATGGCCGACCCGCCCGTGCCGTACGCGGAGGTCTCCGCCACCATCGGCATCCCGATCGGCAGCATCGGCCCGATCCGCGGCCGCTGCCTGGCGAAACTCAGACTGCTGATTGCCTCCTGAAGCAGCATCCCGGCCGGTCCCGACAGCCTGGGATCAGAGCATGATCCAGGCGGTCCGGACCGGTCGTTGCGTGCTGCCCGGCCAGCGGAGCAGGAAGCTGACCAGCCGGGCGGCGGTCGGTCCCTCGGCGTCGCCGCCGCGAGACTCGACCACCACCGGACCGGACGGGGAGACCCGCAGCTCCATGGTCAGGTCGGCCTGTCCCTGGACGTCGACGTCCAAGGTGATGCCGTGGCCGGCGAACCGCAGCCGGCGGACGTCGCCTTGGATGTCAGGGGTACCGGGGGTGTCGACGATGCTGTCGAAGACCAGGTCGATAACGTCGAGATCCTGCTCGTGCCGCCCGAACGCGGCATACCCGACCGAGCGGAGCAGTGCGATCTGCTCACCCGCGACTCGCTCCGGAGGCCCGATCATCCTGCTCAACGCTCCCCGGTCACCTTGATCACGCTGTCGGAGTCCTGCCCGTACGGCGCCCCTTGCCAGGCGGCCCAGTTCACCCGGTTGCCCTGCTCGTGCACGATGAAGTTCCACGGCCCGGCGTAGGTGTTGCTGAAGAACCGGTTGCCCTGGTGGAACGTGATCGAGTCCTGCACGGTGGCCTTCTGGTACGGCGACCAGGTGGGGAACGTTCCCCAGTTGGAGAACAGCCCGTTGTACCCGCAACCGGTGCGGACCGCGCAGGTCTTCCCGATCTTGTCCGGCTCGAGGTCGAAGACGTTGTCGTGCACCCGGACGTTCTGGGTCTTCCACCGGCAGTCGCCGACGTACGGCTGGTTGCGGATGGTCGTCGCGTTGCAGGTCTTGGTCGTCACCACCGACGGGTTCACCAGCGTGCCCGAGCCGGTGCTGGTGTTGGCCGGCGACCCGGCGAACCGGTCGGCGTTCTCCCACAGGATCACGCCCGCCCAGTTGTCGGTGAAGACGTTCCCGCTGACCTCGAAGGTCTGGTTGTTCATGCCCGGCACCCGCTCGTCGCTGCCGGACTCGGAGATGTACAGCGCGGGCGTCGGGAAGCCCTGGTTCTGCGGCCCCTTGCCGAGGCCGTTGCGGACGAACGTGTTGCCGCGGATCCCGGCGTTGTAGCTGGTCTCGTAGATGATGCCCTCGGCCAGGTTGCCGGAGATGTAGTTGCCCTCGATCACGAAGCTGGTGTTGTTGGTGTCGGCCCAGAGCCCCGCGCTGTGGTTGTCGTGGACCCAGTTGGCCTTGACCACCGCGCCGGTGACCTCCCAGAACTTGCCGCCGCCGGTGCAGCCGCAGCCCGACTTCGCGGTCTCCCAGTCGTCGGTGTTGTTCCCGGCGATCTCGTTGTGCTCGATCGTGATGCCCGTGACCTTGCCGGGGTTGTAGGCGTTGAAGCCGTACTGGCCGTTGTTCTCCAGGCAGTTGCCGCGGACAACGTTGTGGTCGCCGACCATCACGCCGGCGCCGGCGTTCAGCTGGATCGTGTTGGCCTCGACGGTCCACTTGGCGGCGGAGTCGTGGTTCACCACGCCCTCGTCGTTGTTCGTGCGCTTCGGTCCGAAGTTCTGGATGGTGAGGTTCTTGATCACCACGTCGGTGGCGTAGCCGGTGAAGGCGTACCGGTTGCTGCGGCCGCCGTCGAGCACAGCCCCGGGCGCGCCGATGTAGACGTTCCCCTGCTTGGGGACGACCTGTGCGAACGGCCCGGTACCGAGGATGTGCTTGCCGGGCGCCAGCCAGAACGTGGTTCCGGCCGGACTGGCCTGGGTGGCGTCGTACAGGTTCTGCGTGGTGCTGACGACGACGGCGCCGGCGGGTGCGGTCGCGGGGCCGGACAGAGCCTTGGCGTTTCCGCAGATCCGGGCCGGCGGGGCGGTCGGCGCCACCACGTTCGCCGCTGTCGGTGCCACGGTGGAGGCGGACGATGTCTGTGGGGACCCGGAGTGCCGGTCGGCGACGTAGACACCGGCGCTGGCGACAACCGCGAGCACGACCATTCCGACGGCGATCAACGGACGCCGCCTGCGGTACCACGCGGTTCCTCGGCCGGAGACCGGCGGGGACGGGTCGCGCTGTTCCATGGCACTTCCTTCGGGGGCACGTGGTGTGGGCTAACGGGACGCTGAGACAGATCGGTCGATGGCGAACCGGTAGATGTCGAGCAGGTGCTGGATGGCGCGGCCGGGATCGTGCTCGGCCTCGTACGTCGCCCGTGCGTTGCGGCCGAGGTCGTCGTACCGGTCCGGGGCAGTGTCGACGTCGAGCAGGAGTTTCGCCAGCTCGTCCGGCCGGCGCGGATCGAACAACGCCCCGTCGACGCCGTCGGTGACGAGTTCGGGGAACGAGCCGTGAGCGGACGCGAGCAGCGGTACGCCGACCGCCATCGCCTCGACCACCACCAGCCCGAACGTCTCCTCCCACTCCGACGGCAGGACGACCGCACGGGATCGGCCGATCAGCTGGAAGACCTCGGGCTTGCTCATCAGTCCGCGCAGCTCGACCGACGGTCGCTCGGCCGCCCAGGCGGTGACCTCGTCCAGCATCGGACCACCACCGGCGATGACCAGGCGCAGGGCGTCGTCGCCGGCGATCGCGCGGTACGCGTCCCAGCCCTTCATCAGCAGGGGCGCGCCCTTCGCCGCGTCGAGCCGGCCGACATACGCCACCTGTCGTTGCTTACGCCCGTCGCCGGGAACACTGACCGGGCCGTCGTACGGTACGTAGTTGGCGCGGACGAAGCTGCGGTCCGGGTCGAAGCGCAGCCCGGCCAGCAGCTTGCGCTGCGACTCGGAGATGAAGACGAACGCCGAGACCAGATCGCGCCAGCTCCGCCGGTGGGTGCGAGTATTCATCACCGTGCTCGCGGTGGCCAGTGCGGAACCGCGGTAGCAGCGGTGCAGCACGCCCGGGACCGGATTGCCGCCGGCACAGTCGTGACAGACGGCGCCGTCGCGGAAGAAGTCGCCGCTGGCACAGAGCAGCTTGTAGTTGTGCAAGGTGATCACGACCGGAACGCCGGCGTCCCGGCAGGCATAGAGCACGGACGGGCTCAGCACCGGGAACGTGTTGTGCACGTGGACCACGTCAGGCCGGAACCGCCGCAGCGTCTCGCCGAGATCACGCTTCGCGGCCGGATTCCAGACCACCCGGGCCGGCAGGGTGGCCTTCTTCCAGGCCGGCCAGGCCTCGATCTCGTCGCTGTGCCGCTCGAACAGTTCGACGTCGTGACCGGCCGCGGCCAGCGCCGCGTACTCCTGGTCGACCACCCGGTTCTCGCCGCTCGGTGCCGTCGACCGGTACCTGTTGTGCACCAGCAGGATCTTCATCGTGCTCCCTCACGGGTGGAGGAGGAGTAGACGAGTGACGCCGCCAGCGTCAGTTCCAGCAGGTACGGCGACGCCTCGCTGAGCCCACTCTCGGTGAACGAGGCCACCACGCCGTACGCGATGAGGAACAGCGCGAGCGCCCGATGCGGGCCCTGCGGCCGGAACCATGCGGCGATCAGTACGAACAGCACCAGCATGATGGTGATCGCGACCCCGACCAGCCCGACGTCGTAGTACGTACCGAGCCAGTTGCTGTCGATCGGCAGACCATTGAAGGACTTGTTGGACAGGCCGAAGCCGAACAGGGTCTCGAAGGTCGTGCGCGGCTGGGCCAGGATGGCGTCCCAGACCGCCCGGCGGCCGGTCAGCGCCGTCACCTCCGCGGCATCCTGTCCACGTGCCAGCCAGGTCGTCACCACCGAGCCGAGGGTCAGTGCCCCGACCGAGAAGACGCCGAAACCGATCACGAACGTCTTGCGCACCCGCGACCGCGCGGTGAACAGGCTCAGCCCCGCGATCAGTACGCCGGCCAGCAGCGCGACCAGTGCGGTCCGGGTGTGCGTGAGCAGCAGGACGGGCAGAGCGACCGCCACACTTGTGAGCGCGACTCCGCGCCGGAGCAGTCCTGACAGCCACAACACGATCGTGAGACCGGCCGCGACCGCGGCGTAGTGCCCTACCTGGGTCGGTGGGATGGGCCAGAGGACGCCGGCGAGCCGGTTGTCGGTGAGCGCCAGCCCGGGCGCCGCGAACAGACCGAGGACGACCGATCCGAGGATTGCCCACAAGACGATGAGATGCGTCCGCACCAGCAGCAGGTCGCGGCGGGTCCACCACGGCGTCAGAAGCCACAGCACCATCGCGAAGCCGAGCAGACGACCGGCGCGGAAGAGCGCGCCGAACAAGAACTCGGCCCGGATGCTGGCCAGCAGCCCCTCCGCGGCCAGCGTCAGGAGCAGGAAGATGAAGACACTCGGGCGGATCCGGACCGGCCGGTTCACGCTCAGCACAACCATCAACGCGCCGATCAGTGCGCCCTGGGCGATGAGCTTGCCGAGGCTTCCCGGGATCGGAACGAGGTGCGGGGCGCCCGGGAAGTACGTCATCACGTTCAGCACCAGCAGGGTCCAGGTCAGCTGGACGCGACGGCGTCGGCGGACGTCGGGCGCCACCACCCGCCTGGTCGGGCGGTGGCCGAGCCGCGTGGCCAGCCGGCCGCTCAGCCGGGTGGCGAGCGTGGTCATCGGCCGAACATCTCGATGTCCACGGTCCGCGGCGTACCGGCCTCGGCCTCGGTGACGCCGACGCCCTCGTCGGTACGGTCCGGACGCAGGACGACCGCGGTGCCCATCTCGAGCCCGGCCAGTCGGAGCATGTCGCCGGTCGCCTTGATCTTGGTGGTGGTCGAGCGGCCGGCGGTCACCACGACCGCGGCCTGCGATGCCCACGTCCCCAAGTGATCGGCGCCGAGCTCCGGCGTCAGGGCGGCGAGGCTCAGCACGACATCGGCCACCTCCCACGCCGAGTCGAGAGCAACGTCGCGGGAGATCGTCGGCCGGTTGCTGTCGCTCAGCCGCAGGTAACAGCCCTGTGCCGGCCCGCCCGCCGGGTCAGGGCGGTGGATGTCGATCCGCCGGCCCGGCTCGCTGAACCGCGACTCGTGCGTGCCCGGCGTCTTGACGCCGAGCATGCTCGCGAGCCCACCGGCCTCGGTGAGGTCGGCGACCAGAACGTGCTTGCCCTCCTCGGCCAGGGCGACCGCCAGGGAGGCCACTACCAGTGCACAGACCTTCGGGTCGTCGACGCTGACCACCGCCATCGCCGGCGTAGGCCGCTCGCCCCAGAAGATGCGCTGGTCGAGGTGCTGGACCATCAGCTGGACCTCGGGTTGCCGTCGTTGCGACTCGCGCAGGTAGCGGGGATACGGCAGCAGCCGCCAGCGGGGCGGTCGCTGGCTGCTCAGCCGGACCCGGATGCCCAGCGCCTGCGCGATGTCCTGGCGTTTCCACAGTCGGTCGGAGATCAACGCGCGCACGATGACGAATCCGAGCCCGAGGAACAGTCCCGCGATCAGGCCGGTTCCCGCGTTGATCGCCAGCGTCCGCTTGGCCGACACGTGCACCGGCGCGGCGGGGTCGAGCATCCGGCTGCTGTTCATCCGCTCGGCCTGCACCTGCTGGTCGAGCAACTGCTGCCGGACGAACAGCACCCGGTCCCGGGCGGCGCCGAGGCGGGCGCCCTCCGGACTGGTCGGGTGTGCCAGTTCGTCGGGGTCGTCGCCGGCGTTGCGGACCGCCTGCTCGGCGATGGTCAGGTCCGTCTGGGCCGCGATCAGGTCGCTGCGCAGCGGTGCGTCCTGCAAGGCGATCTGTTCCTTGCGGTAAATCAGGAACACCTGGGCCACGACGGTGGCCAGCTTGGTCGCCTGGTCAGGGGTCTTCGCCGATGCGCTGACCTCGAGGATCCGATCGGTCTGAGCGACCGCGGTGTACTCCTTGAGCAGTTCGTCCTGGGTCTCGGGCAGCTTGAGCAGGTCGATCACCCGCTGCGCCACCGTGTGTGTGGTCGCCAGGCTGACATCCGTGGCCATCGCCTTGGTCGGGTCCTCACCATCGCGGTGGGTGAGCAGCAGCCTGCTCGACGACTCGTGCGCGGCCGGCACCACGACCGTCGACGCCAGCCCGCCGAGGAAGCCGACCAGGGCGACGACCACCCAGATGCGCAGATGCCGGCGAACGGCGTCGCGGAGGAATCGCAGCGTGACCAGCGCGTCGGGTGGGAACGCGGCAGACGGCTCGTTGGCGAACAGGCCGTCGTCGTCGGCCCAGGCCGGGTCGTTCACGACAGGCTCGGTGTACGGCTGGTTGCTCACTTGGTCCTCCTCGCGGTGCCGGTGAGGAGAGTGGGCAGGCGGGAACTGGACCGGCGCATCGACTGCGAGACCCGGCCGATGGTGCGGTCCGTCGGGTCCGGATCGGTGACGACCATGCCGTCGATGGTGCGGTCCTCGGCCGCGGCCGCGACCGCCAGCCGGGCAAGTTCCTCGGCGGTCACGGTGCCGGCCGACAAGGCGACGATGGTGTTGGTGGTGTCCTCGGCGCCGACCAGGTGCGGCGTGTCCCGGTCGACGACGACCAGATGGATGCTCAGGGCGGCGTCACCCGGCGGTTCCTGGTGCGAGTCGACCACGATCGAGGTGGTGATGCCGATCGCGGTCGCGAGCGCCGCCAGCTGCGGACCGAGCGGCAGCGCCTTGTCGTCACCGGCGAACGAGATGACGGTCAGCGACACCGGAGCGCCGCCCTTCACGTCCAGGCCGAGGAGGTGCAGCGTCTTGCGCAGGCTCCACGCCTCGACGGCGGTCGGCGAGTAATGCTCGAGCAGATACGCCCAGTCGGAGACGTCGGTCGCCTGGTACGACGAGACCGAGGCGAGCACCGGAAGTCCCACCGCGTCGGCGATCTCGTCCCGCAGCCGTAGTCGCCGGTCGCCGCGGACCTTGGCCAGTACGCCGATCGATCCGGCGACGGCGCCTATCAACGCACCGAGCAGACCGAAGATGCCGAGATGGATCGGCAGACTCCCGCCGCGTGCTGTTGTCGCCTGCTCCAACACCCGTGCCCCCGCCTTCTTCCCCAGGTCGCCGGGCAGTTTCTGGTCGGTCGTGACGAAGACCAGATAGACCTCGGCGACGGCGTTCGCCAACTGCATCGACTGCTGTGCCGTCGTTCCCTCGGCGTCGATCTTGACGACGTCGTCGGTGACGGCGGTGACCTTGACCCGGTCGCGGACCACTGCGCTCGGCAGGGCCGGGCTCAGGTTCTGCCCGGCACTCTTCAGCACCGGCTCGCTCTCTGCGATGTAGACCTGTGTCTTGATGCTTTGCGTGCCGGGCGACTGCTCCGAATCGGCGGCCGCCGCCGGTGGTGGCGGCAGCACCACGAGCGAGGTGGCAGTGTGCAGGGGCGGCTCAAGGAACCCGGCGGCAATCCCGCCGAGCAGGCCGACCGCTGCCGCGGCCGCCACGATCAGGCGGTGGCGGCGGATGGCCCGCCAGGACTTCTTGACGTCGAGCTGCTGTGCGCTCACAGTCCCCTCCAGTCGAACGCCACGGTGGTGTCCTGTTAATAGAGGACGGCGAGCGGAGGCTGATACAGCGGAAATCCGGTCAAGACCGGAATCGGAAGGTGCTGACCGCCGGCCGGTCCGGCGCGAGGATTCCGGCGCCGACCACCGTCGTTGCCGGGACCTTGTGGCCGAATCGCGGTGAGTACCAGCCCAGCAACGGATCGTCGCCACCGCGGTGCGCGGTCCAGGTCAGTCCGGCCGGCAACTCGACGATCGCCGAACCCGTGGGCCACTCCAGCCGGCCGACGGCTCCGTCCAGCTCGACGGTCACCTCCGGACCGAGGTGCCACGCCATCCGTACGTCGGCCGTCGCGTCCAGGTGGTCCTCGACGCGCAGCACGCCGCGATCCAGTACGGCGGTACGCCGGTGGGTGACCGGTGTGTCGCCGGCTCGGTAGCCATCGTGTTCGGCGTCCCAGGTGACCGCGTCGCCGTCGACGGCGTACCGGCGTACCCGGCCTGTTGCCTCGCGCAACCAAAGGAAGGGGCCACCCCAGGTGGACTGCTCGGTGCCGGCGACCTCGACGGTGTTGTGGGCGATGGTCGAGCGGAAGTAGTTCCGCCATGCTTCCTCGCCGTGGTAGCAGTACGTGCCGGGGTCGGCCAGGATGTCGACGCCGCCGACCCGGACCTCGAGGGACAGCGCGTCGCAGTGCGCGTGGGCGGCGATGGACAGGAAACCGTGCGGGCCGGCGTCGGCGCGGCACCAGATCTCCGGACCGCCATCTCCGTCGACACTGGTGCGACTGCGCAGGATCGTCAGGCCGGCGTCCTCGAAGTGCTCCGGGCGTTCGGCCGGACGATCGGCTGGTGAACTGTCGACCAGCGATCCGATCAGCACGGAGGTCGCCGTGACCGGGCTCGCCGGCCACCACGGTGCGCGGCCGACGACCGCGGCACCGAGGGACACGAAAGCCGACCAGTTGCTGACATTCGGCGGATCGAGGACGAGCACCATGCCCTCGTCGTCGTCGCCCTGCCGGGGTGGTCGCAGCGTGTCGTCGACGATCGCCGCGGCGACGTCGAGGGTGCGGGTGAGCAGGGCCCAGGTACCCGGACCGATCGGATGGCCGGCCGTGTCCGCCTCGAGAGCGGCGTACAGGCCGAGCTCCGAGACGAAGCGGTGGTAGTCGGTCGCGAGCTCGCGGTTCACACCGGACGGGAACGTGTTGGCGTCGAGTTCCTTCTCCAGCAGGGCTGCCGCGTCGGTCCGCCAGCGCGCGCTGTTGCTGAACCACGGGAACGCGCAGGCGCCGACCAGTTGCCCGGCGGCCTCGGCGATCACATGGTTGTTCGCCGACGAGCCGCGGCTCTGGAACGCGGCGAGGTAGCGCTGGTGCCAGTAGATCTGCCGGAGGGCGAGTTCGTTGTGCTCGAAGAGGTCGGTGATCTCGGGCCAGTCGTTCAGCAGCCGCCGGATCCAGGTCCAGCTGATCAGCCGGATGCCGATCTCGATCCCGCTGGCCCAGTGCACGCCGGACAGGAACAGGTTCGACCGCCACCAGTCGTTCAGGTGGTCGGCGATGCGGTCGGCGTACGCGTCGTCGTGGGTCAGGTACCAGGCCGCGGCCAGCTGGGTGAGGTGGTGGTGGCGGGACAACTCCCAGACCTGCTTGATGTTCCCGACCACCTCCTCGTTGCGGTGGTTCAGCCGGAACACGTACTGCGCCGGGCCCGACCGCCGGCCCGTGGTCGGGTCGCGGAACCAGTCCGGCGACCGCAGATCGGTCCGGTCGGCGCCGAGTACCTCGAGCTTGCCGGCCATGATCGCGTCGGCGGTCGTGACGATCGCCTTGCGCGCTTCCTCCGGTACGGCGTCGGCCGCGTGCGACGGGAGCGTCGTACCGAAGGTCAGCTCCTTGCGCAGGGGGAGGTGAACCTGAGCGTCCTGCCCGGGCCGGACCTGTTGGCGGGCCCAGGAAGTACGGCGTCCGTGGTCGCGGGTGCGCCAGATCAGCTCGGTGGCGGACATCCGGCGCAGGCGGCGGACGTACCAGCCCAGGGGCTGACGGCTCATACGGTCTCTTGGATGTGCTCCGGCCGGCCGCTGGCCAGGCTGCGGTCGACGGCGACGGTGGCGCGGGTGGTGGCGATCAGCGAGTCGAACGAGATCGGCATCGGGCCGCCGGACTTGACCGCGGCGACGAAGCGTTCGAGCTCGGTCCGCTGGCCCTTGTCGGTGCTGCGCGCCTTGCGAGTAGTGGGCTTCCGGGCCGCCCACACCGAGGCGCTCTGGAAGTTGTCCAGCCGGCCGTTGCGGCCGCCGCCGGTGACGTCGAGCGTCTCCTTCGGGAATCGCGCGTTGCCGCCGCCGACGTAGCTGATCGTGCCGACCGAGCCGTTGGCGAACCGCAGGGTGACGACCACGTCGCCGGTGTCGGGTCCGGGTACGGCGTACACCTCGGTGGGCGGGCTGTCGAGCCACCAGCTCAAGGTGTCGATGAAGTGCCCACCCTCGCCACCGAAGCGGCTGCCTTCCTTGTCCTGGTCGAGATACCAGCTGGCCGGGTCGAGCCGGCCCGCGTTCACCAGGTAGCGCAGCGACGAGTTGCCGCCGGGGTTGCCGAACCGGTCGCGCAGGTCGGTGAGCAGCGGCGAGAACCGCCGGTTGAACCCGACCATCAGGCGGTCGTTGCCGGTGGCCTCGACCGTCGCGACGATGCGGTCCACGTCCTCGGTGGTGAGCGCCAGCGGCTTCTCGACGAAGACCGCCTTCCCACTTTCCAGGGCACGGCAGGCGAGGTCCGCATGACTGCTGTGCCGCGTCACCACGAAGACCGCGTCCAGGCTCTTGTCGGTGAGCACCGCGTCCGCGTCGGTCGAGACCGTCTCGAAGCCGAACCTGCGGTGCGCGTTGGCCGCCGACAACGACTTGTTGGTCGCCACGTGGGCCAGTACTGCGTCCTCGTTCTTCTGCAGATGCGGCAGCAGCATGCTCGACGCATAGTTGCCGGCACCGACAAACCCCAGCCTGACTGACCCGGTGGTCGGGCTGGCTGGTCGCGCAACTGTCATTGTCTGTGGCGCGGTCTCCTGCTGCGGCACGTCCGGGTACTCGAACAGGAAGCCTACGCCGGGCAGCGCGCCTGAGCTGAGCTGCTGGTAGACGTCAGTGGCGTCGGCGATCGGGAACTGACCGGCGATCAGCGAGCCGACGTCGATCTGTTCGCGGGCGATCAGGTCGACGAAGCATTCCAGGTTGCGGCGTTCGGTCCAGCGGACGTACCCGGCCGGGTAGTCGATGCCTTGGAGCTCGTAGCGGTCGTCGTACCGGCCGGGGCCGTAGGACCGCGAGAAGCGGACGTCCAGCTCCTTGTCGTAGTACGCGTTCCACGGCAGGTCGAGCCGGGTCTTGCCGATGTCGACCACACGGGCGCGGTCGCGGGCCAGCCGGGCGGCCGTCTCGACCGGGCCGTTGGAGTGACCGCCGGCGGCCAGCAGGATCCGGTCCGCGCCGAGTCCGTTCGATGCCTCCAGCAACGACCGCTCCAGGGACGCGATCCCGGCCTCGTCCGCGGACGAGCAGTGCAAGGCGCCGGCCTTTTCGGCCATCCGGCAGCGATCCTCGACCGTGTCGATGCCGAAGACCCGTACGCCGGCCGCGACCAGTAGCCGTACGACGAGCTGACCGACGAGGCCGAGCCCGATCACGACCGCGGTCTCGCCGAGCTGGACCTCCGCCTGCCGGACGCCCTGCATGGCGATCGCACCGACGGTCGAGAACGCGGCCTGCTCCGGCTGCACCCCGTCCGGCACCGGCACGCACAGGTTGACCGGCACCCAGTTGTACTCCGCGTGCAGCGCGAACTCGTTGCCCGCGGCAGCGACCAGCTGACCGACACTGAACTCTTCGGCACCGGCGCCGACCTCGACGACCACACCACACAGCGAGTAGCCCAGCGGCGTGTAGGAGTCGAGCTTGTTCATCACCTTCTTGTAGGTGTTGACCGCGCCCTGCTGGGCGACCGAGTCCAGCATCTTCCGCACCTGGTCCGGCCGTGCCCGCGCCTTGCCGAGCATGGACAACTTGGCCTCGCCGACCTTCATCAGCTCGGTCCCGGTGGAGATCAACGAGTAGAGCGAGCGGATCAGCACGCCCCCCGGCGCACAGCCCGGCGGCGGTACGTCGAGAACCGCCAGCTCACCGGACTTGTAGTTCTGTGCAACCTGTTTCATGCCAGTCCTTCAGAGAGAAGAGTCTTCAGAGTGAGGTGATGGTGATGCCCAGGGAACGCATGTGGCGGGTCCAGGTCTCCAGCGTCAGCAGCTGCCAGATCTGCTTCGAGTAGTCCTCGCGCCCGGCCCGCTCGTCGTCGACCAGCCGCTGTACGGCGGCCTGCTGCAGAAAACCGCTGCCGACGAGCTCGCCGCGCAGCAGCGCGTCGTCGACCAGCTCGCGCAGGTCGTTCCGGATCCAGGCCCGCAGCGGTGCGCTGAACGACGCCTTCGGCCGGTAGATGATCTCCTTCGGCAACCAGGCCTCGGCCGCCTTCTTCAGCGCGAGCTTGCTCACCCGCCGGTGGATCTTCTCGCTGCCCGGGATGGAGAACGCCGCCCGCGCGACGACCGGGTCCACGAACGGCGTCCGGACCTCGGTCGACGCGGCCATGCTGGACCGGTCGGTGTAGGCCAGGTTGAGTCCGGGCAGGAACATCCGCGAGTCGGCCAGGCACATCCGGTTCACGTGATCGTCGAGCGTGGTGTCGTGGTAGATGTCGCTGTGCTCGGCGAGCAGCTTCCCGACGTACGGCTCCAGGTCCGGGTTCAGCAGTCCGGTCAGCTGGTCCCCGTCGTACATCGTGTAGCTGCGCCGGAACGCCGTCTCCTCGGGCAGGTCCGCGAAGGTCAGGAACCGCTTCGCCCAGCGCGCGTACCGCAGTCCGCGACCGTTCACGGTCACCGGCATCCGTCGTACGGCCGGCCCGATCAGGCCGTCGCGCAGTACGCCGGGAAGTCGCTGGTACTGCGCTCCCATCACACAGGCGAGGTGCTTGCGGTAGCCACCGAACAGCTCGTCGGCGCCCATCCCGGAGAGCAGCACCTTCACGCCGGCGTCGCGGGCGGTGTCGCACATCAGCAGCGTGTTGATCGCGGCCGGGTCGCCGATCGGCTCGTCCAGCATGTCGACGATCCGCGGCAGCAGTTCGACCACGTCCGGGGCGATCTCGATCTCGTGCAGGTCGATGCCGAACTGCTGAGCCACCTTGCGGGCGTAGATGGCGTCGTCGGGCATCGCCTCGAGCTTCTGGTCCTGCGCCCGGAAGGTGATCGTGTACGAGTCGACGCCGGGATCGAGTCGCTTCGCCAGCACTGTGACCAGGCTCGAGTCGAGACCACCGCTGAGGAACGTCGACACGGGTACGTCGGCGACCATGTGCGCGGCGACCGACTCCTCGATGACAGTGCGCAGGTCGGCGCGCGGTCCGGCCGCAGCCTCGGTCGCGACGTCGGTCAGGCGCCAGTATGTCTCGTGCCGGCTACTGCCGTCCGGCCGGAATTCGGCCCACGAACCCGGCGGCAGCTTGTCCACGCCGTCGATCGCGCAGCGCTGCTCGGGCAGCCAGTAGTAGAGCATCGACGCGATCAGCGCGCCTGGCTCGGCGCGGAGCTCGGGCCCGATCGCGGCGACCAGCGCCTTCAGCTCGGACGCGAAGATCACGCCACCCTCGCGGCGGAGGAAGTACAGCGGCTTGATGCCGAGCGGGTCGCGGGCCAGGTACATACTGCCGCTGTCCTCGTCCAGCATCGCGAACGCGAACATGCCGCGGAACCGCGACAGTGCCGCCGGACCCCAGCGGCGCCATGCCTCCAGCACCACCTCGGTGTCGGAGCTGGTCCGGAAGCTGACGCCCGACCTGGCCAGCTCGGCGCGCAGTTCCTTGTAGTTGTAGAGCTCGCCGTTGTAGCAGATCGTCAGGCCGCGCTTGCTGAACGGCTGGTCCGCTTCCGACGAGAGGTCGATGATCGACAACCGGCGGTGCGCCAGGTACGCGCGAACGTCACCGTCCTCGAACGGGTACACCGCCGAGGCGTCCGGACCGCGGTGGGCGATCCGGTCACTCATCGTCTCGGCGAGGGCGAAACCGTCGCGCTGCTGGTAGCAGCCGGCGATGCCGCACACCTCAGGACCCCGTGGCCCGGGCGACGTCGCCGATGTGGCTGACGTGACCGGTCAGCTGGTCGTACACCTCGAGGTAGGTCTTGCGCTGGTGGTTCCAGGCGAGCACCTGCTCGACCCGCTCGCGACCGAGTTTGGCCATCCGGCGGCGGCGCACCTCGTCGTCCAGCAGGTCGACGATCGCCTCGCCGTACTGCGCGACGTCGTTGGGCTCGACGTACACGGCGGCGTCCTCGGCCGACACCTTGGTCTCGATCAGGTCGAAGGCGACGACCGGGAGCTCGAACGCCATGTACTCCATCGTCTTGTTCATCGTCGACACGTCGTTCAGCGGATTCTTCGGATCCGGCGACAGGCCGAGGTCCGCGGTCGACATCACCGCGCGCACGGTCTCGTCCGGCACCCGGCCGGTGAACTCGACGTGGTCGTCCAGGCCGAGCCGGTCGCGCAGGGCGACCACGTCGTCGAAGGAGTCACCGCCACCCATCAGCGTGAACGCGATGTCGGTCCGGCCGAGATTGTTGACAATGTGGTCGGCCGCGCGGACCACGATGTCGACGCCGTCCTGCGGTCCCATCACGCCGATGTACGTGACCAGGTAGTGGTGACCGCGGCGGAGCGACTCGTCCGCTCCGCCGCGGCGCAACTTGTCCGGGTCGGGCCCGGTGCGGACCACGGTCACGTCGTGGTTCGCCTTGCCGCTGCGGGTGATCGCGATCCGCCGGTACGAGTCGTTCGTGGAGATCACGTGATCGGCCTTGCGGTGCGTCATCCGCTCGAGCCAGCGCAAACCGTTGTAGGGCAATCCCTTGTACGGCAGGCTCGTCGTCCCGCCGAAGCGGGACTGGAACAGCTCCGGGCACAGGTCGTGGTGGTCGAACACGAACTTGGTCCCGTCCAGCCGGCGCAGCAGCATCGCGATCGGCCAGAAGATGTCCGGCGGGTTGCACGCCTGCAGTACCCGGAACTTGCCGGCCTTGCGGGCCCGCAGCACCAGCCGCAGCGTCATCAGGAACGAGTAGAGGTACTCCGCGACGAACCCGATCTTGCTGCCGCCGGGGGAGTACGCCTTGTACTGGTGCACGGTCACCTTGTCGATGACCTGGTACGACGGATCACCCGGGCCCTTCGGGCACACGACGGTCACGTCGTACCCGGCGCCCACCAAGGCCTTGCACTCCAGCCAGACCCGGCGGTCGAACGGGACCCATAGGTTCTGGATGATGATCAGGACGCGTGGACCGCTCACCAGCCCACTCCTTCGTATCCGGGCAGCGCCTCGACGGCGTCGCCGAGCCGGCCGCTCAGGTCGATGGTCCGGGCCGGCGGGGTGCTGAGCAGGGCGTTGACGGCCGCACTGTCGGTGACCGAGACGATGGCGAGATCGGCATCCTTCAGGGCCGCGGCCGGGTCGTCGGTCAGGACGCGCTGCAGGTGCGGCAGCTTCGACCGCACGTGCCGCAGGTTCGCGCCGACGAGGCGGCTAGGGTTCACGATCGCGTCGTAGATGCGCAGGTTGTAGCCCTTGCCGATCAGCCGTTCGGCCAGCTCGACGTTCGGGCTCTCCCGCAGGTCGTCGGTCGCGTGTTTGAAGCTCAGGCCGAGCAGCGCGATCTCGCGGCCCGGACCGGCCACGACCCGGTCGACGATGTCGCTGACGGTCCGCTCGTTGGTGGCCAGTGTCCCGGTCAGCAACGGCAGGTCGGTGTTGTTGACCCGCGCCAGGTGCAGCACCGAGCGCAGGTCCTTGGGCAGGCACGAGCCGCCGAACGCGAACCCGGGCTTCAGGTAGTACGGCGAGATGTTCAGGCTGGTGTCCTGCACGAAGATCCGCATCACCTCACGCGAGTCCACGCCGTAGTGCCGGAAGATCCGGCCCATCTCGTTGGCGAACGAGACCTTCGTCGCGTGGAAGGCGTTGCAGGCGTACTTGAGCGCCTCCGCCGTCCGGACGTCGACGGTCTGCACGTCGGTACCCAGAAACCCGAAGAGGTCGGTCAGAGCGGTACCGACCCGTGGGTTGTGCGTCCCGACCACAACGAACGGCGGGTCGTAGAAGTCCGCCAGCCCGGACCCCTCCCGCAGGAACTCCGGGCACATCGCCGTACCGAACGTGAGGCCGTCGGGCGCCGGCACCTCGGCCAGGACCTGCTCGACGACCCCGTCGACGGTGCCCGGCGGGACGGTGCTGCGGATCACGATGCTGTGGAAACCCGACGCCGGCGGTACGACGACGCTCGCGGCCTCGGCGATGTCCCGGACCGCGCGCCGGATGTAGGTGAGATCAGTACTGCCGGACGGCGTCGACGGTGTCCCCACACAGATCAGGGAGACGTCGGCGCGCTCCAGCGCGAGGCGCGGATCGGTGGTCGCGTGCAGTCTGCCCGCGGTGACCCCGTCCGCCACCAACTCGTCGAGGCCTGGCTCGACCACCGGGCTGTGTCCTTCGGTGATCGGACCGACCTTCGCGGTGTCGACATCGACTCCCCAGACGTCGTGGCCGTTGGCCGCCAGGCACGCGGCCGTCACCGACCCCACATAGCCCAAGCCGAATACGGCAACCTTCATAACGCCCCCCACAGGCTCATCACGCAGGCATCCCCCCACGTACGTCAGCGCACAGAAGAGCGCTGGGGCCGGTGCGCTGATACATGCCTGTGGAAAATCGGCTCGAGGAAATACCGCGGAAAGTATCCTGAGTCACGGAACGTGTCCGACCAGCCAGCCATCGGAGTAACCATGGAAGCCTCGTACGACCTGCCGAACGGCGACCGGGTCAGGGTCATCGACACCACCACCGTGGGTCAACGCCTCGGCCGCGTCCTGGAACTCTTCCGCTCCGGCGAGACCGAACCGGTCTTCTTCGGCGACCAACCCCGCCCCGAGGGTGTCGTCATCACCTTCGACCAATGGGCCGAGTACGAAACCCTCAAAGAGGATGCCGAAGACGACCGCCGCCGCGAGCAACTCGTCCGCGAACGCCTCGCCAACGACGACCCCTCCAAGTGGGTGACGTTCGAGGACGCTGCGCGGGAAGGTGGTTGGGATCTCGACGTCCCGGAGGGCCCGGCCGATGATCCCGGCGGCCGGAGGTGACGACGTATCACCTGATCATCGACGATGAGCTCCGGCAGGAGATCGACCGTCTGAGTGCGGAGTACAAGCGCGATCCCAACAGCGCCGCCGGCAAGGAGTACGTCGGCGTGATCAACGGCCGAAGGCATTCCGGTCGGGGCGCGAGGACGCCTACGAAGGCAAGCAGCTCGGCTACGGTCCGCAGTCCCACGACCTGCGGGACTGTGCAGAGCTGAAGGTGCCGGTGACTCAGGAGTTCACCGAACCCTCCGCACCCGAATCCGATCTTCGGAGACAAATGTGCAGCCGGTGACAGTTTCTGTCCGGAAATCCACAGTGACTCGGGTCGCCGCCGACCGGGTAGTTGGTCTCAGGCGGCGTCGGTCGTGTGAGCGGTGAACGAGACGTGAGTCTTGTCATCGTCGAGCACGATGTTGAGGGATGCATCCAAGGCGTGTGCAAGCCTCGAGAGCAGGGGCAGCGTGGGGACGATGTCCGAACCTTCGATCCGCGAGATCTTGGCGTGTGTTAATCCGGCGCGGGCGGCCAGCTCGCTTTGGCTGGGTCCGAGCTCCGTACGCCGGTCGTAGACCGCTTGCGCGACGGCCATCGACAAGCGGATCTCGCGGCTTCCCGAACCAGCCGGATGCTTCTCGTCCCGGCGACGTTCGTCGAGTGTGATGACCCGGCGGCCGGCAAGCCTTTTCCAGCGACAAGCTGGCCACACTCAGCACGGTGGCTTCACTGGCGGGACGATCGGCGTGCCACCACCTCGATTCGAATCGCTTGTATCAGGACACCGGCTCGGTGATCTGTTGTAGCGACGACGGAGCCGAGGCAATGGGGAGCGACGGATGAGGGTTCTGGTCACCGGGGATCGGGGATATATCGGGGCCGTGATGGTGCCGTTCCTGCGGGATGCCGGGCATCAGGTGGACGGGTTGGACACCGGGCTGTACGAGGGATGCGACCTGCTGGGGGGACCGGACCCGATCGGGGACCGGAAGCCGCGGGACATGCGGGACGTAGGCTCGGCGGAGCTCGAGGGGTACGACGCGGTGGTTTGTCTGGCCGCGTTGTCGAACGATCCACTCGGTCACCTCAACCGTGACGCGACGTACTCGGTCAACCTCGACGGCACGCTGAAGGTCGCGCAGGCGGCCAAGGACGCGGGCATCGAGCGGTTCCTGTTCGCGTCGTCGTGCAGCCTGTACGGCGCGGCCGGCTCCGAAGCCGTGGCCGAGGACGCCGAGATGTTCCCGGTCTCGCCGTACGGCGAGACCAAGGCGCTGGCCGAGCAGGAGCTGGCGAAGCTCGCCGACGACAGCTTCAGCCCGACGTACCTGCGCAACGCCACCGCGTACGGCGCCTCGACGCGCCTGCGCCTGGACATCGTGGTGAACAACCTGACCGCGATCGCGATGACGAGCGGCCAGGTCCGGCTGGAGAGCGACGGTACGCCGTGGCGCCCGCTGGTCCACATCGAGGACATCAGCCGCGCGTTCCTCCAGGTGCTGGAGTCGCCGCGCGAGGTGATCCACGACCAGGCCTTCAACGTCGGCCGGTCCGAGGACGTGGTCCAGGTCCGCGACATCGCCGAGATGGTCCGCGAGGCCGTGCCGGGCTCGACCCTGTCGATCGCCGACGGCGCCGGCCCGGACCTGCGCAACTACAAGGTCGACTTCAGCAAGCTCAACGACACCTTCCCGGACCTGAAGCTGGAGTGGACGGTCCGCAAGGGCGTCAAGGAGATGTACGACGCCTACCAGCGGCACGGCCTGACGCTGGAGGACTTCAACTCCGCCCAGTTCGTCCGGTTGCGCCGGATCCAGCAGCTGCTCGGCGCCGGAATGGTCGACGACCAGCTGCGTCGGCAGACCGACGACCAGTTCCCCGGACCAGGGGACGCAATCTTTGAGGAGAAGCACTGATGGGGGAATCAGTCGCCTGCCGCCTCTGTGGCGAAACGCTGACGCGGACGTTCGTCGACCTCGGGATGTCGCCGCCGTGCGAGAGCTACCTGCGGGCCGACCAGATCGACAGCGGCGAGACGTTCTACCCGCTGCATGTCCGGATCTGTGACAACTGCCTGCTGGTCCAGCTGCCGGCCTACGTCGCGGCTGACGACGTGTTCAGCGACTACCTGTACTTCTCGTCGTACTCGACCAGCTGGGTGGAGCACGCCCGCCGGTTCGTCGTCGACATGCAGGAGCGCCTCGACCTCGGCGCCGGGAGTCTGATCGTCGAGGCGGCCAGCAACGACGGCTACCTGCTGCAGCACGCGGTGGCCCTCGGCATCCCGGTGCTCGGCATCGAGCCGGCCGCGAACATCGCCGAGATCGCCAACCAGAAGGGCATCCGGACCGAGAGCTACTTCCTCGGCGAGGAGACCGGCGCGGACGCGGCCGCCCGGCACGGCCAGGCCGGCCTTGTCGTCGGCAACAACGTCTTCGCGCACGTCCCGGACATCGTCGACTTCGCCAAGGGCCTGCGCGCGCTGGTGAAGGACGACGGCCTGGTGTCGCTGGAGTTCCCGCACCTGCTCCGGCTGATCGAGCGTCGTCAATACGACACGATCTACCACGAGCACTACCAGTACCTGACCCTCAAGACCGCCGCGCTCGCGCTGGAGAGGGCCGGCCTGAAGGTGGTCGACGTCCAGGAACTGGCCAGCCACGGCGGATCGCTGCGGGTCATGTCGACGCCGGTCGAGACGGCGGGGGAGCCGACCGAGCTGGTGCTCACGGTCGAGGGACACGAGGGCTTCGCCAAGGACGTGTTCGCCATCAAGGCCGACCTGGTCACCTTCCTGGTCCAGGCCGCCCGGGCCGGTAAGACGGTCGCCGGGTACGGCGCTCCCGGTAAGGGCAACACGCTGCTGAACCACTGCGGCATCCGCGAGGACCTGCTGGCGTACACGGTGGACCGCAGCCCGCACAAGCACGGCATGTTCCTGCCGGGCACGCACATCCCGATCAACGCCGAGGAGCGCCTCGCCGAGACGCGCCCCGACTACATCGTGATCCTGCCGTGGAACCTGCGGGAGGAGATCGTCCACCAGCTCGGCTACGCACGGGAGTGGGGCGCGAAGTTCGTCGTACCCATCCCGCGGCTCGAAGTGATCTGAACGCACACGCGTTGGGGGAGGGGAAGCAGCGATGAAGGTCGTGATCTTCTGCGGGGGGCTCGGGCTGCGGATGCGCAGCGGGCTGGACTCCGCACCGAAACCGATGATGACGATCGGCGACCGGCCGGTCCTGTGGCACATCATGCGCTACTACGCGCACTTCGGCCACACCGAGTTCATCCTGTGCCTGGGCTTCGGGGGAGCCGCGGTCAAGGAGTACTTCCTGCGCTACGAGGAGACGGTCTCCAACGACTTCGTGATGACCAAGGGCGGGCAGCAGATCGAGCTGCTCGACTCCGACATCAGCGAGTGGAAGATCACCTTCGTCGACACCGGGATCGACACCAGCATCGGGGAGCGGCTGCGCCGGGTCCGGCCGTACCTGGAGGACGACGATGCCTTCTTGGCCAACTACGGCGACGTGCTGACCGACGCCCCGATGGACAAGATCGTCGATCACGTGCTGACCAGTGACATCACCGCCAGCCTGCTCGCGGTCCCGCCCCAGGCGTCCTTCCACGTGGTCGAGTTCGGCCCCGACGCCAAGGTCACCGGCCTGCGGTCGGCCACCGACCTGAACGTGTGGATCAACGGCGGGTACTTCGTGATCAAGAAGGAGATCTTCGACGTCCTGCACGAGGGCGAGGACCTGGTCGGCGACGCGTTCCCGCGGCTGTCGGCGATGCGCCGGCTGGAGGCGATCCCGCACCACGGGTTCTGGGCGCCGATGGACACCCTCAAGGAGCGCAACCAGCTCGAGGAGCTCTACCGGTCCGGCAAGAAGCCGTGGGCGCTGTGGTCGCACGAGGCCCGCGAGCATCACGCCCGGGTGCTGGACAGGTCGGTCGACGAGCTGGGCGAGGCGCCCGTGGTGGTGGCGATCTGATGCTCCCGTTCCAGCTCGGCCTGATCGACGGGCCGGTCCATCTGGTTGCCCTCGGCGCCCATCCGGACGACATCGAGATCGGCTGCGGCGGCACGCTGCTCAAGCTGGCCGAGTCGCTGCCGGAGCTGACCGCCGAGTTCGTGATCGCGACCGGCACCTCGCTCCGGCTCGAGGAGGCCCGCCGCGCGGCGGAGCTGTTCCTGCCCGAGTGCGAGGTGACGGTCACCTCGGCCGAGCTGCCCGACGGCCGGTTGCCGTCGTACTGGAACGAGACCAAGGAGTTGCTCGAGGCAACGGCCCGGGGGAGCCGACGTCCCGACCTGGTGCTGGCGCCGAGCCGCACCGACGCGCACCAGGACCATCGCCTGATCGCCGAGCTGGCGCCGACGGTGTGGCGCGACCACCTGGTGCTGCACTACGAGATCCCCAAGTGGGACGGCGACATCAGCCGGCCGTGGCTGTACGTCGAACTGACCGAGGAGCAGCTGCGGGAGAAGGTCGCCCGGCTGCACAAGGCGTACCCGTCCCAGGTCCCGCACGACTGGTTCGACGAAGAGGTCTTCGCCGGGCTGGCACGGCTGCGCGGGATGGAGTGCCGGGCGAAGTATGCCGAAGCCTTCACCACGGCCAAGGCGTTGTTGACATGGTGACCAAAGGGGATGACGTGAGCTTCAAGTGTCGTGGGTGCGCCGGGGAGAACGTCGTATCCGTGGTGGATCTTGGTGCGCAGCCCTGCGCCGACTACTTCCCGACCGCGGACACGCCGGGGCCGGATCCGCGCTGGCCACTGGAGCTGTGGCTGTGCCGGGACTGCACGCTGGTCCAGCTCGGTCCGGTCGAACCGCAGCTGCCCGAGCCGCCGCTGGCGGTGGAGTCGGCGACGAGCCTGGCGCATGCCGAGTCGTCGGTGAAGGAACTGCTGCGGGACCACCCGGAGCTCGCCGGTGGCGTGGTCTTCGAGTTCGCCAGCCACCACGGTGGCTCGTGGCTCGAGCACCTGTACGCCGAGGGGTGCCGGCTGGCCGGTGACGGCGAACGGGCGAACCTCGTGGTCGACGTCCACGGCATCGCGCACGAGCCGGCGGTCGGCGAGATGATGCGGCTGCGGTCCGAGCGGCTCGCGCCCGGTGGCCTGCTGGTGCTGGAGTTCCACCACCTGTTGCCCTTGTTCATCGGCAACCAGTTCGACACCATCCGGCACGGCCACTGGTCCTACCTGTCGCTCCGGGCGGTGCAGCGGCTGGGTGCGCTCTACGGTCTGACAGTCGAGTCGGTGAAGCAGGTCGACATGTTCGGCGGCAGCCTGATGGTGATGCTCCGGCACACCGCCGATGCCAAGCCCGACGCATCGGTCGACGTACTGCTCGAGGACGAGGACGCCGCGGGCATCGCCGACGAGGTGCAGCTGGCCAGCCTGCAGGAGGCCGCCTGGCATGCCGCCGGCGCGCTGCACGACGTACTGACCCGCCACCAGGCCGCCGGCCGGACAGTCCTCGGGTACGGCGCTCCCTCGAAGGCGCCGGTGTTGCTGGACCTGAGCAAGGTCGGGACCGACCTGCTGGCGTTCACGGTCGACGCCGCACCGGGGAAGCACGGACGCCGGATCCCCGGCGGCTGCGGCGTACCGATCCGGCCCGTCGACGACCTGCGGGCCGCGCGCCCGGACGTCGTACTCGTCCTGACCTGGGACATCGCCGACGAGGTGATCTCGCAACTGGAGGCCGGTGGCGGCTGGGGTGCGACGTACCTCGTCCCGCTGCCTGAACCCCACGAGATGGGAATTCGACGGTGAGAAGCCAACTGGTTCGCGGAAAGGAATCATGATGACATCCCTTGGAAGCGCCCTTCGCGGTTCGGGGCGAGATGTGTTCCGGCGTGTGCTGCGCAGGCCGATGGCCCGGTTGACAGCGGTCCACCGCCTGAGGTGGCGCGTCACCTCGCGAGAGTCGCTGTTCACGCAGGTGTACGAGACAGCGGGATGGGACAGTGCGGAGTCGGGGTCGGGCACGGGATCCGAGCTGCGCGCAACCGTCGACATCCGCGAGCGCCTGTCCGAACTCCTGACCCGCCTCGGCGCTACCTCGTTGCTCGATGCACCGTGCGGCGACTTGAACTGGATGCGTCACATCGAGCTTCCGGTGCAGGAGTACCACGGGGTGGACATCGTGCCGAGCGTGGTCGAGAAGAACCAGCGAGAGTACGGCGACGAACAGCGGCACTTCGCCGTCGCCGACCTGACTCGCGACAAGCTGCCGCGAGCCGATGTGATCCTGTGCCGGGACTGCCTCGTGCATGTCTCGTTCCAGGACGCGGCGGTCATTCTGGAGAACTTCCGCGCTACCGGTGCCACCTGGCTGTTGGTCAACACCTATTCGGACGTCGACCGCAATCGGAACCAGTTCACCGGCAGGAACTGGCGGCGGTTGAACCTCCGACGCCCGCCCTTCAACTTTCCCGAACCGGTCGAGTCGTTCCCGGACGGCGGCGAGGTCGACCCGAACCGACTCGGACTGTGGCGGCTCCAGGACCTTCCGGCCGTCCAGCGGAGCGCGCTGTGAGCCGTCCATGACAGCAGTCCTGCGCCGCCTCACCTGGGGACTGGCTGACCAGGCCGTCACGAGTCTGGTCAGCTTCATCGTGGGGGTCGTCGTCGCCCGGGAGCTCGGCGCCGTCGAGTTCGGTGCGTTCAGCCTGGCCTGGGTGACGTACGGCGTGGTCGTCAACATC
>Ga0193707_1000051_pt1 | contig 29715 bp, 25 predicted proteins | sample U3c2metaG_FD_143043 | JGI IMG/M metagenome (GOLD analysis project Ga0193707, IMG submission 143043) | Soil microbial communities from a riparian zone of the East river system, Colorado, United States - U3c2 | ecosystem: Environmental > Terrestrial > Soil > Riparian zone | place: USA: East River... | reverse complement strand
GCGGCCGAGTCCATTGAACAGCAGGTGAACCCGCATATCGTCGAGGAGATTCGCCGTTATCATGAAACGACAGCCCCGCTTGAGCCCGCGCTCCACTAAAGCGCTGCGCACGGTCTCAATCATCGGCACTGGCAGTTATGTGCCCGAAAAAATTCTGACTAATGCGGATCTCTCGCGAATGGTCAACACGAGCGACGAGTGGATCACCACTCGCACGGGCATTAAGGAACGCCGTATCGCGGCAAAGGGCGAAGACACCAGCGACATGGCGGCCAAGGCGGCGCTGAAGGCGATCGAGCAAGCCAAGATTTCGGCCAAAGACATCGATCTCATCATGGTAGCAACAGCCACGCCGGACATGCTGTTTCCCGCCACCGCATGCTTTGTTCAGAAGAAGATCGGCGCAAACAAAGCCGCTTGCCTCGATATTTCTGCAGCCTGCGCGGGTTTTCTTTTTGGATTAGAAATTGCACAACAATTCATCATGTCCCATACACACGAAACGGTGCTTGTAATCGGGGCAGAAAAATTGACGTCGATCACCAACTGGACCGATCGGAACACCTGTGTCCTTTTTGGTGACGGCGCCGGCGCCGCTATCTTGCGCCACCGAGGCAGCGCCCACGGCGTCATCAGCACTCACATCGGAAGCGACGGACAGTACACAGACATTTTGTTCATGCCTGGAGGCGGTTCGCGCTGCCCTATCACACGAGACAATGTGGACAAGAATTTGGCGACGATACACATGACCGGCAAAGAAGTGTACAAACAAGCTGTCATAGCGATGCTCAACGCAGCGAAAAAGGCTCTCGATCAAGCCGGGCTTTCCATTGAAGACATTTCCTGTGTCATTCCGCACCAGGCAAATCTGCGCATCATGGAGGCGATCGCGGACCGGCTCGGCATTTCGCGCGACAAAATGTTTGTCAATCTGGATCGCTACGGCAATACGTCCGCTGCAGCCGTCGCCATCGCACTCGACGAAGCGAATCGCAGCGGTCGAATCAAGCGCGGTGATTACGTTCTGATGGTCGTGTTCGGTGGCGGACTCACCTGGGCCAGCACGATCATCGAATGGTGAAAAGTGGCGTAAACATCAGGCTTGCGTTCTATTTGAGCGCCAGCGGAACTGTTACGCCACCATGGAACGTCGCCTGACTGCCATCCTCGCCGCCGATATTGTCGGATACAGTCGGCTCATGGGCGCGGACGAGGCGGGCACGCTTGCACAGCTCAAAGAGATTCGAAGCGAGTTACTCGACAAGAAAATTGCCGAGCACCAGGGACGCATCGTCAAGATTATGGGTGACGGCATTCTCGCGGAATTTCCGAGTGTCGTCAGCGCCGTTGCCTGTGCGGCGGAGATACAGCAGGGAATGCAAGCACGCAACGCGAGCATGTTAGTGGATCGTCGCATCGAATTCCGCGTCGGTATCAATCTTGGCGACGTCATTGTCGAAGGAGACGACATCTATGGCGATGGTGTGAATCTCGCAGCGCGGCTCCAGACCATCGCCGCGCCCGCTGGAATCGCGGTAACTCAATCCGTGCGCGATCAGGTCGGCAATCGGCTGAATTGTGCTTTTGAAGATTGCGGTGACCAGCAGTTAAAGAACATCGACAAACCGGTTCGGGTTTACAATGTCCTGCTGGAGGAAGCAGCTCTAACCGGCATGAGGTCAACGAACGACCCGCGCCCCTCGGTTGCCGTGCTCCCATTCACGAACATGAGTGGCGACCCCGAACAGGAGTATTTCAGCGATGGGATCACCGAAGACATCATCACCGACTTGTCGAAAGTGTCAGGCCTGTTCGTCATCGCGCGCAACACCGCGTTCACCTACAAGGGCAAAGCGGTGAAGGTCGATCAGGTCGGCCGGGAACTCGGGGTTGCTTACGTGCTCGAAGGCAGTGTGCGCAAGGCGGGACAGCGCGTTCGCGTCACCGGAGAGCTCATCAACGCGAACAACGGCGGCCATGTCTGGGCTGACCGCTACGACCGGGACTTGACCGACATTTTTGCCATTCAAGATGAAATCACTCACGCAATTGTCCAGCAGCTAAAGGTCAAACTGTTGCCACAGGAAAAAAAATCGATCGCGCAATTACCGACCGATAACGTGGAAGCGTACACCTACTATTTGCGTGGTCGCGATTTCCTTTATCGCTTTTCCAAGCGCTACTTCGAGTTGGCGCGCCGAATGTTCGTCAAGGCCGTCGAACTCGACCCGGACTACGCCCGCGCCTATGCCGGGATCGCCGACTGCGATTCGTGGCTCTACATGGTTTATCAAGCCCATGTTTCACTCGAGGGAATTTTGGAAACCTCAGCCAGGGTTCTCGCATTGGATAATAACCTGGCCGAAGCCCACACTTCGCGCGGAGTCGCGCTTTCGGCCGCACGAAAATTCGATGAAGCAAATGTCGAGTTCGAACGCGCACTGAAGCTGGATCCGAATTCATTTGCCGCGCACTTTCTCTATGCGCGTCCTGCGTTTCAGCAGGGAAATATCTCGCGCGCGGTGGAACTTCTCGAACGAGCGGCGCAAATCAACCCGACCGATTATAAACCCCCCGCGCTGGCCATTCACATGTACCGCTCGCTCGGACGCGATCAAGATACGAAAGCGGCCGCGCAGAAAACAGTCGAGCTGGCTGAGCGCGAGTTGATCTCGAATCCCGAAGACCCTCGGCCTGCCATTGCCGGCGCCCTTGCACTACTGGAATTAGGTGAAGAGGACCGGGCGAAAGATTGGACGACCCGCGCTCATGCGATCGAAGATCAGGATCCGATTTGTCTCTACAACACGGCGTGCGTCTACAGCCATCTCGGTGACGCGAAAGCTGCCTTTTCTTTGCTCGAACAAGTGATTCGCAATGGCCGGCCGTTCTGGAAAGACTGGATCCAAAACGATTCTGATCTCGATGATAAGAGATCATCCCGGATATCAGAAACTCCTTCAACGGCTCGAAGAATGAACGCAATCATAACAATGCGGGTGGGAAACCCAGGCACACGTCGACTCTTTGTCATGTTGAACGGCAACATGACGTCGCATCCATTTCGTGCGGCCGCTAGGGCCGCTCTGATTGAGCTGGCCCTGGGCGAGCGGAGCGAGTCGAATAGGAGACATCTCTAACTTATTGAATTCCGCGACTGACGATTGGAGATTCCTCGACTCCGCTCGGAATGACAAAATGCTAATCGAAACTCACGCGCATCTCGATTATCCCGATTTCGCTAATGATCTCGATGACGTGCTACGCCGCGCGATTCAAGCGGGCGTGACGCGCATCGTCACGATCGGCACGTCGATCGAGAGCAGCCGGCGCGCGATCGATCTTGCGGAAAAATATCCGGCTGTTTACGCGGCCATTGGGGTCCATCCCACTTACGTTGAAGAAGCGGAGGAAGACGTTTTCACGCCGCTACGCGAACTGGCGAAGAACCCGCGAGTGGTGGCGATCGGCGAGACGGGACTCGATTATCACCGGCTTCCGAGCGAAAAAGTAGCGAAGGAAAAACAGGTCCAGGTTATGACGGCACTGCGAACTGAGACCGATGAAGAAATCGAAGCGCAAATTCGCGACGGCGCTTACAAATCAAAACAAGCAAGTTTATTTCAGCAGCAACTCGACCTTGCTCTGGAACTGGGGCTCAACGCAGTGATTCATCAACGCGACGCCTGGGAGGACACGCTGAAAATTATGCAGCCATATACCGGCAAATTGCGCGGCGTGTTTCATTGCTTCGGTGGCTCGCTCGATCAAGCGAATGAAGTTCTCAACCTTGACCACCTCGTTTCGTTCACTGGAATTGTTACTTTCAAAAACAGCGCAGCCGTGCGAGAAGTCGCGGCACAGATCCCGCTTTGGAAATTTCTGGTGGAAACCGATTGCCCATATCTGGCGCCCGTTCCTTTTCGCGGAAAGCGCTGCGAACCCGCTCACACGCGCATCGTGGCGGAAGCGATCGCGGCAGCGCGGGCGGTCCCGTTAGAAGAAATTGCTGAAGCAACCACCGAAACCGCGGAGAAGTTTTTCAGGTTTAATCGCAAATGAAAATCGAGAAAGATAACGTGCGAATTGCAGAGGCAGCCGTGTCGGCTGCTCCCCTGGACTCTGCAGGCGACACGCCTGCCGCTACAACCGCAAACGGCGCGGCCATCCGTTTGTACCGGTGGATCGCAATCCTGATTCCAATTATCATCTCGTCGTGCGCTGCGCCTGACACGCAGCATCACGTCGTGATCAGCACCCGCGAACAGAAGCTGGCCCTTCTCGATCGCGGCAAGGTCATGGGGATTTATCCCGTCTCCACCTCCAAGTTCGGTCTAGGCGATTGGCGAGGCAGCAGGTTCACTCCACTCGGCCAATTGCAGATAGCGGAAAAAATTGGCGGTAATGCGCCACCGGGAGCGGTATTCAAGGATCGCCGACGCACCGGGGAAATTATCCAAGCCAACGCGCCTGGTCGTGATCCGATCGTAACGCGGATTCTCTGGTTGCGTGGACTCGAAGCGCAAAACGCTAATGCGTTCGGAAGGGACATTTACATCCACGGCACGCCGGAGGAATGGAAAATCGGTTCGCCTGCGAGTTACGGATGTATCCGGATGCGCTCTAGCGACATCATACAATTGTACGACATCGTGGGAATCGGCGCCGCAGTAACGATCGTAAACGTGCCGCTCGCCACTGCTGTTCCCGGCCTCGTCACGGCCCACTCGATGTCCGCCGCAAACCCGGCGCCATTTGTGATGCGGTAGCCTGTCGCGCCTCCATGTTTCCATTAACACCGTGGCTTCAGCCCGGTGGAAGACCCGCACACAAGACTAATGAAACTGTTTTAACAGTTTACTGCATGTACCAAGCCGTTGAAACGGCTACGATCGCGGGGCGTTTGCAACCGCACCGGGCTGAAGCCACGGTGTTAATCAGAACCACTCACGGCAGTTTGCCGAGATGTTCTCTGGGCGTGTTGCGCGAAAGCAAATCCATGTCCGCATCCACGATAATTCGCACCAGTTCGTGAAATCGGACTTTGGGTTCCCAACCGAGAATTTTCTTCGCCTTCGAAGCGTCACCAAGTAGAATGTCGACCTCGGCTGGCCGCTCATATCGCGGGTCGTGCTTTCACGAATTCCTTCCAATCAAGATCGGCGCAAGCGAAGGCGGCTTCGACAAACTCACGCACGCTGTGGGTTTCGCCCGTAGCCAGAACGAAGTCGTCTCCCTCGTCGAGTTGCAAAATTCGCCACATCCCTTCGACATACTCGGGCGCATATCCCCATTCACGTTTTGCGTCCAAGTTGCCCAGAAACAATTCTTTTTGTAGCCCGTGCTTAATCGCGGCGACTGCACGTGAGATTTTACGGGTAACAAAAGTTTCGCCGCGTCGCGGGCTTTCATGGTTAAACATGGTGCCGTTGCTAGCGCAAGACCGTAGCTTTTCCCGATAATCGACGGTCGCCCAAGATGAGAAAACCTTGGCCACGCCGTACGGGCTACGTGGCCAGCATACGCTGTTCACGCTGGACAATCTCTTGCACCACCAAGGTAATCGTACGTTTGACTCCCGAACAGCCGATAAAGCTTGATTATCTTGTTTTGATGATTACGAAGCTCGGCAGGACGCGGTTCGATCTTAGATGAAAAAATCCAAGAAAGTTGCCCTGATTACCGGAATCACTGGCCAGGACGGTTCATATTTGTCCGAATTGCTCCTGGAGAAAGATTACGCCGTGCACGGAATCGTTCGGCGCACGAGCAATCTGTTACGATCGCGCATCGAGCATCTACGGCGCGATGAAAAAATTTACGGTCGCCGGTTGTTTCTCCATTACGGCGATCTCTCCGATAGCACGACCTTGCGTCGAATTCTCGGCGATGTTTGCCCGACAGAGTTGTATCATCTCGCTGGGCAAAGCCACGTTGGCCTGAGCTTCGAAATTCCCGAATCGACATGCGAGGAGACGGGCATGGCCACGCTGCGGTTACTCGAAATGGCGCGCGCACATCCGTGGCCGCTGAAATTTTATCATGCTTCGAGCGCAGAGATTTTTGGAGCCGCATCCGCTTCGCCGCAAACCGAGAACACGGCGCTGCTGCCGACGAGCCCGTATGGTTGCGCCAAAGCATTCGCAACGCAATTGGCTCGGGTGTATCGACAATCGTACGGACTGTTTGTTTGCAATGGTATTCTTTACAACCATGAGTCACCGCGCCGTGGCGAAAATTTCGTGACGCGCAAGATCGCACGCGCGGCCGCGCGGATCGCTCGAAATCTCGATGATGTTCTTGTTCTGGGGAACTTGGAGAGCCGAAGAGATTGGGGTCGTGCCCAGGATTACGTACAGGCGATGTGGTTAATGCTGCAGCACGAGGTGGCCGATGATTATGTAGTGGCGACGGGGGAGACACATTCCGTACATGAATTTGTCGAAGCAGCCTTCGCAGTGGTCGATCTTCCGTGGGAGAAATACGTAAAGCACGATCCTTCGTTCGATCGTCCTACCGAGCCGGTCCGCCTGGTCGGATGTGCGGAGAAGATTCGCAAAACACTTGGTTGGAAGCCGACTGGAAGTTTCGCGCAACTCGTGCGCGAAATGGTTGAGGCGGAGCTCGCTGCGATCGATTCATGCCGATAGGATACGACCGCTGGGGTGACACGTGAAACGCCAGATGGAAGACAAAGCACTCGCCCACGCCAAAGCCAAACGGTCGGCTCCAATGTGGTCTTTTGCCGCCGGCGTCGCTGACGGCGGGCCGCGCTCAGCCATGGCGATCGTAGCTCACGGCATCTGACCGAGATGTCTTCTCGGAGTTTCGCGGGAAAAGAATTTCATGTCCGCGTCAACCATGATGCGGACGAGCTCGCCGAATCGCACTTTTGGTTCCCAACCGAGAATTTTTTTTGCTTTTGAGGGGTCACCGATTAGGAGGTCTACTTCCGCAGGACGCTGATAACGTGGATCCTGCTTCACGAATTCCTTCCAATCAAGATCGGCGCAAGCGAAGGCGGCTTCAACAAACTCACGCACGCTGTGGGTTTCGCCCGTAGCCAGAACGAAGTCGTCTCCCTCGTCGAGTTGCAAAATTCGCCACATGCCTTCGACATACTCGGGCGCATATCCCCAGTCACGTTTTGCGTCCAAGTTGCCCAGAAACAATTCTTTTTGTAGCCCGTGCTTAATCGCGGCGACTGCACGTGAGATTTTACGGGTGACAAAGGTTTCGCCGCGTCGCGGGCTTTCGTGATTAAACAAAATGCCATTGCTGGCGCAAAGGCCATAGCTTTCACGGTAGTTAACAGTGGCCCAATAAGAAAAAACCTTGGCCACACCGTAGGGACTCCGCGGCCAGAATGGCGTTTTCTCATTTTGCGGCACTTGTTGCGCCTTGCCGAACATTTCGCTGCTGGATGCCTGATAAAAACGCGAACGCAGCCCTGCTTCCCGAATGGCTTCCAAAATGCGGATTGTGCCCACGGCGGTGACGTCGGCGGTGTACTCAGGAATATCGAAGCTCACGCGCACGTGGCTTTGAGCGCCCAAATGATAAATTTCGGCCGGCTTCAATTCGTAAAGCAGTTTCACGAGATTTACGGAGTCGCTGAGGTCTCCGTAATGCAAAAACAGTCGCACACCATTGACGTGGGGATCAGCATAAAGATGGTCGATGCGCGAAGTGTTAAACGTACTGGCACGGCGGATGATCCCGTGAACTTCGTAGCCCTTCTCAAGCAGCAGATCGGCCAGATAACTCCCGTCCTGGCCGGTAATGCCGGTGATAAGCACTCGTTTCATTTCCGGCAGTAATTGTAGGGCGTTTCTGTGAAACGCCAACGCAAGAACGCCAATCGACGTCCGCCGCGGCGGACGCCCTACAATTGCGCACTCAGTCAGCCATCTGGCGGTGTCACCATAATTCGCGCCAAAACAGTGCGCTGGGCTCCGATTAGTGCGCTGATGCCTTTGCGTCCAAGGGTGAGCATTTCATCCAGCTGTGATCCGGAAAACGTCGCCTCTTCACCAGAGCTTTGTAGTTCTACGAATTCACCGTCTTCGGTAGCCACAAGATTAAAATCAACCGTAACAAGCTTGTCCTCTTCGTAATCAAGATCCACTATTGCCTCCCCGTCCAGAATGCCGGCGCTCACTGCGGCGATCAATTTTTTCATCGGCGGCGCGTCCAGCTTTCTTTCCCGAACAAGCTTCCGGCAGGCTATCGCCAGGGCCAGGCTGGAACCCGTAATCGCGGTGGTCCGTGTCCCACCATCAGCTTGCAATACGTCGCAATCGATCCAGATCGTGCGCGGCCCGAGCTTTTCGAGATCCATGACGGCTCGCAGTGACCGGCCTATCAGCCTTTGAATTTCCACGCTGCGACCGTCCATGCGGCCTTTAGCAATATCGCGAGCTTTGCGTGGCTGTGTGGAATATGGAAGCATCGAGTACTCGGCAGTGAGCCAGCCGCCGGTCACTCCTTGCTCTTTCATCCAGCGCGGGACTCCTTCTTCAATCGTGACGGCACAGATCACGCGCGTGTTACCCATCGAGACAAGCACAGACCCGCTCGCATGCGGAGCCGTGTTCAACTCGAAATTGAGCGGTCGGATTTCATCGGGTACACGGCCATCAGTTCGCTGCATCGGTGGAAACTTAGGTGTAGCTGCGACTTTGTGCGACGAACATTTTACGCTCCTCACCAGCCATGCCTGTGAGTAATCGGCTTGACGCAGTGCGACGCTCATCGTTCTTTAAGCATTTTGAGTGAAAAATAGCCCTAATGCTCAAACGGTGATTTGCATCGCCGGCGCGCACCGTTCAGGGACATCGATGGTCACACGGATGTTGCACGCCTGTGGACTCTATCTTGGTCGAAAGGAAGAGCTGATGCCTGCACAAGCTGATAACCCTGATGGGTTTTGGGAGCATCTCGGGTTCGTGGCGCTCAATGATCAATTGTTAAATGAACTCGGCGGCGCATGGGATCTCCCACCAAACGCGAACGAGAACTTTCGACAGCCGCAGCTGGATCCATTGCGTTCAAAAGCTCGGCTACTCGTCGAAGCCTTTGATTCGGCGCGGGTCTGGGGCTGGAAGGACCCTCGTAACAGCTTGACTTTGCCGTTCTGGCAGGATCTCCTGGCCGGCCTGAAAGCTCTCATTGTGGTACGTAATCCGCTCGAAATGGCTTACTCGATGCGGCAACGAAATGGCACATCCTATTCGTTCGCGTTGCGCCTTTGGGAAATCTACAATCGGCGTTTGCTAGAGGCAGCGAAGAAGCAAGAGCGGCTGTTCACGCACTACGATTTGTTTTTCCAAGACGCTGAAACAGAGTTGCGGCGCATTGCGAACTTCATTGGCTTGCCCGATGCGAAAATACAGAGTGCCGCAAAATTGGTGGCGACGCAAAGGCGTCACACGCACTTTACCATCGAGCAACTGATCGACGCTCGCGTCGCCGAGGAAGTGATCGAGCTTTATCGCGCGTTGATTGCTGAAACCTCAGTGGGAAGGAGAAACACGGCACCGACATCGAAAGGTGCCCAAGGTGCAAAAGCGGACGAAGTCGATTTGCTCCCCGGCGCAGTCAGCCGCCTCAATGCCTTCGTTCCAGAACGACTTGCGCAGATCGAGCATCTCTATGGCGAGTTGCTTGCGCAAACCGAAACTCGACACAAAGCTGAGATCGAGAACCTCAGCGAGCAGGCGGCGCAAACCGAAGCTCGCCACAAAACGGAACTCGAGAAACTCAGCGAGCACCTTGCGCAAACTGAAGCTCGGCACGAGGAAACCGAAGCTCGATACAAGGCGCAACTCGAGAACCTCAGCGAGCACCTCGCGCAAACCGAAGCTCGGCACAAGTCGCAAGTCGAGGAACTGGTTGCCCACTACAACGGCGAAATCCAACAATTGAACGCGCGAATAATGGAGATGAACGATCTACTTCGCGAGAGGAGCGTAAATCTCGCAGAGGATGAGAAGTACATCGGGGAGTTGACGGACCAGTTACGTAAGCAGCTCCAAAGCACCAGAAGGCTATCGCGCCTGCTCGAGGAAACAGAACACGCAGCCCGCAGACTCCGCACCTCCCGCAGGTGGAAATTGGCTAATCCCGGAGCGACACTGAAAGCAAAGCTGTCTCACGGGAAGATATCCGCAGGTTATGGACACTTGGAGAAGATTGTAACGGCTTACTCGCAATGGCGCGCTGCGCACCCGGAAATTGCGAAGATCGATGATGAAATCAACGCTGCCAGAATGCCCAAGATTCCCCGAACTGCGCCGACGAACATGCATCGAAAGATTGGTAATTCGGAAGGAACGGCTTTGGTTCACGACGTTGGCGCAACGACAAGTCACGTGCCGACTAAAGCGTCGACGGCTACCGCCACGCCTGTTCCCGCATTGCCGTTGACCTCCCTGCATTTTCCGGTGCACGAGGAAGTTGAGGTCTCAATAATTATTCCGGTGTTCGACCAGCTCCAATTTACGCATGCGTGTCTTGCTGCTTTGCAGACTGCGCAGGAACGACCGCGTTTCGAGGTGATTATCGTGGACGATTGCTCCAGGGATAAAACACCGGAAATCGTCCCTAAAATTGACGGCGTTGTTTATCTGCGGAACGAGACAAATTCCGGGTTTATTGTTTGTTGTAACCGCGGCACGGAAAAAGCACGCGGCAAGTATCTTGTTTTTCTCAACAACGACACAATTGTGAGCGACGGCTGGCTGAGTGCGTTAGTGGATACATTTACCGAAGAGCCGCAAGCGGGCATTGTCGGCTCGAAGCTGATTTATCCGGATGGCCGCTTACAGGAGGCGGGGGGAATTATCTGGCAAGATGCCTCCGGATGGAACTACGGAAAGTTCGATGATCCACAAAAGCCCGAGTACAATTACCTGCGCGAAGTAGATTATTGCTCGGCTGCAGCCTTAATGATTCCAAAGGCGCTGTTTCAAAGGGTGGGCGGTTTTGACTTCCGATACGCACCTGCCTATTACGAGGACGCTGACTTAGCATTCAAGGTTCGCCGAGCCGGTTACAAGGTATTATATCAGCCGCTAAGCGAGGTGATTCATTACGAGGGGGCAACGGGCGGCACTGATCTCTCAGCGGGCGCCAAAAAATATCAGGACATCAACCGCTCGAATTTCGCAAAGGCGTGGGCTGACGAGTTGACAACGAAGCCAGTCTGCGGCGACGTGAGCTTCTTGCGGCAGCCCCGAAACTCTTCCGGCAAGAACATTCTTGTAATCGACCACCATCTTCCAATGCCAGATAAGGACGCGGGATCAGTCCGGATGTTCCATATCCTTAACATCCTTCATGAGCTGGGCCATCGCGTGACATTTATTCCCGATAATCTCGCGGATATTCCGCCGTACGGCGAAGAATTGCAGAGCCGTGGGATTGAAATCATTTACCATCCTTATATCAAAAAAGTGCGTGATTATCTCATTTCGCACGGCTCCGAGTTCGACGCTGTGGTCTTAAGTCGGTGCGACTTTGCTCGCAAACACATCGCGGATATTCGGCTGTACGCGCCGCGAAGCCGCATCGTTTTTGATACTGTCGATCTACACTTTGTTCGCACCGAGCGGGAGGCCCAGATCACCAGCGACCCAGAGACGCGAGAAAAGGCGCGCCAGAAAGAACAGCTGGAATACGATCTTATTGACCAAGCCGATGAGACTTGGGTGGTGAGCAGAGTTGAACAGAAGCTTCTTCGCAAAGCCAGGCCGGATAAGTCTATTGAGATCGTCTCAACGATTGCCGAGATACCCGGGTCGAAGACCCCGTTCGCGCTGCGGCGAGACTGGCTCTTTATCGGCGGGTTCCAACACACCCCAAACATCGATGCAGTGTTGTTTTTCGTGCAGAAGATTTATCCGCTGGTGAGCGAACATCTGCCGGATGCGAAATTCTACATCATTGGTGACAAGGCGCCTCCGGAAATCGTCGCTCTGGCGACTGAGAGGATCGTTATAGCGGGATGGCAGAGAGATATTCGGCCGTTCTTTGATAGCGCGAAGTTATCTGTGGCGCCGCTGCGTTTTGGGGCAGGCATCAAAGGCAAGATCAATCAAAGCATGGGATTTGGTGTGCCGGTTGTCGCTACTACTCTCGCCGTCGAGGGAATGCCGCTAATTAATCGTAAGGATATTCTCGTCGCTGACGAGGCGGAAGATTTTGCGCACGCATTAATTGAGCTATACGAATCGGAAGCACTTTGGAACCGCCTTTCAGAAAACGGCATCAGGAAAACACGGGCTCTCTATTCTACTGAGGCGGCGCGCGAAAAGCTGAAACTTCTGTTTGGTGATGAGCACCTGAAATGTTTGGGGACGTCACCGCCGGTTGCCGAGCCGGAACTGCTTGTCACAGGTGCGGCTTAATCTTGCTTTAGGAGTGAATCAGACGGAAACAACCAGACCGACTGCAGGCGTTTCCGAACGTTAATTCCGAGTTCGACGTGTTGGTGACCAATGCATATTTAGCTCACGCTACATGGAAGAACTCAAGGCCGTCGTTACCCACTTGCCATGGGTGGGGCAGCGGCAGTTTTTGGATGCGACAGAAGCCTACAAACCGAGTAAAGAATAGTTAGAGCGCGGGTATCGGTATCTCATCGGTTTTGAAAGAGCTCATCCTTTAATGTTATCCTTGGTATCTCAGAGCGAAATAGCGACCCCTGATTGCTCGACCGACGATGTGCGGTCACATTCGATCTATGCAGCGACGGCAGCTGAAGCGGTGTGGAATTACAGAAACAATTGGGCCAAAACGTGGTACAGAGAGGGAGCGGATCCGAACGATGCTGAGGGCAAATATGCTTTTCAACGGCTGCGGGAAACTCGGTTTACGCCAAAGATCGATCCCAAGTTCAAAGTCCGAGCGGATGACAAATTTTATGCGATTGGCTCCTGTTTCGCGCGCGGGCTCGAAAGCGCTCTGCAAAAACGCAAAATTTCGGTCGAAAGCGCGGCACCGGAGTTTGCGGGGCTAAAACCAGCTAACAAGGAGCGCAGTGGCATAGGTTTCGTCAACAAGTACAACACATATTCGATACTAAATGAGTTACGCTGGGCGCTCGATCCAGCCGCCGTCTTTCCTGTCGAATCCATTGCACAGGTGGCTGAGGGCGTATGGTTTGACCCCCATACGAATCCTACGCTGGAACTGGCAGGTTTTGAGGAGACTCTCCGGCGGCGGCACCTAATGCAGACGGTCACCCAACGAATAAGAGATTGTCGAGTCGTAATCGTGACGCTCGGTCTTGTGGAAGTTTGGCGCGATCTTCAGACAAATGTATGCCTTAATCACGTTCCCGTGCCCTTGTTGGTAAAAAACCAAAGGGAACGATACGAATTCCACCTGACGAGCTTCGCACAAAACTGGCAGAATCTGCAAGAAATCCACGGGCTGCTGTCGCGCTACGGACACCCCGGCGTTCAAATTGTTGTGACGGTTTCGCCGGTTCCCCTTATGAATACTTTCTCCACGATGGACGTAGTAGTAGCCAACACCTACGCAAAATCTGTTTTGAGAGCTGTTGCGCAGCAATGGGCCGCCGCGCATGATAATGTCGATTACTTTCCGAGCTACGAAATCGTCCAAAACTCCGATCGTGCCGCTACCTGGGAGCCGGATCTAAGACACGTAAGGGGACCCGGGGCGGATCACATCATGGAACTCTTCCTCAGTTCGTACGTTGGATAGGTGTGTGCGACTAGCTATCCTTTGACACCGCTTGCCGCGTGAACAACGCCGTTGTCATGGTAAACAGAAGGTTGACGCAATAACACCGATGGTCACTCGAACTCATTAACTGCCGTGATGATTTATTGACCTCATCATCGCGAAGCTGCGGATGGCAGGGAAGAGAAAGACATTGGTCGGCATGAGCTTCGGCCTTGGCAAGACCGAGTGGAAAAGCGACCGGTAGCGAGAGTTTCGCTCTTAAATTTCGCGCGATAATGCAACATATAGCTGAGCAAAAACAAGTCGATTCTTATCGTAAGTTCAGACTGGTCAGGATCGACCATCCTCACCTGGTGGCTTGGCCGGCACCCGAACATCGTACCGCAGAAGAATCAAATTGGCTGGCGCTTTTCGCGATTGATGCAGCCGTCGGTTATGGCCTTGGAACTGATCGAGGAGAACGCGGATAGCGCTTGTTCGTGTTGAAAGATTCATCGCTTTAGTGAGAATAAATAGCTCAGTTGTTTAATTCGCTGAATTCCGAAAGGATGAAGACCGGCTTGCTCTTCGATTGCATCCAGGAACTGTTTGCTCACGGATATGCGCTTACAAGTGGCAACGAGCCTTATCCGCTGCGTTCGCTTCTTCGGGAGGAAATCGAAAAACTTGCTCCGGGAAGGATCCTCGAAGTAGGCTGCGGCAGCGGGAATTATGCGTTCCCGAATTATGATTATCTCGGAGTCGACCCGAATCCAAATTACATCGCCTATTGCCGGCGAAAGCGTGCGGGCAAATTCGAGCAGATGTCAGGGGAGCGTCTCGATCTTTCCGATAGAACATTCGATGCTGTTCTTTGCCTGAGCGTGGGGCATCATCTTCCCGACGACTCGCTCCAGCGTGTTTTGCGCGAAATCAAACGTATCCTGACCGATGATGGCGTTTTCTTTTTTGCCGATGCCATCCGGCCCATCGCACGACGGCGACCGGTCGCGGCGCTGCTCGAATGGCTTGATGAGGGGCGTTGGTTTCGGCGAGAAGAAGATTATGTTACGCTGCTGGGCAATGAATTTGCGATCGAGCAAAAACGAAAATTCACAGAGGCATTTTACGAAATGCTGGTTCTTTTCTGTCGCAAAAAGCGAGACCATGCGACCAGCTGAATTCAAGTTGACGCCAGCACGATTTTCGTCGAGCAAAAAGCCCCTCATCTAAGGAATAACTCTCTGCCATGCAGCTTTCAGTTGTATCGACATTGTTCCAGTCCGCTCCTTACATCGAGGAGTTCTACCGCCGGGTGCGAACGGAAGCGGAAAAGATTACGCCGGATGCGGAATTCATTTTCGTTAACGACGGCTCGACCGATCGTTCGCTCGAAGTTGCGCTCGAATTGCAAAAACAGGACGCACGCATTCGAGTGGTGGATTTGTCGCGCAATTTTGGCCACCACAAGGCGATGATGACCGGGCTCGAGCACTCGCAAGGCGATTTCGTTTTCCTCATCGATGTCGATCTTGAAGAGCCGCCCGAGATGCTCGGCACCTTTTTCGAGTCGCTCGATAGAGAGAAAGCCGACGCGGTTTACGGCATCCAATCGCCGCGGCACGGCCCTTGGCTCACACGCACCCTGGCGAATTTGTTTTACTGGGTGTTCGAACTTCTTTCCGATTATCGAATTCCGCCACATTCGCTGACCGCGCGGCTGATGACACGGCGCTATGTCGATCAGCTCGTGCGTTACAAAGAACATCTCTCAAACATGATCGGCCTCTGGGAACTCACTGGATTCAAGCAAGTGGCGGTCGGCGTTCGAAAAAGTCCATTCAAAGGAACAACTACTTACACGTTTCAGCGCAGACTGGCCGCAGCCATTTACGCGATCACTGCTTTCAGCAGCAAGCCGCTGCGATTGATCGCTTATCTTGGTTTGCTGGTCACTGCGCTCTCGGCAATTTATGCGCTCGTACTGATAATCGGATACTTCGCCTTCGGTGTCTCGACAACTGGATGGACCTCGCTAATCGTTTCGATCTCATTGTTCAGCGGCTTAATTCTTTTTTGCCAGGGGATCATCGCCGCGTATCTCGCAGTCATTTTCATCGAAACGAAAAATCGGCCCTACACCGTGATCAGAAAAATCCACGAGGCCAAGTCGCCATGACTATTCCCTTTAACCGGCCTGCTGCGATGGGCCGGGAACTTGATTACATCAACGCGGCCGTGGAAACGGGCGGCATCGGCGGCGCGGGTGAATTCGCTGCGAAATGTCAGGCGCTGCTGCAAAGTGAGCTCGGAGTGAAGAAAGTGCTGCTCACAACGTCATGCACGTCCGCTTTGGAAATGGCCGCGATGCTCATCGACTCGCGGCAGGGCGATGAAATCATTCTGCCTTCATTCACCTTTACTTCAACAGCCAACGCGTTTGTTTTGCGTGGAGCAAAACCGGTTTTTGTTGATATCCGGCCCGACACGCTGAACATCGATGAGACACAAATCGAAAGACACGTCACCAAGCGCACCAGAGCCATCGTGGCAGTGCATTATGCTGGCGTTGGCTGCGAGATGGATGCAATTCTCGATCTTGCCGGCGATCGCTCCATTGCGCTGATCGAGGACAACGCCCAGGGCTTGTTCGGAAAATACAAAGATCGACATCTTGGCACGTTCGGTTGCCTGGCCGCGCAAAGTTTTCACGAAACGAAAAATTTTACCTGCGGCGAAGGCGGCGCCCTCCTGATCAATGACGAGCGATTCATCGAGAGGGCGGAAATGATTCGCGAGAAAGGGACAAATCGGGCGCGCTTCTTTCGCGGCGAAGTGGACAAATACACGTGGGTCGATTTGGGATCGAGCTACGCGCCCTCGGACATTCTAGCGGCGTATCTGCTGGCGCAATTGGAAGTGCGGGAAAAGATCCAGAAGCTGCGCGAAAACATCTGGAATTTTTATGCCACGCATTTACCCGAATGGGCGGAGCGGTGCGGAGCGCGCTTGCCAGTGCTGCCGGATTACACCGACCAGACGTATCATATGTTTTATGTGCTGATGAAAACCGGCCGGGACCGCGACCGCCTGATGACAGATTTGCGCCAGGCCGGAATCCAAAGCGTGTTTCATTATCTGCCGCTCCATCTTTCGAAAATGGGACGGTCGTTCGGAGGCAAGGAGGGCGATTGCCCGGTCACGGAGAGCGTCGTTGGACGTTTGCTGCGGCTGCCATTTTATAACACCCTAACGACTGCGGAGCTGACCCGCGTCGTGGAGGCCATGGAAAAATTCCGGCCATGCAGTTGATCTACAAGAGCTCCGCGCTTTACGGAGTCGTTAATCGGTTGCTCTACGGCCGGTACCATCTCGCGCGTTATCGTGTGATTGCCGATCTGATCCCGCCGCGCGCCAGCGCTGTCGATCTTTGCTGCGGAACGGCGACGCTCTATCATCGGTTCCTTCGAGCGAAGAATGTTCGCTACACCGGTCTGGATGCCAGCTCGAGTTTTATCGACGCACTCAACAGGCGTGGCGGCCATGGCATCGTGTGGGACCTGCGCTTGGACCGGCCTTTGCCGCGCGCCGACTACGTCATTATTCAAGGCGCGCTTTATTTTTTTCTGCCGGACCCGTCACCGCTGATTGAGCGCATGCTTGCCGCCGCGGACAATGGAGTCATCATTGCCGAAGCCATTCGCAATCTTTCCAGTAGCGCGATCCCGGGAATTTCCAATCTGGCGAAGAGATTGGCCGGCACAGCCGAAGGAAGCGAGGCGGCGCGTTTCAGCGAGGAAACTCTCGACCAATTGTTTGCGGATTATTCGCCAGAGTTGAAGCAGTCCTTCAAAATCCCAGGCGGCAGGGACAAGGTTTACGTGTTGAGAAAAACCGGCGCGCCCGTTTCTGTTCGATGAATCAGGAGAGCTTGGTTCAATCGACGGCGGCTGTCCCTGTCGATCTTGAGGAAACATATTGGTGGTACCATGCGCGAAAAGAAATCATCGCCGATACTGTCCAGCGATATCTTCGGCCCGGCAGCGAGATCATCGACTTCGGCTCCGGCTCGGGTGTTATTGCCAGGCACCTTGTCGATCTTGGTTTCAAAGTTCTCGCCGCCGATATTTCCGTGCCTGCGCTGGCGGCTTGTCGCCAACGTGGACTCAACACGCTAGACCTCAATAATGACTGGCCAGCACCGGCTATCGCCGATTGTGTCCTGGCCTGCGATGTCCTCGAGCATGTCGAAGATGATCTCGGCCTGTTACGAAAGTTAAAACTTACGTTGCGTCCCGCCGGTTTGTTAATTGCAGCTGTGCCGGCCTACGATTTTCTCTGGAGCGGCGAGGATTACATCTCAAATCATGTGCGACGGTACACACGTTCGTTGCTTCAACAACGCGTTCGCAAGGCAGGTTTTTTTATCGAGCGGAGCAGCTATTTTAACACACTCCTCTTACCGCTTATTGCTCTGGTCTTGTTTTACAAGCGACTGTTTAGACCTCGTGACATGTACGTCTCCGATATCCAGCCCCTGCCGCAATGGCAGAATAACATTCTCTATACAATATTTGCGGTCGAACGTTACATTCTGCCTCACTGCGACTTTCCGGCCGGCGCCAGTCTCCTTATCATCGCCCGCAAGCCGAGTCCTGAATGATCTATGTTCCACAGAAGTCATCGATGCATCGATTATGATTACAGCGCGAGCATGAAGTGAAAACAAACCCGCTGTCGGTTGTGAAGGTTATTGGCCTAATCCCTATTTTGCGCGCGCGCTGGCGCTGTCGGTCGCGTTCGCGCACGGCGCCGACCCGGCAAGTGTGAGAAGCCGGTGGCGCGTGGCTGACGTAGTCGCTTGCGAGTTTTGGTAATAGGCGCAACCGGCAGAACGGGGCCGGCAATGGTAGCTCAGGCGTTGGAACAAGGCCATCAGGTGATTGCGCTCGTGCGCAGCCGGAGAAAACTCAACACTGGGCGCCCGAACCTGCGCGCGACCAAGAGCAACATACTCGATTACGCGCGTCTGTCGGATCGGCCCTGCGTGGGCAGAACGCGGTGCTGTGTACGCCGGGCCGTAAACGGCTCTTTTATGCAAGCAAGATTTATCCAAATGGCGCGCGTAATATTGACTTCATGAGAACTGCGATAGCTTTCGACTGCCGCTTAGAATCGTGGTGAAGAATCCGATTCTGCCCGCAACTTGATCCCAAACGGGAGATACCGAGCGCACTCACGCTGCTGTAATCGCTGGGCCGGCCCATAAGTTGCCGGCACAGATGACAGAGCTTGCGCGGGGTATCGACGTCGCGATAATTGGGCTTCTTTGACACCAGGATGCCTCTGAAATTCAACGTATCGCGCACGATGGAACGGACCGCGCAAGCTTTCGCCGCTCTGGCCATCGCGTTTTATTCTGTTTCGGGGTTTGCGTATTTATATTTTGGTTCTTGGCCAGTGACACATCAAGATTTCTGGCAGCTGTACCAAAGAGCTCTCACGCACTCGTGGCTCCAAAGTGCGTTGCTCAAGTACGGTCCTCATTCCATATTTTTTCCAAGCTTTTTCTGGCTGACCGATCTCCGCTTTTTTCACGGGAAACAGCAACCACTCGTGATCGCCGGGATTCTGCTGCTTTCGATCACCGTGTCACTTCTGCTGATACCAATTTGGCGCGATAAGAACGTGTCCCTTACGGGAAAAGTCTTATCCGCGCTTGTCTTGGTGACGACCAATTTCTGGATGGGGCGGTCCATTATCACGGCATCCGGCGGTTTCAACTGTATTTGCTCCTCAGTGATGGTGGGAGCAGCTATAGCTTTTCTCGTACTGCCGAGGATGAACGGCCAATCGCGTCAATGGCTAGCAGCACTTATCGTGGTATGCGGCGGTTTTCTCGCCTCTTTCAGCTTCGGTTCCGGCTTAGCAATTTGGCCAACCCTACTGTTGCTCGCATGGTGCTTGCGTCTGCGGACATACTCCATCGGTCTGCTAGCTCTGGCCAGCATAGTAGCAGCTGTGATACTTGTTATCTTGCCCGGGGAGAGCCAACATTTGCAAATGCAATTGCTACCGTCGATTGCTGCTAGTGGAGGCATTTGGTTATGCCAAATCATAGGAACTCCCGTCGCGTATGCGATTGCGGGTTGGCGCCCTCAACAGCTGCTCTCTCAAACAGTGGAATCTTCCATGTCGGTGTGGTTCGGAGCGGCAGGTCTCACGATCGCCCTAGTCATAATAGGACGTGCGGTATACCGGCGCGATATAGGACAGAGCCGCTTGAAACTGACTGGTTTGGCGCTAGTCACATTTAGCATTCTTGTTGCAACAAGTATTGTAGTTCCTTTGCCACTTACCCGTGGGACATCGTCCGACGTGGACGCTCCGCGGTACCTTTTCTGGAGTACGCTGTTCTGGGGCGGTTTGCTGCTATTACTCATCGCGCGAGGCGAAAATGTCCCGTATTTACGCTGGATAGCTTTCTGTATTCCTTTGGCAACCCCGGTCTTTGCATTTCCATCACATCAGAGGTGGGCACTGCACTCCAAATATGCGCAGATCTTGGCTACCGATGCGGCCACTAGTCTGATTAACCGAGTACGCGACATTGAAACGCTGAAGATCATAGCGCCAGTGTACATTGAATTTCCATATATGGTGGCTCCCCAGCTGCGAGCACACCGGTTGGGTATGTTCGCGGACGGCTTACAAGATTGGATCGGCCTTAACGAAGCAAGTTTGTTTGCGGGACGTCACAAGCCGGAGGGATTGATGGGGACCTGCCGTGTTAGCAAGTTAGTGCAGTGCGACAATGGGGCTCCAGCAGCGCGAATCGTTTGCCATGTAACCACAAGACGACATATTCCCCGGATTGTCCGATGTGCGATTAGTCCAGTCGCATGGCTCGTCGATAAGGAGACGAAGCAGGGATATATGACTCCGAATAGGCTGGCAGTCATTGATTCCAATGGTATTATTCGCGGGGTGGCGCGCTCCTGCGGGATGAGTTCGTTCGCGAATCGTGTGTTATTTCAAGGCAAATTTTGCACAACTTGTATTCTTGGTTACATCTCCGATTACAATCCTCAGCTTCATTACAACGTCCGTAGCGCAGACGATAATGTTCTTTCGGAGGAGGCGCTCCCCGTCCAAGACGATGTTAGTAACAATCCAAACTCGTGAGACACGCTTCAGTATCCACTCATTGACCAGCTCCAGTATCTGTTAGGACTCGCTCTCTTTTTCGGCTTGTCTGTGGCAGCTGCCTCGATAATTTCTCATCGGCAAGTGACTAAATCTAGACAGTTTATTACCCCAGCGTTTTTGACCGGCACATTCCTCTTGGTTTGCGCAATAACATTTTACTACTTTACCGTCCTTAAAACTAATTACCGCGACAGCTCGCTGTTGGATTTCGGTCAAGCCGATGCGACGGAATACTTCGCTCAGGCAGAGGCCATTCTGAAAGATGGATACCCTTACTTGCAAATCGGTTACGACAAAGTGCCATCGGTGTACCCTTTAGGCTACCCAGTACTAATGCTTCCCTGGCTCAGGATTCTGCCTCAATCCGATTCTATTCTTGCGCCGTACAGGACAAATCAAACAATTGGCCTGTTGTTAATTCTGGCCGTGTTTGGCTTTTATGCCTATCTTGCGATGCCGTTCGCGGGTGGGGTTGCGGCCCTGATGGTGGCCACGCTGCCGGCGTTTTTTACCTTCTGCCGGTCACCATTTAGCGAAATCAGCGCAACCACAGTAGTCGTGTTAGCTTTTATGTTTGCCTACCTCGGCTTGACCGAAGAGCGCCGCTGGAAAATCTATCTGTCAGCGGTTTTCCTTGGCCTCTCACTCAATATCCGGCTGCAATTACTTTTCTTTGCGCCCCTACTGTTAACAATGGCTGTATTCCCAGCCAAGGAGAACCGCCTCCGCTGGTTTCTCCATTGTATTGGAGTTGCGTTCGCTTTCGTTATTGCGGCCAGCCCGATGCTCGTCCTCAACACGATCCAGTTTCATTCGCCCTTTAAGACGGGTTACGATTACTGGTTTCCCTCTTTGGTCGAGACCCATCGGCTCTTTTCTCTCGGCTATGTCCCAACGAATATCGCGCGATTATGGAAGGAATTCGCTCTGTGTCCACTGCCTTGCTGTTTTGTCGCCCAATATTTCGGCACCGGTACGTGTTTTGTCCCTGCCTTTGTTGTTCTGATTTGCGCGGGATCATTCTTCATCCAGATCAACCGCTTCGTCATCTGCGCTTTCTCAGCCGGCTTGAGTTCGGTCGCAACAACACTCATCTTCATGTTTTCGGATGTACGCTACTACCTGCCACTCCTGGTTCTTTTGGTCGCGGTCGCGGTTCTACCCGTGACATGGGCGGCCAAGAATCTTGTGTCGGGAAAACGGCTGATCGGCGCGTTTGCCGTCTTTGTTTTATTTGCCATGGCCTGTCTGGGTTATCCTTCGCGCTCAGGCGAAATAGTTGGAATCAATCGATCGCAGGCATGGGATGCTCTCCATTTCAACCCTTCAAATCGCCGATCTCGCGACTTTGTGGCACAGAAACGCTTCGTTGAACTCGTCAGCAATCAACCTGGCATCGTCTTCTCTGATATTCATCCTTCCTACCTGCACGTGCTTTTGCCGGCTGGTTTCGTGACGGCGCCCCTAGATGGAAAGGGATACGTCGGGTTCAGCAAAATTTTTCACTATGACCGGCCCCAGGCTACAGAACTTCTGAAACGCGGTATAGAACACACTATCCCCATCTACGCACTGTTCGTTTCGCAGGACGAGATGAATGAAAAGGTATCGCGATTGCCGGAGCTCCACGGCTATAAATGGGTTATCGGTGAAAATTCCGCTCCAGACTCAGTAGTTTTACGGCTCGTTCCAATTCTCAATAACAGGTGATTTGCGGTATCTCGCCTGTTGCACTCTCGGTGCATAGTCCCTGTAGCTCGACAATCGTGTTTGTGCGCGGGAAACATTCAATGGCCGAATTCTTGCTCGCCTGATTTTTCTATCGCCCGAGATTGTTTTTTACTCCGTAAATAAGCTCTTACAAAATCCTTCCAGTTGATCTTCTTGCCTTCCGCAATAGGTCGTCGGCCGTAAGAAATGCCGACTCATAAATTGGTACCGCCGTCTTCAGCTACCTGGCACTGCTTGGCGAGAACAATCTGGCAGGCGGCTCGGACAGCGTAGGTCGCGCTACCGCTTGGGGCGCCCGATGAGCATTAGCTTTCCCAAACGGCGCGAGCACTCATCGAGCGTGAAATGCTTTCGAAATAGATTCAGAATCATTACCGGTTGCCCGAGCCACTGGTCGTATGTCCGTCTTTCATAATGACGCATACCGGAGAATGCATCGAGTTTAGGCGAGAGGGCTCTCGCCAATCGGGCGTTGCAAAGAAAATGGACAAACATTAAAAAAGGAGTCCGCCACGGCTCTACGACAACAAGCCGCCCCCCACTTTTCAATACCCTTCTCACCTCAGAAAGGGTCTCGTCCAAGTCACCTGGCAGTATTGGCAAGTGATGAAGACCACCTTGAATGATAACTACATCTTTGGAATTCCTATCAAACGGAAGGCGGCGGCAGTCGCAAAGATACCGATCTGCTGGCCCTGAATACTGATTCAGCAGGGAGGCGGACAGGTCGGCGCCCTCGACGCAAGTAAACCCGAGTCGCTCCAAAGCATGTAAACCATTGCCCCGGCCGCAAAAGAGTTCGACGATCTTTGAATTTTTCGGCCACGCTTCGGCACCCAGTTGGGTAAGTCTGCGGCGAAACTTCTCGATCTCCTGCTCGGGAGTTTCGAAACGCATATATGCTTCTTCCCAAGAATGGGCACAACAGACTTTTGAGTTGTCGAGGACCTGTATTGTCCCTCCCGATTCGGAGGGGAAGTTGTCTTCTGATTTCACGGCTTGCATTTAAACGAATTATCTCTAGACCGACTGCAGAAATCAAATGCAATCCTTAATCACGATCGTGTTGCGCGCCACTCTCGCCGCCTCGCGTAGCAACAACACCGGATCATTCGTATGATGCAGAACATCGACAAAGACGAGTGTATCGAAACTCCGGTCAGGAAAAGGAATACTCGTGTCGTCAAATTTCACAACCGGGATATGCGCGTGGTCGCGAACCAACACATCGATGCCTGTAATGACCACGTCGGCTTGTCCTTTTGTATGAGCGCGGCTAGTAGCCAGTCGCCACAGCCGACATCCAAGACCTAGCCATTAGCTGGCAGTAGCTCGGAGAGTTCGCGGGTCAGCCCCCTCACTCTGGGATTGTAGACATAGCTTCCATGAATCTTTTCACGCAGATTCATTTCCGCTTCATTCCCAGAATGCTCATGAAAAAGCTGAAGAGCACAGTCTGAAAACCGAGTGCTGTTAGCGTCGCACCGGGAATTACTACTCGCATGACATCGCTGTAATCTAGCCGGCCCCAGCCCGTTCTTCGCCAAATTAGCACAGCCATCAAGAGCAGAACAAAACCGGCGACTAGCGCGATAGTGCCACCCACCAGTCCGGTTTCAAGTGTGATGTGCCGGAACGCACGTTCGAGTCGTGGATCGGGAGGCAACAAACCTTCCGTGATCGCGAACAACTTCGTTAGTATCGCGAACAGCACGGCCTGAAATCCACACAAGAATGCAAGACTCGCGAACAGCAAGGTATGCGCGTCGAATGTCACTCCGTAAAGTGTTAGCCGCGGCAATGCAATCGCATAGCCAGCTCCGCCAAGCAAGATCAATAACAGACCTGGCATAAGAAAAAGCCAGCGTGGACTGCAAACTAGGAAGAACCGCAGCGTTCGCCAACCGTCCCGAAAAGTTTTGAGATGCGGCGCTCGAGTCTTTCGTCCGTCAGGGTGAAGCGTGATGGGAACTTCGGCAATCCTCTCCTTGTTAAGGCTCGCTTTGATGATCATCTCGGTGGCAAACTCCATTCCGATGCAACGTTGATCGAGCCGTTGGAAGAGGCTCTTCGTGAAGCCACGCATACCGCAATAGATGTCGTGCACGGGCGCGCGGAACCAAGTGCGGGCCAAGAACGAAAAGATGGGATTACCCAGCCAGCGATGAGAAAGTGGCATAGCACCTGGGCTGACCGTGCCACCGCCCGATGGTAGTCGGCATCCTTGCACGAGCTCATAGCCTTCGCGCAGCTTGACCAGGAAAGGCATAAGCCGGCTGAAATCGTAACTGTCGTCGGCATCGCCCATGATCACATACTTACTGCGAGCCGCAGCTATACCACCCATAAGCGCGCTGCCGTAACCCGGGAGTCCGACCGGCACTACACGCGCGCCGCAATAACGGGCAATCTCCTGCGAGCCATCCGTGCTACCGTTATCTGCAATGATGACTTCGCCGATGATGCCGTGCTCGTGGAGGAAGCGTTGCGCCTTGTTGACACAGGTTGCCAAGGTCTCCGCCTCGTTCAGGCAGGGCATCACAATAGAGAGTTCCGATGAACGCTCGGAAGGGATGGCGGGCGCAATATCGGACCGAGTTTCAGCTGGGGCGGTAATCATATGCTTCAGAATACCTCGCCGTTCCAAGCCGCTTTGCAACCGGTCCGTCCGAGATAGGATGGAACGTGCGTGGAAACCAACGGCCAGAGCGACCGGAAGATGACGATGAAATTGACACTTGCACTCGAGCGTGTAAAAAGCAGGAGATTATCTTGGAGACTGAACAACGTCTCTTCGGAGATTTCAAGCGGCTGAGCTTCGACACGGCCATCGGGCATAAATTTGAACCTGGTGATGACATCCGGACGCCCAAGCGAGCTTTCAGTGCACCGCTTACCGGACGGGCTGGCAGTCGCCGCCGTATGTGTCTTCGTTTTTCTGGTCAGGCTACGATGTAGTACTATCGCTACCAATTTTTTCCGACGGTCAAAATCCATTAGTCGTCAATGAATAGGCTACTTACGAATATTGGCGGCGCAGGGTAACCGCCTGTGTAGTGCACGTGTCATGTGTCGAATGCGATATTCAGATATCGTCAAGCGGCCGGAGGCCGCCATGCGATCATGGCTTGAGTTTCTCACCGAGCCATACGCCCCGCAACGTCCTGAAGCGCTGGCGCAACGAATTAACGGTTCCAATGTGTCGACCGATTTCGACTCAAGCAATCCGACGACCGACCGGGCAGTTGTCGAACAACGGGGCAATTGAGCGTCAACTTCAGAGGTTTTCCTCAGCAACATGAAGCATCATCGCGAATGGCGGAAAAATTAGAAACTGACTTCAACCGACAGGTCGAATACTTTCATAATCTGGGAGCGAAATACCGCGATGCCCAGCAGTTAATTGCTAAGCTTCAGAAAGAACGCGAATAACTCACAAAAACTTGACGCCTCTTGTAAGATGCATCCCGTCATGGCGAGAAGAATAAATGCAGCTGGCGACTGGTCGGACCTATGCTGGCCAGCCAACTGTGTGACTTAAATGCGAGAGCAAGTAAACAGGCCGATTTTTGTGGTGGGATCACCACGTTCAGGAACGAGCATTCTTAACTGGTGCCTCGGGCAGCACCCGAACATCATACCGCTACCTGAGTCCAGCTGGATGGGCCAGTTCGCGATCGATGTTGCGATCAAGTACAACATTGGAAGCGCGCGAGAGAATCGCTCGGTCCTTAGCGCGATGGACATCGGGCGTGACGAGTTCTTTGCAAGCTTCGGCAACGCCATTAACGATTTGATCCTGCGGCATCGCGAAGATCTGGAAAAAAAACGGAAGATCATGCGAGGGAAAACCGACCCGAAAGCACGCTGGGTGGACGGAACACCGGAATACTCCTTTTATATCTGCGGCTTACGTAAACTGTTTCCAAACGCCAAATTCATTCACATCGTCCGCGACGTGAGTTCGGTTGTGCGCTCAATGCTAAATTTCGACCGTCTGGGCGCAGGGAAGCTCGTGGCAAATGAGCAGGAGGCTTATACCTATTGGTTACGGACCGTGAACAGTTGCTCATTAGCTGAACGGGCTTATGGTCCAAACGTCGTCTTCCGGCTGCGGTATTCCGATTTGGTAAACACACCAGAGCACGCTTTGCAGGCGTGTTTCAATTTTGTTGGTGAGACGTTCGTTAGCCAGTGTCTAAATATGCTTCAGACACGGATCAACAGTTCCGAGGTGCCGGCGGATTTCAAAATTGGTGATTCCAACACGGATCCCGCTCTTGTCGAGCAGGCGACGCAACTCTCGCGTCAGATCGAGGAGGGTACGGCGCCAGCGGATGAGTCTCCCAGCGCAGCTAATGAAATCGAGAGTGCCTTCAATGAACGCGTTCAATACATCGCTACAGTGGATAACCAATATCAGAAAGCTCTGGAGGTAATCAGAACGTTGCAGACCACAAAACCGTAAACTGACCGTTATTGTCGCAGAACCCGCGAACATGAAATCCCGGCACCCGACCCAATCCTTTAATTCCGATCCGCACCCCCCGACAATCGACTCCTCATAAGGTCATTGTTACTAGCGAGATACGTGGAACTCAATTTTCTCCCGGCAATGAAACGGAAAGCCACCTTCTTTGCCGTCGGGTCCACAAAGCACTTTGATCCGGCGTGGTTGAATGCAAATACCCGGAGCCGGAGGATTGAGATATAAGGAGCGTTTAGATGTGAAAACCTATAATATTGGCCTAAGATTTTTGGAAGAACATGACTTATCCCGATCATTTTGCTTTTCCGACGTTAAAGTTGAAACATAAGTCTGATCACGGCTAGTCAGTGCGCCTGGGTCGGTGGCGAAATTGGATACTGTGCTTATGTTGATCAGCAAAACTATCAGCCAGCCTTAGCGTGCACATTCTTCAATTTGGAGACAACTGATTATGGAACGCGTGCCGTACTTGAATCTTCAAGCTCAATACGACAGCATTCGCAGGGAAGTGTTAGCGGCGTTGGAGGAAATTTGCGAATCGGGCAGATTCGCCCAGGGACCAGCCACCTCACATTTCGAGGAGAAATTCGCAGCCTACTGCGGAGTCGGTCATTGCGTGAGCCTCAACAGTGGCACGAGCGCGCTCCATCTTGCCTTACGCTGTCTCGATGTCGGGCCGGGAGATGAAGTAATTACAGTTGCGATGACTTTTATAGGAACTGCCTGGGCGATTAGCTATGTCGGAGCAAAACCAGTTTTTGTAGATATCGACCCTGCGCGTCGAACAATGTGTTCCACCAAGCTCGAAGCGGCGATCACGCCTCGAACAAAAGCGATTGTCCCAGTCCATCTCTTTGGCATGCCAGCAGAGATAGATCGCATCAAGGCGATTGCTGATGGACATGGCCTACCGGTTGTTGAAGACGCCGCGCAGGCGCATGGAGCACGGTACCGCGGTAAGCGGGTAGGCCAATTCGGAAAAATTGCGTGTTTTAGCTTTTATCCGAGCAAGAACCTGGGAGCCTACGGTGAAGGCGGCGCTTTAGTCACTAATGATGCGTCTATCGCACAGCGCGCGCGTTCGCTGCGCGACCACGCACAGAGCCAGAAATACCTGCATGATGAGATCGGGTATAACTACCGGATGGATAGTTTCCAAGCGGCAGTGCTCGCCATCAAGCTAAAGCGACTCGACGCTTGGAATGCAGCTCGTGCTGATCGCGCTGCCTACTACACCGAGTTGCTTGCCAATTCCTCGTACAAGTTGCCGACGCACTTTTCCGATTCAGAATGCGTGTGGCATTGTTATGTCATCGAAGCTCCGGAACGTCACTGGGTTCGCTCGGTCTTGCACGAGACCGGCATCGAAACTGGCGTCCACTATCCAGTGCCTGTTCATTTACAAAAGGTCTACGCGCATCTCGGTTACAGGCCGGGCGATCTCCCCATTACCGAAAGGCTGTGTCAGCACTGTCTCTCTCTCCCGATTTATCCGGAACTCTCCAAAGAGAAAATCTTCACGGTCGCTTCCATTCTCCTCGATCTTGAGAGACAAAGATCACCATTTAGCAAGCGTTCGGCCTAAGCGCGTAGCGAACTGAGTGCGCTGTTTCGCAATCCAATCAGACCTCTTCCTTTCTTACGCACACGGCAATTGTTCGCGCACTTGATTTTCCCACATGGTTCAAGGAGCGACCAACTATTTCGCGTCGTCCATGTGATTTGCGCGGGAATCTGCATTTCGAGGGTTTGCTGCATCCGACCCGGGGTCACAGACAGGATGGTCTCGGATAATCTTCGCTCGCGCGCGAACCGGTAAGCTCAACTCGCCGGCGCCTGCTCGCTCATTTGGAGTTCCGCGTTAGAGCGCTTTGAAGTTCATGGTCGCCGTAGCATCGGAGTTGCAATAATTCGCTAAGTGTCAGCCGAGTGCTATCGGCTCCTGCGTGTAAAGCCCTTCACATCAAGTGGATGCGGCGGAGAAAAATTCCCGTGAAATTTGCCAGGAATGCAGTTGACTGTCGCTCATCTACCGTTATGTTGATGATCCCGCTGAAAGCGGGACTCCTCTAATCTGGAGTGCGTTCTACGTACATTTTGGGACTGCAAATTGGCTCAATTTTGTCCCGACATGATTTATCGGAGCTGCCTTCGCAGACGCTATGCGCGGCAGAACCGAGTTCAAGTCGGATTCAAGATTGAGTTTTTTTGTCGCCTGAAATGTACGTGAACGGCCGGTTCTTTGACATCTACATACAGGGTAGTAAGAAAATACAACTTTAAGAGCTGAGTCTGAAATCAAGTCGCTGCCGCAAAGCAGCGAGAGAGTTTCAGTTATCATAGAAATCTCGGTCCGGCGTTGCCGGACTGAACAGATTGATCAAGCTACAAAGAGCGCATCATGGATGCCTTGGTGCCAATAGGCGATGAAGGACGTGGTAAGCTGCGATAAGCTACGGACAGCGGCAAACACGCTTTGACCCGTAGATTTCCGAATGGGATAACCTGAGCAAGGTAATGCTTGCTCGAGTTCCTGTGAATTCATAGCAGGAACATCGCGACACCCGGTGAAGTGAAACATCTCAGTA